>ERZ794949.11-NODE-11-length-74069-cov-141.429216_pt1 | contig 74069 bp, 41 predicted proteins | sample MGYA00511363_ERZ794949 | MGnify/ENA primary metagenome ERZ794949 (study PRJEB30137, sample SAMN04331402) | food metagenome | isolation source: T1 must sample point D1 replicate B | place: Australia: South Australia ...
TAATTTTGGCTTCAAATACGTCAAGTTCATTTACAACCCAGAAACTATCGCTTCTAAAAAAATAGCTGAATTCGATGTAGACTTTCAAAACAAGTTTGTACCTTCTATTATCAAAAAATCTAATTCAATTATTCTTAATGCTTTAAAGCAGTCTAAAAAACAGAGCAACTCAAGTGTAAATTTAGGTTTAATTTTAAATAATTCTTCAACACAAACCAAGCCAGAATTAATACAGAATAGCCAAAGATACCAAATATGGACCAAAAATGAATCTCATAATTCCATTTTCAAATCAAAATCTCTCTTGACAATAAATTTGATCAATGATAAACTGAAACCGTCTGCTTTAAATACTATGTTTTTGGAAGTTTTAACTGAAATTATTGGTATTGAAACATCGTCTACATTATATGCGGCTGTTAAGTCAGGGTATGCTGTAACTATTTCACCAAGTATTAAAGGTGATATAAACCTAAAAATTCAAATCAATGGTTTTACAGATGGGCTACACAATATATTGGAAAAGATAATCAATGTTATCAAAAAATATTCTATAGAAAATATTGAAAGGGAGATATTAAAAAAATCTAGAGTTAATGTAAGAAATAAGTTTGAAACTGCTGCAAATGAAAATGGGTTTAAACTAGCTTTAATTGGTCTGTATATTATTTTGGATAAATATGTATGGAATTTAGAAGACAGATATGAAGCTTTAGAAGATGAAATTGATGCTGAATCTTTAAAAGATTTTGTTTTAGAGTATTTGAAAGATTTGAAAGTTTCTATAATTTTGCAAGGAGATTGTTCAAATATTAATGCTTTAAAAATATCTAGTTTTATTAGTGATAACTTGACGCATCATTTAGAAAATAGTAATGATGCTGAAAAATTTAGAGTGGAAAATGATCCAGAAACCTATAAGTTAAGAGAGGGTGATAATTACATTTTCAATAGGTCGTCTCCACAGGGTGATCCAAACAATTCTATTAGCTACTTTATTCAAGTGGGTGAGTTTAGTGAAAAAAAGACATCTGCTTTAGGTTTAAGTTCTAAAGAGCTTTTTGCATTAACGAACTTTACAGCCTTTATCTTTAATATACATTTAGTTTCTGATTTGAGAGTAAAAAGACATTTAGGGTATATTGTTTCTGGTGGTTTAAGAAGTTTATCAAAAACTTTTGGATTAGAAATATCTGCAATGTCATTATCTACACCCAAAGAAATGGAAACCAAAATTAACAACTATCTTTTAGATTTTGAGAATAGTATAGAGAAAGGGTTGACTGAAAGCTTTTTTAAAAAGCATTATTTGGAAGAATACATAAAGGTCTTAAACAGTGTTTCAGAATTGGGTCAAATATTAGATGATACGTCTTTACCTTCTGATATTTTACGTCACGTTCCACCAAACTTCATTTTAAGTAGCGACAATGTAATAGAAAGTCAGAACAATTTTCACAAAAAGTTAGTTGAATCAATTGCAAACAAAAGACTTAACTTCAATGATTTGAATTTTGACGACTCAATTGACAGAAATTTCTTGAGTAAATTAACTTTAGATAAATATCTAGAATTTTTGAAACACTATGTTTCGGTAAAATCACCTACAAGATCAAAATTATCAGTACATATTACTACAAAAATGACATATAATGAGGTTGAAGAAAAAGTATTGTTAATGCAAATTAATGGATTTTTGAAATTAAAAGGGTTTAAATTTGATGAAAATAAGATACAGGAGATTATTGAGAAGAATGAAAACAACAAAACATACATTATAAAGGACTTGTATTCATACTTTGCTAATCAAGGTGATGGTATGAAATTTTTGATGGCAGGTGTAAAGGAAGTATTTAAAGGACTTGCAGGAGGAACAAATAAAACATCCGTATCTGGCAGCAGTACTGTAGAAAGAACCGAAACAGTTGAAATAAAGGCTGGTGATAATAGTGATGATTTAAAATATCTTGATGAAAACATAATACTTTCAGATAACTCAAATTATTTCAGAGAGCTAAAACAAAACTACATATGATTAATAATTTGCTATAATTTTATTTTAATAGAAATTTCAAGTTTCAGTTGAATTATACCAAAGTATTTTTTTTTATACATAGTAGTCACATATTTTTTCACTCTAAAAGCATGATAATATGGCTTATGAATTTATCAAATGCTATTTCAACTCTGATCTGCAATTAAATATGTAAATTACTTTTTTTGTTACCCAGGTGAAGTCCCACACAGTATTAGAAATTCTCTTTTTCTTTCTATCATTACACTTCACAAAAAAGTTAAACTATTCAATATTTAAAATTATTAACCAACCGAGGATCTTTGAACACAGTCTAAGTTATTTATAACGCCAAAAAAAAAAAAAAAGTATCATAAGATGAACCATTAAAAGAAATTAAAGAATATCTTGACGTATAACATTGAACTCTTTCAAACAAAAATCTGAATAAAGAATCTTCCAACCTAATAAAACATTCAGTCATAAGGATATGTAATAACTTGCCTTTTTTTTCGCTTTAAAACGGCGAATTAAGGAGGCTTACGTATCTCATATTTTAAGCGAGAAAAAAAAAAAAGAAGGTTAATTTTAAATTGCTAACAGCTAGTTATTTCACATATAAAATGAACTTTTCAACGCTTTAGACAACTTATTCGAATAAAAATATCTAACACCAGTTCCAAACAGTGAAAATAAACTTAAATGCCTTCAAAAAACTGTAAAATTATTGAAATCACAGGTAATCAAGATAAAATTGAGTACTGTCAAAAGAAAAATGCTGTTGTATGGGGGTCAGAACTTTACTCAACAGATCAATACATTTTAAGGGAAAAACATTTAAAAAATCAAACAATTTCATCCAATCCTGTTATCGATTCATCTTTAGAAAAATACCGAGAATTTTTAGGGACTAAGTTCTTTGCTTTTGTAGATTTAGACCTACCTGAGACTGATGAGTTTTCGCAAATAGTTTCATCATGTGAAACTTTAAATCGTGTTGCATGCATACAGGTTCCAGGCTCTTCAGAAACCATTCCTTCTTTATCTGCGTGTATTGGTGGTGTTTTTACACCTAGTGAGTTTAGAGGAAAGGGATATGCTTCATCAATGATTACTCATCTGAACAAGTTATACGATGATATTGCTCAATCAAATGGACCAGATGATTCATTTTTAAAGTATACTACAATTTTTTTGTACAGTGAAGTTGGTGATTTTTATGAAGGAGTTGAATACCAATCAAGACATATACCATTGCATGAATTTTCAAACGATGATGCTTTGACTAATTACATAAAAGAGTCACACCTAGTCGGTTCCGAAAAGGCTGTTGTTGCTTTGGACTTAGATCATTCAGACCAATATCTAAGTGACTGCTTAGACAAGGAAATAGAAGAATGTGAAAAATTATCAGTTGATGCCTCTGTTAGTAAAAAACATCGTTTTTTTGTAAAACCAGATTTAGACATTTACAAATGGTTTAAAGCTAGAGATACCTTCATCAGTGATATTGCATTTCCTGAATTGATCAAAAAAAATCCATTGATTGATGGGTTCAAAATCAAAGACTCTAACTCCCATGTTATCTGGCATCACAATTGGAATGAAAACAAATTATATGTATTGAAGTTGTATATTGAAGAAACTGACAACAATGACGACTTGAATACTTTATTAATCAAATGTTTAGAAGAATTGAAGAAATATGATATGAAAAAATTAGTGATCTGGGATGATGACTTGAAGATTGCAAAGAAAGATCAATATTTAAATTCATTTGCTTCTCATTCAGGGATTCATTTACACGCTAATAACGAGTCTTTGTCTGCTATACGTGCTTCATGGATTGAAGATATTAATGATTTAGAATGGATAAATAATAGTAAATACTTATGGTTTTAACTCCGCTCAAAGTCTACCCTTGTACGAATGAAATGTGTGCTTCCTTTTTAGGAAATTTATAAATGTCCCAAAGCATTAAAGCCGATACAAGATCATTACACGTAAAGTTAACTATTTTTCCAAACGCGTTATGGTATAAGAGAAACGCAGCAAAAAAAAAAAAAAAAAATTTCACCTTTTCAAACTTTATAATATCTTACTGAAACTTATTGATTGTAGAGATGAAAATAATAATATTACCTTTTATTCTTTTTTCTAGATGGGTATGATTAAATATATCAATATAAATATATATTCATAACCGAACAAAGATAACTCTATGAGTAATAAAGAAAACCAAGAACCATCTACAAAAAAACAAAAAATGTCCAACCAATTAAGAATTCAACTAAGATCCGCTACAGCCAAAGCACCAACCAAAGGTTCTTTAGCAGCCGCTGGTTACGATTTATATGCTTCTCAACCAACCATAATCAAAGCTAGAGGCCAAGGTTTAGTAGGGACCGATGTTTCATTCACTGTGCCTGTTGGTACATACGGTAGAATTGCCCCAAGATCAGGTTTAGCCGTCAAGAACGGTATTTCCACTGGTGCTGGTGTTGTTGATAGAGATTATACCGGTGAAGTTAAAGTTGTTTTATTCAACCATGGTGAAAACGACTTTGAAGTAAAAGTTGGTGATAGAGTTGCTCAATTAATTTTAGAAAGAATCGTTGAAGATGCTGAAGTTGTTGTTGTTGAATCTTTAGAAGAAAGTGCCAGAGGTGCTGGTGGTTTTGGTAGTACTGGTAAATAAGTATATATAGTTAATAAAGTTTTTTTATTTTTCCATTTAATGTTGTGTTTAAAGTTGTGTAATTGCTGTATCCCAGATTGACTATTATTGTCGGATTTAAAGAAGTCATTTTTTCAGTAAAAAAATCCACCTATTATGAATTTTGAATTTCTATTTACTCAGCATATTGAACAAATATAATAAACCAGATTATATACCAACAAAAACTAGTCTATTACCCAACATACTGTGTTTGAAGCAAAATTATAGACTTTAAAAATTAATTTATACTTCTATGAGCGAAATACAGAAAGTCGACACTATTTCAAATAAGTTGATTTCTTCTATTGAAGAAATATTAAAGTATACACAGCTTAATAACACTCCTGAATTAGTCAAGAATAATGATCCTGAAAACGAAGTAAATGAGGAAAATGAAGATTTTAACATGTATTCTGATGAAGAGGAAGAAGACGAAGAAGGCGATGGTGCTCATCAAAATGATATACTAACTAGAAACCTATTTAGAAATATAAATGCAAAAAGGCATGAAGTTGCATCTATAGATTCCATAGAACAAATTCAAGTTCTTCATAAACATTCTAAAAATATCGTTAAGTCTATTCAAGAGTTATTACTGATAACAAAACATTTGAAAGAAAAATGGGCTTTAAAGCATGAAGAAAGCTCAGAAGAGAATGAAACATCATTGGAAGCTGTGCAGAAAACAAACAACAATAATGAAGAAGAGATCAAAGCATGCATAGAGGGGCTTAAGTTTTTGATATAGATTTGTCATGTGTTTTTAATTTTGAAGGAGGTTAGGAAAAGATGATGAATAGACTTAGTTTATGACTATTTAGAAGAAGCTCGGATAAAGCTGCTCTACTTTCAAATCTATTAAGTTCTGTATGACTATATATAAACAACTTAAGCTGTTGGTTGTGCAAATATATATAGATTTAGCTTGCTTATAATAATAATTGTTATTATATATTTAAAAAGCATACGTTAATAAAAAACATATGCATCATTTATCAAAACAAACCAAACAAAATTGCTTCAATCAATTTACTTTAGCTTGACTTTTTTGTTTGTTTTTATAACATTCTATTACAAGCACCATACTTAATTAACTTTATTGCTACATCTACCATAAAGGGGACTTTAGCTACTCTAACGCATATAAGAAAAAGCATGATTATAAATACAACAAATTAAAACACAGTGATTTAAATTAGTGATTACTAAAATTTAATATAATAATTACAACGGGCGTGTGGCGTAGTTGGTAGCGCGCTCCCTTAGCATGGGAGAGGTCTTGGGTTCGACTCCCAACTCGTCCAGTGATTATTTTTTGCAACTTTTTTATTTTTTTTTTAAAACATTGAAATTATATCAATATAACATTACTGTCAATGCTTTTATTAAATGATTTCAAAGTATTATCATTTGAACAGTGATAATTGTAGATCTGTGAAGACTAAGTTTTTTTTTTCTCGTAGCGTTGCTTAATTCATTCATTATTTGGTATCCGTACGCCTTTCTTCCTTCTTTTATTTTTTTCTGATGTTTACTGTTGTTTTTTTTTTTTTTTGCTAGCTTCATGAACATATGATGTTAGATGATTTGAATAAAACTAATACACCATAAACCAGCCCATATTAAAAGCAATGAGTGATGTTGCTAGCAATAGACAATCACTAGATCCAGATTTTAAATATGATGTAAAAATAAACGAACAAGAATATCTTAATAATCCAGGGAAGGATCGTTTTATTATTGAAGAAAACGAACAAATCATTCACAGTGATGTAGCTCCAGAAGTGGCTCATACTCAAAGCAATGGCCAAAAGATGAAACTAGGAACATTATCACAAAGAAGTTTTCCATTGGTTCCTAGTGTTTCAACCAAATCTTACAAAGAAGTAGACTACAATACATTTCAAGGATGGGGAAATACTCAAACTAGCAATACAAACTCTAAAAACATTTACAAAGCTACAACAAATGATTTACTGGCTACTTCGAACATTGCTACACAATCATACTTTGATGGAAAGGAGTCTAATCTTATTGGAAGCCAGTTTTCATCATACTCATTAGGAAGAGACTTACTTATAAAACAATTAATCAATACTTCAATAGCCAACAAAATGAAGCAAGAAGACATCACCACAACAAACAAACAGATTTTTAATGGAGTTCTCAATAAGTATAAACAAAAAAAAACATCACTTATACCGGATAATGAAGAAGAAATGATAAAAATTGAAGAATGCATGCAAAAATGGAAAATATTCTCACCAGAGCCTCTGAACGACTATAATCAAAAGCTTTTAAATGAAGTAAAGAAGATGATTGAGCAGTTAAAAAACAGTATTAATGATATAGATGCAGTTTTTTCAAACGAAAAAGATCTTTTAGGTGATTTAGAAAACGAAATATTGAACAATAAAAAAGCAATCGAGTATGATGAAGCTCTTGAGAATTATAAAATTAACTTTTTGAATCATAACGTTCGTATTGTGCAGGAGATTTCCAATAACATTAATATGCAATTGAAAGTTATAGGTAACAGCATAGAAAAAAATAATGATGAAGTTGTACTCCTTAAAAAGGTCTTTGAAAATGCAGAAAAATTATTAAATGACAAACTCCAAAAGGTAAAAATATTCAAAGATAAAAGTAATGGCCATCTGTCGGGAGCAGAATTCATTAACCTTTATTTAAAAGACAATTCGGATTAGTTTATCAGAAGTATATTCATTATATAAGATATGTAACTGTAACTTTATTTTAAAAAAAACCTACTACTGGGATAACAAATATAAATCACCCAGTACCTTGACTTTTGAATCAAATAATGCACTTTTTATAGGTTTAGGGATTCTTGAAGCAGTAAACGGGTTCATCAAGTGTTTTAAGTACAAATCATGAACGTTTAAAAAAAATTTTTGTAACTGGAGATAATTGATCTCATATTTACTATCTGATATCACAACAAACTTGGTATTGTTATAGGTCACGTATGATGAAACCAAATAACCATTGTACTCATCTATAGTTCCTAAAAATAAAGAGCCTTCCGGGAGATTGTTTATGTGTTGTAAAGTTGTGTTTTGAGTACCTGAAACTTTCTGAAACGTACTTTGTTTATGTGGGTTATTTGCATCATTTACAAGTATGTTTTCGGCATAAAAAGATGTTCTGTTTGGCTCTACTTTGTGTTCAATGCCTGCTTTAACAAGATCCTTTACTTTCTGGTGCAAATGTGATTTATTGTATGGAAAAGAAGTTTCGTTTGTACTTTGAATATTATCAATAACATCTATAGCTGAATTGGCAATAAACGGGTATAAATCTTTCAAAGCAATATCTTCTATCGACAAAGAATCGTTACGTGCTAAATAAGTCTCATATAAAGCAGTGTCTGTTTTATTGTGAAGAATAGTAAAATATAAAGGTATGCTCATAGCGCAAGGCAAGTTTTTTTTTTTGGTTATTCACCAATTTAATATCAACTTAACATAGCTGTATAAGTCACATTTTTTTCAAATTATTAGTTTATGTTTATTATAAGCGGAAAAAATCATAATGTGCATTTTGTAGGAAAAAAAAAAAATATAAGGTCCTAAAATTTTAAATTTCTCTATAGTTGTCTACTTTATTTAAAGTATTGCTACTGGTTTTGAGAAAGACCCCATAAGACTTTGTGAAGTACCTGACTGCATAGGATCTATATAAAATTAATAATATGAAGGTATTTAGTAGAACACAAAAACAAGAATTGAATAGCACCCTGCGAAAAGATAAAAAACATAAACGGCCCCTTAGTATATCGAAGAGTCATTTAGAGCAAGAATTTGGGCACAGGTCTACGTCATCAGACAATAGCTCGTCACTAATGTCAATATTTGACAGCAAAGCTAACAAGAATTTTGATTATACAAGCGAAAGTAGTGAAAACAATAACAAAAAAGCAAGTAACGATGGGCATGTAGACTTAGAGAACTATAAACAAATAACAAGGACAAATTCAGTAATTATGAATGATGATTTTAGCAATAATTCATTTTATGATGTTATTAATAGTCAAGTGAATAAACAGCCTCTTATTGATGAAGCGGAATCAAAAGAAAATCTTGATAAAAATAGAAAGCTAAAAGATGAACAAGTAATCTGCGATGGATTCACAATAAAAGACATATCTGATTATCTATTAAAGAAACAAATGAACAATTGTTCAGGTGACTTTGTTGAGTGTACAGATTTCTTAGAATCAATGAGAAAACAAAAACATATAACAATAGGCGATATCAAAAAGAATGTTGCATTAAACAAAATCAAGCATTACATGACTGAATATTATAGACTAATGGAGATGCAAAACGTGGACAGCGAGTACAATCCTCTTAAGACAATAAGAGACAGAGAATTAAAGCTTCAGTTGCACAACTTTGGGAACAAAACTGAAGAAAATCAACTCACAAATACAACCAGAAATTTTCAAAAGTTGATGAAAAACTATCAAAATGTCATACCAGACCCACCATTGATTCCTGTTCTAGCATTCACCGAACGGACTAATGTAAGCATGATATATCAGAAGTTTTACAAGGACACTTCTGAAGGAGGAGGACCTATCCGTGCTGGAATAGATAAAAGCGATAATGCACACCATCATCATTCATATTACGCTTATAAATTGAACCATAGCACAGACAAAAAGGCAGTAACCAAATATCAATACTGGAAGTGGTTTGTTGGTGTTAATGAAAGATATGAAGATATAACAATCCAGAAGATTTTGCATCTTAAACAAGAGTTCATGTCTATTAAAGATGGTGAGGAAAGAAAATTAAGCCAGAGTAATAAGGGAAACCTAAATCTTCTAAGTGTTCCTAATAGTGAAAGCAGAAATTTATCCTCAGGGGCATCAGAACTTTCTCTATCAGATGGCGATAGCTTTAAGGAATATGCAGATGTCAACGAAGGGTTGAGTGTGCCTGATGGAAGCGAGGGTAAAAGCATCACCAAAAACTCAACGGATTCTAACTTCAGCAAAAAGGGTTTAAGCAAAGTGAACAAACTGATCAAAAACACCATAGATTCTTTAGAATCATATGAACAGTCAAAATTAGAAAAGGTCTTGTATTACGAAGCTTTGACTAGACTATTGATCAATAGATTAGATAGATTTCATTATGAAAACGATGAACAATTGACTAAACTTGAATCTTTTGAAATACCTAGTCTGGAGATTCTAGAACTATTAAAAAACGACATAGTTCTAGATGTACCAAACTGTGAAAAACTGACTGAAATAAGCGAAAATAATGAACTATCTAAAATGGTATTGCAAATGACGCACATACAATCAGAAATTAGCACTACTCTACAACTCAGATTGAAAAAAATTGGTATTGATGACTTTGATGCTGATTCTAGCAGCAATTATAGCAACGTAAGACATAGAAAAAGACTAGGACACGAAGAAGAATCATTGATTACAAATATTGGATTCTGGCTGATTGAGTGGATGATCAAGATAATACTGATTAGCATTAAGCTAAGTTACGGATTATATTCATTAATATTTCCTTCTAAAAATGAGAAGACATCGGAGTCTTCCCCTGCATTGCAGAGTTAATATATAAGCATTAATATACATAGATTTTATTCTTCAATAAAGATCCCCTTTTCAGCAGCTTCCTCAACCATCTTCTCTCTCTTTTTTTTCATTACAAGTGACATTTGATGTCTATATTCAGTTATAGATCTTTCTCCCTTCCAACCTGATGCTGAACCTATGATAATAGTGTGGAAAGCACATTTCAAAGGTGTCCGCAAATTTCTGAATCCCGGAGAAAATCTCAAAAGTAAGGCATGTGCAGTAATAGATAACACAGACCCTTGAATTGCTCCTAGAATTAAAGCCTTTGAAGAAATTTCAAATGCTGATCTTCTCTTTTTATCATCATGTACATATCTGTTATCGTATGACATTGTATATTATCTAACTTGTTTCTAGGTATAAGGCTGAGTATTTCTTTATGTTTATTGAGCTGTTGAATTTAAAACTGCTTTGTGATATTCTCCCTATGTTATATGGAAAAAAGGTAAGTTCTCATTATCAGATAAATATCGGAGATAAGGCAGTTATCCAACCGAATTGGAGAGATGAATGAGATGAAGAAAAAAACACACTGGACCAAAGGTATATTTATTGATGCAAAAAGTAGTTAGGTTTAGTATGATATCGTTTTGTTGTATATATATATTATGTTAGATAAACGCTAGCACTACCCATTGCCAGCTCAGTGCTTAGATTATCTAAGGCATCTGCATTATTTCCGTTGTTTGAATTTATTTCACTTCTGTTGAGGTATCTATCATCAGTATCTCCTGTAATCAAAATACTGTCATGAAACTCCAAATTTCCATTGTTGAATTTGTTGGCCATCGATTTAGAAGCGTTATTTTGTTCTTGTAAAAAGTTTTTTATGTAATCCATTCCACTACTGCTATTGGTTGTTTGTTCATTTTCCGTCGAACTAGCAGTATTTGGAATATAAGTACCACAGAGGTTATTGATGAAATTGTTTATATTAAAAAACTTTTCAACACCTAAGCTGGATATCAAGAAGTTAAATTTGGATCTGTTCATGTTGATTATCATCTCTATGTTGTTGATTATATCACGATCATTGCCGTTAGTTTGCTCTAGTAAGACATTTGATACTAATACATCTAACTTTTCTATTAAATATGATTTATAATAATTGTTCACTTTATTTTCTAATTTTGGTAAGCAAATTAAAATCTTTAGAGATGTTTCTAATAAAGACCAAATTTCCATATTCAAGGAACAGAATTTTAGAGCATATTCATTGTAATCATAAATCAAATTCAAAAAGTTTAAATAGCTTGATTTAACCTTTTCAAAACTATAGTCATTCACAGTTATGTATGAATAGTCGATGACTTTTGATGTTTCTTCTGTAGATGCATCACTTGACTCCTCATTATTGGAGTATTCGCTTTGAGATGACACAGAGGTATTGGATCTTTCAAATGGAATTTGTGATACTAGCTTATTAAAATTCGATATAATCTTATTTTGTAGCATTTTGAACTTTGAGTTGTTAAAAAACTTGCAATCAATTTCCTCCAGAACAAATGACTCCAATTTTGGTTCGATGTCCATTGACTTCTTCAATAAATGAACCAATTGTTCTTTACTCAATAAATCTAATACTCTATCAATGTTAAGTTTGCTTTGTGCAAAATTGTCACTATTGGCCCTTAGTCTTTTAGCATTTCCTGCATGTGATCTTATTTTAATATTTCTTATATTTTGTGTTTTTATATTCAATGTGTTGTTAGCTTCCCCAATGTCGTGTTGGAATCTTTTTCTGTTTATTTGGTTATGAGTGTTTCTGAACTCATTGTTGTGAAAATGCGACATTAACTCTAGATAATATCTATTGGGGTTTATTAAACTCTTTATGTGTGGTTTGGTTATTAATTGAAAACTAATTTTTTTTAAAAAAAAAAAAATGGTGTTAAAATTTTAACACCCAAGGCATAGGAGTAAGGCTATTTGAAAGCCACTAAGGGATTTAGAATCATAAAGAAAACGTAGGCGATATGAGGTGGCATAAACGCACGTGATTCACGTTGCTTTTTTTTTTTTTCTTATTCTAGAAAAGTCCTTTTTTAGCTAATAACGGCAAACCTACGTTTTCTTAATATTATTATTTTTTTTTTGAATTTTAAATCAATATATGGCAAGTATTTAAATCTATAGATATCATGGGTTAAATAAAACAACACCTTAAGGTAATAACCAAAACGCAAATAAACATTTGAAGGGAATTTAACAATGTCCGAAGAATTCAATAATGAACAACACCCTATCCAAGAGGATGCCGAATACTTGGAAATGAACGAAGTCGAACAGGTTTACGATCAAAACCAAGACGATGTTCAACCTGAAGATATGGACGACGATTTGGACATGGAAGACGACAGAGTGGAAATTGATATGACCAACAACAGTAAAGGTTACTACGATTTACACAAAGACTCTGTATTCAACATCGACTCATATGGTGGTATTTGCATCACCGGTTCAGGTGATGATACTGCTCATGTCTGGGAAATCAACAACAATGCCATCAACACACAAACCAACACTGATGGTGAACCAGTTGAAAGAAAGAGTCTATTTGAAATTAAGCATAATGAGTCTGTAATTGGATGTTATTTAACAAGACCTAAAGGTTTATACTTAATTTCCGGGGATATGAATGGTTTGATTAAAATCTACAAAACCATCAAAAAGGGTACTTGGGAATTAATCCATGAAATTCAACAAGTTGAAGAATTACAATGGTTGAAGATTAACGAATCCGTTGAAGGTATGTTTGCCTTTGGTGGTACCGATGGTTCTGTTTGGGTTTACCAACTAACCAAGAATGACTTGAACTTGGTTATGTCTGGGTTTTCACATCAACAAGACTGTACCAATGGTGAATTCATAAATTACTCCGAAGACGACATTCAACTACTTTCTTTATCTGTAGATGGCTCTATTGTTTTATGGTCTGTTTATACTGGTGAAGCTATAATGAAATGGACTGAATCCAACTTCAAATCTCATGCTACTCCACAATGGATATCTTTGCAAATCTCTCCTAAATCTGATGCCCAACCTCAAAGGTTAGCTGCTGTTGGTTCTACCGAAGGTGCTTTAACTTTACTAAATTTACAATCCCACCAAGTTCTATATTTCAACCCTGCTGTTATTGAAAACATAACTGAACACGAAGAAATGAGTGATTTGTCTATTGAATCTATTTCTTGGCTAATAACTCCTGGAAAGCCAGCCTTGTTAGTTGTTGGAATTGTCAGAGGTGATTTGATTGTCTATGATATCCCAACTTTTAAGATCAGATCTCAATTAAAATTAGAAGAAGCTATAACTAAAACATACATATCATCAGGAACAAATAATGTCGATAAAAGGTTATTTGTATCCAGTATGGATGGTAAAGTATACACTTATGATCCATATCAAATCGCTAATGAACAAAGTCAATGGATTGCTCACGGTCATAATATGGGTGTTTTGGATTTTGCTGTTGATGAAAAGAACAACTTATTAATCACTGCTGGTGACGACGGTGTATCTTTGATTTTCGAATTATAAAGCAACTTATATAAATAGAGTGTAATTTTTCTTTTATATATATCTTATTTGGTATATTTTTTCATGTATAAGTCCACTTGTTTGGCAATCATTTTTCCTGTTACATCTACTTCAACATTGATGAATGTGCCTATTGGTCTCTTGGCCAAAACATCTCTTGTGTGTTTTATCATACTAACGCCAAATGTACCTTTGTCATCATCCACATTGGTAATAGTTAATGAAGCACCATCAACTGTGATGAAGCCTTTTTCTACTATGTACTTAACGTTTTCAATGTCTCTTAGTTTGTATTTAAAATTAACAGAATCTCCCTCTTCAACGGCCTCTACAACTTCAGCAATTGTGTCCACATGACCTTGAACATAATGCCCACCAAATCTGTGATTACCGGAACCCATAGCTCTTTCTAAGTTGATTTTGTGTGCGTTTTCTAAAGATGTCCACATTTTTTCAATAGTTGTTCTTCTTAAAGTTTCAATAGAGATCCCGACTTTAAACCAGTTTTTATTTGAATCAAACTCTATAACCGTTAAACATATACCAGAACATGAAATAGAATCACCTATTTGGCAATCAGATAAGAAATCTGCCTTGTCCTCTACTTGAATTGTTACTTCATAGTTATCTTTATCATTTTTCAGATCAATAATTGATCCCACGGTTTCAACAATACCAGTGAACATGTTTATATGGTTCTGATAATCAATAGTTTCTCGTATCAAATTAGGTTATATTTCTATATAGAAAAAGAAGAATTTTAAAAATCCACATATATTTGAACGTGTGAAAAAAAATCATGAAATTATTAGTAATACGCGCAAGACAATTGTCTCAGCTAATAATTAAAAAGCTGCTAAGGAGTTAAGAAGGTCAAAATGAATGACTCGATGCCTTATTAAATCACTGTTATATTCTCATTTATTTTTTTTTGGGTTAAAATTTAATAAATTGGTAAGCTAACTTTACTGTTATTTTCTTTCATATATAGACATCAAAGACTGCTTGTGAAAAGTTTCCTGGTACTGGTTCTTCTGTTGGTTAAATACTTTTTTTGAATGTTGAAAATTCACGTGCGTATGTCTGTTCACATTTTTTTTTATATGTCTGTATTAGGAAATAAAGTAGGGCTTTAATTAATATACCGGTTAAATATTTATATGTCTTTAAGCTAGATCTCAGCTTTCATCTGACTAATCCTTTCCAGGTGATTATTTGATGATCTAAATCAAATCCAATTGTGCCTGATCTAAACAATGGAATGCCTAAAACGCTAAAGTCACTGGGACTTAAAGCAAGTGCGCATACACCTTCTTCTACTTCAACGACTAAATCTTGACCTCTGATCTTGATGTATTTCGATTCACCGTTTTTGTTTTTGACAGTAAGAACCAAGTGTGGTAAATTTTGTTTGACATTATCAGATGGGCAAGATTCAAAAACATAGCTTTGTTGAGAATTATCCCAATAGAGAGAGCTAATTTTGTTTGCATAGTTGCTGACAACCTCTGCTGGCAACTGAAGCACTGAAGAACCTGTATCCAAGATAGACTTAACAGTATTGCCAGTAGCAGAATCAAATAAAGATTTTAAATCACCGTTGTTTTTCTTCAAATTGGTAATAATCCCAACATCAGTAACATTGATTTGGTAGTAATGGGAATCAGTATTTAGATTAATTGTTAAATCACCATTCACGTGATCCGAGATGTCAAATTTGTTATTTGGCAAATCAATCAAAAAAGTGTTTCTACCGTTAATATCTTCTAAAAAAGTGGGATAGGTGCTGTTTGATGGGTAAGAGTCATCATAGGAGTATAGTTTTTGAGATTGCATTTTACTTTGGCCAATACCAAACAAAGCACTGGTGATGAAATTAGTAGTATCATTAATGTATCCATAATAAAATTTTTGTTTTAAGTTATTGCTACCAAATGTGGCTTCAGAAGCAATATACAACTCACCAACAACAGTTTGACCACCAAAATATTCTGATTGAAAAGAATAACCTGTATTAGTTCCTAAATTAAAATCCAGATAGTCATTTGAACAATAGTAGCCATCTTTACATAATTTAGAGCTAAATACCCAAGTATCACTTGATCCTGAATCTAATAAAAATGAGATGTCTTTATTGTTTAGATTGAAAGATGTTGATAAATAAAAAATTTCATCATTTAGCGGTAAAGTAATAGCATTTTTACCTAAAGATGCAGTACTACTAAATTGAGCTAGATAGCCTAAATAGATCAAAAAGCTTGATAAATAAGTTTTCATATATAATTAGTTGGATATGTTTCCTCCTATTGGTAGTTCCTGTTTTGATGTTTTTGACTATTCCTTACAAGGATTTTATAGCTTATTTAAAGTTTCTCTTATATACTATAAATTGTACAGTAAAATATTTATTAATATGAATTTTAAAGTTTGTTGAAGAAAAACATAGCATCAATCCAGTTTTTAGTGAGTTAAAATTATTATCCAAGAAGCACTGATATGTCCTTTTTAAGTAATTTTGCAACTAATCCAAGTTTTATAAAATTATAATGTAAAACCATTTTAAAACATTTTTAAGAAGAAAAGATCTAAGATTTGGTAGTAAAGCCTGCATGGTTATAACTAAAAAACAAAATGTATTGTCAACTTTTGTAATTTGTTCATATACTACTATTTTTGAAGTATCTAAAGAAATTTGTTTACATGTGTCACGTGATGTATCAATCTATACATGTTAAAATTTTAAAAAAATTAAAGTAATTTAAATAACTTAAATAAGCTTGTTACACTGCTTAAACTACTTAATTCAAAAATTTATGTAAACAATTTAAAAACTTAGGTATAATGTTTTTTTCAAAACTTGAAAAATTAAAGATCATCTATATATGCAACTCATTTCTTTAAAGCATCAATAGGCTTCAAGTAACCTTGAATCAACTTGATACCATCTTTTCTCATTTGCTTTATATTTTGCTTTCTTTCCACATCTTCTATTTCGCTTACATCAACTGCATCTAATTCCAGTAACAATTTCATTAGCATTTCACCTAAAAACTTTTGTTGATATACCATTTTATCATCATTAGAGTTGTATTTGTTTTCTGGATCTAGTAACTTTATACAGTCTTTTTCAAACGTAGTTTTAAATTTATTTACAACGGCATTGATTTTATCTTCGTTTTGCAAAGTCTTGTCTATGAGTGCAGAAAACTTGTCATTATTGACTAATTTTTTTCTTGCATATGGTTTTCTTGGTATAGTTTTCTTTACTTTTGGAGTTGAAGGTATAAATAAGAAGTAGTAAAGTATACTTACACAACTAATAGTTCCTATGATTTTATCAGTATCTGTTGGATTATTGTTGACAATTCTGCTGTAGAAAGAAACAGCCTCTTGATTTAGCTTGTCAATGACATTATCTATAAAAGCACTCATTAGTTAAACCTACAGTTAGAAGATTGGTTTTCTTATGGTTTTGAACTTGACTAATTTCATTATTTAGTGGACTTCAGTTAAGATTTTTTAAAAAAAAAAATTTTTTTTTTTCCAGTTTTTTCTCCTGTGTTAAAGTGTCTGTTTGCATTTAAACCCATATAAACAGCATAGCTCACGTGTTCTTTAAACAAAACTATCCAAGTGTACTAAAGCATGGCAAATGCATTAACTAGCACTTAAAAAAGACCCATTTACAATTTTTGTTTCAATCATTAAGGTTCCTTTTGAGTTTTACATTAGATTGAGTCTACAGTCACGTGTACGCTCTTATCATGAAATATCAACAACACTGGCTTCTGTCTTATCGGCAAAAAAAAAAACTGTGAAAAAAGCAAAATTCACGTGACGTGTGCGGAGAAAACATTAGTAGCGTTTTAAACTGTGGTGTTTAAAAGGATATCCGCATTATATGAATCATGTACTACTTATGTGGAAACTACACGTAGGAATTCTCAATTGAAACTGTGATCAACACCACACATTGGGTAGTTATTTTTTAGTTATTATTCACCGTATTTGTTTAATTATTTTTGTTATAGTACAAATAAGTAACTTGAAAAAAAAAAAAAAAGCTGAATTTAATAAAAGTAACTTTGATAACATTTTTGTTCACTGTTAAGGTATGAAAAATTGAAGTAGTACCCAAAGATATTACAATGAGTCAGTTCACTACCAACACTAATGTTGACAATGCTCTTGATATTAATCAATCAGTATTGTTAAAGAACTTCAACACCATTTTTTCTTACAAAACATTCGGTAATTCTACTAAGGCAAACAACCTATTGGATTCCTATATTGTCAATAAGAAGGATTCTGACATCACTTTACATGAATTGCCTATTAGATCTGGGTTGGGTTCTTTGCCATTGGGGTATTTAGAGGAATCTGATCCTTCCAATAACTTAAGCTCAAGTATTATCATTCCTTCTTACGGTTTGAAATACTTATTCCCAACTTTGAGAAAGGCTTCCCCAAAAAACAACTCTTTAAAAATTTTAATCAACATCTCAAATTTAGACTATAATCAAAATGAAAAATTAATTGTTCCTGATATTTTGGATTCTTTAAACATTGCAAATGAACTAAATTATCCAGTAATCTCTCCTATCAATTTGAGAGAAGTATCTCAAACTACTTTATTTGCTTCATTTTTATCCAGATTTGGTACTACTTGCCATTTACTAGATGCTATTGCTGCTAAGAATACTTTCTTCAAACCAGATCACGAAGATAAGAATTTTTTGAGAAACCAATTTATTGATGCTGCAGCTGTTTTAAATCAAAGCGGATTAAATGCTGAAAATGCTGATTTGAATGACTTTATTACTGCATTCAACAAGTACATCAAAAACTCTATTCCAGCAAATGAATCTTCAAAGACAAAATCATTTGCTATTGAAAATTTTGACTTGAAAGCTGGAAACTTAAACAATGTCAAAACTTTGTTTGTTACTATTGGTAGTACAGAAACAACAGTTTTCGATGATTTTTTGGATTCTGTTTCTTTCCCAGGTTCCGATAGCATTGGTAGAATTGCTATTAGAATACCAATTCCTTTTGATGCTAAAAAGTTTTTAAGCATATTGCCAAAGTCTTTGAAAAAGATCATTGTTATTGAACAAAGCAACGCTTCACAATTAAACAAAACTAGCAAAAGTAAGAACTTTTTGTATTCAACCATTCAAAGCATTTTGAAATCTTCTGACTTGTCCTCTGATATTGATATAAATGCCATTTCCTACACTTCTGATTTTACTTGGTCTAAGAATGCTGTTGAGGAAATTGTATTCAACTCTTTGAACATCTCTACTGAAAAAGGTGTTGATAATTCTTTATCAAAAATTAATGAAATCAATGTATGGTCTCATGATGACGAAGTCAAGAACTCAGCTTTCATAGAATTCCCATACCAATTATTGGACAACTTGATCCAACACAATCAATCATTTGATCCATCTTTGAGAGTCAAGTATGACAATTTAACTCAAGGTGGTACCTTTCAAGCACAAATTGCTGTAAACACTGACTCAAAAATTGAGCATTTGGTTGTTAACAACGAAAACTCAAAGTTAACTGTTTTAAGCGATATTGACATCTTACAAAAGTTTGATGTTTTGAATACTGTTGCTATTAACTCCACCATTTTATTATTTAGTGATAAGCATTCTTTAGAAAACTTAAAGGATCCTGAATACTTTGCTTCAAAGCTAAAGATACCATCTAAGTACTTATCAGCTATTGTCAACAAGAACTTGAGAGTTATTGTTGTTGATAGAAAGAAAATTAATGATACTGATGAAACTAGAGGTAGAGCATTGGTTTATTTATTAGAAGCCTTATTTTGGAAATTTGGTTACCAACTTTCTGATCAAGATATCATCAAAAAAATTTGGGCTACCAATGGTACTCAAATTGAATTATTGGCTTCTGTTATCAGTGATTCTGTAAACAGTAACTATGAAGCTGCTGTTGGCGAGTTAGATGTTGTTAAACTACCTGCTTATTTATCTTCTTCAGATAAAAACCAAAAACAAGAAGAAGAAGAAGTTTTGAAGACTTACTTGTCCGAAAATTCTTTTGAAGCTAATCCAAGAGTTGTCAAGAAGGAAGATGAACCTGTGTTTGAAAACACCAATTTATCTGAACTTTCTAAACAACTTGTATTTAGTGAGGCCTTTAATGCTAAAGAAGAATTAAGACCCGACTTACCAATTAAGAACTTTGTTGTTAGTGTTTCTAAGAACAAAAGAGTCACTCCTCTAAATTACGATAGAAATATCTTTGAAATTGAATTTGATATTGGTAATTCTGGTTTGAAATATGAAATTGGTGAAGCTTTAGGTGTTCATGCAAAAAACAACATCGATGATGTAAAAAGTTTTTTGAAAGAATATGGGGTTACCGATATTCATCAATTAGTACAAACTCCAAACAGAGAAAATCCTAGTTTGATTGAAACAAGAACTTTATTACAAGTATTTGCCGATCAAATTGACTTGTTTGGTAAACCTGGTAAGAAGTTTTATGAATCTTTGATAACTTACACCAAAGATGAAGTTGTTTTAAAGAAAATCATTGACTTGATTTCTCCATCTGGTGAAGCTGAATTGAAAAAAGTTCAAGATGAAGATTTCTTAACGTATGCTGATGTTTTATTACAAAAATTCAACACTGTTAAGCCACCAGTTTTGGACTTGCTAACTTTGATTCCATCTTTAAAGAGAAGAGAATATTCCATCGCGTCTTCCCAAAAAGTCCATCCAACAAAGATTCACTTATTGATTGTTGTTGTTTCCTGGACTGATTCTCAAGGTAGATTGAGATATGGACAAGCTTCTAAGTACTTGGCTGACTTATCCGTTGGAACTGAATTGGTTGTTTCTGTTAAACCATCTGTTATGAAACTACCACCAAGATCAGAACAACCTGTTATTATGTCTGGTTTAGGTACTGGTTTAGCTCCATTCAAGGCAATTGTTGAAGAAAAGATCTGGCAACGTTCTCAAGGCTTACCTATTGGTGAAATATACCTGTTTTTGGGTTCTAGACACAAAGTTGAAGAATATTTATACGGTGAATTATGGGAAGCTTGGAAGGATGCTGGCATCATCACCCACATTGGTGCTGCTTTCTCTAGAGATCAACCTGAAAAAATTTATATTCAAGACAGAATCAAGGAAGTTTTGCCTGCTTTGAAAACTGCTTTCTGTGATCAAGAAGGTTCTTTCTATTTATGTGGACCTACTTGGCCTGTTCCTAACATCACTGAAGCACTACAATCAATCTTAAAATCTGATGCTGATGAAAAGGGCAAAAAGATTAACTTAGATGAAGCTATTGAAAAATTGAAAGACACTGGTAGATACATCTTAGAAGTTTATTAGTTGTTTTATTTTTCGCAAAAAATTATATATTTTTGATATTAAATTTATTTAACTTATATTTAAGTCATTATGTTTACAGTAGATGTACCATCTTGGAACCTAGTTCTAAACACTCTGTTAGCATTGGTAAACATACCCTCTTTTAAAGAAACGACTATAAATTGAGAACCTTTAAATTTGGTTTTGATTAAGTGACCAATATTTTGAGTATGAGACAAATCTAAAGCTGCATCAACCTCATCCAAAATGTACATTGGTGCCGGTTTAAATTGTAGTAATGCCAAAATCAAAGATAAAGCTACTAAAGAACGTTGACCTCCTGATAATTCAACCAAAGATTCCTTCCATAAAGAACCCAATTTGACTTTAACTTCTAAACCATCTGTTATGTTGCTGTTTGGTAAAATGACCAACTTTGCATATGAGTTAGGCAATAACTCACTAAATATTTCACCAAAATCTACAGTAACTTTTTCATATGTTTTCATTAATGCATCTATTTTATGCTGGTTAAGTGTTTCAATAGTTTCTTGAATTTTTAGTTTATCTCCCTCAATCGTGCTGATCATAGTTTGTAACGCTTTTTCTCTTTTCAAAACAGATTCTATCATGGTAATAACATTAGGATTTACTCTATTCTTCAAAGAGTTGTGACTTTCTCTTAACTTTGCCAAGTTAGCTTTGGACTGCTCCAAAACTATATCCTCACTATCTTTCAAGACCTTGTTCAATCTTGTTTTATCTGTTTCTAACCATTCAAATTCAGTCACCAATTTGTCCAACTTTTCATCTAAAATTCTATTAGATTCGTAGATATCATCTATGGCTTCCTGTATTTCTTTGATTAAGACTGGCATTTTTTCAATTTCATTTTTCTTTGCAGTCAATAAACTGGTAAGTTTTCTAAATTCATTTTCAATGATTTCGTTTTCCAAACTATTATCCAAAGATTGTTGCTTCAACAAATCTATTTCTTCTTTAGACTCCATTATAGCATTATTTGCACTTGAAATGTTGTTATTAGTTTCTTCAATGAATGAGTCTAAAGATTTTATTTGAGCTTCATCAGCTTCAATTTCTTCAAATAATCTTTCTTTGTCAATAGTCAATTCCTCAACTAATTCAGTAGCAGTATCACAGTCTTGTTCTTTGACTTTTAATTCCTTTGAAAGTTTGTTGATTTCACTAACTAATTTATCTAAATTGCCTGACTTGTTTTTTTGGAAGTTTTTTAAATCATCTTCAGTGTTTTTTATGCTTTCATTGGCAGCTTGTATCAAATGGTGTAATTTATATGTAGTGACATTGATATTATCATTTTCATTTCTTAGCTCAAGATTTTTGGATGTCAAAACAGAAAAGTAAGAATTTTTCATTTCAGCTTTTAATTGAGATATTTTATTTTCTACAAGCTTGATATTATTCAGCAGTGGGATAATTCTACTTCTGTTCTTTTCTAAAACATTCAATTCTCCATGGCATTTTTCCAAATCTCCTTCTAATAAATTCAAGTCTCTTAACAACTTATTAAAGACTTGTGTTTGTTCAAGAATGTTATTATTATTACTTCTGGAACCACCTGACAAAGTACCTTCAGGATCGTAAATATCACCGTCCAAAGTTATCGATTTGGTTCTGATTTCTGGATGAAAGGTAATCTTCTTAGCAATATCAGCAGTATCACAAATTAAAGCGTTACCAAAAATAAATTGCATAGCTTTAGATACATCACTGTCAAACTGAATTAAATTTAAGGCTAAATCAACTTTTTCAGGAGCTCCACTAATACTTTTGGCTTTTGCAATTATTTCATTTTTAATAATTCTTGTAGATATCTTGTTCAAAGGGATGATAGTGACTCTCTTTTTTAGATTACCTCTTTCCAAAAGCTCAGCTGCCACAGTTTCATTTTCAACAACAATATTGAAGAGTTTACCTCCAGCACATACCTGTAGTGCTTGTGCTTTATCCATATTATTGCTATCAATATCAAACAACGTAGCAGCTACACCTTTAATCGATTTTGGATTAAATTTCACATTTCTTTGATCGTATTGAAAATCCAAATTATACAACTTTCGTTTCCAAGATTCAATTTGTTGAGATACTTTTTTTATGTCTTGTTTTAAAGATGCTTCGGTGTCTTTTAATTGCTTGTATCTATTTTCGTCAAAATTTTCTTTTTGTAGCTGAATGGTTATATCTGAATATTCTCTTTCTAATTCTTGTAATTGTACTTCATTTAACTTCATAGAATTTTCCGATTCTTTTATCTGAATATTGTTATTATCAATCTCAATATTATTAGAATTGATCTTCATTTCGTTTTTTTTCAAATTCATAATATGTTCATTCAGTTCCTTTTTCAACCTATTGATTTGAGTAACATATCCGCTTGGAGAGGATCCTGCGGTTTGTAAAGAGCTTAACAATTCTTTTTTATTTTCAAGATCATTTTTAAGCAGATCAAAATCTTCGTTAAGTTCTTTAGACTTGCTTGTTTCAAAGACCAGTGCTTTTGATTTTTCTTCGAGAAGAGCTTTCTTCTTTGTAACAACGTCTTTCAAGCCAAAACAACTTTTGCTTTCCTTTTCTAAATTTTTTTGTTGAATTTGATTTGATGCTTTTAATCTTGTCAAGTTGTTATTGAGAGCAGTTAGTTTTTCTGTATATTCTTTTTTAGTTTCTTGATTTTTTTCAATAATGTCATCTCTTTTCATGGATACTTGATTTAAATTAGACTTAATGTCAATCATATCATTTTCTAATTCTTGTAAAGCCTCCGTTACCGCTATTTTCTTTTTTTTGTTACTGTTGATTTTTTCAGTATTTGCTAGTAGATTTGCATTTGAGTTTATGTAATCATGTGCTGCCACGACTTGTTCCAGTTTTTCCATTTCCATTTGAATATTTTGAAACTGCAAATATATGTCCTTGTCATGTTCAAATCTTCTTAGTTTGGGCTCAACTTCTTCAGTTAAAATACTTTTAATCTCCAATAATTTTACATCTTTTTTAACCATTGTTTTTTCAGCTTTTTGTCTTCTATCTTCAAACATTCTAGTTCCAGATGCTTCTTCAATAAGTGCTAAAATCTCCTTTGGTTTCATATTTAATACTTTTGTAATTTTACCTTGCATGATTAAAAAGTTTGGATTATTGATATTCAATTGAACAGACTGAAATAATTGAAGTACTGCTTGCTGTTGTGCTCTATGACCATTGATCAAGTATTTACTTGTCCCACCAAGGGTTATTTGTCTGGTGACCGATATCTTTGGTATATTCTCAAAACCTATAGGAGATTTATCTTTTTGGGAATTGTTAAAAACTATAGTTACGCTAGCTTTGGTTACACCTGCTTGCCCTCTTTTGTAAATAAGATCTTGTAAATTAGAAGCTCTAACAGTAGCCATGGATGCAATACCCAAAACAAAACAAATGGCATCCAAAATATTAGACTTACCCGAACCATTTAAACCTGTTATAGCATTAAATTGTGGATCCCAGTGAGATACAACAGTTCTAGTAGAGTAGGATTTGAACCCATCTATAATAAGTTCTTCAACTCTCATTTCAATATAGTAACTCTTTATGGTTGCTAAGTCTTGAGTGTGTGTGTTTTTTATATAGGTTGAACAAGATAGAAGAAATCCATATACAAAGCATATATACATGTAAAAAAACAAATTTTGAAAACAGAATATAAACAAAAAATTGGCATCATTTTGAAAAGCGCGTTTAAACTCGTCAAATATCACGTGATTAAAAGCAATAATTGAGCTCACAATATTGATAATAAGTCTTTGCTTAAACAATTGTTATTTATTTTATTTTTTTTTCAGTATTGATTGTTTGCAGTATATAAGTTTTTATATATTAAAAAAAAGTTGATGTAATCGTATCTCTTTAAATATAACTAAATTTAATCTTGAGTCTTTTGGGAACCTCTTAATAAACCAGTTCTTCTGGCAGCAATTAAACCAATCTTTTGACCAGCGACGGCATCTCTGGAGATAGTAGAAGCTTTACCAATGTGTTGATGGTTACCACCACCATGAGGGTGATCAACTGGATTCATGGCAACACCTCTAGTCTTTGGCCAAGAGTTTCTCTTAACTCTGTATTTGTGGAAAGCTCTACCAGCCTTTAACAATGGCTTATCAGTTCTACCACCACCGGCAATAACACCGATGACACCTCTGGCATCAGAAGAAACAACCTTCTTAGCACCGGATGGTAATCTAATTCTGGTCTTGTTTTCATCTGGGTTGTGACCGATAACAATAACGTAGTTACCGGAAGTTCTAGCTAAAGCACCTCTGTCACCAGCCTTTTCTTCAACGTTGGAGACAATGGTACCTTCTGGAACGGCACCTAAAGGTAAAACATTACCGATGTTTAAAGAAGCGTTCTTACCAGCGGAAATGAATTGACCGGTGTAGACACCTTCGTTAGCAATGAAGATTTCTTCTCTGATCTTGTATTTGTATGGATCTCTGAAAGCAACCTTAGCTAATGGAGCACCTCTACCAGAGTCGTGGATAATGGATTTAACAACACCTCTGATATAACCGTGCTTTTCAGCGTAATCTAAAGTTCTTAATTTGGCAGCACCTTGTCTCAATCTAGTGTGAGAAGTGAAGATGGAACCAGCACCCTTTCTTTGGTTACGAATAACTCTACCTGTAAGTTAATATTATGTGAATTTAATGTTTATGTTTTAATACAAGGATTAAAAGATATAAGTTTAGTTGTTAGTAAATAATGTTTTATTTTTGTTGATATAATGTAATAATTTAATTATCATCTTCTTGTAACTAGTGTTGAATTGTAAAAAAATGTATTGGTTTTAATTCATGTACTTTTGATTTCATCTCTGTTTTTCAAGCGTTAAAGAGTCAATGTTTGCTAATAAACTTATAGGATTTTTTTTACCAATGAGAACTAATATTCATTTCTATTGCAATAAAATTCATACCATTTATGCAAAACGTATTCAAAAACTAATATTCTTGAATATGTTCCTATCGTATAAACAGTACTTGATGAAAATTAAAAAATAATTCAAATTGAAATATGACATTGGATTGCTCTTTAAAACAATTTGAAAATATTTTGTTGGAAAAAATAAATCACAATAATAAAGTTTTCATAAAATTTGTTAACCAAATTCATGTTAATCATTATGTTTTTACCAAAGATATTCTTTTATTACAATGCCTGTTTAATTTATAAATTATCTTCCAAATGATGCTTACTAATAAAAACTTATAACAATCGTTATTTTTTCAAATGTCTATAATTCACGTTATTGCTCACCATAATAATCACTCTATTCATGGATCCTTGATGCTCTGTTATTACTTCCTAATTATTATTATTTTTTGATGAATGTACTGAAAGTCAAATACAATTTAACAAATCCTCACTATAATTACTTATTTGATTCAATTCAATTGGTTATGATGTACATACCCATTGCGTCTTAGTTTGGTTTTTCCTGGTTTTGTTTATTCTTTGATAATATTGATAATCAATATATATATTTCATATTTAGTATTTTTAATAATAAGTGAAATAAGAACTATGAGAGTAATAATTATTTTTACTAGTAAAGAAAGAGTAGAGCAATATAGAAAAAAAAAAAAATACAAAAACTTACAGAGCCTAAATGAGATTTTTCTCTGCCTAAACAGAATACGTTCTAGCTCGAAGAAAACATATAATTACTAGTGTATTTTGATTAGACACCTTGAAAAAAATGTACATTGATGAAAAAGGAAATTTTAACTTGATTTTTTCAATTGCTATTATTTTGATGTTTCCTACTTTTTTTTTTCACCCACCAAAATAGCTGTAACCATTAGAGTTGCTACCCGTATGAAGAAAAAAAAATATGTTTAAAAATTCCCTAAATAGGAAATTATTAAAATGAACTTATCCAAATAGGAAATTTTGAAATTGCAACATATTGTTGTATTTTTACAGTGAAAATTTACTGATTTTAGAAAAAAAAACTGTAACAAAAAAAAAAAAACTTTGTACCGGACTAACACATTTCAATGGTGTTCCGTTTGTCACATTATACGTTTTTATCTTATAAATTATACTAATTGGGTAATCACGTTTCAGCCGTACACGAAACAAAAATATTGATGGGGTGTTTAATCAATAAGAAAGAAAACACACACATAAAAAAAATTAGTATTAAAAAAAAAAAAATAGGGTGAAACAAAATTATTGTTGATTATATAATCTCCTTCTGTTCTCCACTAATTTGTTCGGGGTTAGCCCTAACTTGTTCTTCCATAGTTTCTTGAACAGTAGGCTCTTTGATCTTTGCGGCTTCAATAACTTCAGTGACTTTTTTTTCAATGCAAGGTTGAACACTTATTTTTGCATTTCTTATCTTTGATAAGTGTGTCTTTTTTGAAACATATTCAGCTATGTTTTCAATGTCTTCTACTGCTGGTAAATTGATGATAGCTGATAAATGTGTTTTTTGGAAAAACTTGCCTCTATGTTTTTTTGATTTGAATTGGAATAAGTAAATGTCATTTGGTAAATATTCCTTAAAATGCTCTGCTAAGTCTGTGTCTAAAGTGCCGGCTGATAAATTGGATACGTATATCCAGGTTTTGGAGTATGCAATGGGACTGGATGCATGGGGAGATTCAGATTTTTCCGGTGTTGATTCATTTTTGTCGTTGATTTGTGGAGATCCAGGTTTCTCTGGATTTTCAACAGATTCGCTATTAACTGCTGGTGTTTGCTTATTCAAATGCTTAAATATTCGATGTTGTACATTTTTTGCTTTCTCTGGATCATATGCTTCAAAAAGTTTTAATTTTAATTTTTTTGTGGATTCACCAATGCTGGTCTCATTAACCTCCAGAACTACCTTGTTAGCTACTTCTGGTGTAGCAAAATCAGCATATGCTAATCCTAGTGGAACCACTGTTTTTCTACCAGAGTATCTTGTTACGTATTGATAAGGAATCAAAACAGATGTTGGTTCATATTCTTTTAAAAATGCAGTCAAAATACTCTCTGAAACCTCTGCAGGAATGTTTGTGAAGTATACCCTTTTGATGGTAGTATTGCTGGCCGGAGTTGGATGCGGAATAACAGAATGTGGCTGTTCAACAAGTGGGGCTGGCTCTGGTTGCTCAATTGCTTGATTTTCAATTTCAGACATAATGTGTATATATATTAATTAAATATGTGGGTTTAGGTTTTGGGCATTCAATACCGTTACTATCTTTAGATAAAGAACACACAATTTTTTTTTCCCCCTTATCATACAAAAAAAAAAAGATATGAAGCCTGAGTATTGTAGAATCAAAGAAGAAGGTTTAGTGTTTCTATTTTTGAGAATTAGTAAGTTTTTATTAATTACAAATGGACATGTTAACCAACTTGATATATTTGTGATTACAAAGAGTTATGAGATTTGTGTCATATGTCACAAAGACTCATGTACAGAAACATACCCTGCAAAATATATGATGTCCCCGTAAAAAGAGAACAAGAAGACACTATTTACAATTATGCGTGTCACTACTTTATTATCAAACGATCATGTTTAATCAATTGGTGTATTGAATAAGTGATTTGAGAACATGTTTTATGAGGTTCATAGTACCTAATTTACGAATACATATTCATAAACATGATTTTATAAAAAAAAAAGGGGGTGAATAGAAACAGATAATGAACCCAATGATGCAGAAGATTAAATAATGATTAATCTTCCAATACCATTTCATAGTTCACAATCATTAAAATGCTTTTGTATTTTTTATTTTTTTTTTTCTAATTTTGTTCACGTGGATTTATAATTACCGCAAAGGTTATATATTCATTTATACTTACTGAAACAGTCTTTGACTACTCAAATTGTTCATCCAGTATTCATTTCTTATAGTTTCGTAATCTAATATAAAATTCATAGTACCTTAATTTTATTTTTTATTTGAATTTAAAAATTTGTTAACTATATCCCATTTAAGCCTTAGCAGCAGCTAAAGCCTTTTGAGTACCAGCTAAGGCGTGCTTGTGGTTTCTTCTGAACTTGGCATCAACGGATCTTAAAGAAGAGTATTTGTGGGTCTTAACCTTCTTGATACCGTTTCTGTGAGCCTTCTTGGTTTGGTTATGGGCGGTGTGATTTTTAGATTTAGCCATTGTCTGTATTTATAAATTTAATTGGAGTTTTTTTTTGAAAAAAAATAGTGATAATTGTTAGTAAAGCATTGGGTTCTCAAATTGTACAAATTTTAAAAAGTTTTTAGAACCATTAAGAGAGATTTTTGATTTTAGTATTCAATTCATGTAAGCATTTCTTAAAATGTGTTTCTTTATTTCAGTTAACAAACAGTGAGACGGTGGTCTTTTAATGCACTTAATACCCATGCAATAAATCTCATATCCATTTCCTACATTAATTTCCTATAATCTCTTTTATCATACTGTTTGTGGATACTTTGTATATCAAACAAAGTTAAAAATCAACAATTAGCCTTCGTGCCATATTTTCATTAATGTTTAAACTGCCGTGTTGTTAGCTTGTTTTCATATTTTTTTTTACTCCATGAAATAATTTCTTTCTGTATTTGAACTACATTTGCTTAATAATATGGCCATGTTTATTCTGTTTTGCATCTTTCGACTATATTCTCTTGAGTGTTAACTTTTTTTCTGTATGGTGTGTGAAAACTGATGAATTTGAGAATTCTACTTTGTAAAATATGTGTGTTATTCAGAAATATTGTATATCCATTTTATGTTATTACATTATGGGTTACTCGTCTAGTTCAATCAATTATTTAACTTAAGGTTCTAAAAATTATCATTTTACCAGTTTCTTGTGAAATTGTCTTAGGTGCTTTAAGTCACCTTAATTATGGTACATACATATGTATCTATAAACTATCGTTCCTGGGTTTTTAAGGTTTATTTATTGTAAAAGATACTTTTTCTTTTTTATTTTCAGTAACTAACCTACCAATAATACTGTGAAAAAAATCCAGCAACTAATTGCTAGCAAAAAAAAGATGAAAGTACTAGCAACAGAAAGAAATATTGCTAACCAACCAAAGAATTTCCTAATACAGTAATAAACTAAGACATACTAAGAAATTTTTATAATCACGTCTAAAACTAACTAAGTTTACTTTACTTATTTTTTTTTTTACTATGAATGTTTCTTTACTCCGATAAATCTATACAATTTTAAAAAATATATATTTCAGATGTTTGTGCAAGCAATACTCTAAATATTAACTATTTGTTTTTTTTTTTTTTTTAAACAGAGGTATTGTTACTGTTTTAGGTAAAGAAACAGTTTCCTTTTTTTTTTTTTTGAAAAATACATTTCAAAAAAAAAAATTGTAATTGTCCTAAATAGGATAGTAATTTTTTATTACAAAAAAGTAAAAAAATCTTGTTACACAAATCACGTGTAAATTTATATACATTTTATTGTCATTTTCTTTAAAACACATAAATCGAATATTCAACAATCAGTTAAGTTAATACCAGCAAACACTGTTTAAAGTCAAGATTCTGAAAAATAAACGTAACTTCAATTTACTTATCTTTTTTTTTTTTTTTAAATTTTAAAAGTTTGATCATGAATAAATATAAGATATTTAATACTTCCTATCACAATTAAGTGATAAAAAAAGTCTATAATACTAGATAATTGTAACTAAAAGATAGATACAGAAATTGATATGAATTTTGTTAAGTCGCTAATGAAAAGAAGGCAAGGTGAAATGAAGAAAAAACCAAGCAAACAGAAAAGAAAGTTGTGATTTGAGGTAAATCTTTGTTTTTCATTTTTTTTTTTTAAAATAAAGGAAAAGACAATCCAACACTTCATTCCTTATAAATGTGCATGCTATCTCCATCAAATCATTGCTTCCTTTCCAGACTTTTCGTTTGTCAAATATTACAAAATACACTTGATTAAAAACCAGAAAATCTCATGATTTTTATCAAACATACTCTTGTTATTTTGGAATTTATAAATAATTCAGCGTTATCTTTTACCCTCACAGATAATAAACAACTCTGAGATTCTCAATCACGTAGATAAGTTTGATTTTCACAAACCTATGGTAAATCTTCAGTGATGAAAATTCAATCGTTCATTTTCTTAAACACTAGTCATCAAGTTACTGAATTTCCTGCTAAACTGTATTTTATTTCGGTAGGAAATTTTTTTGCTTTTTTATAAAATATTATATGGTGAGGGTTTACTTCAAGTGGTCGAATAATTTTGGAGCAGCACATTCGTTTATGTAATGATGTAAGTGGAAAAATTCTTCAACACAGTCTTCCTTATATTCAGCATCAGCATAGTTTGGATCTTCTTGGGCCTTGGTGACTCTTTCGGCACATTCCATGTAGTGGTGTAATAAATGCTTACCTTCTTCGGTTTCTTGGCATTCAGCTCTTAAGGTATCGTATTGATCAGAAACGGCTTCATCGTCTTCATCATCTTCGTCGTCTTCATCATCTTCGTCGTCTTCATCATCTTCGTCTTCTTCAACGTCTTCGACATCTTCCTGTTTTTCAAATAGTATATGTTTTTATTTTTCAAAAAATGTGTTATTTGTTAGTAAAGGTGGCTTCTTTGTTTATTAAGCTTTAATTTCAGTATGTGTGTTATTGATCTTGCCAATCTCTTGAATATAATTTTTTTATGTTAGTTTAAGTTAAAAAAACAAGATTTTGTTGATTATGTTGTTGTACTTATTTCAAAAATTTTCCATTAGCCTTTTGCATGATTATGTTTAGTCCACTGTTGTATAACAAATTAATAAGATGTTTAACTTGAGAAAATTCATGAACAATAGGCTATCAGAGACTCTTTGAGATCAATTATCTATCAATTATTTAATAAACATTGTTTAGACCGATAAATCCCAAAGCCAAACAAATGATAATCCAAATTGTTTCTCATGTGACTAATAATTCAAAGGTACTTTCCTCAAAAAAAGTATTCTGTTCTTGTTAAAGTGTTTTTTTCTTCTATTGTAATCGGCACCAAATACCAATATTTTCATTCTTCATACCCATAATCATTATCTTCGATATCATCTTTATTATTATTATTTTATAGTTTCTTTCCAACATTAATTCAATCTGATCACTTGATCTTCACACACATAAACATTTAAAACTTGTTTTTCGATTTTTCATTTTTATTTAAGATATTTACATACTTCAGCCTTGGCAACAGTAGGGGTAAAGACTTCCTTTAATTCTTCTAAAATTTCAGTTAAACTGGCAACCATTTTTGTATTCTTTTATATTAGTATATGTGTTATTAAGGAGGGTTGTAAAAAACAATGAGTCTTTATTTTACTTTGAGAGTAACTTAATTAATTGTATAAAATACTATTTATCCTAGGTTTTATTGATACTATCCTTGTATTCTTATCTTGATATAGAATTAAAATTGAAATTAATACATGTATTTAGAAGAAAATTTTTTTTTCTTTAAAAAATTACTTGGGCAAAGGTTTTTGGAGGCCAAGCTAAAAAAAAAAATTTGAGTGAGAGTTTTTTTTTCTCTCCATTTCAACGTGGTTGTTTGGTATTTTTTGGTGGAGGTTTCGGAAATAAGCCAAAATTTGTTAGTCGGACATAAGATATGGACCAATCAAAAATTATATTCACAAACGATATTTTACCAAAACACAGTCAAAAAACATACACACACAAACACAGCAAAGCACGTGATCAGCGGGTTTAAGTCACATGCACATACCAGCTCCCAATTTAATCAAATAAAACTATCTGTATATATCAGCAGAATTAATAATAGTAGCAAAAATCAATAATTACATCATCTTATATACTTTCTTTTCTTTCTTTAGGATTATAAGTTTCTTCCGGTATAGTAAAATTGATTGGAATACTTCGTTGGTTCAATTCATTGATCAAAAATCTGATATATTCAGCCGCATGCTCAACTGTTGACGCCTTCGAAGGAAATCTATCCTTCTCCTTCATCTCCGGAGGAATAATATCATTCAAGTCTTCTAAGGCAATATTCAATCTTTCTCTTCTATGTTTTTCAGCTTCTTTATGAACTTCTTTTTTCTTTGCTGTTCTATGTCCTACTGCGGACCCGGATTTTTTGTTATTCTTTACAAACAGTTCAGGCAAGTTGTCTGAAGTTGCTGGTGCTAATGGATCATTTCCATCCAAAACTTGATTATACATAGTCATACTCACTGTTTTCTTCAACTTACCCATTTCTGGAGATAAGTGCTGATTAGATCCATCAAGACTGAATTCTTTGTTAACTGTTAAGTTTGCATTGGAAAGTCTTTTTTTCATGGGTTTGATAACAGGAGACTGAGTTGCTCTCAGCACTTTCTTTTCATCAACATAAGCTGATGAATTAGATGTTGTTCTTTGAATATGGTTGTCACTGATGGTGTAAGATCTGTTTTCTGTAGAAATATCTGAATTATTTTGGTCTTGAAGATAAACACCATTTCCACTAGGTTGTCTTTTTTCGTAACTAGAGCTTTGCGATGTTGAGGACATACTATTTGATGGCAGAATAACCTTATAACTATTCCTTTTCTCCGTTCCTATTGGTTTCATATTTGGCGAATATTTAACTACTTTCTTTCCAGTATTACTGGATTTACTGCTATATCTTGAGTTTCTAGCCTGTAAATAAGGCGTATATTGTGGTGGTTGAGTGGCCTCAACAGTTGGAGATACTCCCGGTGAGTATTTAGTAACATCTTGCGAAAGTTTTCTGCCGTGTAAGTGATTTATGTTGTTACTGCCAGTTGTATTATCCGGAAAAGACATGTCACTTTGCTGTGATTTGAAACCAATATCTTGTGCTATTTGGTGACTGTTTGCATCACCAAATGAATCCAAATAAACATTAAATTCGTTGTCATGAGTCATTAGATGTTGATGATTCTGCAGTTCATTATTGTCCGATGAAGCCATCGATGGATGTTCATGTCGATCGTTTAGGTGATTTTTCCCCATTGGGGCTATGTGATTTAAATTTTGCATGTATGGGGAACCTGGAGAATTGTACTTTGTCAAATCATTGAAAATGCTATTAAAGTTAGCATTGTCCACGTTTTCCGTTGGACTTTTAAATCCTATATTGGAATTTTCTTGAGTATGAGGATTGCTCAAACTCGACTGTTTGTGACTGTCATCATTGATACTTGGTGATTGTTCTACCAAAACACTGTTACCATTTGAATAAAACCTGTTGACTTGGTCAAAAATACCACCTTTACCTGCTGAAAAAGACATTCGGGGGGTTGTGTGTTGATATTTTCAAATAAAAAATGATATACTAATTTATGGTTCGAGTTATCTGGTTTAAGAATCTATTTTGTTGTGTATGATACTTTTTAGAATAAGATTATACAATGGTATTTTTAAAAAAAACCAGAAAATTACCTACCCCTATTTTAACGATGCTGTTTGCCGATATTTGTATTTGTATATATATATATTTTTTTTCAAAGCAATAATATACAAAAAAGCGGACTTTAGCGATGAAGAAGTTTACTTTCTTATCGATATATCGTCTGAATATTTGAATTTAAATATTTTATTATTAGAGCGTTGTATGTACTGTTTTTCTTCAAAGTTAATGTAAAACCTTAGAGAAAAATAATATTGTCAGCTATAAATCTAATAAAAAAATGTATGTTTAAAGGTCTAAAAACACGAATATTAGTTGGTTTTGTAAGTTAATTTTTGTTCTGTTTTCAATTTCATTGATATTGAATAACTCCTATAAGTACTCTTTAAAATGTCACTCCTTTTTTTTTTTTTTTTTTTTTTAAAGACTGAACTCTTGTCTCTTTTATTATTATTATTTTTCATACCGTATTTCTCCTTATTGTTGACACCAAATTTTCGACTTTATGTCTTTTGTTTTTGGTATAAAACCAGGAGAAAGCTTAATCATAATTGGACAAATTTAATTAAATGCCACACGTGGGTTATCATTTATAACAACAATTTTCGGGTACTTTGCTCAGGAATGTTTATTCCCGAAAGCTTTGTAAATATCGTTGTTATACGCGGGAATAGGAGAACATATCAAACGAGTTAATACTTGTAAAGGTATATCCGATTGCTAATAAATGCCAATTTTCTAAACCTTGCGGGAATATCATTAAAACTTGTATGAAATAAAACTCTATCTTGTAGAAACAAAACCAGGAATAGAATAAGGCTATATATACAAAAAAAAAGTAATTAAAGTCTGTACTAACTCAATTGATTTATAAAAAAAACAAAAGACATCTATTTTCTTTTACCTTTCTTTCCTCTACCTCTGTTTTGGCCATCTCCTGTGACTTTTTTTATCTCGTTTTTACTGATAACCAACCCATTTCTGGATGATCTACCAATTGCATTGATTTTCAAACCCTTGTCTCTCATGATATTGTTCTTACCCATATCAGCTTTAACACCTTTACCAATTCTTCTTTCAATATCCTTTTTGTAAGTGAAGTCAATTTTTCTGAAGGACCCCTTTGCTTGTTTAGCCAAGACTATTCCGTTGTCTTTGGCATTTGCTTCATAGTTGTCTATACGTTTTTTATGTTTTGTTATCATTCCTTTACGTATGTTTATAGGTACCTTTTCTAGACCATCAACGATACCCACTTTGTTTTTGTTAGATATATGCTTGTTTTGGGATACTAGTGCCTTCATTTGAGATTCCATCACCTTCATTCTGGCTTTACCTACAACATCCTTAGAAGAATTGAAGTTGGATCCACCGAATGAATTCAAAAGATGAGAGTCTCTAATGAAGTTCTGTAATTCTATATCGTTTTGTAAGTTCTTTCTTTCCGTTTCTTCATCATATTCATCATCTTCTAGTTCAGGCTTGTTGTTTTTCTTGTGATTTAATACAGCTTTTTTCTTGGTATTTTGCATTTCTTTGATCATTTTATCTGTCAATTTCACTCCTGAAAAAACGTCAACCTCATCTTTTATTGTGCTACCAAAACTGATGACTTTAGGTCCTTTCTTAACAACAGGCTCTTTTTTTATATGTTGTTCATTTAAATCAAGTTCAATATCCGAATCAAATTCCTCTGCCTCAGATTCTGACTCACTGCTGTTTTCCACTGGGATTTTTTCTTCATATTCGGATTCTTCTGTATCATCACTTTCTTCTTTTTTGGTCTCATCTTCGTATCCCATTTCTTCTAAAGAACCAAATTGTCTTTCAAACGCAAGTCTTTGAACTTCCATTTGTTTTCTGAATTCTTCATCCTCTATATCACTCATTTTTTTTTTTTGTATACAATGATTGCGGTTTTTGGGTTATTTCTCTTCCATTTTAGTCTTCTCTTTGAAGCTGTAATCATGAAACTTTTCAATAGCCATTTTTTTAAATACATATATTTTTCATACCATATTTTTCTTCTAGATGTAAATTTCCCTAACGAGTAATTCTTTCGCCTTTTCTTTTTTTTTTTTCGAAGCACGAATAACCCCTGATATATGTCTTATATCCGATTTTAACAAGACGGAGAAAAAAAGCTACATATACATATATAGATGATTTTTGAGTCATGCAATTTAAAATATGTTTAAAAAGATTTGAAGCTACTCCCCATAGAAGATATTGAACAAGTTATTTTTTTTTTTTTAAATGACTAAATTTACTGGATGTATTGACATTCATCAAGGTCAAGTCAAACAAATTATAGGGTCTACTTTACTGGATGACGACCAGAAAGATAATAACAAAACCATTCCTGATACAAACTTTGTCAGTGACAAAGATTCAACATATTATGCTGACTTATACAAAACAAACAACATTCAATCAACTCACATAATTCTTCTAGACGGAAGAGTCAATTCAGATACTATAAAAGCAGGTGAAAGAGTACTAAACAGGCACCCAGATTTTTTCCAAGTTGGTGGTGGTATTAATTCTTCTAATTGTCAAGAATGGATAGAAAAAGGAGCAAAGAAAGTCATAGTCACATCCGCTGTGTTTAACCAGGATGGAGAGTTTCAATGGGACGAGTTGAAAAATTTATTTAACAACTGTGGAGGCAGACAAAGATTAGTATTGGATTTGAGTTGTAAAAAAAATAAGGAAAATGGAGAATGGGTAGTTTGTATGAACAAATGGACCAAATTGACCAACTTATCTCTATCATTTGATGTGTTCAAAGAACTAAGTAAGTATTCTAACGAGTTTTTGATCCATGCTGCTGATGTAGAAGGTTTATGTAAAGGTATAGAATATGACTTAGTCAAAGACTTGGGAGAATGGGTTCAAAAGTTGGATGATGATGTAAAAATTGTATATGCAGGTGGAGCAAAGTCTATTGAAGATTTAAAAACCGTTAAAGGATTGTCAAACGGAAGAGTAGATTTGACCTTTGGCTCTTCATTGGATATTTTCGGAGGCTCCCTAGTGAAATTCAGCGACTGTGTGGATTGGAATAATAAACAATAAAATCACAGAAAAGTTCATTAAACAAACATAAAAATTGTTTTAATAGATATCTAAAAAGAAACATAAACTTCTATATATTTAAAAAAAAAACAAAAAAACAAAAAAAAACTTTAAAATAAAAAAAAATTGATTAAAAACATTCCTATTCTTTATGACCATTTTCCTGTAGTACTGATTACCAAGCACCATTGTCACCATCATCATCAGAAAAATTGGCAGGTTCGTAATCGTTGTTGGAGCCAGAACCAAATGGATCGTCATTAGCAACATAGCCTATATCTTGATCAACCATTTCTGGAGCACCATATGCATCATCGCCGTATGGATTACCCTCGGCTTGATATCCAATTTCTTCAGCCATATTATTCATAATGTTTTTATTTATATCTTCTTCCATGTCCAAACCTTTATCTAAGTTTTCCAATTCTTGATAAATTACTTCAACTTTTTGTTTTAAAACACTGATACCTCTTAATACGATTTGGTTAGCAGGTAAAGACTTTGCAGATTCAACACCGATATAGAAAGTGTTAGGTTCAGCATCGTAATCGAACTTTTCGTTTTCATTTGGTTCTATTTCTTCTCTGTGGTTTTTACCAACTGGCCATTCTAACTTGGCATCTCTTTCGTACCAATAATCTGTGTGATTTAACTTATTCCATGGATCATATTCAAATTCTATGGCAGAAGCACAATCCCATTTGGCATGCTCTTTTGATATACCCTTTTTAGCAATACAGTTCAAGGTTAATTCTTGACCTTTTCTAAGTTTACAAATTAAAATTCCTTCAGGAACATCTGGTGAGATAGCAGGATAACCTAGTTTCAAGTTTTTGATATGGTCATTTTGGATGACATTCAGATCTCTTGAGTAGACAGATTTAGAAGAATCTTCGGTAGCAATGACGTTCAAAGTTAAAGTAACAGAACATCTGTTACAATGAGTATCACAAGAACAATCTCTGTTGTATCTTAATTTGTCTATGTCGTATGATTCTAAAGGAATTAATCCCAATCTATGGGCTAAAAATTCATCTGCTAGAACAGTGGTATTCTTTTCAATTTCAACAGAATCTATGGCTAAGGTAGGTATTTCAGAGATCATAACTCTTCTAAGAGAGTTTGCCAATGATAAATCAACATTGGTTAAAGTAAAATCTACATATTCCGATGTGGCTTCCTTGAATTTAATTTCTGGGTCTGGAAAATGCTTAATTAGATATGAATCAACATCTTTGCTCATTTTGATATTATTATTTAGTATTGTTTAATAATTTAACTAAAAGTTAAGTACGTATGGAGAAAAAATGTATTTGACTATAAGTGGTTTTTATAATGATTTATTTTGTATTGATTTATTGCTTTTCAATGTTTATAATGTTAACAGACAACATTGAAGGAAGTGAATGAAAATTTTTTTTTTTTTTTCACTCGGGGGAGAAAAAAACTCACACACACCCAAATGGTCTTTGTGTAGCGCTACAAGAATATTGTTTAGAAGTTATGGTTATGTCCGGTATATTGCACGTGACATGTACTTGGCTGTTGAAGATATACACGAAGTAACACGTGACAAGCGTAGATTGTGTTTTAATAATATCAAACATCCAACACGTGACAAGCATTCAGTTTTTGTTGTTGAATTTGTCATATAGTAAAAAAAAACTCTACATTAAACAAAGTTTTTACACATTTGTAAATAGCTATATAAATCCTCAATAATCCAAAGAAAAAAAAATACTTCATAATGTCATTTTCAGACAAGATAAACATCGACAATCTAGATAAAAGGTTCCAAGTTACTTTTTTGAAGAAATTTCAAGATAATAAAGCCATATACACTGAAAGTTACTCAGCAAAGAAAACAGGTATTTCCAAAAGCACTGCAAACTTCTTATATCTAACAAAGTTCATTTTAAAAGATCTTGTAGTTTTTCCATTTGTCATTAGTTTTGCTACTGCTTTAGCCAAAATATTTATAGGAAAGTATTCGCTTGTTCTCTATAGACACGGATTTGTCATGGGTACTCACATGAAAAGAATAATAACGAACTCTTATCAATTATACTTCCCTACCTTTGCTAAATAGGCTATTACTTCGAATATTTTGTTTGCTTTTATTTCAAAAAAAAAAAAAAGAAAAATAATACTTCAGGACATATACGTATTATAAAGGAAAATACAATCTATATACATGTTGAAATATATACATATATATCATTAAGTTACAAATAATCAAATTTTAAAACTTTCTTTTTTATTGAAAAAAAAAAAAAATACAACCAAAAAATCCAAAAAAACTAAACTTATTATTGTTGCTTTGCTTAAACAAATGATCTAGATTGACCCTTGGCAAATTCAATGACTTTCCAACCTTCAGATACTTCATCATGTAAATTTTCAAAGTCTCTGGTCAAAGCTACAACATAAGCAGCTTGCATGATATTGGAATCGTTACCAGCGGATATTTCATGATCTTTTATGTTTCTATAAATTGGAATTTCTTGAACTCTTAAAGAAATAACAAAGACTGGAATATCACCAGGTAGAATCTTACTATTGGCAATATCAATATCTCTGATATCTAAGATTTGTGTATCTGGATATAAACCTTGTTCGGTGTAGTATTTTTGTTGAGCAGCATAAACGGATAATGGAGCTTCAGACATCCAGTGAGATAAAGTCTTAACATCACCTTTAGCATGAGCTTCAAGAACTTCTGGTAGAATATAGTCTCTTAAATTTTTGTGGAAATCTTCCATTTTAAAGTTAGGATCAATATCCTTGAATAGTTTGATGGTCTTACCAGTTTCAGTTTCGGCAAAGAAGAAACCAGATACTTTGTTATTTATGGTTCTCAACAAAACAATGAATGGATTTTCAGATTCGGTCCACAATTTGGTTTTTAAGTAAGAAGCACCTTTACCAACAGCTGATTTTTCTACGGCCTTGGCAAAGTTTTCACCTTTTTTATTAGCAGATGTGCCTTCTCCGTTTTCAGTGGCAACTAAAGCTGTACCAGCTTCTTCATCAACGGCAACATTCTTGATATAATCTTCTCTGCTCATTCTTTCTCTCATAAGTCTTTCTCTGGATCTCAATCTTTCTTCTTTAGTTAAGAAACCACCATAATCATTACTTGTACCTTCATTCAAATTTTCAGAAGCATCTTTATATAGTTTAGTGTTGGTGACTGGTTGAACAACAGTACTGTCAACTATTTTAGCAGTGGAATTGACAAACTTTCTAGATTGAATACCGGCTTCAGATTCCCAAGCAGTAGTGACTGCAGAATCAATTTTTTCACCTGTTTTCTTCAAAGATTTGGACAAAATAGAAGTGGATCTAGCGGTAGCTTCCCTTGCCTTTTTCAAAGCTTCACTTTCACTGATCTTACCTTGGGCATCTTGTAATTGTTTTATGTTGGATTGCAATTCTTCAGAAGCCTTCCATTCTTGTTGGAAAGTTTCTCTAAAAATTTGTAAAGGAGTCTTACCATCGAAAGTTTGTTGTTTCTTTTCTTCCTGCTTCTTAGGTTCTTCTTCCTTTGTCTTTTCTTCTTGCTTCTTAGGTTCTTCTTTCTTTTCGTTCAATAAGACATATGAAGTATGTATAAGTTGTTTATTGGTTATGAATGCGCTTGTGTTGTTTAAAACTCTTTGTGAGTTCAAAACAATTTTTTGTGACTTAATAACACGATGAAGCATAATTGCGGTACTAGGTTTCAGTTATGTATAAACTTGTTTTCTGGTTTAATTCAATTTGATGTCCATTTTTCACTTTTAAAAAATCAAAGGCTTATGGGAATCCGAAAAAAAAAATTTTCTTATTTTTTGGTGGAGAAAAAGCCAAATATTGAGTGAAAAAAAATTTTCCACCATAAAAATCGGATATAAGCTTGTGTCTTCTTCAACTAAGGGAAAAAAATGACTTGAATATGTATTTTTACTGATGTAACTCCGAATTATACGCCGTTAATTCGTTTAGTCAGCACCTTTTTTTTTTGGGTTATTTTTTTTTCAATTGATTCGACTTTGATTAATCATTGTATGGTTCAGTGCTGAATATCAGCAAACGAAGTAAGAATTGGGGGGGGGGGCTTGATTGTGGCATTTATTACTCCTTCACTACGGTTTTGGGAAAAAAAACAAGTTGTTTGTTGAGTGCGCACGTGACCTGGACTTATATACTCTACATAGCGTTTTTTTTGAGTTTCGGGGATAATGGCATAAGAAATATGCGTACACGAAAGCGATATCTATTAACATGGTCAAGAAGACATTTTATGTTAAGATTAGCAACTTTTAGCATATTACTGTACACTTTATTAGTAGCAAAAGATCTTATTTCATATAAAACAAACTTGTTTTTGTTTATAACGAAATCTCTGCAAAAATGGGAATCCTTAAATCCGATTTTGGTAGCAACTTCATCTACTGCTTTTGAAGCCAAATGATACCAAAAAAAAACCAACAGTAAAGCAGCCTATAGTTTATCCTAGTAGGAAAAAAAAAACCAACCATAAAACAACCCTTTCTTATAAATAAAGAATACCAGCTAGAAGCAACCGCAACCAGTACATACATGAATACACCACAACAAAACAGAAATAACTCTGTTGGGTCAAACACCTCCTCCGTCAATCAAAATCCGCCTAACGTTGAAATCGATGGTAAGTATAAACAACTTGAAAAACTAGGTAAAGGTACATATGCCACTGTTTATACAGGGATCAACAAAAAGACAGGCCAACTAGTTGCCCTTAAAGAAATCAAATTAGATCCTGAAGAAGGTACACCATCCACAGCTATAAGAGAAATCTCTTTAATGAAGGAATTGAAACATGAAAATATTGTAAGACTGTATGACGTTATTCATACTGAAGAAAAATTGACTTTAGTATTTGAAAAAATGGATAATGATTTAAGAAAGTATATGGACCTAGTATATAAAGAAAGGTGTAGAATTTATAACAGTATGAATTCAAACAACAATTATCCTGTCAACTCTTCATTAGTTCCTCCAGAGGTTTCTGTTTTGAGAAATGAAGATACAAGCGATATTTCACATGATAACAATAACTCTAATCCACCAAGCACAATTGATGGTGGAAACAGTACTTCTCCAAAGGATTCCCTATCAAATGGATTGGAAAATGTTCCTAAAGGTTTAGATCCATCATTAGTTAAGTTCTTTGCTTATCAGTTATTAAACGGTACCAATTTCTGTCATGAAAATAAAATCCTTCATAGAGACTTAAAACCTCAAAATCTACTTATAAACAAGAACTTGCAGTTGAAATTAGGAGATTTTGGACTAGCTAGAGCTTTTGGTTTGCCAGTTTCTAGTTTTTCCAGTGATGTAGTAACTTTATGGTATAGATCCATAGATGTTTTATTGGGATCCAAATCATATTTTACTTCTATTGATACATGGTCAATAGGTTGTATCATCGCTGAAATGATCTCTGGGGTACCTTTATTCAAAGGTGCTAATGATGACGACCAAATAATAAAAATTTTTGAGGTTCTTGGATATCCTAGGGAAAAAGATACTAACTTCACTGGATGGTTTAATAATCTTCCTAAGTATAATGCTGAAAGCTGGAACGATAAAAGACTTGGAATTGATATTTTTGAATCTTTAGCTAATAAATTAAACCTTGATATGCAAGCAGACTACTTGACTTTAGATTTGCTAGTGAACCTATTAAGATTGGATCCTAATCAAAGACTGTCAACTCTTGAGGCTCTTCAACATCCATATTTCAATGATCTAAGACGTGAATCTTAATAAATAAAATAATAATATAAAACCTTTTAATTGTATTTTCATTTTGGAAAAACTAATTATTTTATCCAATTAGTCATCCAATAAAGTGCTATTAGGATGAATCATATATATGTAGTCTTTAAAGCTGGCTAATTTCACGTTGTCATAGTCATTCAAAATTTCATTACTCATGTAATCATCTACTAGTTGGTCATCTTGGTCACCTTCAGTGTTGGTTCTTGGCTTAACAACCATTAATAATTTGTCTTTGCACATTTTCTTCAAAACCTTAAAACATATTTTTCTTTTACTATAGTATTCTGCTGTTGATGTAAACTCATCTTTGTGAGCAGACAAATACCAGTTAACTAAAGACAAACCATCATTCAATTTGTTTTCTTCTGAACCGTTGTTGTTTTCATTTTCTGTTAAGAACTTGATTCTCTTAGCAAAGCTGCTAACAATCTTGGAATATTCCTCTTGAGAAATAGATATTTTCTTGGTGTGTTCTTTCTCTTGAACAGTGTTATTCACACCAGATTGTTCAGGTTCAATATTTCCATTTTCTACAGCAGCAGCTTCTTCTTCATCGACCTCATCATCAGACATTTGAACATCAGCAACATCAATTCTGATGATACTTTGTCTTAACAAATCGTAAGCTTCTTCAACATATTGTCTTGTAATAACCAAAGCACAATTAGCCTTTGCAATAGCTTCGGAAAGTCTAATCATGGACTCTAATTGTCTAACTGTTATTCTATAAGATCCTTTAACACCAAACTGTTGAGAATCTTTCTTTCTGATATCAACGTACTTGTCCATCAAATATTCTTGTGCCTCTTCAGTTAACATTGGCTTGAAAGTTTTGGCATACTTTAAGTATCTCAAAACTTGTTCTTTAGAGTAAGGTGGATTGATTGCATTATCCCTATTCATGTGTAAATTGACAATATGATCTGCTAAATTAGTATCAATGGCTTCATTGTAGTCATCTAAAACAACAAAGAATAAATCAAATCTGGACATAATAGGAGCGGTCATATTCAAGTTAGCTCTTAAAGATCTCTTTCTGTCATATCTACCAGCTATTGGGTTAGCAGCAGCCAAAATAGATGTTCTAGCATTCAAGGTAGCATGGATACCAGCCTTGGCAATAGAAATTGTTTGTTGTTCCATGGCTTCGTGAATGGCAACTTGATCAGAAATATCCATTTTGTCAAATTCATCAATACAACAAATACCGTTATCAGCAAGCATCAATGCCCCTGCTTCAATAGTAAAATCACCACCAGATTCTTCATCTTTAACGACAGCAGCAGTTAAACCAGCAGCAGAAGAAGCCTTACCAGAAGTGTAAATGGCTCTTGGCGCAAATGAGCAAACATACTTTAAGAATTGAGATTTAGATGTTGAAGGATCACCTACAATACAGATATTAATATCACCTCTTAATTTAATACCATCAACAGTTCTTTTGTGAACACCACCTAACATTTGCAATAAAATACCTTTTTTGATTTGTTCGTGGGAAAACACAGATGGTGCTATAGAAGCAATTAAGTTTTCATAGATGTTGTTATCATTTATCATTGTTCTCAATCCTTGTACTTCTTCAGGAGACAAGGACTGTAGATATTCGTTTGTGTTGACAACATTATCATTGTCGTTATCAACGTTGTAGTTTGTAATATAGTTCAGAATTTTGTTCAAATCTTCATGCTCTTTGTCATCTAAAACATTATTAGAATCTTCTTTGTCGTTTGTATCTTCATTATCAGCTAAACCAGTACCTTGAGGAATGACATGAGAAGCCAAAAAAGTCAATTTGTAAGTCAAATCTCTGACACCTAACAATTTTAAACCACCAACACCACCATTTATACCTTCTGATGTTGAGTTCATAGCACTATTCTCATTAGTTCTTATACCATATGGTTTGATACCTGGAAGACCAAGTTGAGTCACATCAGGCACAACTAGTTCGGTACCAACAAATTTACATCTGTCACCAGGTTTTGCCTTATCAACACAATCACCTCTTAAGATAACATCAATAGATCTTGGCATGGAACCAGATGGGATTTCACTTGAGTTTTCTTGGATTCTAGCTCTTTGCCAATCTATAAAACTAGAATGCTCCAGGGATAGTTCCCAAGCCATAACATTGTCACATTCAGGATTTGAACAGAATGAAGGTTCAGTATATTTAAAATCTTGTTCAATTTCATCACTTAATTTATTACATATTTCACACAAAAAGACACCTTTGAAAAGCTCAGGTCTTACTTCAGATGTTCTCGTTACTGTACCCATGATAGACATCAAAGCTCCAACTTTATCAGCTCTGATGTCTCTAATTCTGTAAGTTATAGGAAGATTGATAAATGTAATTTCAAATACTCTTTTATTAAATTTTTGAACATTGTTTTCAGATTGCTCATCATTGTCATTTCCATGAAGACCATGATCCTTAACAAACAAGTAATCTGGATCAATTAATCTCACACAGCTTTCTAATGCTTTCAAAATAAACGGCTTAAATCTGTAGTATTGTTCTATAACGGGTTTCACCAAAATTCCGTCTTCAATATGTGCCAGGTGATCGAAATCTATAAACAATGTTGACATCTTGTTGTTGATCATATTATGCACTTGTTCGACATACAATCTAATATTCTCATCACCTTCTCTGTCTTCTGCATGTCCATTTCTGTACATTTCCTTGTCTACTTCAACCGCATCTTTTTCGGAAAAAGTCATTAAGAAGTTATAAAAAATCTTACCCAATTCCTCCCCAGTTTGATCAGTTACTTGTTGTAAGTTACCATTGCTGTTTATGGTTCTGTTTCTTCTTGTCACTTGTGGTTCCAAGGCATTTGCTGTCAATTGACGAGATCTTGCTTCCACAGGAACATATCTGTCAGGAATTGCATTTGTTTCTGATTCTTGGTTTGTTGATTGTAAATTCAAAGAAGATGAATCATTATTTATATTTTGAGATGGTGGAACATTTCTTCCATTAGCATGTTGGGAAGACGAACTATCTAAGTTCAAAAACGATGTATTTTCAGACATATATTAATTGTTATTTCTGGGGACTTGTATATGCTTTTTCAAATCTTCTGTTTACATTTTAAAATTTCAATATTTTTTTTTTTTTTTTTAAAAATACAGTATCCTTCGAAGCCGCTGTTTTGTTGTTTTTTTCATGCCACACGTTAAATTCAAACGCTAAATACTAATAAGATTCAATATAATGTAAGAGAAAAATTTTCAAAGTGAAAAATGTCCTAAATAGGAAAGATAATTAACATATGGTGATAAACTCATTTAAAAGAATATCAAGGAAATTACAAATCTATATATGAATCTCATACTGAGCAACCATTCATCAAGCTATTCTTTGGCCATGAATAACCACAATCCTCCCAAGAAGTCATATTATTATTATAATAAGCTATCTTATGAGCTTCTATGTAGTCGTAAGTAGGATAATCTTCAGGATCACACGTGATGGATTGAGCGTTTGAAGGTTGATATATTCTAACATGGTCAATGGACATAGTGACAGGGAAAAAGATAGATTGCCAATTGATGTAGGCCCAAGAGTTAGAAATACCTAAATTCATGATAATAGACATTGGTTCTTTAGGCACGTATCTCCAATTAATATTACCGTTTGGATGTAGCGCATAAGAATTCATGGTCCATGTAGGTTTATCACCAACGATCCAGGTTATGTAACCTTCGTTATCATCACTCATGAATTCGTAACCGAAAGTTTGATATTGACCGGAGCCAGGCCCGAATTGGTACCAATTGTTGTTCAATGTTGTGACAGCAGAAATAGCTTGTTGGAATGGACCACCACAATAGGTATTCATTGTTGTTGTTGAGAAATTGTAAACCTCAACGAATTTATAATCCGGCATGTACCAAATGTCAAATGGAGCAACTTGGAAGGATTGGGAAGCTAAACCAACACCAGAACCTAAGTAAGTATCGGTTTCGGCTTCTAAAATATCAATTTCCGGGGCACCTCTACCTGTACCAGCATTAGGATGCGATTCTCCTTTACATGTACATGAATTTAACTTTTGACCTGGCAAGTAAGAAATACCATCAATAGAAGATTGGTTTGGAGTAATACCAGCATCACAGGCTTCGTATGAATATGGCCAAGTACCTTCAGTACTAGCCAAGTAACCTGGTCTACCTAAGTTACCCATGGTCCATAGACCTGGCCATAAACCAGTAACCTCACCGTAATTTGGTAAATTAGCAGAAATTTCAATTCTACCTTGTGAGAAACATAGCTTATTCCATGATTGTACCATACCAGATCTGTAGAATAGATTATGGTTTTCGTAAGCGTCCATGGTAAAGGTTAAAGAACCATTGACAACAACAGATGCATCAGGGTCGTACCATTCTAAATCTTGTGTAGCAGCATAATGTATATCCGGAGCTTCCCAAAATTGATCATCTCCTGAGTAAAAAGTTCTACCATTGGCATTGAATTCATCTGAGAAAACTAGTTCCCAAGTATCACCCTTAGTGGATTTTGTTGTTAGCGCATCGCTTGGAGTATCAGGATCAACTAGAGATGTTCTTATGGCAGATAATTGCGGATATCTGTATGGAGACAGAAGCTCAATTACATCTGTTGATTTAGTGTAATCGATGACATTGGAGTACGTCAGAACTGGTAGCACAATGAAAACAGCAATTATACCCAAAAACAAGACGATTAATGCGGACCACCCACCAAATGATTTCTTGTCCATGTTTTGGAAATCTAATTTAAATCTTTGTTTATCTAATCTTGCTTCTTCTTCTGGGTCTGGGTTGTGCAAATAATCATCGTCTTCCTCTTCATCCATTAACAAAGGAAAAGATGATGCTGGGTAACCACCAAATGGAGAAAAGTCTTCGTCACCGACAGCAGAGTTGTTATTTAATACTTCATTCAGTCCTGTGGCTACAGATAAGTCTCTCATCTTCAGAGTTGATCCCTTTTGAGCTAAAATATCCATGCTTTGTGGTTTCAAAAACTCATCGCTGCTGTTTACAGAGGAACTAGAGTTATTTTGAGAGCTTCCAATTCCGTTTCTAGATTGTGGATTGTTGTTATGTCTATCATTCAGAGAAACATTGGAGTCCTTGTTTCCCCCTATTCCAGTAGATTTTCCGTTGTTAAAATAACCTCTATAGCCTTGATTATTGTCAGAATGTTCATTGTTGTATTTTGAATGTTGGAAAGAACTTTGATCGTCATCATCGTTCATAGATCTTAATTCCCCATGACTTGTGTCGTTTTGAATGTAATCTGGATCTAAAAATGGGTTGTTTGATTTCGCTCTATCTTGTGAGTTAGTTTGGTATACATTTTGATCATTGATGAACTCGTTGTGTCCGGAGTTTTCATGTTCATCTGCGAAGATGTTGTCATCTTGATGTGACATAATCAGTTGATACTATTTACTATTTCTTGCAAAGGAAAAAAAAAAAAACAGTGTTTATGTTTTCGTTTCTGTCGTTGTGTATAGCTGTTTAAGATATAAATAATAATCAAAAAAAAAAAAAGGATTATCTTGAAGCAAATTGTTAACCTTGTTAATGATCTATTATACTAGCTGTAAAGCCGATGCTGTTTTTCTTTACGATAGAATAGGCTGTTGGTCTTTAGGGGTTTAATTTAAAAACTTTTAAAAACTATCAATACGTTACAAATCAAAAAAAAAAAAATTCTATAAGAGAAATATAGCAATTAGGAAAAAAAAAGAAATGCTTTAGGGATCGAGTTTTTAAAACGAAAATTTTTTTTTTTTGGAATTAAAAATAGATTTGGTCTACGCTACAAAGAAATAGTGACGCCTTTAAAGCCGATTAGGAGGAAAATAGTGACGCGTTTTTTTTATAGGTGGATATGAAAAAGTGTTAACTCTAGAACATCTAGTGCTTTTTTGCTAGTCCTCCTGACGGGTGGTTGACTAGAAATCTCTCTGCCATGTTATCTATATCGTCTTTATTTACAAGGTCAATAACGTCTAAAAACAAGCAATCCATATACAAATATAGCAACTGCAAAGATAATGTTGGGGCTTTAATACCTTTATAAAACTCATTATCTTTGATGATACCATCATAGTTCAATACTATTTGTTGAGAGGGATGGACATTCCATTTAGTTGAGTTTTCATACATTTCACACACTTTTGTTCCCACAATCATAGCTAGTTTGCTGTGATTAGCACGTTTTTTTTTTTTACTTAGCAAGTCCAAACACTTTATTACCTCGCATGTGTTTCCGCTTATTGTGACACCAAAAACTATGTTTCTTTCATTATTTACATCGATAGTTCCTATATCTCCATGCAGGCATTCATTTGCATTCAACGATCTTGAAGAGATGTCCAAGGAATTCAGCATTGCTGATATTTTATTACACACAGTTAATGTTTTTCCACAAGATATAAAATAAATCGTTCCGTTACTTTCTTGAAGCTGATCTTTGCTAATGATTGTATCTACTATTGTGTTGACGTATTTCTTGTAATTTTCGTTCAAATTATTTTTGTAAAATAGTGATAAGCTCTCTGCATGAGCAAAATAAAGTCTTTGGCCTATACTCAAGTCGCCTTCACTCATTGTACAGTATGTTTTACAGGTTTCGGTATTATTATTTACTGTTTTATTTTTTTTTTTTCTTTCAAAAAATATTAAGGGAGTTGGCAATTTATATTAGCTGTTTTTTTTTTTTTTTCATTAGTCCTCTACAGAAATTTGAATTACATAATAGTTATCGTTTGATAATGAATAAAAGCAAAATTTTAAATTAAAAACGTTTCGGAGAAACTCTCAAAAAAAAGGTATAAAATGAAAGAATGATTTCATGGCTTTTTTTTTTTTTTTCCTTCCCCATTTTAAAACTGGGGTGTAATATAGGGTCGATTAATAGTCAACTTAGATCATTCGCTAGTTATTTAACATTTATGGCTTAAAACCATAGTTCATATTTTAAATACGTCAGAAACAAAAGCATGCTTTTATTTTATTGTGAGTTTTTTTTTTTCAACCTGTGAAAAATTCCATGATGTAACATAATAATCCTCTCCACGTTACCAATTCCAGTCCTCGTCTTAACCATACGGGCTTAATTTTATACAATAGACACCCACAGTTGTCACCTACAAACTCGCCTCTTTCAGCATCCAATCCAGCACCTTTTTTAATTGTTTTTCTAATGTGGCACTTACTTCCCAAATGAAACCAATTCCAGTAAATATAATTATTGGCCACATAATCTTTCTCGCATATCCTTTCTCTATCTAATCTTTTTCCAATAGGGCCTGTAGGGCCATCAATATATCTCCATTGAACATACCCATTTTTTTGCAAAGGGTGTGTTTTTGGTAACTTTTCATTGCCCCATCTTCCTAAATAATTCAACCATCCACTGCCTAAATCTTGTTCTCTTTTGCCTGCTGGTATGAACACATAATCTTCTGGTTGTGTATCCTTGTCATTATATAAATCCAAACTGTATCCGTAATAATTGGATGCAACATCCCACAGCATTCCTCTATCTGTGAAGTCACTCAATGCTGAAAAGAAAAATGGTACATCATGTGCATGCTGACCGACTGATGCGTAATTTGCATGAGTTCCCTTTGCTGAAAACACTATGGGTTTTTTACCAGGACTCAGATTACTGTCGTACTTGCTTATCTTATCAAATTCATAGGCAAACCCACCTGAATGAGCACTTAGCCAAATAGCAACTGGTTTAAAAGTATCCCCATCACGAAAAAATCTCACCAGAATGTGTTCCCAATCACCTAAGTGATTTCCCCATGGCCCTGTACCCATCACATAGGCTCCTTCGTTGAACGGATAAAATAACCCCCAAAAGGCATCAATGTAATCAATCACATACTCATTTGTTAAAACATCTCTTTTGTGATGATACGTCACTACCAAATTGGATGGGGTATGAGGGGCTATACCCATATTCGTTGGTTTGTGACCTTTAAAAAAGTCCGACTTGGGATTGAAATACTTTTTTGTCATGACAAAGTACTTCGAATTAATTTGGTATTCTGGATTTTCCTTGTTCACCTCAAACCAAAGTTGGGAAATATTTGAGTCTTTGTTATGTTTCAAATCAACATCAAAAAAAGTTGTTAAGTTCTGTGGGGTTAATACGTTATCTTCGTCTTGGTATATGCATATCTCCTCAGCAATTTCGTCCTTCCTGAGTTCCCTGATTTTATTTTCTAAACCTGGTACATTATTGTAATTTTTGGATGGTATACATAGTTTTAATTGTGGTATATAAGATTTTATATTACCAGGGTAAAAATTCTCCTCTGAGTATAGATACACCATAGGTGAATAATCTATCACAAATTGTGGAATTTCCCTCGTTATTTCATCTCCAAGTACATTACCTATCAAAGTAAACACTAGGATAAATGACAATTCACAAAGTAGCATCTTTTTTTTGTTTATTTCTTTCTCTGTGATTTGTTTGTTGTTGTTTTATTTTGGGAGAGGTATGCTTCTTTATCTGTCTTAATATGAAACCTCATACTTATTTATTTTTAATTTTTCCATAAATTTATGTAGTTGTTGTTTTTTTTTTTTTTAAATTGCCATTACGCTTATCTTATTAAAAAGTGAAAAAATATATATATATTTCATTAAGTTAATACATTTGCTTTTAATTAGATATTAATCATTTGATTTGTTTGTTTTTTTTTTAAAAAAACAGGATATATAAAGTTTATGCTTCTTCTTGAGCAGCGTGTAAGGCAGCTTCGGTGTAGTCCTTCTTACTTAATCTCTTTCTCAATTGAGCACCCCATTTACTGAATGTGAAAGGCAATATGATCATGAAACTGGAAACAAAAGCCAAAACAAAATTGGCCCACATCAATCCTAATTTATGATACATAGCTGGAATTAATAATATAATACCGGCAGCCAAAAATGATCTTTCAAAGACTTTGGATGTTAATGCAGCAGATGCATACTGGGCATAACAATCAATAATATAATTATTAACTGAATAATATACTAAAACCATACCGAAACCAAAAAATAAACCAGGTATAATGGCTACAGAGGCCCAATGATGGGAAACATGTTTTGAGGTTGTGGCACCTAAGACCCATAAAGATATAGCAGTGGCTGGAGCACCAATTTTAGCACCCAATAATCTATCTTCAGGAGTCAAGATGTGGTTAGGGTCTTTGACAAGTTTCATATACTCGCTTTCACAATAGATTGTACACAAAACTGATAAAATTGCACCTACCAAAATAGGAATAAACATCATACCAATTTTGTCATCACGGTAATGGAATAACTCACCAAAAATTATAGGGTATGCAAAGAAGAAGCAGTACAATAGGGTATAGATCAAGCAAACATAGAAACACATCATATTCAAAACAGGCTCAGTCATAATGAAATATAGTGGTCTTACCAAACATGATAATAACATTTCTTTAAAAGACAATCCAACTGCTTCTTGTTCTGTCATAATTCTATCACTATTCAACTGCTTCCTTAATTTAACTGCTCTTTGTTTCAAAATGTAGGGAGCAAAGGTTTCAGGTACTATAAAGGTTAAGCAAAACCAAGTGACTCCTGCTAGCATCATATTGACCCAAATAATCCAATTCATAGAGTGGGTAAATGTTCCCACAAATCCATTTACCAAAACACCCAAAACAGCACCACCATAAGGACAAATCGAAAATACTGCAATGGCATAACCTCTAGATTCAATAGCAAACATATCAGATAAAGAACCACCAGCTTGGGACAAAGTGGCACCAGCAGTAACACCACAAATGGCTCTACAAATCAAATGACCTGCAAAGGTTGGAGATAAAGCACATGGGATATTAAAAATTGTATAAAGTCCTAGAGCAACTGAGTAGGAAAGTCTTCTACCATAAAGATCAGCAATAGGAGAAAAGATCAAACCTGAAATGGCAAATGCGGCAACCATGACCGAACATGATAGTGTTGCCACCACTGAAGGAACATGATACTTATCAATAACAGTTTCCAAACTTCCACTAACACAAGCCGATCCGTAGGCTGTGGTAATGACTGAAAAGGTAATCAAAAGGGTGTATACAATTTTTTTCTTCAATGCCCAGTTCAAAGGGTTTTCAGGGTCTTTGATTTTGAAAGTAACAAACTCAATGTCATCATCAAGAACAATCTTTGAGTCTTGAAGAGTGGCAGGAATTGTTTCTGTTCTTCTCAAAAGACCACCTGCACCTGTTGAAGATGGTAAAGAGATGTTGGTGGTAGATCTACCCAAAACATGCAAAGATTGGATGGGTACTAAACCTGTTCTTGTTTCTATAGTATAATTTTCAGGGAAAATAGGCGAATAGTTGTTCCCTACTTCCGGGTAATTTAAAGTGTTTGGTAATGTAACTTTTCTTGACAACTTCTTTCTTAAAGTATCTGCTGTTTCAGTTTCAACTTTTTCTAAACGACTTTCTGATTCATTTGAATAAGTATCATAAAGAGTATTTGGTATGTAACTTTTGTTTTCATAATCTTCTTCATTCAGCCCTGTTGAAGTTATTCCATCAGAGACTGCATTTGAGTGAAGATTGTTTATAACAATTGGTTTGTTGTTAGTCGCATTAGGTTGTTCGTAAGAGTCATATGAACGTATTGATTCTAACTCTTCACTATTAAGACTACTATTGTCGGACATGTGATGTATATTGAAGGGTGAAATAATTTTTTAAACTGGATGTGAATAAAATCGTTTTTTCTAATTACTTAATATATTTATTTTATTGGATTCAATATATTAATCTTAAATACTTTTAATATATACTTCTCAAAGACATTTAGTTTAGAAGTTGCGTCAATTTATTTCAATATTATCCCTAATGGCATACCTGTTTAATTCGTGTAAACATTTTTTTTTTTTCGCTTGAGCTATTTTTTTTTTGAATTTTTTTAAGGGAAAATAGGTGTAGTTTCTTTTTTTTCAGGTTGTTTTCGTTGATGAGATGACTTTAATACCCATTTCATTCATGTATTTCCGCTTTTTTATAGGATAATTATGGCAAATTACACAAAGAATCATATACGGGATATTCGTATATTATCCATAATTAATGCTAAATTGCTCAAAATTGGAAATGATGTTTTTACCAGAATGAAATAAAAATAGTAGCGTTTTTGGTGATTGTTAACTCCGATTTGTATTCTTATTTGGTAGCGTTTTTGGCAATTTTTAACTCCGATTTGTATTCTTATTTGGTAGCGTTTTTGGCATACAACAAAATTGTCATTTTTTCCTCATTTAGGCAAAAAATTCTTTTGAAAGAATTTTTTAAGCGTTGTTGTTTTGAACACTTTATTTTTCTCTCTACGCGACTCAAACAAAATCAAAACAAACAAGATTCTATGTTTATGTTTAATCAAATTAGTTCATTTTAATTTAATATTTTTTTTTTTTTGAACAAACATAAAAAATTTAGTATTAACTCATTTGTCATATTACCCAAAAACCAAAATATTATTATCTTACTGTTATGTCTACTGATTATAGTGTTGCTAAAGAGGAAATACTTCAAAACTTTGAAACGGGGTTAACTCTAGGTCCGAATGACCTGAATGTCATTTCTGAAACAAATCAAAGTGTTTTGCTAACAAACTATTTGACCCTAAAAGGCTCTGCTTTTTCAAGTCTTGATAGAGAATGTTGGAAATACTTGGTCTCTTATAACTTCCAATACTACACAAATTGGGATTTAGAAGAAATTAGTGAAATCAATTTGAAAGATATTTCTTATGTCAACGATACTTTGATTAAAGTAAAAAATAACAACTTTACTGGATTTATTCCAGCTTTGGACAAAACCGATCTTTCTCCAATAACTTTACTTGCCTGTTTCCTTTGGGATAGAATGAACATATATAGTGAACACAACAGGGATTTGCCGGTAACCAAAAACACGGATCCATCAACTCAAAACGAGTGGCAATTTAGAGTCTCTACTGCTCTTGATCTAAAGACAGAATCTGAATATATGTCTGATTTGCCATTATTTAGAGGTAAGGCTGTAGTACAGCCTATTTCTATGAATACAGTCACCAAGCAATACGCCAAGGCTAGTAAGTTGTCAAATACTAGTTATAAAAAGAATAACTTCTTCACTAAATTAGTTGATCCTTTGTACACAGAAAAGAGATTAGTTCATAGAGACCTGGATAAGAACAAATTATTAGAGTTTTTGAATTTAAAAAAGAATATTATTAAACCCAAATCCGGCCCAGTAAGAACCTCCATGAATTTGTATCCTATTCCAAATGAGATTTTTGATCAACAACTGGAGCATAAGTTAATTGAATTTTATACAAGGGAACACAAACTGTACTATTCAGGTATTGATACTTCTATTGATGAAGAAATTGAAAAATTCCAGACTTATAGAGTCTGTCTCGATTATTTTCAAAAAATCTTTCCCCATGATCAAAAGCTGTGTGTTTTATTGGTCAAACATCTACTTATTGGTGTACCACTAATTTATACCAGATTACCGCATGGTTTGATTAGATCTTCCTTTACAAACTTAAAAGGAAAACCTGGGTTTAACGTTTATTGGGATAAAGTATTGTCAAGAGACTTGAAAAAGCTATTCAAACTTGAAAGCGATGATGAAAACTTGGTGGATGAAGAAGAAAATAAAGTCAAGACTCTGTCAACAGACGGAAAGGATGAAGTTGTTGTAATACAACCTCCTAAGACCAAAAATTTGAGAAAAAAATTAGGCATTGTGAATGAAAGCGATGCTGCTAGTATAGATGTTTTAAGATTGACCATATACAAGGAAATTTACGAGAACTGTAACGATTTTACAGAATTCAAAGAATATCTATTGACAGAATTATTGAAAAACAATGTTGAAGTATCTAAGAATAGAAAAAACTTAGGAAAGAAGAGGAAAAGCGACGAAACTTTTGAGCCTGTAGTGGAAGATGCTCAAATCATTGAAGCATTTGAAGATGAAGATGAAGCTTCTGATGATTTTACGGAGTCTGAACAGAAAAATGACCGTATATACCAGGCTATCAAGAGGGTGAAAAAAAGTAAAGTAGTCAAGCTACCTAAGACTGCTGAACCTGATGAAAAAGAAAACAATAACATAATAAATGACTTGCCTGTTTTGAAAAGCACTCGACAACCAGCTGCTGAGGAATCAGATAAAGAAGAAATAGATCCGGAATTAAAATCTACTAGTCCTGCAGAAATACAATCTAATTCCGAATTAAAAATACCCAAAAAATTAAACGAGGTCAGCACTGTTTCTCAATTTGTAATTGATTGGTTTTCTCCTCTTGGTACCCAAGTAACCAAATTAGATAGAACTTATAAAGCCCAATGGAGATCGAAAGAACCTCTGAAAAGTCAGTATGAGTTCCAAAAATTGTTTGCATCGACATATAAAAAGCTCATCAAGGATATGGCTACTCAAAGAGGAATTACTGACTTGAATGATGCTAGTGTGAAATGTGCTGAGCTGCTAGAACTGTATATTCAAAGCAAATATAATGGTGATTTAAAAAAATTCATCAAATTTTTAGGTTTTTACCAAAAAAGCACAGGAAACATGTGGTATGATCTTAGAGCTTTGTTGGATCTTCATAACGAGTCTGATTGATATATATAAATTCCTTTAAAAAAAAAATAAAAGCATTTGTTTATTGAAGTCATCGAGTTTAATTAAAGTACGTTTAAAGGGGTTTTTTAAAAATTAATGAAAAAGCAAGGATTGAAAATACGTGTTTACTAGTGGGCATTTCAATTTATATATATATTTTTTTTTTTTACCTTTTTTCGTATTCCTATATTTAATGAAGGTATAAACAAGTATACTTCAGTATAATTGAACTAAATATAAATTAAAATATAGACCAAAGAAATAAGATGACAATATCTAGAGTTGATTACTTTTATGGAGAAAACAAAAACGAGCCTGTAGTGTATTTTCAACCTATCATCGAAACAGTTTTGAAAAAAAAGGATACTTTCCATACTTCAGCTAAGTATAATAAGATCGATATAAATGTGATTTACAACACCATAGAATCTTGCAAAAGTGACATTGCGTTTTTTAATAAGGTACAGAAATCATTGAGGTTAAGAATTCAGTATTTTTTGAATGTATATTTCTGGACTTTTAAGTGGATGGAAAATCCGCAAAATAACTTCATTTCAAATACCATAGATGAATCACACTCTTTCATAAATAAACAGAAATACTTAATCAACAAGTACTTTATGGATATAACCGTTGAAAACCATGAAGTGAACACGAAATATGAGAACTTGTTGGCTGAGCTCGAAAATTATGAAGTTAAAAGACCTTCTTTCCATTCATTTAATTGGATCACTCTAATAGGAATTGCTTATGGGGCAGGTTTATCGTATACATCTGCAATGGATGCTTGGATGCAGTACAAGAAACCTGTTTATGATTTTTTTACCAAGAATCTATGGAAAAGCATTATTTTAGAACCTTTAACAAAGATTGTTAATACTCTAAACAACACAGACACCAAAGATATGTCCATAATGGCCTCTGAATATACAATAATGAACGAGAAAGATTCCTTGAAAGAGCAATATGAGCTCTTTTTAGCAAATAATCATACAGAAAAGATGGCTTTGACCGGAGTAAATAAAGAAGACGAGCTTGAAAGAAAGTTTTTACATTTGTATAATACAATAGTTAACAAACCATGGTCATCGCTAGCCAAAGGTGATTTGATAACGGTTTTGATGATTACTTTACAAAGAATAAAGCTTGAGGCGAATGTGTCATTAGCCAGTATAGATAAAATCATTGAATCACAAAACTTATTGATGAAATTGATTGGAATAACCCCAGCGTTTGCTATTTTGATTGCAACTTATAAATTTGTAATAAAGCCTATATTATATGATGCGCCTTTGTCCTTTGTTTCAAATATCATTCAAATAGTTCAAAACCAATTTTCTGTGATCAATGACAAAGATTTTGATTTAAAAACTGAATACATAACCTTAATAGGCAATCTGATGCAAACTCAATCCAAAAAATCCACTGAAGAGTTCTTTTACTTTTATGTAGCCGAACTGGCAAATCTGGGAATGCATCAAATTCCTAAATCTTTGCATTTGACGTTTTTGAAGCAAATTTCTTTAATTGTTCATGCACAAGATAGCAAGGAAATTTGCACTGCAGTAACCCATCTAGATACAGTTTATCATTCTTACTTCTATTAACAGAAATAAAAGAAATATATAAATAATTGGTTATTATTAATTATTTTTTAAATTAAAAAAAAAAAAAGTCCTTATGTGTGTTCATATATAAATGATTTATTTTCTGTTCTTTAAACATAAATAATAAAAAATCATTATAAAATGGCATTAACTAAATCACCACCTAGTGTGGCACCTGCACCAAAAACAAAAGCGTTACCTAATTTAGAACCTATTTTACCTAATTGACCGTGACTCTTTTGAGGTTGTTGTTGTACTTCTTGTTGTTGGGGCTGTTGTTGATAATAATTGGTGCTTTGAGGAGGGAATGGAGCAGTTTGTTGCTGTTGTTGGTATTGTGGCTGTTGTTGATGTTGTTGCACAGGCATTTGTTGATAATACGAATTACTAGATCCTCCGGTTTGGGTTGATGCAACAGTTGTGGCAGAGTATGTAGGTGGTGGTGGAAGAGGTCTTGAGGAGTCTCTAGAATTGTTCTCTAGAACTTTAACATAGTTGGCCGGGAAAACACCTACATTGTTTGAAGAATCTTTACCTTTGAACCAATCACTAGACATTTTCTCCAAAATTGCAATTTTGTCACCCCTGTGCAAAGCCAAATCACCGTCTTGTTGAGGTTGGAAGTCATATAGAACTTCAGCAAACTCTTCGTTTGATCTTGCTGCCTGTGTATGGTAATCTTGCAAGATCTTTTCTACTATTTGATCCACTTGCTTCAAATCAGATAATGACTGAGATGACAAGGAATTGCTATTGGTCAAATTGATTATTTCTTTTTTAATATTTTCTAGGGATTGTTCAGCGGACATAATTTTGTTTGCTAATTGGTGTACTTGGTGTATCCAGTCATGTTAATGTCCATTAAATTTGTAATCTTAAAAAATATATGTCTCTTTATATATAAAGGAGAAAAAAAAAATAGTGGGAAAAATGAAGATTACTTATAATAGAAGTGGCTGGTAATGTTTTCTCTCGTGTACACTGCTGTTTCCTTCGTTTTGAAGACCACGTGAGCTGTTTTTCTCGGGTTTAAGAAGGAAATAGTAATCGACACGTGCAATAATGCTTAAACGAGATTTAATCAAGGCGAAATACTGTTTAAGCAATACTGCATCGCCAATATATTATTTGTTTATATATAATAGTTATTATCAATCATAAAGCAAATCCGAAAAGCTTGTATGATGATAAGATTGTATATAACAAGGAACAACAGCTAACACACAACGGTACCCATGTAGACATTCCAAACAATGCAGATCTGTATATTACACCTAATAAAAACCCCATAACAGTTCCATATATTACTCCGTATATTAGTCCTATTGTAGGGTACAGCAGCAAGTATATGAATATGATAAGGTAGTAGATACTGTTACTCGTCAATGAGCTGCTTAATTTGATGCTATCAATGGTGCTGGTTAGACTCATTGATGGCTCTATAACACTACCATCATTCGCTTTATTGAAGTTTAAAAACCCTTCTTGTTTTTTCACACTCTCTTTGTTCATTTCTTTGTGTGTTTTTTGCTTAGTGAATATTCTGTTGTGCACATGAAGTAGATTGTATAATGTTATTATTCCGGATATTATGTATGCTGAAGGATAAAGAATCAAACACCAATATAAGGTGAATTTCCATATATCAGAAACATAGTATATATATGAAGTCGAAAACTTTGATGCATAAGTTGGTCCAACTGAACTTTTTTTATTTTTTACAGGAAAATATAACGATGGGAATTTTGGTGATTTGTATTGGATATCAACTGTCTCTCCGGCTATGTAAAACATGGATGATATGTTGCTCATTCTGGTACAAAGATATTTATGAGTTTTTTTGGTTTTGATAGCTCAAAGTGATATTATCTTGGGTTATTATAATCTCTTTGTAAGTCAATCAAACTGTAAGTAAATACAGTAGATTACTAAGAAATGTGAATTTTGGCTTTTAAAAAAAAACTTGGCTGCTTTAAAAGCTGATATCAATGATAACCTATGCCAAAAAAAAAAAACGTGTGCACAGCATATTATAAATTGTTGAGATTTTTGTATCAACGACTTGTTCTCATTTTTCTTCCCCCTCATATTCGTGGTACCTATGACATATCTATAAATACAATCAATAAGAAAGTCGGACTTAAGACGCCCTTATATAAACGTTAAAAGAAAAGGAGTGATGTGTCTCAGATTACTTTAAACGGTATTGCTGAAGTACACCTGAAAGGATTTATATGATAGAATTTAAAAGGGTTTTAAAAGGTCTTTTTTGGTACAGCAGAAAGCTATTTTCATTTTTTTGCTGTTTTTTGATAAGCCTCACGTGAAAGCTGGTTCGAAAACACTCCTGCTTTTAATAAAACCAATGCAAGGTGCTTTCTTATACAGACAGTAGGTCAAATCTTATTAAACTGTACTTTTCAATCCCATTTAATATGTGATATCCCTTGATGAAGTACAATTTCTAACCAAAATTGATCAAAACGAGCTTTGAAAACAAGGTAAAAATAAAAAGTAGCAGATAAAATCTCTTAAATTCGTATATACTCCATGTTTTACTCGATATCTATGTCTTCCTCTTCTTCTTCTTCACCGTCCTTTTCGTTGACTTTATGTTCCTTCAATAACTTCTCGATGTCTTTATTTTTGTAAATTTTCATGTTCAAATTCTTCTTTTCAACACCGTTCAAGGTGACTATGTCGTGACTAATGGTAGCTATTTCAATTCTATCACTTGTTAGCTTAGATGAAGAGTCAGTTGTTTTGGATAGAGTTTTCAAACTCAATTTTATGCATTCATCAAGGGTCATATCTTCTTTGTAGTCCATTTGCAATAAGGTTTGTGCTGATTGTGTATTGGAACCAATGGAAATGGCTTTCCAAGAGGAGTAGTTACCTGATGGATTAGATGTGTATAGTTGGTATCCATTCATTTCATCGTAGCCTGCATATAACAAGGAAACACCGAATGGTCTGATACCACCGTATTGAGTATATGATTGTTTGATGTCACTAATTTGTCTTACTAATGATTCTAAAGGAACCTGATCACCATATTGCTTCAAGTGTTCTTGTGAGTATATTCTGGCGTTATCAATCAATGATTCAGCATCGGATGTCAACCCAGCAACACCTACTAAAACATGATCATCAATTTTATAAATCTTTTCCATATCATTGTCATTGTCTTGTTCCAATAGCTTACTAGTTATTTTTCTCTCAGCTAATAGAACAATACCGTGTTTTGGATTCATAATAGCTATACATGTACCAGCCATAGATATACTTTCTAAAGCATATTCTACTTGATATAATCTACCTTCAGGTGAAAAAATTGTTGTTCTACTGTCGTATCTTCTGGAACCCATTACTATACTTTGTTAAATTGTATTTCTTTGGTTTATTGAGAATTTCCACTGTTCTTTTTTTTTTTTTGAATCTTCGTCAACTTTTATATCTAGTATATATATATATGAATTGATTGCTGTAAATTATACAATTTGCCACCGTGAAGCTGTTTACACCAAAAAAAAAAAAAAATAAAATCTTAAAAAAATTTTAAACGCCTACTAAACGTGACTTATATCCGAGACATTGATCAATTCAACTTGAATATAAAATATATAAAGACTTGTTAGGTCATTAGTAAATACCATTGAATATAAACCCGTCACTGAATTCGGAGGAATCATTGCCAAAACCAGTTGTTACTTTAATTCTGTCTTTATCTTCCAAATCCAATCCATGTTCTACGGAATGTTTGAAACTCATACCATTCTTCACATATACATTAACATTCATGCCTGGATACACAGTTGATGTTTCAAAGAAGGTATTATACATTCTTACCAAATCCATAGGTGTGTATGTCTTTGACTTGTAACAAGGATCATTTTTAACTTTATTTGTAAGGTGTTTGGAGTATAAATAAACACCCAACTCGTAATCCTTGAATTTATTCGATTTCTCAATAGTTTGATTAAATTCAGCCGAAAATTCAACTATTTCCTTGGACTCATCAAAATGCAAGTACTTGTTCAATTCAAGTTGAATAAAGTAAAACGAATTAAATTTCTTTTGTGCTAAATCGGTACCTTCAACATCATTTTTTTTCTGCTTAATGTCTATCAATCTACCTAAGATATAACTCAGATCTCTGATTATTTGTATTAATGTCATAAATACTGAGCTATCTTTAAAACTAAAAGGGAAGGCTCCAGGACATGCCTTGTCAGCAACGTTTAATAAAAAGCATCTTGTTATAGGACTACAAAACAAAAACTCAGAACTTTTTGGGTTGTCAAATCCAGATTCTGAAACTGAAAGAATGCTTAAGTAGATACCTTGCAGTTGACTTAAGTAAAAATCAAGTTGGAAATCAAGAAGTTTTAACATTTTATTTGATATTTCCTTGTTTTGTTCTTCACACAATTTCATGAACCTTGAGGTGTAATCAACCAATACTTCCAAATAATTCAAAGCATGATCAAGTTCTGGTAATACAGTATTTTCGAAGTATGATTTTTTCAATAAATTAAACTTCGGATGGTCTTTTACTAAGTAGCAATCATCCAAAACTGATTCTTCCTCCGTATTCCCACCAATAGTTCTACTTAACAGCTTAAACATGTAGAAGAAAAAGTATCTATACTTGTAATATTCCTCTTCTGAGTCAAGTTTAACCAAAGAAAAGCAGCAGTTGATCCAACACAAATAAAATTTGTCCATTAAAAATTCATCCAGTAGCCTTTCAGCAAAAAAGTAATCATCTTCCATTAATTTGAATATTTGATCATCTGTTTTAAATAAAATTTGTAAAAATTCGCCTCTCAAATTAAAGCATGCTTTTACTTCAGCTATAACACCCTGAGTAAACGCCTTTTTATCTGACCCATTATTCAATGAAAAAATATCACTTAACTCGGATAAATTCTTATCAATACTTCCATTAGAATCCATATTGAGTGCCTCAGCATCTATTTGAGAAAGCACTTCTTCTTGTGAAAATACAATCCCTTTATTAAAGACATCATTGAAATGGTAATTGATAGATGCCAATTCAGAAAGCAAGTTCATTTTATCTACATTTACTAGATTGGCGAGATTGACAAATTTTTCTATACAAGATTTCAAGTTTATTTCAACTATAGGTTTCATAGGGAAATAAGCATCAAATGTGTACTTGTTATCTGATAAGTATGGATAAGTAACAAATGATGAAAATATGCTCAATTCCTCTAAGGGACAAAACTCCTTTGTATCGGAAACAAATACCAATTCATCATCAGTGATATCAATTCTCTTTTTCAGGTCTGATTCTTCAATTTTCTTAATGAAAGTTTGAGTTACTGAACAAGAACAGTTTGCATCTTGAGATGACTCTACAAATTCTTGAATAGCAGAAAACTTTGTTTTTGGTACTGTATAATCTCCATACTTCTTCATGTAATCTACCCTAGTTTTGTTTAAAAGCCTATAGTCAAAAATGTAGTGTCTGAATGAGTTGTTTGGATCAATAAAAACAGTTGTATCATTTGGTCCATAAGTTTCAATTGTATCAAAATAATCTCTAAAAACATACAGAACATCATCATCTAAATCATCATCAGGAATAATTTCCAAATACTCAAAAAAGCTGGATTCTTTGGTATTTTGGTTAAAAAAGTCATGCATATGAACTTTGTGATTGATATCAGCATACATCTCGTATTTTTCTGGAGAGTTGTTCATAGTCAATTCATCTTTTTTGTTAAAATCTATAAATGTATTTTTATAAATTAAATTCATGTAGTTTTCAAGTAATTCGATAGAAACTGAAGAAAGAGCACCTGAAGAAAACTTTCTGTTGATTGGTGCCATGTATTGATCAAAAGAAAGATGTTCAAGTTCATGTCTAATAGAAAAATCATCCATTTTTCTATTTAGAATAGTTCCTAGTAAATATCTCCAGCCTGAAGTTAACAAAATCAAACTTTTTAAAATATATGGACTTTCCTCATCTTCATCGTAATAATCCTCGTCGGATTCATTGCCTTCATCTGTGGACATATTTGTAGCTTCAATGATTTGATCTATTTTCAAAAAAATACTCAAATTTAAATTACAACTGGCCCAGCACCAAGCCATCAAATCAGCATATGGATTGTATCCAGTTGAACTAATGTCTTTTGTCAACTTCTCAATACAATAAGTCATTAAGATATTGGCATTAAATATGATTTCTATATACCTTACAGTATACTTGAAATCAAATAGATGATCTGTTTCAGTAATCCAATCGTCATTCTTATCAATAGCTAAAAGCTCATAATTCAAAACATCCATATGAAGATCTTTTAAGGAAGACATGATGATTTGAGCAAAAAACGAAGCAATTTTTCTTTTTATCTCATTGCATTCATATGCACTTCTGTTGTGATCACAATGAATCAATTGTGTTATCGTACCCACCATTAAGTCGGCTGTTCTATCTAATGACATGATTTTTAAGTTTGTATCTGCAGGTCTTCCATAAGAATCAGCAAATGATAAAACTATTTGTAAGGCTTTTTCTTTCCATGGATCTAATGCCAAAGAATCTAAAAGATAAAATTCTTGAATCAACAAAGAATAAATGATTTCTCTTATTGAATGTTCTTCAAGCACAAACTGATTAAATTTGAAAATATTACCTTCCTTGTTGACAGATACTGGAGATATAAGAATATCACGTTCTTTTAATCCTATTGCAATCAATTCAGAAGAAAATCTCATGTTTGAAACTATATCAATCTCTTTGCTGTATGCAAGCATTTGCTTCCATTGGGCTTGGATTTTTGCTATATCTGTTTCTTTAGAAGAAGCATCTGAATTGTAAGACTTATCATACATTGGTAAATAATCGTTAAGATTCAACGACATGTATGAGAACATATCAACTACACTAAAATCCTTATCGCCAGTACTGTCTTTGAATGAGGTTATTTTATTGAGATCTAGCTGGATATTGTTTGCCTTCAATTCCATAAAAGCATTAAATACAGGTTTCAAACATTCGTCAAAACCATTAGGCAAAAAGCTCAGCATAGCCGTACAAAAAAGCCTTTTAAAATGCTTTTGAAAAAAATTGGAAAAATGCTTAACTGTAAAGACAAAACTTAATATTGGATTTTTAGCCAACTGATCACTATCAGCAACTCTGTTTTTTAAGTTTTGGCTCTCTGTAAAGTAGAATGATTTCTTTTCTAAAATTTTAAAAACATTAGGCTTTTCTAATGCATCCTCGTTGGCATATTTGAAATAAAAAAAGTCCTTTTCAAAAAAATTATCAGCAGACTGAGTATCAACAAAGTGATTTTCTAAGGAGGATCCAAAGACAAATTTTGAAAATGTTTTAGTTATTTTTGTTAAGCTTATGACTTCATCAAACTTACTATTTTTCATTGATAAACAATATCCAAAGTAAGAAAGCAATGAACCCTTTTCAGTACTATGTTTTGCTGTATTCATTAGATATGGCATTTTATCCAAAAAGCATTTGATATACTCATAAAGTGTAAACAGCAAATCTAACACTGGATCATAAAATGAATTTTGGTCATTTTTAGATCTGATGATGAAATCAAGATACTTATTCAGGTTCTTTACTTTGTTTTGGTCTTCAGTATTCAAAATATCCAAATTCTTAACGGAAACTGCAAAAGTTTTGAAAAAAGACTCAGTATCGAACTCACCAGCGTTTTCAAGATAAGTATCCAAGTCTTGCATCAAAAACAAAGTCAAAAAATGAAAACCTTCCTCAGGATTTTCAAATGGCCAATCATATCCATATAGAGACTGATCCAAGATTCTCATTTTTGTAGAGGCATATAATGTTGAAAAGGTATATTTATTTGCATCTTTATCTTCTTTTCCAAATTTGGATTCAATATTTTTACTTATGATTTCAACAATATCCTCATCATCAGCATTATCATTTTGGTTTTGAATATTGCAGTTCTTCTCTTTACTAGAATCCACCAACACTGAAGAAACGTTTTTGTAATTGTAATCAGTTGGTTCGTATGCCAATTTTTCATTCTTTGTCAATAGGCTAAGTATGGAAGAGTAGTAAAAAAGAAACTTAGGGCTGTAAGAAACACAGTTCAGGTAAACATACAGTTGGTCAAATTTCGGAACTATTTTGTCAGTAAGGAATTTTATCAAAATAGTTTTCAACTCTTCGTCATCCATGCCATCTTCAATTTTGTAGTCTGATTTTAAATTATCTTTTTGTATTTTCATATCAGGTATATCATACTCAAAATAGGATTTTCTTGATGTATCTTCCATTTTGAAAAACTTTATCTGTGAAAATGTTACAACATAAAAATCTTCTTCTGTCTTCAAAGATGTAACTTGTGCATTTTTTGTATGAGAACTAAAATTCAATTTCTTTTTGTAAAATTCATTAACACTAAACTTTTCAGCATTTAAATCAATAGTGTGATTGCTAGGAAGTTCTGAGTTTTGAAACTGTTCATTAAGTTCAATGATTTTCTTAAATTTTTCACCATTTATATTACAATTCTTGTCTTTAATATGTTTATTTTTCAACTCTGAAATTACATTCCAAACTTCATACTCATTTATATTCCAAACTAAGTCTGAAAGCTTGTTTGCTACAGCTTCAGTATTGGTTGTCATCTATAAAATAATATTGCAAAGACAAGACCACTTTGCTATTAATATCTTTGAGGGTTTTGTTTGGTATATATAAGGTTTTTATAGAATTTTGTGTGTTTCTTCATAGTGAATTTAAAATATAAAAAAAACGTGTGCTTCCATACAGTTTTCCTATTAGTTTGAACTCGGAGAAAAGAAGCAAAAAAAGAAACAATTTTTTCTGCTCTTGGTGTACCGTCACGTGCGTTTAATTATTTCATCAAGATTTTCAGCTATATCAACACAAATGTTATATCACATTGATAGCTGGGTGCGTTGCTATGACTTTATGAATTTTCTACACTATAATGTATATCAAACTTGGGGGGTTTTAATAATGTATATACCTTATAGTGTAGAATTCTCTTAAACACTATGAGAGATTCTCAAACAAGTACTTATGACGTGAATACAAAAAAAGTAGGATGTGTATTTTACAATTAAAACAAAAAAAAAACAGAAAGATACAAAAAGTGTGATTCTATAAATCAATTATTTATACTTTGCAGTCTAAATCGAGTTCTAATCCACCAATAATCAAAGAAAATATGGACTGTTTATACAATAACACCGGTGTTATCGGTGTTGAACAATCATAATCTTATGCTAATCGCATTTTTCCCTCATATATATGTTTTTTTTTTTGAGCCGTACTATCAAACATATAGTTGTCCCCTCTCTCCCTTCCGATCTTATCTATATATATGTATAGAATTAAAAATGTAAGATATTTTTTTTTAAAAAAAATGATTGTATAAAGTCCAACTAGTTTTAATACAACTGCTATGACTAAATCAATTAGAAAACTGTTTACAAACAGTTTAGAGACAACCACAAAGCCATTAAGAACACTAAATCAATCCAATAAAAAATACAAGAACATATCTTTTCCAAAGCCTACGTTCAATAATGTTAAAAAGACTCGATACGAGGAAATGCTGTTGAGGGGTGGGGACATTCCTGCACATTTGAACACCCCTTATGAAACGGAGAAATTTGAACGATTAAACAAATTGGTTGGAAGAAGTATAGTGAGATCATGGCAAACGGATGTATTGCTTGGTAAAAAAGTATTTTATATCAAGTATCCTAATGAAAAAGCTACGAAAACTACAGGAAACAACGAATTGAAATCCATTGTAGAAGACCTGAATGCAAATAATGTAGAGCAGAAAACTGAAGGATATCACACTAAATTTGAGACTTATATCCATGGTAAAAAAGGTAGTGGAGGTGTTCACTCATTAGGTTTGGTTTCAAATACAGATAACCAAAGTTATAATTTTAGAAACAAGTACGGAAAAAGTGTACCACAAGAGATAATCAGCTTCAAAGAAAGTTGTCCAAGATTAGGCATTGGAAGTGTTAGTATGAGCAATATGGGATATGATGAAGACTGGAGGGTTTTTTCAAAGGCTTTCGTAAAAGATGTCAAATTAAAACACGATATCTTGGCTAAATTGGATTTTTTAAGCTACAAACTGTGATATAACATTCCTTTTTTTTTTTAATTTAATTATAATTTTAAGTTCTTTTTTTTTGTTTTCTGGTATAACTGCTTCACTCAATGAGCATTGAAGCTTTGAACTAGTGTATCGGTTATTATCAATTAATATTTGTTAAAGATGTACAAACACTTATTTATAAACTTCGTTTAAAAGAAAAGAAAAATCTTTTTCAAGTAAAATGTTAACAGAATTTTTTAAAGTCCCCTAATTCAACTGGTTAATAAATTCTTACTTTTATTCACATCACTGTTGGTACAATGCCACTAAGACATTAGTACATTATTGATGTTTAACGGGTGATATTCTTATATCCGATTAGCTATTTGATTTTTTTTTTTACTAGATTTTAAAAAAAAAAAAAAATTATTTCGTCTTTCCCATTTCCACTTAGTGTTTCCTCAATGTAATTCGGTGGTTGAATTACTAAATTTAAATTTTATTCTTCAACAAGATATATAAACCAAAACCATTCCAAAAACTCCATTTCAGAATGAATAACCCACAACAATTTCAAAAACTAGGTAGAATAGCTGGTATTTTAGGTCTTACTGGTATTGCCGCCAGTAACTGTATTTACGATGTTCAAGGTGGATCCAGAGCCATTATTTTCGATAGATTACAAGGTGTGAAGCCTGATGTTATTAGTGAAGGTACACACTTTTTCATTCCATGGTTACAAAAACCAATTATATTTGATATCAGAAGTAAACCAAAGAATATTTCTACTAACACAGGTACTAAAGATTTACAAACTGTCTCATTGACTTTAAGAGTATTACATAGACCAGATATCTTTATGTTGCCACAAATATACCAAACTTTAGGTTTGGACTATGCTGAAAGAGTATTGCCATCCATTGGTAATGAAATTTTAAAGAGTGTTGTAGCTCAATTTGATGCTGCTGAGCTAATTACTCAAAGAGAATTGGTTAGTTTGAAGATTGCCAAAGAATTAGAAAAAAGATCCAGTGAATTTAACATAATGTTGGAAGATGTTTCAATTACTCACTTGACTTTTGGACAAGAATTCACTAAGGCTGTAGAACAAAAGCAAATTGCTCAACAAGATGCTGAAAGATCAAAGTTTTTGGTTGAAAAGGCTGAACAAGAAAGACAAGCCAATATCATTAGAGCTGAAGGTGAAGCTGAGGCTGCTGATTTAATTTCCAAGGCCTTAGAAAAGAACGGTGACGGTTTGTTAGCCATTAGAAGATTGGAAACCAGTAAGGATATTGCTAAGATCTTGTCTACCAGTGGTAACATTACATACATTCCAAATGGTTCCACAGGTGACAAGAACAGCAGTGGTAACTCTATGTTATTTAACGTAGGCAGATAAATACTTGTATATATAAGAGAAGAACTATAACTAGAGATGATATATCTCTATAGCTATAACATGTATGTGTGTGTTTTTTTTTCCTTTTTTCGGAGAAGCTTGGTTCAGTATATCCGGCATGGAATGTCAGCCCCCGCCCTTTAAAAAAAAACATGCGATAAAGCAAGAGGAGTATGATGAATTGTATATGTGAATTTGAGTGAAATGTGACAAGAATATGAGTGATTGTAATACTTCAATCTGTAGCAACATAACGAAAAGCTAGGTTTTTGTGGTATTATCTAATATGTATTAATGAAGCATGGTTAAACAGTATGAGCGAACTTTGTTTACTTGTGTATTTCCGTTTGTAGGATTATATCACTGCAAAAAAAAAAATTAGAGTAAAAGCTATAATATTAAAAAAAACAAAATATTATAAAATTCTAATTGGATAGTAAATTATATATGGGTATATATTCTTTCAAGCACGTAGCAGTGATTGATGAAATATGGTCTATTAAGATGTAATATGATTATTATGGAGACGAAATAAAATATGAAAACAAAAAAATAAGATAAAGAAGCAAAAAAAACTCCTATTATCCATCTTTGAATTCTTATTTAATCATTTACATTTCTAGCTTGAACATATATTATTAAAATTTGTTTATATTTTTTCTTTTTTAATTTAAAATTATTTTTTTTTTTTTTGTTGTTGTTAATTAAGTATTCTTTTTGTTTTGTTTTTGCATTATTTGTTTCTTATTATTATCATTACTAATGTTACTAGTTTGTGTTTTATTATTATCATTTACTAATGTTACTAGTTTTTATTTCAGTTTTTATATCGAAATTTACTTTTCTTTTTGCATATAAAAACTTAAACTTGGGAAACAGATGGTCTCTTTCTGCTACCGAACAAAGAACCGGAACTGGTTAAGTTGATAGTGTCAAAGACTAATTTGGCTAAGAAGATGAAGAAACTGAAGTATAAGAAAGCAACAGAAGCTTGAGACTTTCTACATCTATCTTCGGAACCATTGATGATAGAGTTACCATCTAAGTAGGATTGGTTGGTACATGAATGAACTCTGATACCAACAGCCAAGGCAGTAGCGGCAGCAAAGGTGAAAACAAAGTTCAAAAAGTCCAAAGCAAACAAGGCAATTGGCCAAGTCAAAACAGATAAGAAATTGGCTAATAAACCGTAGACAGAGTCGAATACTAAACCGAAAACAGCAGCAAACAAAGCAAAGTTGACTCTTGAGTGGTTACCGTTGTCTGAGCCATGGATTAAAGAGCCGGTTAACCCTAAAATGATGACTAAGAAGATGAAGTTTAAAGATCTTAAAGATATGTCGAATATGGAAAGCATATTTATTATTATTGTAATTTATTAAAATTTAATTGGTTTTTGCTTAATCTTTTTTTTTTTTTTTAATTAAAATTTCCTTAAAAATCTTTATATACTTCTTATATAAAACGAGTTAAATAGTATTTATATTATAATAACAGAGCGAAAAAAAAAAACAAAGGTCATTGAAAGCATATAGAGAAAAAAAAGGTTTAACCGCATTAAAGTGTTGAAAACAAACCAAAACCTTTATTTATTGCTTTTTTTTCATGCACTTAACATAAATCTAGGTTGCTCACATAATCCCCGCCCCTTAAAAAAAATACATAAACACCATCGTGAATAATACGTATGGAATTGAATACGTTATTTTATATCCATCTCTTGCTTCTCACCTGTGGATTTTTTTATTATTTCTTATGAAATTGTTATCAAATATTATCTGTTGTAAGCTCTAACTTCTTGGTTTTACTCCCTTTAAAAAAATATATATATAATTATGTATATGTTTTATGTCATTTTAAACAGTCTTTTGGTTCTGTTTATTATGAGTTTATTACTTATTTCGCCCCTTTTTTTTTCATTCCCTCTATATGTGTTTTTTTTTTTTTTCATAATGATACTGTTGTAATTATTGGTTTTTTAAAAAAAAACAAGTCAATTATATATGTTTTTATTTCATTATACCTCATGTTTATCTATTAGAATAAAGACTGATAACTAATTTTCATTGTTTAGTAACCACAAATATCTACAACAAACCAATTATATTAAACATAGGAAAAACAACAACAAAAAAACACTCACACTATGTATTCTATAAAACCCCAATCCAAATCTAACGGTACTGGTGGATATTTAGACCATCTTTTTGATGATAAACCTAAAGAATCTCAACCTGCACCAGAACCTTTAATTGATTCTACAAGATTAAGAAAAGATCTTTCCTCTTCAGTTTATACCAAAGCGGAAGAAAACAAAAAGAAGAAGTTCCCTTACGTCTACGGTCCTAAGCTTCCACAATTAGAACCTAGACATTTGTACTCTGTAAGCAGCGATAATGAATCTGTTAACTTGACTTTAGTCGAACATCCAAACCAGCCAACCATTCCAAAGTCTATTCCAAAAAGAGACAAGAGACAAACTAAAGATTCCACTAAAATCAAAGGTAAATTGAGTGCTTTGAATGAAAAACAAGATACTCTGATCAATAGAACCACGACTTACAATCAAATATATCCAAAGGATTCCGAAAAGAAAATTTCTAAGGATATAAACCCTATTACCAAGCCTGTTTATAAGCTATGGGGAAAGTTCAAGAACGATAAGGACTTGAAGAACGGTAAGAAGGTCCAATATGCTGCCTCTGTTCCAAAAACTCCAATCTGGCAAAGATTCACCTCTAAGGAAAATGCCAAGGATTCTTCAAATGATGCTGATATTCAAGAAAACTTAAGCGGCCTTGGTGACATCGATCCGGATACTCACAACAACGAGTTGAACAAGACCAGAACCAATGAAGAAGTTGATGCTGATATTCAAGAGAACTTAAGCGGTCTTGGTGACATCGATCCGGATACTCACAACAACGAGTTGAACAAGACCAGAACCAATGAAGAAGTTGATGCTGATATTCAAGAGAACTTAAGCGGTCTTGGTGACATCGATCCGGATACTCACAACAACGAGTTGAACAAGACCAGAACCAATGAAGAAGTTGATGCTGATATTCAAGAGAACTTAAGCGGTCTTGGTGACATCGATCCGGATACTCACAACAACGAGTTGAACAAGACCAGAACCAATGAAGAAGTTGATGCTGATATTCAAGAAAACATCAAAGGTGTTGATGGTGGTGTTGATACTGAAGCTATTGATGGTGGTGTCGATACTGAAGCTATTGATGCTGCTGAAGGCGCTGTTGAAGTTCCAAGCAAATCTGATGATGTCATAGCTGAAAACTTGGTTGATAATGCCAAAAAAGATACCTCAGCTGTTATTGACACTGAAGCTCTTGAAGATGCTGATGGTGCTGTTGAACTTCAATCTGAAAATGTAATCGATGATGATGCTATTGAAGCTGCTGATGGCGCTGTTGAGGTTGAAAACTTTGTTCCTAATGATGTTGAAGTTGATGAATCTTTAGTTAAGCAAATTTCAAATACTATTGATACTGATGCTTTGGAAGCTGCTGATGGTGCTGTTGAAAATGATGAAGCTGATGATGCTGTTGAAAATGATGAAGCTGATGATGCTGTTGAAAATGATGAAGCTGATGATGTCAAATCAAAGATTTCATACAACCCA
>ERZ794949.14-NODE-14-length-68140-cov-165.690064_pt1 | contig 68140 bp, 31 predicted proteins | sample MGYA00511363_ERZ794949 | MGnify/ENA primary metagenome ERZ794949 (study PRJEB30137, sample SAMN04331402) | food metagenome | isolation source: T1 must sample point D1 replicate B | place: Australia: South Australia ...
AAGTAAATAGGTAAGTAAATAGCGACGTATATGTATAAAGTTTGGTATGAAAAGTGTTTATTGAATATATATTTTTATGTATTTTTGATAATCTACAACAATTCAGTGGCTACATAGCTGTCTACAACATTATCACAGTAATTCTTTAATTCCTGATTTTCATAGTCAAAATTATCCTTTTCAAACTTCATGCAAAACTGAATTTCTTTTCTTATAAAATCAGCATATTCTTCTTTCATGAGCTTTAATTCCCTTTGCTTCAGAATATCCAAATCAACCAACAATTCGTTTCTTTCAATTCCAATACTTTTTTTTTTGCTTTGGTAAGCAGACTCGTCTAAAGTGTACAATATAAAGTTATTCAACAAGTCTTTATCTTCATCCATCTTTAATGAGTTATTATTAATCAATGCATCAAATTCACCTATGCTCAAACTTCTTTGCACGACTATATCATTTTTCATGACATTATCAAGTTTTCTTGTCAAGAATAAAGTCTTAAAGAAATCATTGCTCAATAAATATAAGTTCAAAAAAATTGAAATAATTAAGCCAAGCATCAATGTCTTGTTGATTAACAAGATATTTGTAATCAAAGTACCCAGTATTAAATAAATTCTTTGGAGCACTAGACATGAAGTGATACCAATTCTTACCAAGTAATGTTTTATAATTAGTTTCAATAACTTGACTCTATTAATTTTCAAAAAGGTAGTGTTATTTTCTGTGATGTTAACAAAACCTTCTTCGAAGTCAATTGTACTACTGATTTTCAAACACTTGATGTATTGATCATCAGACTTTCCCATATTTTTATAAAATTTACTTAAGGTATGCTTGAAATATAACAAAGACTTTAAGTGTCTTTTGTATAAGTAGTTTTTAAGAATCTCAAATATCAACCTCTTCAAGTATTGATTACCTTGAATCTCATTTAATGGATATATTTCTAGGTAAAAAGATATTTTGGATTTTGTGGAATCTATCTTCTCCACAATAAAATACAGATTAAGCATAGTCAATCCAACTAAGGGGATTTCAAACTTACCAAATTCCATTTTGAGTATCAGATTTTCATTTGGTATGTATTGCAATAGTTTATCCTTCACAACAATTTCATTAGTATTGAAATCGTCCATGTTTAATTTTGCTTCATCAGTGTAAAAAATCTTTTTTTCTTTTAATAAAGCCTTGTATTGTCTGATGTATATCTTATCCTGTTTTATCCATGGGAAAATATCAGTCACTGAGTTGTAATCAACATCTTCATCGTTTTGATCTGTTTTTTCATCATGTTTTGAATTGAGGTCATAAATCTTTATGTACAAATTTGAAGCAAATACATTCTTTTTACCTAAAAATAATAAACCCAATGCATCCAATCTTATAGGAACTTCTAATTTATGAATTTTTTCCCAAGAATACTTTGTAGATATGCTAGTTTTAAAATCTAGCAGGTCAATTTTATTATCCAAAATTACATTATCTGCTATGTCTGAATTGTCATCTCTCTTTACCTGAACCCCGTTCTTAGCATCTTTTTTAAATAATATCAACTTTTCCTGTTCCTTGTTTTTTAAATAATATTTATAATCAATTTTATGTAACATTCTTTTCATTGTTTCATCTTCTTTTAAAGATCTTTGTTGGTTAAGCAAAGAGGTATTAGATTTCCGACGTGAATTTTGAGAATGAACATCAATCAAATATAAAATCTTTTCTTTCAACGATAACAACGATATAGTTTCTAAAAAGTACTCCTCAGGATCTTTACGATCAACATATTGCTCCTTCATTTTGTAGTACTGTATAAAGCTAATGTTTATTCCTATATTCAATTGTTTTTTATCATAAATGATCATCTTCAGTGGTTCTTGTTCATTATCCCCTTTGATCAACTTTATATCCAAGATGTCTTCAAGTGGTATAGTTAGTAACGAAAACAATCCATATGAGTTCAGGTAAAAATATAACTTTTTATGAGTAGCAAAGACAGATCCCTTAAAATAAATGTTGTCATCTTTTTCACTAGTTTCTTCACTTTTCGTAAAGTATAAAAGACAATTCATTGATACACATCCAGTTTCTTCTTTCATATATCCAAACAGCATTTTAAAAGGAATATTATGCATAGATAAAGCTGCATCAGACTGTGTTTTCACATAGAGCTGAGAGAAATAGTTAAATTTGTCTTCATTTTTTATAAACAAACTAGTCCAATAATCTGAACCCCAAGTGTTTGCAATAACACCATTTGGTACGAAATTAGTTGATAAAGTTATGTAAACATTGGCAAATAACGCCAAGTTGGTCAATGAAGTTGAAATTGGCATATCGATATTGTTCAACAGCCTCAACCCTACCGAAATAGACAAATCTTTATTAACATGTTTTTCTATTTTTTTAAACAACGAAATCGAGTCTCTATTTGTGTAGTTTACCAAGGGAGATGTCATATCTTCAATAAAGAACTCTTTGAACAATGGAGGAAATCTTTTATTAGATATATCCATTATATCTTTTGGCAGAGAACTACTGTCTATTTGGTCTTGTATATTCATAATAGTAGAATGTAGTTTACAAAGGTCAAGAGAACTTATTGATTGAAATATCACATCAAAGGAATCTTCAGAATTTGGACTTTTGAAAGTCAACATAAAAGAAAATCTCTTGTATCCGTTTTCCTCATTATTCAAATCTAATACTTTAAATTTTACCAAATTTATACCAAATTTATCAGTTTCGGTAACATACGTCCCGTCATTTGAAACTTCAAATATTCCAAAAATGTTCTTTTTGATAAATATAAACTTGGGATTTTTCTGGTCGTTTTTAATTTCATAAAACCAGCCTTTAAACTCATAAAGATCATAGTCTCTTAATTTGTTTCCAGCCAGTTCCTCATTAAAGGTCTTCAAATCATACCTTAAAAACTGCTCTGGATCATAATTTTTCTTGAAACTTTTAATAATAAGATTTTTATTTACATTTATGTCTTTTTTTAAAACCTTTTGAGAATGATACATTTTATTGCAATTTTTCAACAAATTCTCCAATTTAACAATGGTCTCTGAGTATACAAAACAGTCGGTTGATTGTATTGATTTTTCATATAGCTTTAAGATAATCTTCATTGTCTTTATATTCAAATTAACTTTTATGATTTTCAATTCATGTATAAGGTTTAATGCATTGTTTAAATGTTTAATTTTCAATGTATACAAATTCATAGCATCTTTTTTGTAAAGATCATCATTATCCAAGTAATTTGTGCTGGAAAAATCAATGATTAAATCATTCAACTTAGTGTCATATTGTTCAAAATCGAGAATGTAATTATTGATTGATTTCAACAAAGAATTGATATCTTTGATGTCGTTCTTGTGTAATGTAATTTCATCAGTAAGTTTGCTTCTAATATAAGTATGATAAATTTTGATTACTTGATTATCAGTAATACCAGAATACAACCAATCATCTAAGTTTTTGAGGGTAAACGCATTATAATCAATATTAATATATTTGTCTTTAATTTCTTTGATTTTGTAGTTAATCGATGCCCTAAAAGACGGAGAGTCCGCTAGACATTCTTTAAACTCAATTGATATAAGCTTTAGTAGATTTTGCGAGTGTACGTGTGGATATTCATTCATTGAAATACAGCTGTTTCTTTGGTCATGTTTTATTCGGTACATTTTAAATTATATAAGGGGAGAAAAGAAACGTTATTTTGGAAGGAAAAAAAAAGGATCACTTATCGCTACCATATCGACAGCTTTTAACGGATACGTAAATTTCGGATATAACAATTGTTCACTATAAGCGATTATAATCAAGCACACACAAATTAGTATAAGAGCAATAAGAAAGTACACTATACTCGATTATGAATATATACTTTCAAATAGTTCAGATTGTTTTTACTTTAAAAAGATCAAAATCCTAGACGACCAAGATTGTCACATATCTCTACGTAAAACTGTAGAATGTCAATGTCATCAGTGATATCTGCATTATTGGTTTTATCAACTTTCTGTACGTTTTTTTCGGCGTTAAGAACCCTGAATGTGGCTAACTTCTTACTCAAATCCATCCAGTTAATCAAAGTCAAATGATCAACATGCCTCAATGTACCTAAGTACTCTCCATATTTTGCACTATCTAAGGTTACTAAGCCATCATTTATTCTCTTTTCCAGAGGTTCATCCTCGTTATTATAGAAGAGGTACTTCCAAGTGATATAAAAAAAGTTGTACCATCTAGGCCAGCAATACGCACCATAGGAAAAGTACTTAACGTTATCATCTTTAGGATACTGTTCATTAAATTTATCAACATAATCCGTAGTCAATTGTTCAAAAGCTTGTGGAAGTATGACATCAAATCTACTCATTACATCTGCAATTTCTGAGCCTTTGTGCGGAGTGGAAATAGTGGTAATTGAAAGAACTGTATAAGGTTTATTTTTTATTCCGGATATCAAATATCTACAATCCAAACCACCCATACTATGTGCTATCAAATTGACTTTATCAATATCTTCTTTGGCACATATTTCGCTTATGTACCCATTAAGTGTTTCTGCTCTGCTTCTGATAGACCCATATGGCGAAACCTTTGCTATAAATACTTTGCACCCATTCTCCTCCAATTTCTCTTTAATTCCATGCCAATAGTCAATACACAATATACCCCTTGCTTCATTCAAAGTGTCAGAATTGAAAAGGCTTTTGATTTGTGAAAAAGAAGGAAGAAGCTGTAATGTGCTAAATCCAGATAAACCATGACAAAGGATAATGGGATATTTAGGCGATTTGAAATCAGTGCTTAAATTAGTTTTCAGCTTTAAATACTTTATATCATTGTCTATTTTCTTATAATACTCATTATGCTGCTCATACAAAGAATTATTAACTTCGGAGTAGTACACCATAGAGGATGCAATTGTAGTTGATAAAGTTAAGTATTTAGTCAAAGGTTTCATAACTGTTATTTGTTTGGTTTGTTGTTTTAACTTTCTTGCTAGACCCTTAGCATTGTTTCAATCGTATGAAAAATCAAACATTGGTTACGTCAGTTTAAAATAAATAAATTGGTAGCCCTACTACGTAGTTGTGCACGTGCAAAAGACTCACAACATGTAGTACTAAAAAAAACCACATATGCTTGCTACAGTATAGACATGCTGGGCTTCGTTACTTCTTAAGTAATAAGTATAGCGTTATTTCATTCATAATGTTTAAGCAAATAAATGTTGATAATACAAATGTTTTTGGCTTTTGTTGGACTTTGTTTTTGATAATTTGTTCACTGCTAATAATTTGCTTATCTCCGATAGCGAAGACATTCCATTTTAAAGGTTTAATGCTGAAAAGTTAAACAATCAAGAAGCTATCATTCATGACAGAATATAAAAATGAAGACTACAAAGTATTTTTATAACCATTATTTTATTATTATTATGTCTTTTTTGTTGAAAAAAATCACAAACCATATTAAAAAACTGAAGAAGTGTACGTGATGACTTTTTTATTTTTTTTTTGAATAAAGCACATTGAAATCTCATGAAGCTACCCTACTTTTTATCACACAATTATGCTCAACATGGGATAATCTTGATAATTTATAATTTATTTTATTCACAATTAAAACAATATTTAAGTATCCAAACCAAGGGATAACAAGAACTGTATTGAGGTATTCTTTTTTTTTATATTCATTTTACTATAAACAAAGTGTAATTTCATTATAAAAGGTCGAATTTCTGTTTTCTTAGAGGGGAAAAAAGTGTTTAATCAATTCGATAGAACCATTAACTAATGAAAAAAGCACATCATAAAATAACGTTTAATTGGTATTGCATACCCCTAAAAAAAAAAGAATACAATTACAAACCACAATAAAGCAGGATCAATCACACTTCTAATTTTATTGTATCTATTTATTTTCTAATAAAATATTTGTTTGGTATCAAGTCCAAAAAACGGGCTTATATAAGAAAGTGAAGATTTCAATCAACATATATTCTTTAAAGTTTCATATTATAAACTATGCTTTTTTTTTGTATTCAATTAAATTTTAAAAGTAATAACATAAAACCATTATCAAGTTATTAAAATACACTATTTATTAATTAGTTTGCTGATTATTGATTCCTTTCAACATGCAAAACTATTTAACATCTATTCTATTTGTCTCAATAAATTTACTAACTCTCATTGCTTCTGTTCCAATAACATCATCTTCAAAAAGTACTATAGCTAATAAAAATAAAATTTCTTCATTGAAACAAATTTTTAATGTGTCTGATATTTCTGCTGATTTTGCACCCTCAGATCATTTAGATAAAGAAGCAATTGAATTCTTTTCGTTTTACCAAAATGAATTGGCTCTGAGAAATCAGTACTTTAATGAGTTAAATGTATCAGTTGCTTATGTTGACAGACAAGCTTTGGCTTGGGACATGGCAAACGTTTTTTTTACTGGTACCAGTGCTGCTGAAGGTTGTGTTTTTCAACCAGGTATTAACTTTAACCACAAAATGGCATTGTGCGGTATCAACGTGACTGGGATGTTGTTTGGAATGACTTCTATTATGGTTAAACTAGCTGATGCTGGTTGGTTTGATATTAATCCTTCCAGTATGAAAGTTATGTTTTCAACTATTGGCTTTAATGTTGTCGGTAATGATTATGTTGCTTTTGGCGATTCCAAAATTGCATCTTTGAGAGAAAAACTACCGTTTGTTTTTGAACACATTGATGCTTTCAGGGAGACCGAAACATTTGCTTATTTCAGCAATCTTAATATCCAAGTTGATGTTTCTACTATTAGTAACACAATTAATCAGCATAAATTCAATGATTGGATCTTTAATATCTCTACCGGTCAAGGTGCTGGTTCAGTTCATGGGCTAGAATTGTCATTAAGTGTTAATCAATATTTATTTAGAATGATGGCTAACAGCAGATATGTCAATTTACCAACCAAAGTGATCAAAAACTTGTTCAAATTGTTAAAAACTGAGTATCCAATGATTAAAAACGGTCAAATTGCCGACTTCATTTTTACTCTTGTTACCACTGCTAACCAATATACAACTGAGTACACCACTAGAATGTTAACGTTGTTTTCTAAGTTGTCTGCTGAAGACATGTCCAAAGAATGCTCCACTACACAATATGGATTTGGCATTACAGACCCAAAGCAAGACAACATTAGTGTCATAAACATAAAGGGCTATGTCAACTGTTGATACTTATTCTGAATAAGTTTAGAACAAAAAAAACCAAACCTTTCTCTAAAGCGCTTATAATTAAACAAACAGAAAAAAAAAATGACAAAAAAAAATCCTTCTTTGATCAATGTTCTTGAATACAATTATCATAAAATAATTGCTTTTAATAACAAACTTGATCATAAAGTTGATTATAAACATAAACACACTATATTAGCAGTTTAAACTGAAATTCAATGCTAATACCTCTTGTTTCGATTACACCAAACTTCACTGCTTACCTAAAGAAGTCAAGAAAAATCATAATATTCTAACTTGACAACGGATTTAATTATTAAAAAAAAAAGAACTTTCCAAACCATAGAGTTCATTATTAATTTATGTAAACTTATTATTCATAAGTGACTTAATACTGTCATTTTTAATATATATATATGCTTTTTTTTTTTTGCATTGATAAAATTATTTCCTTTTTCAGATCCATTGTCCCATTTAGGCTATAGCTTTTTGTTAAGCGCAAAACTAAAAAAAACGTTCTAGATTAGTCGCGTTTTGAAGATTCGATTTGAATTTCGGCTTTGAAAGCTTTTAGTAGCGTTATGAAAAATTTATTTTTGAACTTTTTTTTTTTCCTATGTATACTGTATATTTTGATCTGAGTACCTTACATTGAATAACAAAACCAAAAAGATTGTCTGGAATAATCGTTCAATATCACCATAATTACATTTTGAGATGTCTGAGCTAGATATTATTGCTAAACAAGAGTCTAATAGTCAAGACAGTTTCATTACTGTTGAAGAAAGAAACAGAATAGAGACGTCTTTAACAGATATGTCACAACAGCTTATGGAAACAATGAACAAAAATCAACTATTAGAAGAAAAATTAATCAAACTACAAGAAGAAATTGAATACAAAAAGCTGCAAAAATTGTACGAAGAACAAGTTGCTTTGAAAGAAAAAGCTGAATTGGAAGTTCAAGGACTACGTGAAGAAATATCAGATCTTTCTGTTTCGTTATTTGAAGAAGCCAACAAGATGGTTAGTATAGAAAAAGAAAATGTTTACAAAAAAGATTTGGAATTGAAGCAAATAAAAAGACAACTGAAGGAAAAGGAAGATATAGAACTTAATTTATCACAACAATTAAATAGTTTGAAAACTATTTTACAACAAGATGTAACATCAGAGGAAAAAGCTCCAAAAGATAGAATTAATAAGGACAACAGCCTGAATGATGAAAGGGTGTTGTTTTCACCTTTAATAAAGAATATAAGATTTGATACAAGTCTTTATCAGGAATACTTGAAGTATATTTCTGTTTTGAATACAAGCAAAAGCATATTGGACACCAAGAATGATTCAAAATTTTTAAAACACTTAATAAATCAAGATATAGAACCTATATTGAGACTTGAGCATTCAAAGAGTTTGACATGGGCACATAAAAAAAACTTAATTAACTGGTTTATAACTGGTGATGTTTTAATCGAGCCTATATCTGGACACAATGAAAATTTTAAAGCTTCACATGTCAACAAAGGAAATAATATGTACAAATTTCCAGATTCATCTCCTCCAGTAGCAGTTAACGAACCTTGTTCCATCTGTAATGAAAAAAGAAATGATTCGTTGGAACACAACAGATTGCATTACATGAAATTACCATCACAAAATACCAAAAAAGAGTATAACTTGTATTTATTGTGCCATTATTGTTTATTGAAGGTAAGATCAATATGTGATATTTTTGGATTTATGAGAGAATTAAAAATGGGCATATGGAATTTGGAAAAAGTATCTAACATTTCAGTGGCTGTTAATGAACAACCTTTGAGTAGTAGCACAACAAGAAGAAAGAGATCATCTAGTAGAGCTGCTAAAAGAGTATCTATGATTTCAGATGCTTTTAATATGTGGAATATAAACTCAAACGTTGATGATTCCAACAAGAATAATGATAAAAGTGATGTTATTGTTGAGTCTTCAAGAAATGGGGATTTATTGAGTAATGTTCAATTAAGTTTTATAGAGTTATGCAGACTAAGAAGTATATTAAACTGGACCAATTTAGGAATTTGGTCTTTAGATATAGATGAAAATGTTTGCATAAATACCAAAATTACACCTATTGTTGAACAAACTGCTGATAGAGCAGTTGACAAGGATACTTTGAAACAATTGATTGGAGAAGATGAGGATTTGAAAGAAATAAATGAAAGTATTGAAGAAACCTCTGAGAGTGTTAACTGCCAAGTAGTTGAAAGCATTGAAGAGCATAGTATTAAGGAAATTAAATCCGAAAACAGTAGTAATATAAATAGCATGGAGATAGATAATGCCATAAACGATATTTTGGAAGGAGTTGAACAAGAAGACGAAGAAGAAGGTCAAAGTGGGTTTGACTTTGAAGATTATGAAAGTAGCTTGCCAACCTCCCCTGTTCAGTAGTCATATCCTATAATATATAAAATTTACCTAAACGGACAACATGTTTAATTAATACATTAAGGCACGTGATTGACCGGCATTTTGCTTTATTTTACAGCCGATAAAGGCTTTGGGAAGAAACAAAAATGTATAACGCTACACAAACCTCATTAGAAAAAAAAAAGTATTAAATTTTGCTTAATTTTAAAAGACTCCGGATTTCTACATTAGTATATGCTTAACTGAAATTATTCAGAGTTATTAATAGGTTTAATACCACGAAAAAATAAAAAAATAGAATCATATATAAAACAAAGTCACAGACATTTAGATGCTATTTGGAAATGGCTACTTTAAATAATACAAAAGACACACTTTTTGATTTGGAAACAGATTTACATGAAGATATCGAACTCTCTACGTTTATTCCTGATTCAAACCAAGTTGAATCAAAACCTTATAAAGAAAACCAACCATCAGATTCCACATTCAATATAACTACAAATGAAGAAGTAAATGGGGAAGCGTCTTTATTGAACGCTTTAATGAACACGTTAAACTCTATACTTGGAGCTGGATTGATAGCCATTCCCTTATCCTTCTCATATGTAGGACTGATAGGAGTTTGCATAATTCTTCCCCTAACCGTTCTGGTAATGGACTTTACGATGAGATTGATTGTTAAAAATCTAAAAATAAGTCAGTCCAAGACTTATCAACAATCAGTGGAGTACACTATGGGTAATATAGGTAAGTTCATCATTTTATTTGGAAACGGAATGTTTGCTGTGGGAGGTTGCATTAGTTTTTTGATCATCATAGGGGACACCCTTCCGCATGTTTTGGTTGCCTTGATGCCACGTTTTGAGGCCTTTTTAAAGAGCAGAAGCTTTACTATATTATTTTGCGGATGGTTTATATGTTTTCCATTGGCATTACATAAAGATATAGGAAAACTGGGTGGATTTTCAATGATGGCATGCATAACTATGGGATTTATAGTTCTTAGTGTTATCATTAAAGGCCCTTTTTTGAGTGGTGAGTATAAAGCAGTGGGTATAAACCTTAGCTTCAAGCAGTATGGGTTTAATTTTAGAAAAATTGTCAAAGGTATGTCTATTATTAACTTTGCAATGATCTGTCATCATAATACTGCTATGATTTTTCAGTCTTTGAGAAATAAAGCCAATTTTAGTAGGCTAATTCATCTTTCCACCATAATTTCAGGTATAGTCATTTTTATAATAGGTATTGCTGGGTTTTTAACATTCCAAGACAAATTGAAGTCAAACATTTTAAACAACTTTCCTGAAGATGATCTACTTATTAACATTTCAAGAGCATTATTTGCGTTTAATATGATAACCACATATCCTTTAGAGACATTTGTATTACGTGAAGTGATACGTGATTTAATAAACTTTAACAAATCAGAAGTAATTGAATTATCGGATGAGCTTCACTTCGGAATAACTTTCACAATAGTATTGTTGTCCACTATTACTGCAACACAAGTTGAAAACTTGGGTACTGTATTAGAACTAGTGGGGAGTTATGCTGGGTCATTAATGGCATTTATTTTACCTCCATTGGTAAATATTTTGTTAAATCCTGAAAGAACAAATAAAGATAACATTAAGTACTACGCAGTAATTGGTTTAGGTGTATTTTTAATTATTTACTCTACATATGAGTTATTTGTATAATTGTTATTTTCTTTTCTTTTTGGTTATATATAATCTGTTTTTTGCTTCTTTTCCAAAGGCTCATCCTCTACTTCTGATTCTTCATCTTCATCTTCAGAGTCTTCCAAAATTCTCTTTTGTTGCTTAAATATTTGAGATTTTTTTAGCATTTGTAATTTTGCTGCGTCATATGATATTTTGGTTTGAGTCTTTGGTTTTTCTACAATTTTGTCAACAACAAACTTTTCTGTAGGTACAGATGTTTTGATTAGTTTAGCATAATTATCTTCCAAAATTTGATCACTACTCTCATTGTAGATTTCATCAATAGATTGTTGAGGAGCAATTGATACTGATTCTTCAACAACCAACTCCATATTTTCAATATCATCAAGCCCATTTTCATCATCAAAAAGTGCAACTGAGAGTTTTTTACTCTTACTAATAGCCTTTCTTTTTTCTCTCTTTTCAGAAAGTTGTTTAAAATATAAATCGTCATTTTCATCTTCACCATCATCAACAAATCCATCGTTCTTGTCATATTCATCCGCTCTTCTTTCTTCATCGTTAGCATCTTCATTAGCAGATTCTTTGGCTTTGATAGGTTTTTTTTTGACTTGTTTTTTCTTACCTTCAACATATGAAATTGGTCTCAACAATAAAGAGTTCATACTGACGTCTTCTTCCCAATGTAATTCAAAAGGATTTTCTAAAAAGTTTTCAATCAAATTTACAAAGAAATTAAAAGTAAATTGATTATCATTTAAGGAAAGCACACATTTTTGATCAGTTGCCAATTTTGGTACTTTGTAAGAAAGTAGTTGCAGGAAAAGTCTAAAATCAGGATCCTTTCCACATTTTTCCAAAAGATCACCATGTTGCGGATGTTCTGTTTTCTTTAAGTATGCTACAGCATCATATTCCATATCAATGTTATCTTCGGTAGAAACAGTGTCCTTCACATATTTCATATGATCAAGAATCATTTTGACTAAGTCTTCTTTGTTTTTTTCTTGCAAACATCCTATAACAACACCTAATTGGTGTTTTACTGATTCTGATCTAATCAATCCGGATATACTTGAAACAAACTTTTCATTGAATGTCGAGGGTTTTATACAGTACTTGGCATCAAGGAATTCATCACTAGCCATCCCAGTTTCTGCATAATAACTGTCTCCATAAATGTAATGAATTTTCTTGGATTTTTCTGCAAATAATAATTCTATAGGGCTTGAAATTGGGTTGTTCTTCATTCTTTTTATTATATCTGATAAAAGCTTTGTGGAGAATTGATCAATATGAGGATATAAACGATCACGTTTTGTTAGGGATGAAAGCCATTGTCTCATGTTTATAATCAAGTCTATTCTTTGAAGTGCAATTGGAGAACATTTCAAACATATGTTAAGCAATCTTAATAAAGTCTTTTGTGATTTATAACTCAATTTGTTGGTGTTTTCAATGTATGATATCAGAGTGGTAACCAAATCCACATGGAAGACGTCTTTGTAATATTCTTTGAGGTTTTCTCTGTTGGAGTCCAAGAAGTCCTCCATTTCAGAAAACATTGTTGAAGAATCTTTTATACCTTGCTTTTTCATGTTTTTAGCCAAAGCGTGTCTATAAAGTGGATGTTTTTCAATAACATTTCTTTCTATTTTTAAATTATTGAACTCATGTTTGAACTTAAAAAGTGTATTCAATAAGTTTAGGGATGATTGCTTTATTTGTACATTTGTAGAGTTATCTAATAACCTTGGAAATGTGCAAATTGTTTCAAAAGCATTTTTTGAAGTATGCAAATACAAAGTTGTTATGTAATAAGTTGTGATCATATCCAAAGGATTTCTTGTAATTAAATCCAAAAACAAGGTATAGAATTTATTGAAACTATGAACCACACAAAAATTTAGCTTCTTGTTATCATTTGTAAAAGCAGTATACAAACTGTGAATTTCATTCAAAAACAATCTTGGATTAATGCTCAAATACTGTATTAGTAACTTTTGATATTTCTCTGCATGATTGTCATCTGGTTTGGTTATTTTGAAGTTATAAAATTCTAAAAACCAGGAACTTATTGTAAAAATTTTAATCACAATATCAGGATGATCGGTAATCTCGTATGGAGTTTCTTTGTAGAAATTTGCAACTTCTATCATTTTTAGTGCAAAGTTATTATATGTTTTGGATAATATGAATTTTTCAATAATGTTGGTAAATTTATGGTTGTCATAATAGTAAAAATTCATTGACTCTGTATCATCATCTAATATGTTTAAATACTTAGATTTTAACCAATGCTCACTTTTATCTTTGTAATTAACTCCATACTTTGGCAATTCTTTTTTGTTGTCATCTAAAAAGTCCAAAGAATTGTCTGATAATGTTCTATTATTGATGTTTGTTAACTGCGTTCGTTTATTTTGATCTGTTTTGACTGTTATTAAAGATCCAAATTTTGAATGTCTTGATGAAGTATTGTTAACAATTTTTTTTTTCAAATCATTGTCTTTGAGTAATAAATTTTGAATAGAAGAGTTCGATCGGTTTAGCAAATTGCTTGTAGAAGCTGTTAGTGTAGGTTTATCAGACAAAGCCCCTGGTACTGGAGAAATGTCTTTGATTAAACAAAACCATATTTCAAGAATAGGTAAAAGAGTCTTCTTCTGTTCAAGTTTTTGTTCATAATTACTTTTTTGATTTTCAGATATAATTTGAGTAAGTTTCAATAATGCTGTTAACATACCCGAACTTTCGAACACGTTTAAAACATGTTTTATACCAATATCCTCTTTATTCAAACCAATAGGTAGACAAGACAATGTAATGTTTCTATTTGAGTTCGTTTTTATCTTCTTATATTGATCATCAGATATAATCATATCAAACAAGTCTATTTCCAAGATGTTTTTGATGATATTAATAACGAAACTTATAGTCTTATCCCTATTTGAGCCAACATTTTTGAAAGTATTTTCATCAAATTTAAAAGCCATGTCAGTCAATATCTTTGTCAACTTTGACAGCAAATTTTTATTAATCAATTGTTTTTTATAAGTTAATTGAATTTTTTTCACATGATTGTAATTTTCTGTTTCACTTTTGGAAGATTCTTCATTGATTTCTATTTTACTAGTTAAAGTGTATATAATCTCTAAAACCCTGAAAATACACTTCATCAGATATTCTGAAGTCTTTTCTGATTGATACATGCTAATGATATGAATTAAATCGTGTTCCAAAATGTTGTTGTTGTAAAGTTCTCTAAAAATTAATTTAGATTCTAATACTTTGTTATCAAAAACAAGCCCCTTTTTAAGTTGCTTTAAATTGTTTAAGGTATTGGCATTAATGTCATATTCGTTTTTAAAATTCGGAGTTGATAAATTAATACACAAATGGTTGATTTTCCTCTTCAAGTACTCTTCTAACTCCAAGTTGTCTGTATATTTCGAGTAATCGATCTCTTCATTTTCATCCTCAACTATATCTTCCTGCTCAATATCATCTTCAGATTCATGTTCAGTTTGTTTATTAGTCTTTTGAAAAGTATCAGCCTCTTTATCAAAAAGATCCTCAAAGTCTTCAAAGTCTGACATAATTAATTATTGGGGGCTCTGGTTTCGTCTTTTTATTTTTTAAAAAAAAAAAACAATTTGTTCACTATATGCTTCATTGAACAAAACGCGAGAAAACCATCATAGCGAAAATTTCGTATGGCGTATTGATTTAATTTTTGAGTTGATTAATGTGGTAGCGCTTTTGAAATAACAACCCAAGCACGAGGTCTAATAAGCTTAACTGACTGTAGTTGTAGTAGACGTATCACTGTATGCTAACAGCCAACAGGTAAGAAAAGAAAGCTTTTGTTAAGCAATTTTGTTATTATATGATATAAATAGTGTATACTTTCTAATAATTGAAGCTACCATAGACTCAAGTGAAAGGTAATTTCTGATTGTTATTGGTTTTTTTTTTTCTTTGACATATTTGAATTCGCTTTATTCATGTAGTACATTAAGCTATTATAACACGCCTAATTTAAGAGCTTTATATCCAGCTACTAATGCAGCACTCATTGATGTACCGGATTTTTTACATTGATAAACGTCATCCAAGTCATTGGTGTTTTTGCTAAAACACAATGTATCGACCAAATAACCAGAGGCAAAGTAGTCTAAACAGTCACCATTTGCAGAAAAGTCAGCAACATTTAAAGCCGTTTTTTCTATCGAATTTCCATCATTTTTGTATATAACATCTGTGTCAATTATAGAACCAACACTAATAACACCCAATGTTCCACTTGGAGATAACACACAAGCTGAAGTCTTTTTAGAATTACCACCAGGAACAACAACGGTTATTTTGTTTTCGTTGTTAAGTTGAAATTCTTGCAAAAGGTTTTCTAAAATGTGAGATTTTTTAGCAATCCAAGAAATCATAAACAAACTTGGTCTGTTTGTATTTTTGGCATGTAGATAACCTTGTTTTAAAGCCATGATCAAAGTGAATAAGTCAGTAGTATTTTTGTTACTTAATTTTATGTCGTATAAGTTACACTTAGGAGCAATTCCAATGACTGAAGATCCAATGATACCAGCAATATTAGTACCGTGCTCATAATGTTTGCTGTTTTTTTCACCAACCACAGAGTAGTCTAAAATTTTGTGTAATCTGTTGCCAAAGTGTTTTTTGCTTGCTTTAATTCCTGTATCGTAGATGTATACATCAACACCAATTCCTTGATAATAATTAGGAGACTGGGTTTTTAATTTTTCAACAAAGACATAGCCTTCTTTAGAAGAGGTAGAATATTTTTCAGTATTAAAATTAACGTATTGAATATTTGGAGTATTTTCTGTTGCTAAAACAAATTGTCTGTTTAAAGAAATAGCTAAGATATTTGAATCTTCATACATGCTACTCAATACTTCACTTGAAAATTGACCATAGACTAATTGAATATTAGGTAAAAAGTTTTCTATGCTGTGAACAGAATTGTTACCAATATTGTTATAAAAATTTTTAAAGGTCAAAATTTGTAACTCATTAGATTTAGGTTTCAAGTGATAACCATTTAAGAAGTTTTGAGATTCTTTTATTAGTAGTTCAGCGTATAATTGCTCGGCTTTTTGTTTATTGCTATTTGTATAGTATTTGTTTAAAAAATTTACAAATGAATTTTCACCGGGCTTTAACTGGATTATAAACTCATTGGATGATGCTTTGATAAGTGTTGTTAGAGCAATAAGACTAATAATGACAAATTTGTATAGCATGATGAGTATAAATACGATTTTTGGTTACATGATTGTAAAATGTGGAATGACAACAGAAACTGAAGAATCTGCTCAATACTAGCTGATACAAACAACTTTAAAAATAATTTTAATTTTTATTGGGTTGAAGTATAATGACATTTTTGTAATTAATGAGCATGATTAAAATTTAGTAAAATATGTCAACTGTTTTTGAGGTTTCAATTAATTAAAGTCGGATATAAGCGCTACCAATTTTAACTTACTTTTCAACTAAATGTGTACATTATTGTCATTTAAGTTTAATCTGTTTACGTTAAACCATTGAAATATAATAAATAACTATAGTAGCTTAGACGAGGTTATTATAAAGATTTGTTCTTGTTTTGTTATTATAAGCTTCTTCGTTAAAAGACCTTTGATATGTGTAAAGAAAAAGTAAAAATAACCGTTTTCATCGGATATATCGCTTTTTTAAACAAACCATATCAATAATTTGTTTAAATATCAATAAAAAAAAACAAAAAACCCCCATATAATGAAACATCATTAACTACAGCTAGTCTAGTAAAACGACATTGTTCCTTCATTTATGCCGAATTCGCTATATTTTAACAAAACGACTGTTATATCCGTGTCTCAAATAACAGCCCGTGGGGGGTCTCGTCTAAAAAAAAACTAAAAAGTGACAAAATTGACAACCACGCATGTATGCGTAATAGGAAATATCGACGCTGGTTTCAATAGATTGTTTTTTCACACAATTGTCATCTTAAACGTTTTTCCAATCACAACTAAAAGATACTAGTGTATAATTAAATACTAGTATAATGTTAATCCTCTTACTCGCTTTATATTACCAAAAATCCTACACACATTCTTATTATACATATATGAAATTCTTGCTCCGAGAAAAAAAAGCAACATTCTCACCCGTTAGTTAAGCGTATACAGGACCAAAATTGCTAGCCGAAAAAAAAAAAGCCCCCAGGAAGAAAATTTTTAGCCTAGAGTATGGATTTGCTGGCAGTTGAACAACTGTAATATGAGGGTTACGAAGCAAGAGTGAACAAACCCATACTACACATTACATAGAAATCCTAAATGGATAATAAGCTCATATACTCTAACAAACTCATAAACAATGAAAAATTACAATTTAGCATCACCTTAAAAGAATACTCAAGCAGCATAAACGAGACGATAAGTCGCATTAATAATTCATCCTACATAAGAAATTTCAATAGCATTCTGAAACAGCAGCCTGAAATATCAACGTCTTTCAAAAATCCAAATCTAAGAACAAGATTATTGAATCTACTTGTTATTTTACAAAATCTGAAGAATTTCACTCAACAAACCTTACATCACACTGTTTATTTATTTGACATATACTGCAGTAAAAGGATACTTTATGAAAAACACTATACTTTACTATTTCTAACCTGTTTGTTAGTGAGCTGCAAATATAATGATAAAAAAAATAGAATTCCTGAAATAAGTGAACTAGTACGATTATCAAATGAAGACAATTTTATAAAGTTTGAAGAAGACAGCCCTAACAGAAACGAAGAAATAGATAAATCCATGTTTCAACAAATGGAAAAACACTTACTTTTAACCATTGATTGGGATTTAAGTTTTTGGTCCATAGAAGATGGACTGCAGTGTATTTGCACTTTTATGAAGAGTATACTGAATGAGGATTTTAAGAATACTGGTGATTCTTTAAAATCCAAAAATGTTAACAAAATCCTGCTGTTGACTTATCAAATTAGTTCGTTTTTGGGTGAAATATCACACACTTTACAAGATTTTATTCAGATTCCATCGGATACCATAGCGTATGTTAGTAGTTTACTGTCTATATCCATTATCAATATCAACAATATAATAGATCAAAACTACTGCAAAGTTATGATTGATTTGCTTATGGATGCTGATAACGTTGAAGATTTTCCTATAAAAAGAATGTATACCAATAATCAAGATACAGTACTGAAATGCTTGCATTTGTTTATGAACATCCTATTCGATATGAATACAATGGATAATAATTACGATAACGACCTAAATGACAAAGTGAACAGAAAGTATGCTATATTTTTACAAAAATATTCACAAATTCAGATAATTGAAAAAATTGAAGTTTTCAAACAGTTTAACAAGACAGCATTTTATAAATTAATCTACTTGACTAACTTGGATTCTAATGTTGATGATATCGATGAAGATCTCGTTAAAGATCAAATCATTCATGTATCTCAGTTTTTGTTAGGCCTGAGTGTATGATTATATATAGTTGTGGATTTTCAATTCTATTTTTATTTCTTCCTTTGGAAAAAGTGGGATTTGACACGGTAGGTGGGGAGTTTTTTTTTTTTCCTTTTTTTTTTTTGTTTCAAAAATTGGTGTCTTTAATTTAGCTTTTAATAATTAAATAGAATGGGGTAGTGTCACGTGTTTTTTAGATTTGTAACAAAAATCTTAATACACCAATTGGTTGTTATGATCGTATTGCATTCATATCTTAGTCATCATACCTACTGATGTGGTTTATGTATAGCATTAAATGTCAACAAAAACAAAAACCAATAGCAAAACCTTGATAAATAAGCTTACTAAATTTTACTCAAACTAAACGTCCATTTAGTTCAGCATCACGTATCATTATCTGTTTATGATTACCCAATTCTTTCTTTTTCTTTTTTCCCCCGTAGTATCACTTAGATTCCATATTATTCAAGACATTTAATATTATAATCACCATCATACCCAGCAAGACAACCCACAAACCAAACACTTGTTTTTCTAAGAATTCGACTTTTTTATTGATGTTAACGTTATTTTTGTTCAATTTTTTTATATTTTTCTTAAAGTCCGTAAAGTAAGTCTCATTGATCAAGTTTATAGTCTCGTTGAAAGACAAGTCAATGAAATTGGATTGGAGTTTCACATAAGAATTCAAAAAGTGTATTTTTTTCAAAATTGTCTCTAGAACATTGTCCTTGTTAGCATTCTTGTCTTTCACTATGATGGATGATTGGTTAAGAGAGTTTAGCTGCTCATCATACTTAACAAATGGATTATTGATTTTACAAAAGTCTATATCATTCAAGTTTTCATTAATAACCTCATTATGAAGCGTTTCTTTTATATCAGTTTCATCTATGACATTCTCAATATCATTGAAAATATCTTTTCCGAAGACTTTCATGATGGTTATAGGAGTATAGTAGTAATCATCGTTATAAATGCTTGAAATTTCTAGTTTCAAATACTTTAGCCAGATCCTGTTACTGACAGGAACACAGAAAAATTGTAATTTGTTGAATTTATCATACTTGAAAGATCCAATTTTGATCCATTCTTCTTCATCAATAGATTTTTTCCCATACAAGCTGAATTCATTGAAGTTATTCGAGTATGGCTCAAGATTACCTATTTCAAAAGAAGTTATTTTGATAAATTCACATAATTCTATAATCACATGTGCTTTGTTCGTAAATTTTAACAATAAACTCTTGTCCAAATCATTTATTAATAGGTTGTTTATGTGTTTTACATTGGTTCCTATACTTCTGTCTATGATATTTGCCATGCAATCTATACTTGCAAAATTAAACTTATCAAGAAGAATATCATCATTGCTCGATATAAACGGTATTAAATCGATTTCTGTATCTTCACCAATGATAAAATTTTGGTTAATTTTGTTTGAATGTTTTATGATGTTATCCTGATATTGTTTGAATGAAACTAATGGGTTCGTTCTTTCTGCTGCATGCAAATGTTGCATGAAAAAAAGTACTTTGACAATAAATATAAGCAGAATCATATTGATTATGTTTTATTATGACTTCAAGATGCTAGAGCAACGTTTTGTTTGGTTGTAGGCTTCTTTTGAAAAACCCTCCCTCAGTAATATTTTTAAAAAAAAAAAAGTGCAAGGAAAAAAAAGCTGAATGTATAGCTTAGTAGAAGTAGGATTCTGATAAAGTGTATAAATCTAAGTGAAAGATACACCATTTTTGGGACTTTCATTTACAATTTGAAAGAAAAATACAATAATATTATTTATGTGGTCTTGAAATCTGTATATATCATTGTCTTATAAACACCGAAACCTTACTTTAAACTTACTTCTTTACCACTCTTCTTCAGAACAGTTAATATTTCATCATCACTGATTTTTTCATCATGATCGATGGCAACTTCTTGCGATTCCAGTGAGATGTTGTAGTCATTGATTAGTAATTTATCTTTATTCTTTGTAATTATTCTGTTTATGGCATTAGAGCATCCTCCACAAGTCATTTTGACGTTATAAGTAGTAGTGACCATTATGTTAAAAATTAGATTATATAGGGTATGGTTTTGTTTTTTTCATAAAAGTTATCTCCTATTTCAATCTTCTTATGTAAGCATATTGTCAACATATATACTAATGCGTCTCTTGTTTCAAGTAATGAAGTGCATCAGGAAAAACGCACACAGTAACAAAAAAGCACTCAAAAAAAAAAAAAACACACGCAAGCTATATAAACACCCCCTTTTTTTTCCCTCATAAAAAGACCTCTATAACCTATTTAACCTCTCTAAAACATCCTCATTCATTTTCTTATTGCTGTCCTTGTACCATTCTATGATCTTTCTTTTTAGTAGAAAACCAATCTCGTGATTAAACCTATTTTCTAGTATTTCTAAGGTAAAACACAACATTTCATTTTGCTTTATAAGCTTTGAATCTAAGGGCAAGGCAATAACCAGATTATCAACACATTTCAATATGTTATTGTAATCAATCAAATCAATCAAGTTGTTTGTATTGATCACTATGTTATCCTTCACTAGGTTAGCTATACCGCTATAGTTATCCATGCTATAATCTAAAAGTCTATAAAGTTCCGTAAATTGACTGATACCATACAGCTTGTAAATCTTGAGTAACAATATATTCATTATGATTATGAACATTTTTTTATTTTTTATGTCAAGTTCTATCAATTTGATGATGAATTTGGGCAAGTAATAGGTATCTGTTATTGACAAATCATCTTCCCAACCCCAATCTTCATCATCCATTAAACTGCTTGTTTTGGTGAAAGGTTCTACTCTCAAATTTGTCTCTATGTCACTTAAAACGTCTTTAAAATATTGTTGAAATGTAAAATTATCTTCATTTTGCTCTAATTTTATATTTTTTGTATCTACTTGTACTGGTATTATCTCCTCTTCCTCTTCTTCTATATTGCTTATTATGGATTCTGTGTCTGATAAAATTAAATCATTTGTATATTCATTTAGTGTTGGTTTACTGAGTATATAAGAAGCTTTTATGTCAAACTGTTGTAACGGCATTTTCATTTGGGGGTGTTATATTCTCTTTCAAAAGTTAAGTATTTGTATATTAATATTTTTTTTTTCACTGTAAGAACTCTTTAGCAATATAATCAATTTCTGCGCGAATCACTATAATTACTGATATTTCCGTTTTAGGAAGGCATTTTATTAAAATAAAGTGGTGTTTATATAGTTATTATAATAGAAATCAAAGGAAATGATTCTACAGTTTTTGCCTTTTCAATTAATACAAACATATTAACGTTTGTTAGAACTTGAAATGACTTTAAAATAATCTTTTTTATTTGTCATCTTTTCTTTGAACTCATTTTAACATATGCGATACTAAAAAGCACAAAATAACATTGTACTAATATGAATACAAATACGTGACAAATACATTTAAATACATTAAAATATACTTTTTCTTCCATTTAGATATTGTACACATCACTTTCTTGTTCCTATAGCAGTATGCCCATGACCGTAGTGTTAATATCCTCATGCTCGTTTGTACACACGATATAGAGACTTATCTCCGAAGGAAACCTGTAACTGAAAAATTTGAAGCTTAAATCCGATTATAATATCCTCTCTTCTATGAGGATGAACAAAAAAAGAAAGAGTATATGCGTATATTAATTTACATGGATATGTTCAAGGGAACAAGCTTTGTCATTACTAACAATCACCAATAAATCAACAGATATATATTTGTCTGACATGTTCAAAGTCACTAGATCATTGTACAATGTACAACACTACGATATTGTGATCGTTGGTGGAGGGCCAGCTGGTCTTACTATGCTTTCTGCTTTGAAAAACAATCCGAAAATTAACAATAAACTTACTTTTAAACTTATAGAATCCAATAATCTATCAAGAGATATAAAAAATTACTCTGAAATGAATGATGATCAATTTACCAACAGATTAATCTCAATAACTCCTAAAAACATTGAGTTTTTGACATCAAAGTTAAAATTACCATTGAACTTTAACAAAATATCAAAATTCAATTCCATCTCTGTTTTCAATGGTACTACTGATTTTAACAAAGCCAAAATAGATATCCAAACTGACTCATATATGTGTGAAATAATGAATTTGGTTAATTCCAACTACCAAAACGATCAAAAAAATCACATTTTGGAAAATACTAAAGTAAAAGAAATAGACTTCAAAAGCAATTATCCAATACTTAAATTAAACAACGATACTGATGTTTCAGCAAAGTTGGTCATTGGTTGTGATGGTTACAACTCTTGTATAAAAAAGCTTATCAACAACGGACAAGGACAAGGTTGGTCATACAACTCGTTTGGTGTTGTTGGAAACTTAAAGTTTAAGTATCCAATAACTTCAACACCTAAAGGTTGGCAAATTTTCTTAAACACAGGGCCACTAGCTCATCTTCCTTTGAATAACAAAGATAGAGGTTCAATGGTTTGGTCATGTAACAAAAAAATGTTTGAGTTGTTTACTAAAAAATGTAAAAATGGACAAGTTTTGGGTAGATTAATCAATTGTGCTTATGTTTTAGATAGACCAGATTATGAATACTACTTAAACAAAGCATTTGACTTATACAAAAACGAAGATGTTGATCATGAGTTAGAAGAAAAGCTTATTGAAAGTATGGATAAAAGAGTTGATATGGTTTCTGAAAAGTTAGCTTCTACCAACACCAGTAACACTCAAGATAATATGCTATACATGGAAGAAAACTATCCACCTATGCTAGATTCTGTTGATGTTACAACAGTTGGTGGATTTCCATTAAAAGTTTTCCATGCTGACGAATACTCCAAAGATAGATTAGTATTGATTGGTGATGCTTGTCACAACACTCATCCTTTAGCTGGACAAGGACTAAACATGGGTATAGAAGACATCAAAGAATTGACTAAACAATTGGAAAATGCCTTGGACCATGGTATTGATATTGGTAACAATGAGTTGGTATTGAAGAAATACCATCAAAATAGAGTTTTGGAAAATAGTATGATGTTGATTGGAACCGATTTCTTGCAAAAGTTATTTAGTGTCAATCACCCAGCAGTTCACAAGTTAACCAATGTTGGTATGAATGTTTTCAATTCTTTAGATTTTGTCAAAGAATGGTTATCTTTCAGAGTTTCCGGTAAGAAATAGTGATATTTGTATATAAAATTAGTTTTATAACCAAAAAAAACAAAAAGAAGTAAAAATGAAAGATATATTCTATGAATCAATCATCTTTGGTTGGTTCTTCAAAAAATTGTAATCTATTGCTTTCTTTTTTGTTCTTCTTATGCAGTTCTCTTAGTTTTCTTCTTTCTTCTTCAGTTCTTGTCCCAGTGCTCTCTATTCTTAATCCATCTAACAATGATTGAGCTGACAACCCATTACTGTTGTCGTTTTTATAAGGTGATCTTTCATTTCCTTCTTGTCTTAATTTTTCTTTGGTTTCTGGGGAATAAATTATTGAAGAAGTTGATCCATTTTCATGTTTTAAATCTACCAAGTTATCTAAAATATTGCTTGGCGATCTTGCATGTGACCTGGTAGTCTTTTCATCGTCATTATCTGCATTCTTTGTTGGTGTATTAACTTGACTTTTTTCTAATAAATCTTTTCTTGCTTTAGCTCTGCTTCTTGCCGTTGATGAATCAGTTTTATTAGGCCCTGCATTCTTTAACTTGGATAGTAAGTTGTCCATGACATTTCTCTCATCTGGAGTCTTGTTTATTTCGTTGCCTTCACCATTTTCTTGCAGCTTCTTTTGTTTAACTCTTTCTTCTTGCTCATCCAAAATCTTCTTTCTGGCTTCATATGATCTTTCTTCTTCTTCAACCCTTTTATTCATTTCAGCAATTTTTTTATAAACTTGCATGAAATCTGTGAACTTTCTGAAAAAATTATTTTTAGCAAATTGATCAGAACTATCTTCACCAAACAATTTCATTAATGATTCAAATTCCATCATACTCAACATTACCTCATCACTTAATAAATCAGCCTTCTTTTTACAATCACTGATCACCGGCAATACCTTACTTATTAATCTATCCTGTGGATGGAACTTTGATGAATCTTTCAAATTTCCTCTTTCCAAAGATGTTTCTACATTAGAAATACTCTTTTGGTAGTTTTTACAATCGTTTTCCAATTGATCTATAGAAATTTTAGTGACTTCATATAATGGCTCCAACTCTTTTAAAAACATAGAAAATTGTGGATAATGCATTCTAACAATCTTTTCGACATAATTCAAAAAGGTTAATTTGTTTTCTTCATCTTTGATAAATGTCAATCTCTGCAAAGTTGACAATTTGAACCCACTAGCCTGTTTGGAGGCATCATTCATATAATTACCTACAGCCAAAATTATATCAAAAATACCCTTTAAATTGGTAGAAGTCTTTAATACATCAACAGCCTTGTCTATTTTTCTCAATTTTCCTACAAAGTCATTGTAGTCTTTTTTGTAATTGATAACTAAATTTAAAGCTCTCATTCTGGATTTCCAATAATGTTTTAAATTAACCATCAAGTTAACATATAATTGATCAGGTCTCTGTAATTCATTTAGATCCTTCTCAGGTTTCAAGACTTCTTCTCCATCCAACCACTCGGTTACATAACCTGCATAGTTTCTTTCCAAGTTGATACTAACCTCTACAATCTCATCTTTGCTCAAAAATTCCATGACCGCCAAGTTATTCAAAATTTCTTTATCACACTTTAAAATCTTTTCCACTAGTTCGTTAACAGTCAAATTGGTAAACATGTGGAGATTAATTCCAAATTGTTGTGCAATATCTCTACTCAAAAACGTTATCTTATCCAGTTCTTTAGTATCGTTTTCATTTTTGCTTTTCACCTTAAACTTCTTGACTTCTCTGGCTCCAAACTTATTTTCAAGTTCCTTTAAAACACCATATTCGTTTAATTCATCAATTAACTTAATACCGTCTTTTTGGAAATATTTACTACTCTCCATTCTATCCCAATGAATTTGCTTTAAACGACGTTTTGGCTTAGGATATTTGCTAAAGATATTGTTGTTCATGAAATTTGGTGGTGGAGGTGCTCCTTTGTTCATCATAAAAGGGGGAGGTGGAGCATTCATCATCATTGGCGGCGGTGGAGGAGGTGGAGCTCCTGTTTTACCTCCTAACATAGGCGGCATTGGAGGTGGCGGTGGTGTAGAAGCTGTATCTTTATTAGTATTAAACATAGGTGGTAGTGGCGGAGGTGGAGGCGTAGTGGAATCAGCAGCAGCATTTTCAGGACTTTTGCTAAACATTGGTGGTAAAGGTGGTGCAGGAGGAATGCTAGGTTCATTGTTTTTAATTTGAGGCTTTTCAACTTCAGGCTCTTCATTCTTCTTTACAGGGACAGAACTTTTCTTCATCCTATTCATAAAACTCTTTCTGTAATTAGATCCGGCATTAGAATTTGAATGAGAATGCCCTAGAGTATTTCCACTTCCTATAGATCCATTGTGATTATGACTAGAAGAAGAATCTCTTCTACTTGTCAAAGAATCGTGTTTATGATTTTTACCATACTTTTCTGATAGCTCAGATAAAAATGATCCAGACACTGATGAATATCTATAATTATCAGATTCAACATCAGTATCATTATTAGTATTAAAACTATTTTCAGAAATCAAAGTATTTCTTCTAGTATTCAATTTTGCCAAGGTAGCATTAATACTATTTAGCTTTTCATCTGCTGACTTAGTTCTTAGAGAGATACTCGAGGATACACTAACTGATCTTTTATGAGGACTTGAAGTTTTTGAAGCATCTAATTCAGTAATTAAGTTGTTCACCAAAACATCTGTTTTTTCATCAATGTGACTATTGTTTTTATACAAATCTTGTAAATCAGTCAATCTTTTCAATGCTAAATTTCTTTTTTCTTGTAAAATTTCCTTCATTTGCTCCTCAGTGTTATATTTGCTGATTTCATTAGATTCATTTTGAATAGTTGATAGCATTTTCTTCAAAGATTCAAGCTTATCAAACATCTCCATCTTATTGTTGTCAGTTGTAATTTCTTTGTCACTTTCTGCTTTGTTTAAAGAGTCATAAAACTCAGAGTTTTCCAATAACCTAGCTTCCTTCTCAATATCCTCCATTTGATTTTTGATTGAATTCAATCTATCAGAATCACTTTGTTTTCTTGATAAGCTTCTCAAACTTGTTTGACTATCCAGAGAAAATGTGGATACATTTCTTTCGCCATGGTGTCCACTGTATGGTAAGTTGCTTAATGGCTTGTAGTTGTTTTTAGATTCTTTTTGAGATGAAAATACATTTTGTATAGCCTTGATTTTTTCTTTATCAATTGGTGTTGGGTTATCAAATTTATTTTCATACAAGTTTTCTTCACTGTTACTTCCATTTATCAATTTTTCTCTTGATATGGATGCCAAAATATTTTGTTGTCTTAGATCTTCAATTTCTTTTCTCAAATTTTCAGTTACCCTTTGATTTTTCAACAAAATAGTATCTCTTTCTTCTATTTCTCTTTGTAATTTACCTACTAGACCGTCTTGAGCTTCCTCAAGTTTCTCTTCAAACAAGTCTCTTTCAGCCTGTGTTTCTTCCAATTTTCTCTTTAGTTCTTTAGCTTCATTCAAAGCCTTTCTGGCAACATCATCGGTTTGCAAAGAATCAAAAACTCTTTGAATTGCAAAGTTAAACTGTGATTCATTGTCCATTGATGCCATTGTAGCATTTGAAACCAATGCATCAAGTACCTTTAAAGTTTTTTCTGTATCATTATTCAAGGGTTTTGAAGCAGATATGAAAATGTTTTGCAGCAAAGATATCAAATGTTTTTTAGAATCAGTTTGACCAAAATGTTCCCACAATGAACCAACCATTTGTAAAGGATTTTCTAAATCAACATTTTCATTTAATGAGGTTTCAGATACCAAAAGATTGTAATCATCAACTGTTTGATCTTCAAAAATTACCAGTTGTTCGTATAGCTTGTCATATTTTAACAATTCCAATTTTTGCAAAATTCTTCCAAATCCGTAACTCTTGAATCTGGATCTTAATAAAGTTCTTTGATGAACATTTTGTGATATTCTACAAACCTCATTAATCATCAACATTGTAGTGTAGCAATACTCTAAAATAGCATTTTCACCACCACCACTTTTGAACTCTTCTGAAGCACCTACAAGAGAACCCATAGCACCTCTACCATCAAGGGTATATTCTAGTACCAACAACCATTCTTCAATTCTTTTCATTTTAGTAGAATTACCTTGATTGAGAATAGTTTGTTTTAAGTTATCTAAAATCACTGATTTCCTTTTATTTCCAGATAATAGTCTAGCTTGGATATTGACGTTTCCAGCAACCAAAGATTCTTGATCTAATGCATCTAAAACATTATGGTAATATTTGTGATCTGACCAAGACATTATAAACATCATCATTTCTGTTGCCAATCTTCTTGTTGAAATTCTCAAAGATAACAAACCTTCAGTTATGGCATTGACTATCAATACTGATTTTGAACTTTCATTTGCACCTTCTCTCAAATTAAATATAGTTTTTAAACACTTGAAAAGTAATGATTCTGTATCTAATTGATCATCTGTTAGCTCACCCAACGCACCATTGGGATTATATGATATTTTATAAAACTTCTGAAGCACATTTGCTATAGCTATGTGACCTTGTGCATCTAAGAACCCCAATACCCAATTCAATGGTTGAGTTCTTAAACTTACCCACAAGTCATTTAATTGTTTGTTATTCAATTTTTCAGAAATCAACTTCTGTACATAGTATTCAGGAGTCAAAGAGGATGGTTCATTGGCGCTGTTCATAGAACTAGTAGATATGTTTCTTTGATTGGTAAAAGTCTTTGATAAATTTGATGTTTGAAGGTTAGGTAATTTTGAATTTGCTGATAATGATGCTACTTCTGAGAATTTTGAATTGTTGTTGTATGCAGATAACTTTCCTGTGTAAATACTGTTATTACTTTGTATATGATTGGAATTTTGTGTTGATAGCGCTGAAAGTAAAATTCTGTTCTTCTTACTGCTATTGTTATATTTCTTTAAGTCAGCTTGTAAATCTTGATTTACTAAAAGCCATTTTTTATCAGCTGAATATTTTCTTAGTTGAGATTGAGCATGTGGTGGTAAAGCTTGAAAATTTCTCTTATCCATTAGTTCATTGAACAAATCTTCAATTTCCTCTTTATTTTTCGGTTTTTCTATTTTTACTGTTCCATCAGGCAGCATGAATCTATACAAATTAGAAGTTCCTAAAACTTGTGAATAAACTGATTGCTGAGAGCTAGAAAACATTGTATCTATGTCATTGACATTTTCCTTATTGCTGTAAACATCATTGTAGCTATTTGTAGATATGTTAGTTTCTGTTCTTTTCAGTCCATCTTTTGGTGGTTTTTGAACAAGTATACTTGAGGCTGGTTTTGATTTATTAGGTGAATAAGAACCTGTTGAGTTATTACTTGGCGAGGTTAATATTGAGTATGTATCATTGATTGGATTTGAGCTGCTCAGATGAACAGGTTTGAAAGGTTCGCTTATTTTTAATTCATTATTTTCCTTATTTGTGCTACTTCCAAAGCCTTTTTTGATGCTTTTGAAGATATTATTGTTACCGGACTGGCCAGATTGAGAACTAAAACTCATAACTCAAAGATATATACACTTTAATATTTAGAAAATAAATAAAAAAAAATATGCTTTTAAGGGTATGTATATGTAATTAAATATGTTGTTTGGGTTATTAACTACACTTTTGTTTATTTTTCAGATGATTTCTATATAAAAAACTGTATAAAGTTTGTTTAATTAATCTTTCCTTTCGACTCTGAATAATGTTCGATATTAATATCGCTTAGCACTTATATATTTAAAACCGTGTTAAAGGTGAAAAAAAAAACAACGGGTAACTAAAAACACGGCTCCGAAAATTTTTTAAAAATTCAAACTTATAATTATATAAACACGTGATAAGGTGTAAACATATTTTTTAAAAATTTTTGGCATATTTAATTAATAGGAATTACCATGGATTTACATGTTTTTATATATAATTGTCAGATTCTATTCAAAGATACTGTGGAAGTATTTCATTATTCTACTTTTAGTGTCGTAACCTGGCTTTTCATCTTCTTCCCATAGGGTTTCATCTATTAGTCTTCTATCGGAGTCTATGTCTATTTCGTCTACTGAGTACCATAATTTACTCTTGTAGTATAATTGAGCACCTATAAAGGCAACTGCCCATACAATTAAGGATACATAAGCAGCAAAGAAGTCAGAAATGTTAAATGTTGGTGCAAATGCTTGGAAACCTTGAACAATAATGATTATAGTCAAGAAGAATAATGCATAGTAACTACCCCATACACCAGTACCAGCAACAAAGATCAAGTCGCTCAAATTGATGTTTTTATAAGCCAAGGCTTTTCTAAATCTTATGTGACATAGGGATATGAAGAACCATTGGATAGTACCAGCTAAAGCAGAAATATTCAATAACCAATTGAAAGCTTGGTTGGCAGAGTTTCCACCAACAACTAAAAATCCTAATAATCCGAACAAAGAAGTGAATCCAACAGCATATATTGGAACACCGTATTTGGTTATGGAGAAGATCTTTGGAGCAGAGCCGTTAGTACCCATGGAATACAAAACTCTTGAACCAACCATTAAATCAGAGTTTGCAGCTGAAATAACAGCAGTTAGAACAATTGCATTGAAGATACTTGGTAATACTTTGACACCAGATCTTTGGAATGCAATAACAAATGGAGATGAAGCAATTTCACTAGTAGTTGAGTTCAATCTTGGATCATTGTATGGAACTAATAAACCAATAAAGAAAATGGATCCGATGTAGAATAGTGCCAATCTGATGAAAACCTTGTTGAAGGCTCTAGAAATAGCTCTTCTGTTTTTGACTTCACCAGACAAAACTGAAGACATTTCAGCACCTTGATAAGAAAAGGCAGAGTAAACAAAAGTACTGACAAAACCTAAGAACTTGGCTTCGTTTTTATTTTTGGAAATAATTCCTTTGAATGGACCTGGATTTTTCCAATATCTAAATCCAACAGCACCATCAGCACCGGCACCACAAACCATACATAAGGCAAAGATCAAGAACCCTATGATGGCCAATACTTTGATAGAAGCCAAAACAAATTCAACCTCACCATAAATGGAAACTTTAGCAAAGTTAGCTAAGGTAATGATAATCCAGAAAATCAAAATCCAAACCCACATAGGAACAGAATCGTTCCAATATGCGATCAGTTGAGGGATAACAGAAATTTCTACAGCATATGTGATGGCCCAATTGAAGAAATATAACCAAGCATTGGAGAACCCAATGGCTTTAGAAAGAAATTTACCAGGGAAAACAGTCAAGGCTGAACTAACAGGAATGAAAGTAGACATTTCACCTAAAGCTTGACAAATACACAACACAATAGAAGCCATAAAAGCGTATGCAATCAAACAACCTACAGGACCGGAATTACCTAAAGCAGTACCAGAACCAACAAATAAACCAGTACCCAGAGTACCACCCAAAGCGATCATTTGCAAATGTCTGGATTTCAAAGCTCTTTTGACTTCTGTTTCTTGTGGTTTAGGTAATGGAACTTGTGATTCATGATCAGATAAATTCTCTTGTTCGAAGTAATTTTCTATGTTTACATCGTTCTTAGATGTACTGTGATTATCTTCATGATAATCTTGTCTCTTGGTTACCTTTTTCAAAGGTCCTTTGCTACCCCTGGAGTTTTCTCCTCTGGTAGATGATGCAATGTCTGTTGAAGTCATTGTTTTCATTTCTAATGTATCATTAGAATAAACGTTATGTGACATATTTAAAAAAAAAATTTCTTTTTTCTATGTCTTCTTTTTTTCTTGGTTGTTGATATTAAAACAATTATATGATTATAATTACTATAAAGTCTTTTTTTTTAAAATAATAATAATGAAAAATTTATACTAATGCTAATTTAAAAAAAAAAAAATTAGGATCCTCGAAGTTTGTCTTTTTCGTTATTTCTTTTGGAATGATGAATTACCTGACTTCAGTAAGGAACAAATTAGCGACGCAATTGTGAAAAGAATGGATTTGATTATATGAATATCCTTGTTTTCACTTAAGTTGTTATAACGATATCCTCTTTTTTTCTAACGAATGAATCTTCTTTGTTAACGGTTGAATACTAGATATATTCAACAGTAGGGCATCGATTAAAAGGGAAATTTTTTCTTATATATTTTCTTTCCCCTAAAGGAAAATACGGGTGTAAAACATGACTCAAAAAAAAAAAAAAAAAAGAAAAGAAAATAGGAAAATGTCTTTTTTGGGTAATTTCTCGGGGGTAGGTTTATGACCTATATGAAAATGTGTCTAAAAGTGAGTTGGTCGTAGATAAGTGCATGTAATAAACACGTGCATTACTTTTTTGGGAAACCCGATAGTACAGCAACCTATTTGTATGTTATTTTTTTTTTAGAAAAACCCTCGGATATAAATAAAGTAAGCAGAAATACAACTGTCTAACGTTTTAAGAACAGATCGTAAACTTGAGTATGTTTAATTTTATCCAGTTTTTCACCGTATATTGAGCTGTGGAACGCTTTTTTTTTCTTTTGTAAATCGATTATTGATATCAGCTTAAATCATTTGAGACTATTTTTTAGATAGATTATCACGTGACTGAGCCGTTCTGTTACATCTTTGGTTTGGTCCGCACTCTAAATAAACCACGCACTGTACACGAGATCAAATGTTAAATAAAAAGATCGGCTTTAATATAATAGTAAATAAATATATTTAAACATGATAATCAAAGAAGTAAGATTGATCAAAGAAGACCTTTTCTTTGGCATACTTGACGTTTTTATCGTTCGGATCACCTCTAGCAGCAAACCCATGAGAGACACCAGAAAAGATATCAATTTGATAAGTGGCCTTAATTTCTTGTAATTTGGCTTGGGTCTCAACTCTTTTATCGGCTGGGAATTGATTGTCAATTTCTGCACAAGAAATCAAAATTGGGACATTCAATGCTTCAACTTCTTCAATAGTAACAAAAGATGGGTGAGCAATGGCAACAACATCAGCAATACCTTCTTTAGAACCTTGTTGAACTGCGTACTTAGCCCCAAAGCAGTAACCTATAACACAAATCTTCTTATTTGGGTTTTGTTCCTTGATGGCTTTTAATACATTTTCAACAATAGGCTTGGTAATTTCATTAGAGTGGTTACCTAACCATTTTGGGACATCAACTTTACCTGAACCTAAATCTTCCAAAGAAATTTGATCATCGAATAAAATGTCTGGAATGTAGGTTGTGAACCCACTTTTAGAGGCAAATTGATCAGCAATTAACAATGTGTTTGGTAAATAAATTCCAAAAATGTCTGGTAAAATAACAACAACAGCATCTTCTCTCTTACCTGCTACAGTTTTATAAGCCTTTATATCTGCTATTTCGATATAAGTTCCTTTTGGTTCTCCTTCGTGGATAAAACCTTCAGCACAACATTTACTTGGTGGATAGGAAGCCATGGGATATATATTTTTTGGGTAGATGTTTCTATTCCTTGTTTGGGTTCATTCCCTTCTACGTTGTTTACTGTATTTAAATATGCTTATATACTACCATAGATAGATTAAAACCTTATTTTTTTCACAACCTCATATAATAGTATTACCTAAATACTAAGAAAAAATTTTCGCTTGATAACGTGCGGGGGGATTGGTTTTCCCACGGATATAACGCAGTATAAACACAGTGTAATGAGGTAGCCTCGGGGGTAAGCAAACTAGCATTATATCCGACTAGGAAAAAGGTAATACTTAGACACTGGTAAGTACTATATACTACTGGTTGGGCCTAGAATTATCATATATTTTGTGAACATTCAAACCATCTGTTTTTGCATAAACACCCATTGTTTAACGTCAACTGTTCAATTATACCTACAGACGTAAGCAGGGCTCATCTGCTCTTCTCCCCTTTCTGCGGTACTTCTATACCGTTGTTTATATCGTCATATATTCGTTTCGGAGATAATATATGGGTCTCTTCCGGTCCCGGGGGAGGGAAAAAATTAGGACACACATGGCGGTCACCTCGTGCCAAAGGCCTTCTGTTGGGCTTCTTTTTTTTTCTGCCTAAATCACTTTCTCTGGTGGGAACTTCTTTTTTTTAACACCTTTATTATATGTATATAATGTGTATATATATGATATATTCTTTAAATCAATAATAATGGTACCATAGAACCATATTTTTACATCCCCCAGAATTTGTCTTTACCAAACATGAATGAGGCTGGTAACACCCAACAACTGGCCATATCTTTGAAAGACAAACTTAACGACCCAAAGACAATCCAGATCAACAACAATTTGCTCTTAAAGTTTATTAGGTCAGATGAGTTCAATATATACACCAACATAGAGTATCTTATAAAATACGCCAAGAACATTGGTATTCACTTTATTTTATGTCAAAGACTTATACGTTTTCCTATAAGTGTTATTCAATTCTACATCCCTCAACTTATACAAATTTTATTAACTGTTGAAACAGAATCTTTAGCCCTAGAAGATTTGATATTAAAACTTTCGAAAGAAAACCCACATTTTGCTTTGTTATCATTTTGGCAGCTTCAGGCTTTATTGGGTGATTTAAGCAATGATCCCAAATCATACGGCTTTGAAGTGGCAAGAAGAAACCTTAATAGCATTCAAAACATGATCTTAGATTTCAATAGCTCTTTCAATGACGATCTTTCAAATAAAAACAAACAAACTATGAGAGAAAATCTTGCTCCAGCTATTGTAGCCGCTTCAATGGTAGCTGCTAGTGTAGGTACAAATGATGACAAGCTATTGGAAAGAATTAAACCTTTGATTGTTTCACAAGGTAAAAAAGAAAAGTCATATGTTTTTACCGTTGCCAAGTCTACCTTGGAAAAGATTCATAAAAAATCAAAACAATTGATGCATAAATCAAATAAAAGATCTGTTAGTGGCTCTGAAAATGGTTTAAGTAGTACTGACTTTACCAACGGTGTTGCTAATAAGACATTAATAATCAATGATGAAATTACAAGAGAGGATTTATTGTTCAAAAAAGACAGAAACAACCAATATGCTGTAAGAATGAACGATCAAAATTTGCATGAACCTCAAATATCTTTTGATGTTGTTGATAAAATTGGTAATGAAATATCTTCTCAAGTTATGAATTCAACAAAGTTACTGAACAAAAAAATACAGAGAGAGAGATTAAACAAAACATCATCTAATCTTAATAAAAGTACCATAGAGGATTCAAATCAAAAGGAACCTTATGCCATTATAGACAATATAGGGTTTTCTGATGAAGATAATAAAGTAAACAAAATGCCCTTGACCAAAAAAATTAAATCCCTGCAAATGAATTATTTCAAATGTGAAACTCAATTTGTTATTGCTTTAGAATCTATTTCTCAAAGATTAGGAAGTGTTCCAAAAGAAGCTAGATTGTCTATGTTACGTGCTGAGTTGGCTTTGATGAACAGAGATCTCCCTGCAGAAGTAGACATCCCTACTATGCTTCCTAGAAACAAAAGAGGTAAACAACACAAGATTGTTAATATAGTATGCAATGAAGCTCAAGTATTGAACTCTGCTGAAAAGGTTCCATACTTGTTGTTCTTTGAATACTTAAAAGATGAAATTGATTATGATCCTACATCTAATGAAAACCACCAAATAATCAAAAAGTTACAAAATGGAAAGAATAACAGTTACATTTTTGATTTGGTTAATGTAACGGATTCAGAAAAACAAAGAGAAACCATACTATTAGAAAATAGTACTAATTCAAGTAATTCAACTGCTATTGATAATACAAACAAAAGAAAGTCTATGATAGATAGCATGAACAGTGCTGCATATACCAATAATGATGCATTTGTTAATGACCAAGAAATGGATTTAGGTGACTTTTCAATGGCATCCATAGAGACTGAAGCCATCAAGCGTCATGACAAAGCTGCATCTAAAGACAAACCAAGAAACATCAATGTTAATTTGAAAAATGTTGATAAACAAAGAAGTAAAAAAATGGATGAACTGGCCACCCAAATGCGTATTAGCGCAATGATGTTGGCACAATTGGATTCTTCAGCAAACGGCAATGTTAGTTTTAATAGTCAAACAAGCAACAATAACAAAGAAGAAATTGAACAAATTAGAAAAACAATTGTTCAATCAATGAAACAAGCACAAGATCAATTTGGGAATGTTCCTCTAGAGATGCTAACTTTAGAAGAAAAAAGTGAAACTGACTTGAATGGAAATGAAGATCTTCAAAAACCTGGTTTGAGGAAGCTTGAAAATGATTTGTTAACAAGTGGTATGATTACTGAAAACCCTGTTACTGATGAAAATGAGGTTGATTTATACAAAGAAAACCAACAGCTTAAGACCACTTCATCATATCTAGGTGAATCTTGGATGGCCAGAAAAGAAAGAATAAGAAGTGAGTCTAAATTTGGTCATTTAGATAACTGGGAATTATTTTCTGTTATTGCTAAATCAGGTGATGACTTAAGACAAGAAGCCTTTGCATCCCAGTTGATTTTAGCTATTTCTGATATGTGGCTGGATGCTCGTTTGGAACTGTGGTTGAAAAGAATGAAGATTTTGATTACTAGTCCAACAACAGGACTGGTTGAAACCATTACCGATGCTGTTTCTGTTCATTCGATAAAAAAATCTCTATCTGTTCATATGCAAAACCTAGGCACTGTTCCTGTTACTACCCAACAAACTAATGGTGAAAATGGTGTTGGATATGTAGCTACTTTGAAAGATCACTTTATACATTGTTTTGGTTCTGAAGATTCTTATGCTTACAAAAAAGCTCAATACAACTTTGCTACTTCTTTAGCAGGTTACTCATTAATATGTTACTTGCTACAAATAAAAGATAGACACAATGGTAATATTATGATTGATAATGAAGGCCATTTGATTCACATTGATTTTGGCTTTATGTTGTCCAACTCTCCTGGATCCGTTGGGTTTGAAGCAGCACCATTCAAATTGACTTTTGAGTACGTTGACGTATTAGGAGGTTTAGAATCTGATGCCTTCAAAAAGTTCAAAACATTATTGAAGGATGGTTTCAAAGTATTGAGGAATAACCACGAACAAATAGTATCCATGTGTGAAATCATGCAAAAGGAAAGTTTACAGCCATGTTTCCAATTAGGTGATCAAACTTCTGTACAACTAAACCAAAGATTTGCCATGCACTTAAAGTCCGAAAAGGATGTTGATAGATTTGTAGAAGATTACTTGATTGGAAGATCTTTAGGTAGCATGTACACCAGAATCTATGACCAATTCCAGCTCTTAACCCAAGGTATATACTCATAAAACATATTTAAAACATAATAATATAATATTAGAATCAATAAACCTGTTGGAATCTCCTGCACATGTACTCGTTTGGTATAGGTTAAAGCAAAGGATTCATTTCGGCTTTTAATCACATGACCTTTATTCGGAGATAACCAATCTTAGGGTTTTTGTTCACCTATCGGGTTTGCCTCTGTTTTTTTTTTCAATAGTACTCATTGCTTTTTCAATTTCTAAAATGTTAATATTTTTTAATTAAGGAATGGAATAACCAAAATCCATAGTACAATCTTCTTACAAATATGGCTTGGAGATATAAGGCCATTGGCAGAAAGTATCTAAGTACTATTACCAACACCAAACCAACAGCTTTGAAATTTAATGGTGAATATATATCAACATTTAGCTCATTCAACACATCGGATAAAGTCTTAAACCCATTTGGAGACAATAATGCTGTACTGGATCCTAAAAACATCATAGATCCATATGACTTAAGTTTGGATACTGAAAAAGCTTTTAAGAACCAGGATTCTAAATTATTGCTAGAAAACTTTAACAACATAACTATACCAAAAGATTTGCAAACTCATCTTAAATCCATTGTTAAGGAATTTGTACCTCATAAAAATTGCTTTGGTTATGGATCAGGTGTGTTTCCACAACAAGGAAATCAAGATTTCAGTAAAAACCAGATTGATATGCTTCTGTCTGTAGAGAATCCTTTAGAATGGCATAAGATGAATATCAAAAAAAATCCGGATCACTATTCAAGTTTAAAGTATACTATAAATATACCTAAATTGTTTGAGAAAATTCAAGGTTTAGGAGCCGGAATTTACTTCAATCCTTTTGTAAAAATCAATGGTTCTGAAGTCAAATACGGAATCCTGTCTCACAGTACTTTAATTGATGATTTGAAAAATTGGAAAACCTTTTATTTGGCGGGAAGATTACAAAAACCTACTGTTAATCTTTCTAATAAAGAACTATCAGATGACTTAGAATTAGGCTATTGGCTACAAAGAAATCTTGTTTCTGCAGCTTTACTGAGCAAAAAAAGATGCTTGACAAAATATGGTTCATCTTTCACTGATTTACAATTTTTCACAGAGCTGTGTACTTTGTCGTATTTGGGTGATATAAGATTCAAGCTGGGAGGAGAGAACCCCGACAAATCCAAAAACATAGTATTGAAAAACATGAAAAACTTCAAGCTTCTTTATGACGATATTCTGAATGAAATTATGCTTTGGGATGACAAAAAAGCGAGTTTATATCTGCCGAGTGGTTACACTTTGGAGAACTATGACACCAAATTGCAAAAATGTATTGGTAAAAGCTCATATACTCAAGCAGTTAAGGGTGTGTTTACTGCTGGGATAGTCAAGTCTTGCAAGTATGCCTGGGCTAAAAAAATCAAGGCAATGAAAAAGTAAAGTCTTCATATATATGTGCTTTTTTATTTTATTTTTTGGTTTTCAAACTAGCAAACCTCTTTTCTAAATCACTGAGTTCATGTTCGGTTTCTTTTGGCTTGGCCTCTTCGACAATAGTCTTCTCTTTTGGAAGTTTGCTATAAGGAGCGTTGTATGCACGTGCAATTTCAATCAGATATGCTTCAACTTTAGCAGTATCTGCAATATTTCTTTGACTCAACTGTAAAAATTTAGAGTCAATATCCTTGCTTACATCATAAGGCTCTTCTGTACCAACTTCCTCTTCATTTTCTGAATCCTTATAAGGTGCAAATTGTTTTTGATTCAATTTAAATTTCAATATGGAATCAACATATGCCCTGCCAAATTTCAAACTCATGACATCTCCAAAATCTATCAACTCTTTAAATTCAGGAAAGTGTAGACTGGCATAAAGCAATGTACCTATTCCGATATTCAATCCTCCCGGTATTTCACGTAATTCTTCTTTGTTTTGTATGGTATTATTTAATATTGGTATTCTAACCAATACCATTTCCGTTAAATTCTCTAAGATCTCAAGCATCTGTACAGTGCTATCTTCCATTATCATTGCTTCAGTTTTGAAATACGCCTTTTGCTCCTTATTTTCATCCGATAATAACAAATTGGCTATTTCCCTTTGAGATAATTTAGCTTGATATTCTTCTTCTTTAAGTCTCAAAGCCAATCTTTTTAGTAAAGTTTTCAGTAAAACTTTTAGTTTAGCAGCTAGCTGTGGATGATTCAAAGGTAAGTTAGCGCTTTGTGTTCGATTATTACGACTTGACATGCTGTTTATCGAGCTTGAGGGGGTTTTGTTTGGTTATTTAGTTTGTATGCTGGATTAAAAATTGCTTACTAAACAACAACGAAAAAAAAATAATAATAAGAAGCGCTTGATCATGGTACTCACTGTATATGAAGTTACATAGTCGGATTTAAGTAATTAAAGCACTCTATTCAACTACTAAGTACTGCTCGGTAATTTCATCGGCTTTATCAAAGTTGTTACTGTTAATATACAGATGAACTAAGTTAACAGCAGCATGTGGTTTGAACTTGTTGTTTTCTTTATGCAGTAATACATTCCAATAATGTTTTAAAGCTAAAGTATTCAAACTCAACATTTGATAAAATTTCCCAACATTGTATTCTGCCTCGACATGTTCTATAGATCCTTCTCCAAATTTCTTTATTTGTAAAGCTTTATACTGTAACAGGTATTTAACCGCATGGATCATATAAAAATTCCTTACAGTAGTTTGTCTTTGCATGGCTTTATGTAGATAACTAACAGCTATCATGTATTTCAACATGGGCTCTTCAGTTAAAATCAAATCTATTTTTAAGAAGTATTGCAAAGCTGCACCATAGGTTTTTGATGAGAAAAAACATATTCCAAACAAGTAGTACAGATATGGAGATGGTGTTTTAGTTTGAAAGTTGTAAGTTACCATTTTATCATTGATTAAAGCTGCAGAGCCGGTAATTTTCTTATTAAACCTAAAACTATCAAAAGTCTTTATTGTTCTTAACACTATTTTTTGTAAATTCTTGTGGCTTACATTTTCTAAGCTAGTCTTACTTCCGTCTTGCAAAACTAATAGTATCAAATGATAGATTTTTCTATTGAACTGATAGATATTTATAAAGTTTCTTGCTAAATCCCATTGGGAAGATTTATCTTCAATAGCAAATCTTATCATTTTCATGTATTTGGTTCTTTGTTCATTACCATAAAATACGTTAATATCTTCAGCAGTGTCTAAAAGCTCTAAACCTTCTTCTTTGTTTCTTTCTCTTGATATAAAAACAACAAATTCCATGAATAGTTTAAACCAAACGTTAAAATCTAAACCTCTGACTTCATTGGAATCACCAATGTCCACTTTTTCTTCTTTAATCAAAGGTGGAGAAGTTTCACTTCCGTTTTGCTCACTTTCAAGTAAAGTTATTTTCTCAATCTTATAGTCCAATAATTTATCAAATCTTCTTGTTCTTGAAATAACCCCTTCTACTTGACCAACTCTTCTTTTCAAAAATAAGTTTCTAACAGATGTAAAGATGTTCAGCAAGTCAGAAACAGTATCCTGCCAAAGAATGATAGAATCTTTTTTATACAATGACAATTTACTAAACTTTTCCAACACATTAGATTTGATTTTTTCCTCTCTTTCCTGTTTAGTAATTGGATGTGTTGGAGTTGAATGTCTCTTTTTGACTTTTATAGTATTTTCCATCAATGGATTATTACTTTTGGAATTATCAACAACAATATTTGGGGTAAAAGATGGTGATACAGAATCAACACTATTTCTATTGCTTCTGGAATCTTGGGGAGTTCCTGTATTACTGGCTTTTGCTCTTGTTCTGGTGGCATCAACTTCATTAATTTTAGATCTTTCTTCAAGAACTTCAGAAAGCAAATTTTTGTATTCAACATTTCTTCCTACATAGTGATATATTTCAGCTAAATTTAATTTGTTATCTAACTGATCTGGTTGGAATTGCAATATCTTTTCGTAGCATAGCAATGCAGAATCATATTTCTCTAACATTTTGAAACACTTACCAATTTTTTTGTAAAATACAACATCTTTGACATAAGAATTATCTACTAACATAGGGTTTAAATATTCAATGGCATCTTCATATTGATCCACATCTGCCAAATTTTTTCCAGCAACATAAAACAAATCATAAAAATCAGAAACAACTTCTTCCTCTAGTAAAAATGCAAAATGAAATTTGGCTTCATCAATCTGTTTGTTTTTTAATCTTAAAACACCTAGTCTAATTCTGATATCAATAGGTAAATTGTAGTCTTTATAGATTTTTTCTTCTTCTGGCAAATCTCTAAAAGCTTCAATGAATTCTCTTCTATCATCAAATTCGACATCATTACTATTGTAATTGATGGTATTCCAAAATGTTTGTGATTCTCTACATTCTATAAATCTAGCTATATCTTTCAATATTTCAATATTATGTCTAGGTTCATTTTGTTTACTAACAGGCATATCAAGCATCAAATCAACCATTATATTCAAAGCAGACCAGTCAAAAGGCATGCATCGATACTTTTCCACGGTTTTTACAGGTATGCCAGCAAAATCACCTTCAAGTTCAATATCATCATCATCTTCTTCATCTCTATCGTCATCTTCATCGGAATCAAGTGCATTTTCTCTAAATTTTGTCAAGAACTCTCTCTTTTTGATGTTTTGCTTGTAAATGTCGAGATAGATGTCAACTGCTTTTTGTTGTTTACCAGTTTTATTTAATAGTGTTACATATTCAGTTATAATGCTTGTATCCCATGGGTATTTGATAAATAATTTGTTAAATCCATCAATAGCTTTATTTACATGCCCTGTTATGCTGCATAGCTTAGATCTTTCAAATAAAGACTCGTCATCAGTATTGTCCAACTGCAGTACTTTATTAAAACAGTATAAAGCTTGGGTTACATGATTCAAGTTTAAAGAAAGCATTGCAACTTCTTTCCAAAATTCAAAATCATTTGGATTTAAATGAGCACCTAGCATCCAAATACTACAACAATCATTCAATCTATTTTGCTGTTGGTAAATATCACCTAATGTTTTGTAAGCACCAAATTGGTTGGAATCTTTTTTAATAATCTCCGAAAATAATTCTTCTGCTAACTTCAAATCCATTGACACATATGCTTCATTGGCTCTGGCCATAAGATTTGATAATTCAGGATTAATCTTTGCTGCAAGTTTCTTATATCCAGAGTATTTTTTCTTTTTCTTTTTAGTTTTGTCTTTTTTATTGACTTTCTTTCTGGGTTTAAAATTATTTGCTTCTCTCATAGCATCTAAAAACTCATCTTCCTCTTCTTCAGCTTCATCTGATTCTTCACTTTTGTTATCTGAATCGTCTGAGCTTTCACCTTCATCGGCTTTTGATGGTTTTCTCTTTCTTGAGCCAAAATTTGTAGCTTTAGCTATTTTTTTCTGTCTTTCTTCAAATTCCTCATCATCAGTAAATTCAGCCAGTAAATCAAACTCCTCAGGATTGATGTTCCCAAATTCCTCACCGTAAGGTATGTACATTTGACTATCATCGTCTTCTTCATATTCATCGTTTGATGATTCCTGATTGCCTGAGACATCAAATTCCATCAAATTAGATTCATTCAATTCCCTATCAATCAAATTTTCTTGATCAATATTCTCTTCACTAAATGCATTATTCATATTCAATGAATTGAGTATCTCCGTTTGGGTGATAAACTTTAATCTTAATGAACAAAGTTAGTAAACAAAACAACAAGTTACATTAATAGTTTCAATCGCGTTACCAAGTTTTTCGTTTTTTTTGGCACTCGGAAAATGACCTTTGTTACCCGCCTACACATTACACTTTTGCACGTGACCAAGAAGCACATACTTTGCGTAGCGCTCAATTATTTGTTGAAAGCACACCTCCCAACACAAATCACACCTTAATATAAGTTTTAAAAATAAGCAGTATTCAACAGCACCAAGAACAAAAATACCACTAAATGTTTAATACCTTTCCTAGTTTCAATCAAGGCATGCAGTTCAACTACATGCCTGAGTCTTCAGAATTTAAAGAAAATTATAGATTGTATCCTGTTTCATATCTTCCAAACAATGTAAGTGCAGAGAAGAAAAAGTCTTTAAATCATTCAGGAAAAATCATATTGCCACCTTCAGCATTAACAAAATTATCATTTTTGGAAATATCATATCCTATGTTGTTTGAAATACAATCCAATGTATCTTTTAAGCTAACCAATGCAGGGGTGTTGGAATTTATTGCTGAAGAAGGTAGAGTTTATCTGCCTGATTGGATTATAGATCAATTAGAAGCCCCTATTACTTCAACAGTAACAATCAAATCTGTTACTTTACCGAAGGCAACTTTTGTAAAGTTGGAACCACAATCCGTTGATTTTTTAGAAATTGAAAATCCTAAAGTTGTATTGGAAAATTGTTTAAGAAACTACTCTGTTTTGAAATTGGATGATATTATTCATATTGACTTCAATGGAAATCTTTACAAAATTAAAATAACAGACTTGAAACCTAATCCACAAGGTTCTTGTATTGTTGAAACGGACTTGGTGACTGATTTTGATCCTCCTAAAGGCTATGTTGAGCCTGATTACAAGAAAATGAAAGAAGACAAAGAAAGGGAAGAAGAAGAAAAGAAAAAGAATATGGTTGAAAAGGATCCTAGCATTAACTCAATGTCAAAAAGATTGTTTATACCTGCTTTAAACAAGCCTTTAAATGGTGCAGATAGTTTTAAGAGCGATGGTGTCAAATTGAATGGTAAAAAAGTAGACATTGAAAAAGATACTAAGAAAATTATAGATACAGTAAAGACTCATAATGACTTAAGACAAATTGTTAGTAATAATGAAATAAAGCCATTTCCATTGGAAGATGGAGTATTATTCTTTGGATTTCCTTACATACCACCAAAAAAGGACGATTTGGTTGATGAGGTAGATACTAATAATAACTTTACAGGTGAAGGTCAAAAACTTAAAAAGAAAAATAAAAGAAAAATTAACAGGCAAGGCAACAATTCGTCAAGAAACGATGTCAATGGCGATCCAGAACATGAAACACGCAAGTCTCCTAGAACTTGATAGATGTATGAAAGAAGCTGTATTTATCGGAAATAAAGCAATACCTATTATATTATTAGTATATATCTCTTGTTTAATCATCTAAAGTTACATATTTATGCAATGAAGCTAGTCTAGATATCATTTCACCTCCTTTATATTCAACATCAGAAGTATCAAAATTATCATTGTTTCCTGTTTCCAAATTATCAAAATCGCTTACAGAAACTGAGCTTCTTCTTTTGATTCTCTTCTTTAAGTTGTTATTTTCTAAAGGAATCTCTGTAATCATTTTTATAGATTCAAAATTTAAATCCCTGGCCATAAAACCGTATCTAAAGGAATTGTATCCACAAAGAGTCTTTGTTATTTTTGTCAGCTCCTCAGAAAATTCAATGATTTCTGAAAGTTGAGAGTTCACACTATTCCAAACAAGTAACTTATCTGTTAAAAATGAAACAGAATAAGTATTGTATATTTCTGATGACGATCTTCTAGCCATATTATGGGACTTGACTTGTGAAGCTTGATCAAATATTTCCTTAATGCTATCTGTCATTTTTCTATGAGCATTTCTTGAAGACAACATATTTGGAGGTAGTGGAGTTTTATTTCCTATTGACAAAGATATGACCTTCAAATTGTTTCTCAAGTTAAGAATTGTGGATTGCCTATGCTTGAAAACTTGTGGTTGCTCATTCAAAGTGTGTAAAAGCTCTACGGAATTGAATTTCATAGCCTCAATTAATTGACATCTTTCAAGCAAGTGTTTGATAATTTGTATACATTCTTCAAATAACGGATCTAAAGGTCTGTACTCACCTTTCATTTTAGGTTCATGCTTTAAAAATGTCTTGAATTCAATCATTTTGGATATAGAGTGCTCAACAGAGTGAATCATTTTGTTGAATTTCATGTGTTCTTCTGCACTTACTCCTATGTAATTGTAATTGGAGTTTTTGTCAACACCTGGAAAACATATATTAATCAACTTTGAGATTGTATCAATGGAATAGCTAAATTCATTAAATAATCCAAGTCTACATCTTAAAGGAAAGACAGTATTTTGAACAATTAATGCTACTAACCCACCAATGCAAGCAAAGCATCTTTTTGCAAAATTTTGAAGTATATCATTGTTTTCCAATGAAGCATCAAACACAACATATATTGTAATGATGTAAATAATTGCTGACTTCAAATATTTAGGTCTACCCAAAAAGTAATGGAACCCTGGAATTGCAAAAAAAATAGAAGATACTATGATACAAGCAACAATTCTACCATAGTTTGTTGATTTTTTGCTTCCATAAATCAAGTATGTTATGTATGAAAATATTGACCCAAATACAACTCCAAATACTCTTAAAAATGTTACGTAAAAAGTAGCTCCACTGCTAGGTTCTAAAGACAATACTGCAACAAACGCTACCCATGGATTGTGCATGTTTCTTGACCATTTTCTGGCTTCAGGCATAAATTGAACAAAAGTACAAACAGTAATGGTAATTGTGACTTGCAAGCCAAAAATTATATGTGGTAAGTTGACATCACTTAAAAGAGCTTTCAAATTGGGCAATGAAGGTAATGTTGGTGCAGAGTTAAACTTTTGTGATTCAGATTTTAATCCAAAATCATTCTTGTAAGATTTTGTAAATAGATTGATGTGTAATTTCCTAAAATTGGAGTCTTGTCTGTGGTGAAGCAAGTTAACAGATTGTTCCATCATTATTAAAGCTCTTTCGGCTAGGTTTTTGAAATTGATGATAAAAGTAGACAATAAAAACATTTCATCTTCTAGAGAAATAGACAGGTTTTGTTCTCTAAAAGTATTGTTGATATTTTGAAACTGAAAAGCTAATGATTTAAGTGTATCTTGTAAAGTAATTTTTTTGTCATCAATGCGTTCAATAAGATTATTGATATCTATTTTTTTTGTTTTATCATTTGATTTAATATAACATTGTTCAACTGTCTCTGAAATTAAGTTCAAAGATTCCAAAAGCTCTTTATGCAACTTATCTATAGGTTCTGTTACTGATGACATTAACTCTTTAACAGTGTTTGTATTCACATACTCAATTTCTCTTTCAACAGTCAAAAAGTCCATGCTTTTATCATTAGTTAATCCAAGATATAGTACTTGACATAAATTTACCAAACCATACACATTAGGAATTACTTTATTCAATTCATTTAGTATAACATCAACAGATTTGGGGGCTAAATGAGAATATGAAATTTCATAAACAGATTCTTTAAAAACATCATTGGTATTTGTGGTAGTGGTTTTCAACTCGGCTTTATTTGATAAAATATTTTTCAACTGTAATTGTAATTTATCTAAATCGTCATTTTTTGTAACAGCCTTCATGTTGTGCCAAAATTTGTTTGTTTTTTCAAGTTCAAGTTCAATTTGTTCAATCATCTTTTTGACAGATGTCCCTAATTGACTACTACCAAACTCTGGAAACAATGCAACATTCCAAAAAAAGGCCATAGCAATACCTAACAAAAACGGTACCAAATAAGCTTTACTCAATTCCCTTGAATTGACCTTTAACTCTTCAGAAAAGGCGAAATGAACTACTAAAAAGGTAGGAAAAACTATGGAAAAATATGTGTGGTTAACAGATCTCATCCAGCCATGGTACATCAACATAAAAAACTCAAAAACATACATGATTCCCAACGCAGCTTGATAACGATGATATTCATGTTTGAACAACCAGTCATCGCTTTGAGATTTGTTAATCAAACAAGCTCTTGCAATTTCTCTAGCTATCAATGCCCAAACCAAACCAGTGGATAAACCAAAAATACAATTTATAGCATGTTTCAAAGTGGCTGAAAATCTTCTTCCTGGATGAACAATAACAGCAATTAACGGCAAAAATGCTGGTTCCAACCCTAATTTGTTGTCAATATTAGTAATCAGCGTAAAAATGAAGCAAACTGTAAGATGAAATGTACATTTGATAATTCTCCTGCAGAGAATAGGTGAGTAGTTGATCTTCTGACATATCAGATCAATAGCATTTTTCATTTTTATTCAAAATATCAACTTGATTGTAATTAGTTTTTTTGTAATTCTTTTGGTGATTGTCAATTGAAAATCTTCATTTAACACTAGTCTAGGGGCTTTATATTTGAATATAGTTTTTTTTTTTTTAAAAAAAAAAAAAGTCGATGACTAACAGTGGACTTATATTTTTCATAAACTCGTATAGATACTTTATACTATGCGAGTCACATGACTTGCTATGAAAAAAGCCGGTAATAAGAAGTTTGAGATAATTGAATAAGTTTACATAAGCTGTAAACTAGTAGGATTAGCTTTCTATAAGTGATTTTAAACTGAATTAAACGGATTAATATATATATATATAGATATTACAATTATTATTATTTTTTTTATTTTTTTCCTCTTTTTTTTTTGTTGTATATATACTGGTTATGGCTTGAAATCAACTTCTCTTAACCCAATACGGCCACCTAGCTGTTCCCATCTTTGGTAATTTTCAGCTCTTCTGCTTTCAACCTTTTGTTTGAAATCAGGCCAATATGTATCGTGATTGTAATCAAACTTCAAATCACCACCGTAATGATAATCTAAGTTATGAGGATCTATTCTGTTTGTGAAAGGTTCATCAAAAACCAATCTTTGTTTGGTATTAGGATCAATAAGAGGAGTCATAATCTTTAGTAAGGCATATCCGATCCATGGAATGTTGATGAATACAGCATAACCTAAAGTTTCAGGGTAATAGGTTTGACAAATGTGAAGACATTGCTTGGCAATGTGCAAAGGAGTCATTTTTCTTTTGGTAGCTACACCTTCAACTTCAGGATAGTGTTTAAAGTCAACCAGAATGGTTACCTTGGTGATATATTTTGGATTTAACATAACACATTGATCAATCATGAAAATCATTTGCTGAACTTGTGTCTGGGAAGGCTCAGTGTTCTGAAGTCCGTCCTTTAAGTAAAGTAAAACAGAACCGTTCTTGTCGTAGCCTAAAATTACTTGCTTACCTGTTTTGTTTTCAGATTCTATCAAATCGCAATTAACGTTGGTGTCCTTCAATGCTGGATCGTAAGTTAATCCAAATTCTCTTCTCCAAACTAAAGTTTCAATCAACTTTGAAATTGTTTGGTGTTTATCCCATTTACATCCAATCAAAAATCTTATAAAACATTCTCTGGTTAAAAAGAACTTTTCGTAACTACCCAATGATGTGAAGCCTTCAGTATCGAAATGTTTATCTACGGCTTTTTTCCATGACTCAGTTTTTAGTTCTGATGGGATTTTAAACTTAGGATCACTGAAAAAGCTCAAAACTTCTTCATATAGTTTATTTTCGTTTTCTGTTAAACTAGCATCGTGTTCCTCGTATTTCTTCTTCAATTCTGGTAGATTTTCTTTATAAGTATTAGGTAATTCAGCAGCTTGTGAATCTCCCGCTAGAGGCATCTTGTCTATAGGAATCAAAGACTCATCATCTGCGGACTTAGCCTCATTTTGTTTTTTATTACTAGAAAAGAACCCCATTAGTCTTAATAATGCTGTAGTATTTACACAATATATATTGCTGGTTTATATGCTTATTATGTAATGTTCTTATGAATTACTTGTTTTTTTTTTTCTGAGCTGAATATTTTAAAAAAAAAATGCTCTTTAAGTAAAAACGCCGGAACGCTTAAATAGGAGAATTGTTCGTGGATTTTTCAGCTTCAACACGTACATTTAACCGGGGAAATTGAATCATCCGATTAGTAACTAATTATTAAGGTTGAATATATAGATTTTATAGTCTTTTCTAAAAAATATAGTAAAAAAAAAAAAAAGATCACTTTAATTAATGTATTAAAAAAAAAAAAAAAACACTCTATACGTATATATTAATTTAATACCCACATCCATATGAATTGCCATATAAAGCCGTAGAAAAATAAAAAGTAATTACAGTTTCTCAAAATTTGTTTTCTATCAACAATACCATTTCCGCCTTGTAAACCCGGGACTACAACATGGAATTTAACATTTCTCAAAAGAAATATACCAAACATGAACAGCAAGTAGCCCTTGAATATAAAGGCTAGTTTGGTGTTTTCAACCCATTGATTAATCATCAAATTACAGTTCAATGGAATGTATTTATAGCCCACAAAACATATTAAATCAATTATCGACCCATTGGTGGAAGCATTAGAAGCAGGAACAATCAAATAAATACCCAATTTCAAAATCAGCAGATCCAACAAAGACATTGCTAAAGTAGCACTCATCTTGGAATACAAATATTTAGGATCGTATTGGCCTATGAGACCCTTGGTAAAATTCCAAATCAAAATATATGTGATCAAAGACATTATTGGTAAATACATGTCTGGAGCATTGACATTGTCTCTAGGTAGCACTACATTGTTATTTTTTATATCTGTTGTTGTTGTCCAAGATTTATTTAAAAATGGACATAAAATTATCTTCATTTTTTGTAATACATATTGATTGCTTACTTGAAAGTATTGTGACAAGTTGTCAAATGTTGTTCCGTTTGTTAAATTGTTCATTGCTGCCGATGGATCAACTTGATTACCGTTGAAGAAATTTCCTATAGCCTTAGATCCTAGTTGGTAGGCTAATTGAGTTTTTGGATCTTGTATGAAGTTTGAGCTTTGTTGCTGAGGTATGTTTTGGTTGGAAAATTGAGACTGGAACTGATATTGCTGTTGTTGATTGGCAAATTGTTGTTGGTTGGCAAACTGCTGTTGATTAGCAAATTGCTGTTGCTGGAAGGATCTCTGCTTCATTGAAGCATCCTCGTTTGTACCAAAATTTGCATAAGGATTTGACATCTTATTTACTTGTATATATGGTCAAAGTTAATCAGAGTAGTATAATCAATTTAACCTTCACCTTTGTGGGTAATTCCGATATACTTCTTTCTATAAATATATGATTTAACATCCTGTTGACACCTTAAATTAATAAAGGAGAAAAAAAAAAAAATTTTCTTAAGATTTTTTACGGAGTAGCGTCAATGATTGTAAAAATCGTTATAATACCCTTTTAGGACATTACCATGTTCGGGTAAATAAGTAAACATCTAATATATGTATGAAAACCATTAAATAACACAGCAAAGCTGGTTAAAAACTTGATTTTATCAATTGAATCAAACAATTTTCTTTTACCACTATAGCCAATCTTTAAACTTTACTCGAATTCTTGGCAAAACTTCACTTTTATGGACCTTTAGCACGTTTACTAGGGATATTTGATGGCCTTAAATCCGGTTTTGTTCAAATGGGCTGACGCGTCAGCATGTCATTTCCCTTTTAGGAAAAACATAAAATTTTTTTTCGTGAAACTTTTCTATGGATTTTAAATTTATTAATACAACTATAGGATTTTGAAAACTCTGAAATTTAAAAATGAACTTGATATATGCAATAAAACTTAATTTTAAACCCAAAAAAAACACACACACAAATAAAACAGTGTAAAATTTGATGTCTAACGTACATTTTAAGCAGAATCAACAAAGGTCGGGATCCTCAAAGGTTTCTGAATCTTCCAGGCTGATTCATCAGTACCAAGTCACATCAGAGATTGATTCCAGATTCGATTTTAATCCAGTTCCAGCCAATAGTCCTGAAAAAGTTGGTTGGTTGTCAAACATTCATCCTATTTTAACAAATGACATTGATACCGAAACAGGAGAAATAAACTCTATGAACGGTGTAAGTGGTGTTGATTTATACTGGTTAGATATAGAAGGAGGATATTATAAAACAAGCCATTTTTTCAAACCATATTTATTTGTCTTGCTTAACGAAAATATAAACAGTTTATTAGCAGAAAACATTGACAAGGTGTTTAATGGTTGTGAACAATTTTTAAAAAGAGACATTTCCGGTATTCAAGAATTAAAAATCATGGATAGAGAAGATCTGAAGATGGATAATCATTTAACAGGTTTGCAAAGAAAAATGATAAAAATCAGTTTTGGCTCCGAATTAGAAATGAACCAAGCTAGATTTAGACTTAATAGACTGATAGCCAGTAATGTTTCCAATTTTGGTGACAATGGGCACATAAACTCAACAAAACCTGAAGACTTCATTGTTGATATAAGAGAATATGATGTGCCATTCCATACTAGAGTAATGATTGATATAGACTTAAGAGTTGGTAAATGGTTTACTTACAAAAATGGCACATACACTCCTTACAATGATAGACAAACTTTCCCTGATCCTGTTGTTTTAGCATTTGATATAGAAACAGCTAAGGCTCCTTTGAAGTTTCCAGATGCCGAATACGATCCTATAATGATGATATCTTATATGATTGATGGAGAAGGTTTTTTAATAACAAACAGAGAAATTATTTCTAAGGATATTGACGATTTTGAATACACACCAAAGCCGGAACTAAAAGGTGATTTTACAATTTTCAATGAAGATGATGAAAAAGCAATGATTTTAAGATTTTTTGAACACATACAAGATGTAAAACCTACTATTATTGCCACTTATAATGGTGACTTTTTTGATTGGCCATATCTTGATAAAAGAGCTACCATAAATGAAGTATCCATGTATGAAGAAATTGGATTTAGACTTGATAAACAAACGGACACTTATAACTCTTCGTACTGTTGCCATATGGATTGTTTTGCTTGGGTTAATAGAGATTCTTACTTGCCCCAAGGTTCTAGAGGTTTAAAAGCTGTTACAAGATTAAAATTGGGTTATGATCCATTGGAATTGGATCCTGAATTAATGACGCCATACGCTTATGAACAGCCTCAAAAATTATCTGAGTACTCTGTTTCTGATGCTGTTGCCACCTACTACTTGTATATGAAGTATGTTCATCCATTTATTTTTTCCTTATGTACGATCATTCCTTTGAACCCAGATGAAACATTAAGAAAAGGTACAGGTACGTTATGTGAAATGCTATTAATGGTTGAAGCTTATAAAGGTAATATTGTCTTTCCAAATAAATACAAAGCCCCAGTGGAAAAATTTTATGATGGCCATTTGTTGTTGAATGAAACATATTCTGGTGGTAAAGTGCTTGCTGTAGAATCAGGTGTTTTTAGATCAGATCTAGAATATGATTTCAATATTGATCCAGCAACAATTCAGCAATTCATTGACGATATTCCACAAATTATCAAATTCTTTGTAACTGAAGAATGTTCTGCTGATTTTGATAAAGTAACAAATTTGGATGAGGTTAAAGACCAAATAACTGAAAAATTAAATGATTTGATAAATACTCCTAAAAGATTTGAAAAACCTTTGATATATCATATTGATGTTGCTTCCATGTATCCTAACATTATGATTACAAATAGGCTACAACCAGATTCTATGAAAACAGAACATGATTGTGCCAAATGTGATTTCAACTCTATAGACAAAACTTGTGATCGTAGATTAGAATGGAAGTGGAGAGGTGATTATCTACCTGCCGGCCAAGAAGATTATGGTATGATCAGAAAACAGCTTCAGCAAGAAACGTTTTCCATACCAAATCCAGATAGATATGCAAAGTTGAAAAAAATACCAGGAACTTGGGATGATTTATCTCATGAGAGACAAGTAGAAGAAATTAAAAAAAGACTAACCGAATTCTCTGTTAAATCTTATAAAAAAAATAGAATTGTAAAAGAAACAGTAAGAGAATCCATCGTTTGCCAAAGGGAAAATCCATTTTATGCTTCCACAGTTAGAGAATTTAGAGACAGAAGATATCATTTTAAAGGTTTAGCCAAGAAAGAGTTCCAAAATTATAGAAAAATCCCTGCAGATCAAAAGGATTTGAGAGATGAAACCATGAAAAAACATGTTTTAAATGATTCTTTGCAATTAGCCCATAAAGTCATTCTGAATTCATTTTATGGTTACGTTATGAGAAAGGGTTCTAGATGGTATTCTATGGAAATGGGTGGTATAACTTGTTATACTGGTTCGAAAATTATTACTATGGCCAATGGTGTTATCACTAAAATTGGTAGACCATTGGAACTGGATACAGATGGTATTTGGTGTATTTTGCCAAGCTCTTTTCCTGAAGACTACAAAATTAAATTAGAAAATGGAAAGACCTTAACCATGCCTTTTATTGGTTCTTTAATGAACGAAAGAGTTTACAAAAATTTTACAAATGAACAGTATCATACTGCAGACAATCAAGTTACTAGTGAAAACAGTATCTTATTTGAAGTGGATGGTCCTTATAAAGCGATGATTTTGCCTAGTTCCCAAAAAGAAGGTGAAGGTATTAAAAAGAGATATGCGGTATTTGACGAAAATGATAAATTAGTCGAATTGAAGGGTTTTGAATTGAAAAGAAGAGGTGAATTGCAACTAGTCAAAAATTTCCAAAATGACTTGTTTAAACAGTTTTTGAAAGGTGAAACCCTAGAGGAATGTTACAAAGAAGTTGCTAAAGTTGCAGATCGTTGGCTTGATATTGTTTTTAACAAAGGTTCCAACTTAGAAGATGAAGATTTGATTGAATTAATTTGTGAAAATAAATCTATGGCTAAACCTCTATTGGAATATGGAGACTTGAAATCCACCTCCATAACCACTGCTAAAAGATTAGGTGAATTTTTGGGTGAAGAAACCGTGAAGGATAAAGGTTTGCAAGTCAAGTACATTATTGCTAGCAAACCAGCAGGTTCCAAAACTACTGAAAGAGCTGTTCCAGTAGCTATTTTTTCTCACGAAGATCCTGCCATTAAAGAAAGATTTTTGAAAAAGTGGTTAAAGGACAATGCACTACAAAGTTTGGATCCAAGAGATATCATTGATTGGGAATACTATAAAGAAAGATTATCTGCAACTATAAAAAAGATCATTACAATTCCAGCAGCTTTGCAAAAAGTAGATAACCCCGTTCCAAGAGTTGAACATCCTGATTGGTTGAACAGACAAATTGCTGCCAGAAAGTATAAGCAAACCACTGTAACAGATTTTTTCAATCTTTCTAAAAAAGAAGCTGATATTGAAGATATTGGCAACAGAAGCATTGCTCTGAATGATAGAAAAAGAAAAATCTCAGATACTGACATACAAGAAAATATGATAACAGGCGAAAAACAGTCTGATAAAGAAATGTTCGATATAAAAAAGTGTCCAAACCCAATGACAAATTATTCTGAGTTTTTGAAATTTAACAAGGAAATGTGGATTCATCAAGAAAAGCAAAGACAAGCAAAAAAGACTTTGTTTGGAAAAAAGATTAATTTGAAACAAAAATCATTGCCGTTTAATTCTAAACAAACCAAAACCACTAGTGGTTTAGCTGAAAATTTGAATCAATGGATTGTTTTGGACTACAAATCAGATCCAAAAAACAGAAATGTCACTACAGCAACCATATGTACTGGTAATAAGCTTAATAATATTAAGATCAAAACTCCAAAACATTTCTATTTTGTTAGTGACAATAAACATTTAACCAAGGAAAATTTACATGATGATGATTTGTTCACTTTGAAACTTTCTGAAAAAATTTATGCTGATGCTGTGGATAACGAGTACTTATATGAAGTCACTACAACACATGAACACTTTGATAACATGATAGATGATTCCAAATCTTTCATTCACAAATACAGACTATTAGAAACTGAATTAGGGTCCATTGATAGACTAATTATGATTTTGGGTGGTGCTATAAGGTGCAAAAATTTGAAGATTATGAATAATGGTCTGAGACATGGTTTTGAAATAGAAGATTTGGATTCTGTTGAATCAGTTTCACTCCAGTTATCCAATAATTCAAAAGGTATTACAGACGTAGGTTATTCTTTACCAGGAGTAGATTTAATTAATATTAATTTCAGTAAAACTACCCTTGGATACACTACTCTTTCGATAATGTATGAATTTACAGATGAATTTGGTGATTTAACTAAAACTTTGAAAGTGTTTGTTTTGAAACCTAGTGACACTTCTAATCCTTTGAACAGTGGTGTTTTCAAAAATAAATTTGCCAATGAAGAATTTTTAGAATTAGAAATTATTGAACAAACTGCTAGTACAAGACAATTCTTTAACTCTGTAAACAAATTTTTAACTGAAATATTAGCAGACGTTACAAATAATGTTCTTTTCATGTTAAATGATAATACCCTCATTGACAAATTAAAGCCAATTAATGGAAAATATCCTATTATTATCACATCAATGATTAATAAGCCTGTTAAAGTATCTTTACAAAACTATACCAACAAATTGGCTAATATAGTATACAAATCTAACAAGCATTATATCGATCACTACAAAAGTTTGTGTGATATTGCATTTTTAAATAAATTGCCCCTAACCAAACTAACTGATGATGTAAAAATTATGGATTATATGTTAGGCCAGAAAATGCTTTCTCAAAACTTTGTTTTAGATTGGAACAATGACCGGAAGAGAGAAAGAGAATATGTTTCAAATAGCTCTAAAATGAAAAGCGATGAAATATTGTATCCTGGGGTATACTCTCAAGTAACTGTAAAAATTAGAGTCAAAAATCAACTTTTGAATACTATTTTGACTTCTAATATGTTATTAAACGATGTTGACTTATCCACACAAGATGATATCAATAGTAAAGTATTACAACAGCTCTCAATGTTTAGACAAATGGTTAAAGACATCTATAACTCTGAGCACAACTATACATTGTTGAATTTGCTAGAACCTTGGCTATACTCTACAAGATCCAATTTGACCACTGACAGTCTTTTGAAAATCATCAACCAGTTGGTGTCAAAATCTAGAAGCGTTTTGAAGAAACAGATTGCTAAAGATTGCAGATTGTTATATTTTGCCAGTGAAAAAGAAAAGTCTTCAGATATTGATTGTATGATTTCAATTGAAAATAGATTTGATATTAAGAATAGCATAACTTTTACCAATTACATTTTGAGTAATCTGTCTACAGAAAATCCATTATTAAGTTTCATATTACCAGTACCTTTGAAAATATACGACTTGTTGATTTTAAAAAATATGGATCACTACATGGGTCGCCACATCAAAGATAAGGATGGTATACCCATTCAAAGTCAGCCTATTAAAAACTTCAAAGGAATTTCTGAGGATGAAATGGAATATGCTATAGATTTTAAATGGATATCCAAATCTTTGTTGCCAGAAATCTACAAAAAGGAGTTTGAAAACTGGGTTCTTATCATTTTTGATTGTTTGTTAAAAAGAAAAACTGAAAATGATAACAACGTCGATGGTTATGTCAAGATGTTTGCCAAAGAACTATTTGAGAGAATTGAAAGACTGTGGCATAGACAAATGGAATCTATTATCAATCCTGAAATGAGCTCTCAATATCAAATTAATAAATTACCAGGTTTATCTTTGAAGATGGGCTCTAACAACACTGCAAATGGTGCATCTAGGTTGAAGAATGTTTTAAACGATCCATTAATCAATATGTGTAATTTGCTGAATGAAATGATAACTTTGAATGCTGAAGATTTGGAAGCTAGGAAGCTAAGAAAGGCTGTATTATCCATTTTTGAAATAAAAGAATTTGCATTAGAAGGTCAGCCACTAAACTTGTCTGTATTTAACATTGGTGAGCTAATATGTAATCATTGTTTCCAGTACCAAGAGATTACTAATAAAACGGTTATTGAAAACAACAAAGCAAATGAAATTGGTTCAGTATGCTGCACAGACTGTAAAAAGAAGTTTGAAACTGAAGTTATTGTAAACTTGCTTATTTCAAAGGCCCGTGCTCTTATTGCAGAGTATAATGAACAGGATTTAAGATGTATGAAATGTGGCACTATCAAAGAAGATTTGATGTCCATGCACTGTGAATGTTCTGGTTTCTACAAACTAGCTGATGATGAAAACATTCATAACAAAATGAAATTACTGTCTGATTGTGGTGACTTCTTAAATTTGAATATTAAGTCCGTTTTAGAAAACATGATGTAGAGAGTGTTTATATATTATTATTAATTTGATTGATTTAATACCTTATTTTAAAATGTGAAATTCTAAACTTAATTATTTCCACGTGACACTACTGAAAGTTTCACCAATGTTATGATTGTTCATGTTTTCAAAGAAAAAAAAATTATTCATATATACAAACAATTCAGATCATGAATGAGAGATGATTTAAAGGCATTGAAACTTTATAATTCTTTTTTTGTTTAAGCACCAAAACAATATACTAGATGTCTCATGAAGTGCAAGATGAATTAACTGAAGACGAAGTTAAAAGCGACTACAAAGATTATGCGGACGTTACCGATCATCAGTATGAACAATATGATGAGCAATTTGACGAAATGAATCCAATGTATGAGAACTACCAAGGTTTGTCGGATAATGAAGACGATCAATTAGATGTTGACTACTTGAAAAACACTATTAAAGTTGAAAAAGCTTTCGAAACATTTAATGTTGAGTTCAGAGAACAGCAAACAGCAGTTTTGACTTCATTCTTGGATATATATAAACAACCTGATTCATTTCCACTACTGCAATTTGTTTGTGGTCCACCTAGCAGTGGGGCAGATTATACCATTAAAACGATGTTAAAACATTTTCACAAAGCCACGGAAAACTTTGAATATTTTACCATTAAGAAAAGTTCTGTTATTGATTTTAAAGGATTTTTGAAAACAACTGCTAGAGAACTCCACAATCTTTTGCATCATAAATATAAAGCTAGTTTGTCAAAGGTTTTTGAATCTGAACTCAAAGGTAAATCTTATAAACGGAAGGCTGCAACAAAAAAAACTTTGACAGCTAATGCAAAATCAGGGTTAGACTCAAGAGCAATGGAATCTTTTTCAAACTTTAGAGACTACGTACATAATTTACTCCTGTTTTTTAATTCGATAGCTGATGATAGAGAACATACATCGATATACATTCATCTTCAAGAATATGATTTATTTCAACAAGTTGATTACCATACCTTGTCAAGGATGGTTAAAATTTTTGAAGGTCTTTCTGGATCTATCTTTCATATAAAAATCATAGCTTCATTTTCACAGCCTGTTTTAATGACTCAGTATTTAGGAACTAACCTTGCTCCTGCTATTATAAACTTTCCAAGATACACAGAAAGGGAGCTTCAGCAGATATTGATAAAATACACATGCAGGGACATTGTAGAAGCCAACCCTTCATTTGGAACGAGTTTTATAACATTTTGTGTGGAAAGCTTTATAGACATGGTTGGAATAAACATTAATTTGTTTACATTATTGATTAAGAGAAAGTTCAAAGAGTCTTTGAACCAAATACATGGCTGTGACTTTGATTTTATGGCATTTTTAAAAACCAATAAACATATTTTTAAAGAAGTTTACGACTTTGATGAAGAAAAAACAGAAATTAAAACAGATAATTTAGCATACGATTTGGATGAGCATGAAGAAGTTTCAGGAACTAAAAAACAGAAGTTACTTCCAGGAATGGAGAGGTATGTAGACTATTCATTGGCTACAAAGTATGTTATAATAGCGTCATACTATTGCTCTCACTTTGCTGAAAAGTATGATGGGGTTTACTTTGTGAAGGATACTGATGAAATAAACGCCTTAGATTTGTCAAAGTCAGCTGCTACAAACTCATCATCTGTTAAAGTAAAAAGAGAACCTCTTAAAGCTCCAAAGGGATTTGAGTTTGAAAGAATGTTGTACGTTTTTAATATTCTGTTTTATCAAGACAGAAACGATTTCGGCTTTATAGACCAGAACAATGGATTCACAGGGACTGATGTTAATGTTTACCAATGTTTTACAACTTTGCTTGAAGCTAAAATAATAGGTAAAAATATCAATGATTATTACGATGTTTACAAACCTGAATGTAGATTCAAGTTTCTGGCACCTCTTGAAGATGTAGTTATGATAGCAAACGAAATCAATTTTGAAAGAATGGAGCTATTTGATTAGGTACTTTATCATTGTGTATATAAACTATCATCGGGGTTTACGATGACCATTATGGCCTTCAGCGTTTTGTTGCTGAGACACGGCTAAACCATAAGTCTTAAAGAAGCGTATAAAAAAAAAAACCTATATAACGCTGAACGCACACGCTTTCTAAATGCTGATGTGATTTTTATACAATTCAATTTATTTAATTTTATGTTATATCAACACAGCAAATCCTTTGACATATTTGATAGATCATCAAAGGAAACCCTCCCTCCCCATTACATAGACTTCTTTAATATCGATTATGACTAAAAATATAGGCGATTCATCAAGTGATTCATTGAAAAACCACTTGTTGCTTTCTCAATTAACGGATAAAACTGCCTCAATCAAACACAAGGATTCCATAAAATTGCTAACTTTTAATACTTGGGGTTTAAAAAAAGTATCAAAATTCAGAAATGAAAGATTTGAAGCTATTATTTCTCTTCTTTCTGGTAAAAAGGATACAAGCTTGAAACCCATTATTGAAGGCTTGGAGACTGATAGTGATTTTGATATCATTGCTTTACAAGAGATATGGACAGCAAACAATAGAGACAGGATCATAGAAAAGCTAAATGAATTCTACAATTACAGATTTTTTAGCAGTGGTATTATTACAGGTCCAGGTTTAGGAACATTGACTAAGTTTCCAATTGTTGATACATGGTTATTGAAATTTGGAATCAATGGCGTGCCTTGGGCTGTTCACAGAGGAGATTTTTTTGTAGGTAAGGCTTGTGCTATAACTGAAATTGAGGTTGAAAAAGCCAGAAGACTTGTTCTTTTGAATTCACACATGCATGCACCATATGCACAAGAAGGATATCATGCTTACTTGTGCCATCGTGTTTGCCAAGCTTTTGAAATTTACAAAATGATCAAAAAAATTCAAAGAGATCCATTGGCCAGTGTTGTTCTTGTAGGAGACCTAAATTCTAAGCCAGGATCTTTACCATATAGAATAATGACAAGAATGACGGGTTTGGTTGATTCATTTGTCAGTGAATATCAATTTGTTAATAGTCATTTGGATGCAAAGAATGGAGCTATTCATAGGAATTTAAAAAAAAACGATTTTACTATAACTTCAAATAGTTCCAAGCCTAAAGATAATGTAGAAACCATAGATGTTTCACAAATGGATCCAATTGATCAAGTATTATATGCAGGGACAACTTGTGATAGCAAGTTAAATACATGGAGACAAGATAGACAGATATGGGAAGCTTGTAGATTGGATTATGCACTAATAGATCCAAAGAAACTTAAAAGTGTTGCAAGTAAGGTGCAAATGACAGAACAAATTAGAGGTATTGGTTCTTTAAGTGATCATTTTGGTTACAGTTGTGAATTAAAATTTGAGCCAAGTGATGATTTGGATGACATAGAGGCTGACAAGCAAGAAAAGATTGATATTTTAATAGAAATTGTAAAAGTTATTGATGATTACTCAATAACAGCTGAAAGAGAAGAACTTTGGAAGCTTGTGTATTTTATTATTGCTTTGCTATTTGTAATTAGCTCTATCATCTTTATCACATTTACATCCAATAGAGCTGGATGGTCTTCTGTTATAGTGTTTTTGGGTGGAGTTTTCTTTTCAATAACAGGTGTATTTGCCTTTGTATTTGGATTTGTATTTGGTCAAAAAGAGTTGAGAGCTTTGCGTGAAGTAAAAATGCAAGTAATTGATGAGCTTACAACATTGAGAAGAATGTAATTATATATTATTTTCATCATTTCATTATATTGAAGCAAAGTATATAAGATATTTACTTTATTATTTTTTATTTTGTAATTTAATTCTAACTAAAATGATTGAATTAAAGTTCTTTGTTGATATTGTGCTTCCAAATCTCTTTCTAAGTTAATTACTTTTTTTTCTAATTTCTTTCTATCATATGTTTCCATTTTTAGTTGATGTTCCAAATTGATCAACATATTCATTATATTGTACACGGAATTCTCATCTTCAATGATTTCACGTTTGTCATAATGATTTAAGTTTTCAACTACTTCTAAATCTCTTTTTTCAACATTTTCCGATTTATGTTGTAACAAAATAGATAAGTAGTTAGCAGTTGCAGCAGGAATTTTATTGAACCCTGCTAACTCATCGTTTGAGTCTCCTAAAACGGACTGTATAGCCCCTAATGCAGAAATTTGTTCACCCAATCCATAGTAACCATCGTTAGTTCCATCAAACCAATTCAATCCACATGAGTGTTTATCAAACCCTCCATCGCAAGAGCCAGCTGCAGCATCAGCAGATGCAGTCATATATTTCATAATATCAGATTGCAATTCCGGAACTAAAAATGAGGTGTATTCCAACATCACACTAAGAAGCCCTTTAAATGCTCTTTGATCGTTGTTGCATGTATTCGATGGTTGACATTGACTTTCATACATGATACCATCATCATTGAAAAACCTTGTTCTGGTACCATTCCAAAGGGATTCAGTGGCATTGAACCAGTAATCAGATCCAGTCACGTTGTACATGTAAGCACATCCACCAAGAGTCATCCCGAAATTGTAAGACCATTGTTTTTCAGTTATGTCTTTACAATCTGTTTCTAAATTTGCACCGTCATAAACAGTTGTTTGGTTGCCATCAAGATTTACAAATCCAACATTTCTTAACCATGTAAAAACTTCATCAGCTTGCTTCAAGTATACGGGGTTGTTGAAAAATTTACCCAATCTAGCAGCCATTTGAAACATACCAGCATTTGAAATGGTATTTTTATATGAGTACCCGTTGTTCCAAGGGTATATTTGCCATCTCAAACCCCCACCACATTCACTTTGAGATAAAGTTTTATTATTCCATCTGGTTAGCATTTGCTGATAGACGTTATCAGCCATATATATCCAGTTATTTGGAATTTTATCGTAGCCTAAGGTACCGTTGCTTGGTACAGATAGGTTTCTTTCAGCAGCAGTCAACAAGGTCATACCCCAAATACCAAGATCATCATTGGCTTCGACCATGATTTGGTCTTCGGGCATATAATTAAAGTTTTTACCTGATTTTTTTAGCAAGGCATCTTGGATTAAAGAATCAAAGGTATTGTTTTGACATAAGTAAGCATTTTCAATCATGTTGTTAAAAGCAAGACCCCCTTCCCACCAGTAATATGGTTCATGAAAAGTAGCATTATTTTCAAAGTAGTAGTCTAAAATTCCTTGAATAATTAATTGCGTATCCTGGCAAACGATTTCTTTGGTTGTAGGTGCAGGAACTGAGGAAGATATTGTTGAGAATAGTATCATCCCCATAATAAACATTTTTGATACAAATGTTTTCATTTTGTTTGAGTATATAGTTATTAGTTATTACAGCTTTTTTTGTGGTTTTTTATTTTTTTATTGATTTAATATAAATTAACTTTAGTTATCTTTATAAATTCCAAAAAAAATGATTTGTATTTATATAAGGGGAATATAGATTATAAAGACACACAAAAAAATGATCTGCGAAATAAAACAAAATGAGATATAGTTTTAAAAAAAAAGCCCTTAACTTCTATAATTAACACTTAGAAGCTAATTTAAGAAACTTTTGCTATTTTAAAGGGCTTTAATTAATATATTAACGTGGTAAAGAATCATACTTATGTGTGGAAATCTTGTGTCTTCAATTAAATCTCTCTTTTTTTTAACAAAAGGGATGCACTTTTTTTTTTTTTTGCCCTACCGTTTGGTTTCACAAAAAAAAAGAAAAAAAAGTTGAATATATGACGTATTTCAACTGCTGTCGAACCTCAGGTAAATTTCTATATAAAAACCTTCTTAATTTAGTAACTAAAACAAAACACCACGTGACTCTACCACATAACTTTATGTCTAAAAAAAAATCAGTATTCTATTGTGCACATCTTTTTTAATACTTAAAAAACAATCATATATAGATAAGGAAAAAAAAAAAAGGAGATAAGGTGAACTTACCAGTCTGTAACATCACCAGCCTCACCCGACATGGATTCTTTTATATCCATGATTTCAACACCTTTAGAAATCTCTTCGTCTAATAGAGGATCGTAATGGAAGTCTTCCATGTCTCTATTAAACTTGTTCATAAAGTTTCTAATGTAGCTATTAACTTCAACGAATTCAAGTAAGAAAGCATCATGACCTTCCAAAGATTTAACTATTTTCAATTCAGCATATGGAATGTGTTTTGCTAAGTACTGTTGTTCGGAAAAAGTAAATAATCCATCAGATTCAATACCTATGATTAAGGTAGGCATTTGGAAGTCCTTCAATACTTCTTCCATAATAGAATCAGGATCTTCCCTGTATCTTTGCTCATAGTCTTCATATTTATTGATGTTGTGGTAAGAAGGTCTGGAAATGTCATGAGAATCTAATTTTTTGGTGATGGAAACATAACAATTAGCATCAAATCTGTTGACAAACTTCAAGCCTTGGTATCTTAAGTATGATTGAGCAGAGAAAAGTTTATCTTCTCTTTTGTTGCTATTTTGATTTTCAAGAGTAGTGGTTGATGATGAGCTTGAAGAACCAGCAGAGACATCTACTGTTTTGAATTCAATATCGGAGCTCATTCTTCTTGAAGTGACTCTGGTGGCATTTTCTTCTTGTTCAAGAACTTTCTTTTTTGCAGCATCACTGGCTTCTCTTCTACTGAATCTTTGCTCAAAAGAATTTCTAGATCTATAAGTCAATAAAGCTGTCATTCTGGCAGCGGCAAGTCCTTGAGCAGGCTGTTCGTTTATATCGTATCTACCATTTTTGAAATATGGATCTGAATAAATAGCTTGTCTTTGAGCTTCAGACCACGAAATACACCAAGCAGAATGTCTTGCAGATGTTGCCAAAACAACCAACTTCTTAACAAAGTCTTCTCCGTACAAAGAAGCATATTCTAAAGCCAACATACCACCCATCGAACCACCAATGCAGGTATTGATAAACGGAATACCAAATACCTTTTCCAATATCAGCTTGTGTATAGCAACATCATCTCTAACTGTAACTAAAGGAAAGTCGGCATCACCTATTAATTCGCCATTTTCATTCAAAATCGGATTGGTGACGGGTGATAATGATCCATATGGAGACCCACAGCTGTTTAAACAAATTATAAAGTATCTGGAGTAGTCAAAAGATTTCAGTTTATTTCTTCCCACTAATGGTCCCCACCAATCCTGAATGTCACTTGACCCTGTCAAAGCATGGCATACAACTATACAGTTGTCTTTTTTAGGTGACAATTTCCCCCAGGTCTTGTATGCTATAGGGAAGTTAGTTAGTTTTTGATTATTAGTTTCCAGTGTGTATTCAGGAACTTGAACAAAATGTTGGCCTTGTATAAGAGCTGTGTATCTGTTGGTTTTATGCATGTATTCGGGAGATATGTGCTTGAATCCTTGTGCATGTGACTCCGGTAATACGGATGGTGAATTTTTTAAAGAAGTGTAGTCTAATAAGTATTCTTGAGGAATAGCAGTCATTTTTATTATTATTATTTTTTTGGTATACTTTTGTTTTTTTTGTTTTTTGATAATTTCAATTATTAAAAAATATGATATTATTGTTCTTAAATTGTGTCTAATTAGCTTATATTATAATTACTATGTCTTATCTTTTAAAAAGTTAGGTATTAATATTTTTTTTTTCCTGCTATTATATTAAAGCGTAATCAGTGTATGTGAAAAAAAAAAAAGAAGTAGTCAATAAGTTAGCCGTATTAAGATTGGTCCTTGTATGGATATGATTTAGATTTAGTAAATTGTCGAAGTGTTTAAGACGTCCTTTTCAGTTCAAGAGCTTGTTCTTAAGTAATAAAAATTTTAGACACCTTCATACACCATCTTAATTTATACACCGATGATGCATTAGGAACGATTCATTAAGTAAAAAAAAGCGGTGAATTTAATATTTTTAACCACCCCAGTTTTTATCTCCATGAAAAAAGCTATACACACTTTTTGTTTGTATGTGAATTCTGATTTGCCGCAAAGAGCAAATAATTACATCCACACAGTTTTTTTTTGTTTGTTTCTAGTAGGTTTTAATTCCGATCTATGATCACGTGCTTCACTATTTTTCAGACGCATAAAAGTATTTCATAGGAGCAAAATATGTGTTTATGGAAAAATTGTAAATGCCAAAAACAGTCATATAGTACACAGTATGTTTAAATATTGATTATAAAATCAAAGCCATAAACTGTATTCAATGCTTGTTAGTTTTTTTTTTGTTTTTTTCTTTTCTTTCAATTACACGTTTATCAGTAAACAAAACAGAATATATAAATATATAATTGCTTTACTTTTTAATATTTGTTGATATTCTTGCTAATATCTACAATCACTTACCAAATCTTATTCACAAATGATCAAATCTGAACTATAACTTGATATGGTTATATTCTAAGTTGTTGTTAGAAACATCCTTTCTAGATTGTAAATTAATTTCGTTTAATGTAGCTGATTCATCGTATGAATTGATATTGTGTCTAGAGTTATCATACTCTCCTTTTTCTTGTTGGTCCAAGAATTCTGTCTTGTCAGAATATAAATACTGTTTCTTATCCATTTTTCTCAAAACATTAAATTTAGAAACAATGAACTCTATAACAGTAACATTCTCAATCTTGACATAGTTCAAAATACAATAAACAACCAAGATGATGTACACAGCAAAAAAAAAATCAAACATGCCGAATACTTTATAGCATAATCGTGTAAGAAATGAGCTACTGTATACATTAGAACCTAGTTTCACATCATAATTAAAGTATCCTAAACCATAATCTCTTGTAGATTTAAATCCTCCAAGCTCAGTGAATTTAGAAGGATTCAAAACGTATAAAAAGTTCTTGTATATGTTTTCAAGGTACAAATGTTCTCGTAGCAAACTAATATCTTCAGCAGGTGATGGAATCATTGTTTTATGTATGTGTTATAAATTAATTATTAAGTGGCTTGTTGTTCAGGTGTATTATTATAGAAATCTGTTTATGTTGTTTGTCAAAAGGATATGAATTTAACAAAGGTAGTACGGAGAGAAAGTAACAAATATAAGCAGCATTCAATTGCCATTTTTTCTGCCGCCAAACTAAAAAAAGCAAAAAAAAATTTTCTATAAGTCACCCCCTGGTTGTTTTGAACTGAGAAAAAAATGTAAACTCCTCCCAATAAGGAAGTTGAGGTGTAAACAAATAATAATGTCAAATTATTAAAGGACAAAGGTATATTTAAGAGCATAAATATTCAAACTATTTAGTAGAATGTACCTTTCATTTCAGGTACTAAGTTGACTAATTTTTGTGATTCAAGATAACCTAGAGCATTGGTAACAACATCTTCTTCCATCTTCTTAATGGTATTGAAGGTATTGGTACCTAAATGTGGAAGAGCAAATACGTTATCCATGGAAATCAATTCATTGTTTTCTAAAGTAACATTAGGTTCATGTTCAAAGACATCAGTACCAAAGGCAGCAACCTTTCCTTTCTTTAATTGTTCGGTTATTTCAGCTTCATCAATAACAGCTCCTCTGGCAGTGTTAACAATAACAACGCCATCCTTCATCTTTTCAAAGGCTTCTTTATTCAAAATGTGCTTGGTGTTTGGGTTTAAAGGTATACAAACATTAATGATATCACACTTGGCTAACAAATCATCAAAGGAAACCCATTCACAACCTTGTTCCAAGTCTTCACTCAATCTGTTTCTGTTATGGTAGTAGAATTTTTCAAAACCAAATGGTCTTAATTTCTTAACAACATCTCTACCGATACCACCTAAACCTAAAACACCAACAACTGGCTTTTCAACAGGATCAAACCCTGGAGAACAATTCTTATTCCATTCGCCTTTGGCAATAGAGTTTAAACCCTTCTTGAAGTTTCTCAAGGCTCCTAACAATAAAAAGACATGAGTATCAGAGGTTGGATCATTGACCAAATGAGGAACATTACCTACTTGGATGTTTTTGGTGGCACAGTATGCAGCATCAATTTGGTCATAACCAGCACCATTGTGGCAAATAAACTTAACATTTGGTGGTAATGCATCAATCAATTCCTTGTCGAATCTACCTGTCAAAGCAACACTGTTGAAGGTTCTGGTGATACCTTCAATGTGGTTATACTTACCGGATTTTAAGTCACTGATGAAGCTTTCTCTTGTGGTCTTGCTGTTTTCAGTGCTGCTAATACTAATAATGTCGTAAGTTTTTTGGAATTCTGACCACTTGTTTTGAGCGTATCTGATATCTCCTAATCTTAATACTGTTTTTCTAGACATGTTGAATAAATTGTTTTTTTTTTTTTTTAATGGTTGTTTATGGTTCTTTATTACTGTAATATTATAAACTTAATAGAAATATTAAAAAAATGAAAAAAAAAATAATGTATTAAATATTTTAAAATTTAAACTCTGTAATTACACTCCTATTTCGGTGTTATCCGCAATCTGTATAAATATCCTCTTAAATCCTTGAATTTTGAAAAAAAAAAAAAAACAAAATCATTCCCGATCAACCCTCCGGATATATGATTTCCGATACCATTGATCCCTCCTACAATGTGTACAGTTAGCGCGGAGTTGAGGCTACTTTTAAGTTGTTATAATGGATACACGGATTTGTTAGT
>ERZ794949.15-NODE-15-length-67378-cov-138.787636_pt1 | contig 67378 bp, 45 predicted proteins | sample MGYA00511363_ERZ794949 | MGnify/ENA primary metagenome ERZ794949 (study PRJEB30137, sample SAMN04331402) | food metagenome | isolation source: T1 must sample point D1 replicate B | place: Australia: South Australia ...
CATCGGCTGTTATGCTTGGATATTTAGCAATCAGTTCTTGTTTCAAGTTTCTGGAAAAACTTGATTTCAATTGGGATTCTCCCTTAATATCTTGTTTAGTTAACTTCTTGAACATGCTGTTTATGTGTGGTTGTGTTTGGGTTGTTAATAGCCATATCAATGAACTTGTTCAAAGAAGAAAACACTTTTAATCGACATGATATTTTTGCCTCGTGAATTTTTTTTTTTCTCATATTTTTTGGGTGCAAGGAGTAAAAAAATTGCCTGTATTTAAAGAGTAGTATTGATTTCTTTTTTTTTACTCATGATTACAAGGGTATTTTGTTTACCTTAAAGAATGTTGTATTAAAACCAAAATATCATTAGGAAAACTACCCCTACTAGTTTGGTTAAGGTTTAATTCTTTTTCGGTTTTTTTTTCTGCTCTAGATCTTATTTTATTTCCAGCTTAATTATACACAACACTTTGAAATAGTCACCATGGGATTCTTCAACTCAACACCGTCCATATACGTCTCTAAGGTAGGAGCCAACATATCCGAGACATTTGAGTACATCAAAATTAAGTTTAATGCTTTCATAACAAATGGTATAACCATCAACTTTCTGCTTCCCCTAATAAACGGTATATTCTTAGGGTTTGGAGAAATCTTAGCCAAAGACGTTTATTTTAAATACATTGCAGCACCAGTTGTTCAGAGAAAAGTAAGTAAGTATTAAGTCAAGAGCTACTGGTAGTTTGAGATTCATCGTTAAAGTTTCCGGGTTGTATATAAGTATATATAGCTTATCATTGTATTTCAATGTTACTTTCTTCAAATGAAATATAATCTGGATTTTGACCTACGTAAATGTTGATGTTTTTCTCACATATCTTACATGTTTTTTTCAGCAGCAATGATTTGATGTTAGCATCAGAGCCTGCTGATTTCATGTCATGAACCGTTAAAAGCTCTTGTTTTGTGTTGTATTTTTTATTGGTAAAGCATTTTTTACAATAATAGTTCTTGTAGTTTTTAGAAACTGTCAATGCACCTTTATTTTTCATCAAGTATTTATCTAGTGATTGGTTGTAAACATTTGATAAAATAGACATAATATTGTTTTCAGTTTGTAAAGACAGCTCAGTGTTCAATTCGGACAACTGCTTGGTGTAGCTGACCTTATGGTATACATCAGAGATGCTGCCTGGAGGTTTCGATTTTTTATTGACTTTTTGAGAGTCTTGTCTTTTTGCAAGTTCATCTCGTCTATTTTGTTGCTTTGACTGCTGTTTATTCTTAAAATACTTCTTTTTTGATGGCTTTTCAACAACCAGTGGCTCAGATTTTTCCATATTCCTACTGCTATTGGGGATTTAATTCAGTAGTTAAATATGGTTTAAGTGATGATTTCGGCTTAAAATTGTTAAAAAAATCTACGAAGAGGAAAAAGAAGAAGAGAAAAAAAGGAAAGTTAAAATTGTAAACGGTATAATTATGAGCAATTTGATAAAGACAAAACAGCTTATAAATTTTTTGTTAGCTAAACTTCATAGTCTTTAGGTGTTGGTGTTTTAATTCATTGAGTTAATAGTGCTGCAAGTTCATCTGCATTGACGTAACTGCTCTTAATATAAGTAAAATAACATTTAACTATTTTTTGTTTATACAACATCACGTGATTAATAAACTTATTTTTACTAAAACATTGTTTACATTTAAAAAAAACTTTTTGAACACCATTTTAAAATTTTAAATAAATAACATAAATGTAAAGATAAAAATTGATAATTTTTTTTAAAGGATTTATTAATAGAAAAAGCTTTTTAAAAATTTCAAAAAAAAACTTAAATGAAAACCAAAAACTCTGCAACAACTTTACTCATTTGATGCATGCTAAACGGTATTTACAAGCTTTGACAAAACACCTATTTTGCTCGAGAAGATACATTAAAACTTTAGGTATTGCTGTATTGCTCATAACTTTGATATTCATATTGAATGTTCAAATCAATGATCGAGCAGATAAAATTATTAATGAAACTAAAACAAACGTAATTTCCAAAGAGGATGTTGATAACACTGGATCGAAGGACATGCTTTCTTTTAATGATATTTTAGGCAAACCTGCGAATCCTTCAACAAATACACAGAAGCCTGATCATGACAAAATAATTGATATGATAAATGCTGCAAACCTAAGAGAAAACACTAAGTCTAGAATGAAAAAATGCTATAAGTATTTTGATTCATTATCAGATGATACCCTAGCTTCAATTTCTTCTTTGAGCTATAGCTACGGCATTGATAACACTGAAAACCACTTGAAATTAACAGGAATAGTAAGAAAATACGAATTTTGTAAGGATTTAGATTACAGCACGTACACAATAGATAGCGATAATAAGGACATGCCAAAAAAGACAAATGAAAATACAAAGGATGAATTGTTCAGATATAAGTTGATCTGGAATTATATTCACAATAATCATATTGTAAAAAACCTTGAATCAAAAATATTTTTCTTTTTAAAACTAGATTTCTTGGGGAATTCTGAAGTGAACAGATATCATTTGAACAGTGACAAGGTGTTTGATCATACAAGGAATGCCATAAAAATAGCATTTGACAGGTTAACTCCTTTGGAAAACTTACAATACATGATAAAGGGAGACAATTATCTTTATGAAACTTATTTTGATCTTGACAATAATGCTGAACTTGGTTTATCTTACATGGGGGAATATCTTTTATATGAAGTCAACATTGAAGAATTGTTTACAGCTGATCATCCATATATTGATGAATTTAGAAGAAACAATAAGTTAATTGAAGAGTCTGAAATGCTATCCGAATATCTAGACACTTCCAGTCCAAAGAGGACATCAGAAGAGAAAGGAATTATTTTAACAATGGGATCCAGACATATAAATATTCTGCCTAAGTACCTTTCTGCGCTAAAAGAACATTTTCAAAACACCAGTCATAAAAATGAAAATCAATACAGTATTCAAATTATATTCAATGATATAGATGAAGAATTTAACCGTCATTCAGAAGATAAGAAAACAAAGAAGGAAATTATAAATGATATCTTAAAGCCAAAACTTGTAGAATTTGCTGAATACTTTGATATATCGGTCTTAGAGGTAGGAACCATCCTAGATTGCACAACTGAAAACATTGATAGTTTTAAGTTCTTTATGAACAAATGGATAGCATTAAATTTCAATGAGTTCAACAAGTTCATATTTACAGATATAGATCTTGCCTTGTTTACACATCCTGATGATTTGTTTTCTGCAACTGGAGGTATTTCGAAAATTTACAATACTGATGACGAATTATTTGAACTATTTTCAAAATATAAAAGTTCTGAGAAAATGAAAACACAACCTTTAGTATTGTTCCCTGATAGGTCCTTGAAGGAAAGAACCTTTGTGCAATGCACAAATCTGTTTAAAAATATGCTTGCCACAACCAAAGAAAGATATGATTTTGATGATTTTAAAACTTTATCAATTCCAACTTTAAAACAATTGAATATCATCAATCCTGTGGTATCAGCTGTTTTTAATAATATTTTTGATCAAGATGTGCGGAAATTACACAACATTGATTCTTCTTTGATTATTGTTAACAACTATAATGACATTTCTACGAACCTAATGCTTTCTGGTTTATTGAACTTCATCGGTCTTGACAGATGTGTATATGGGGATAAGGAATTTTTAGTACTAGGAATGGTTTACTTAGGCCGATTTGATTTTGATGTTGTGGGTATAAATACAGGATTGGTTATTTCTAAAGATAAAATTGAAAATGTTGCATGCGGGACACAGTCTGCACAGGTTGTAAATGGAAAACTGATTTCAATAAATGGTGGATTGAGAAAATGTAAGATAGATCCTGTGAGTTATGCTATTGAAAAGGATTTGGAAGATGAAGCTAAAGCAAATTGGCTACGAGTATACTACGGAGCATCTGATACCCACGAATTAGAGGAAATTCTGTTGGAAGATTACAAAAAGCCAATTGATATAGAAGTTTTAGTTGAGCCTAATGCTAATTATGCTTTTGAACTAAAAAAAGATTATATGGATGTTGAAACGGAAAATAATTACTGGATGAATTCAGCTTTTTGTATGGAGTATGGTTATTGCTTAGATTTGGAACAAGAAAACAAAGATACTAGATACAATGTCATAGAACTAGATAATACTACTATCAAGCAATACAAAGCTATTCTAGATGCTTGGAACAATGCCTAGCTTTCATATCTAATACTGTGTATATTTTCACGTGATAAATTACGTGTATAAAAACTCTGTATGTTGAACACATATTACTCATTTGAAATTTCTCAATTTTCCACTTTTTTTTTATTTTTATTTTAAATAAAATTACATTATTTTAATAATCTTTAGTAATTCATAATTAAGATCACTTACTCTAAAAAGATTTGAAAGAAAATCCCAAAAAATAAATAAATAAAAAAAAAAAAAACAAAAGAAAAAGGATAATTTGAGTTTATCGCAAGAATTGTGTCAAAAATTTGAAAGTTAGAACTTTAAACAAGTTAGATTAAAACGATTATTTGTATACAACAAAGGTATCAATTATTTCAAAGATATTATATTTTAGCCCAATATTTCATATTGCCAAAATAGATACAATACGTCAAAAACATATATCCATTAAATGGTAAACTGTAATAAGGCACACGATTTAAATAGATTAACAAGGGGTTTAATATAAAACTTTAAGAATAAACAGAAACACCTGTAAATGGAACAAAAGACTGAACATGATGAGCTAATAGCAAGGCTGAGGCAGTTGATCAACTCACAAGAGGCTGAACGAAAATCACAAAACTCTAATTACAACGAAAAAAGCAACGACATAATTATAAATCAACTGAAAGATATTCTTAATCAAACAACACTGCCCAAGAAGCCAGAGAAACCTAAAAAAATTAAAAAAAAGAAAAAGATTAAACGTCAAGATCTATTGAAGGAAATTTTAGAAGGATCTGCCCCTGACAAATCTTCAAGCAACACACCAGCAGCTGAATTATCCACTGAGAATAACCAGGTTGTTAATACTATAAATAACAACTTTAATGTAAATTTTGATGAACTAGGACTTTTTGATGATTCTCATAGATTTGGATTTAATTTCTATAGTGATACATATCAGAATAATATAGCAGATAATGATCAAAATACGGAAACTAATAAAACCAATGAACCTAAAGAAACTGAGGTTCCTAATAAAACCAAGAAGCAAAATACGGCTCTTAAAGATTTTTTCAAATATAAATCAAAAGAAATGTTTGACAACTACGTAACAGAGTTTCAATTAAAGGAAATTGATGACAAAATATCTTATACCTCTGTTATAAGTGAAGATATAGATATAGTGCGATACGCCAGGAAAAAAAACATTTTACCCTCAGTTACACCTAAAGCAGATGTAGAAGTGCTGAAGATCCTAGGACTTCCTAGTGATTATGATCCTTTTGGAGATACATCAAATTCCAAAAACCAGAAACTTTTATATGATGCTAACAGAAACAAATTCAGAGTTAAACACACACTACTTACAGTTGACGAAGAAAAGGCTTTGAAAAAATACAGAAATAGAGTAGCATCTAAAAGATTTAGAAAAGTACATAGCAAAAAACAGAAAGTCGATGAAGTAGCCTTGGAATACAACAAAAATCTGCAAGAAATCATAAGTAACATATTGCCTGAAATCGAAAACTTAGAGATCAAAGTGAAATCGTTAATTGAAGAAAACCAACAATTAGGTGATGCATTAAAACTGAAATATATAAACAGGTTGACTACATAGTGTTGATTTTTCAAATTTTGTAATTATAGATTAATCAAAATTCAAATTATTGTTTTTCTGCATCATCTCTTTCTTTCTCAATCTTACCAATTATATCATCAATAGTGCTTTTGCTTACAAGGTTTAAACCATGTTCTTTGTCAATCAAACAAATTTCCATATTTTGAGAACCATTCGAAACAATTTCCAAAAGAGATTCAACAGTGAACTTCAACAGTTCAAATTTACTTAGCTTATTTTCCTTTAACATATCTATATTCTTTTCCAAGTACGATTGTACAGTCTTAGCATTTTTACCAATAGAACAACAATGCCATTCTTGGTAAACACCTGAAGGATCAGTTTTGTATATTTTACCTTCGCCGTCTTCGGTTAATCCAGCAATTAAACACCCTACACCAAATGGTCTAACACCACCAGATTGTGTATATTTTTGTTGAGTATCAGCAACAAATTTTGCAATATAGTCAACAGTAACAGTAGAATCCATGTTGTATTCATATGATTCACATTCAACTTTAGCTTTTTTGATCAATACTCTGGCATCCGCAGATAAACCAGAAGTAACCATACCAATGCTATCAGTTAATCTATGTATTTTGGAAGTGGTGGTTGCTTGTAGTTTTAGAGATGATCTAACTTCAGAAGCTATAATTATACAATCTTTTGACTTTAAAGCTAAAGTCAAAGTACCTTTATTAACTGCTTCGTTTGCATAGTCAACTTGAAAAATGTGACCATCTGGTGAGAAAATACTAATAGCTCTATCGTAACCTGACATATTTATGTTCTATACTTGTTTATCAAAAATTCTTTATCCTTCAAAAGAGCAAAATCAATAACTAGTATTATATTATTATTACTGTTACGTTTAGTTTCTGTTTGAATTCTTTTTATTAATTACTAATGGGTATATAGTTTTTTTCTTTTTTTTTTTTATTAATTTAGATAGTGTTATTTTGCCACCCAACTTGTATAAATCTATTAGCAAAGCAAAAAAAAAAAAACCTGAAGTGCGATCGTGACCTTCAGAGTGTGTGTTTCCCATAACGTGACTTGGCCGAAGCTAAAACCGCTACACAGAACTATACGTATTAAGTAATTTTATTTCCGAAAAACAGAAATATATGCTCTTGAAATACACGATAAACCAAAGCATATTTTTTCAAAAGGAACGCGTAAAATGGGCTGAACAAAAAAAAAAAAAAAAAATTTACATATCATTTTACATACTATTTGTTTTTTAAAATAGCTATGACAAACTATTATATACAACACTTTAGTAGAAGATACCAAAGAATAAACTTTTTGATATGAATCAAGACGACTTGAAAGCTTACTATATTAATTATTTTCCTTCTAGATCCGTTTACGAATGGTTGACCAGAAAAAGAGTTATTGTGCCTAAACCAATAGCTGAAAAGATCAAATCAAACAACGAAAGCGATGACGAAAGTGATTCTGATTCAGAACTTGAGCATTTAACAATGAACAGCATGAACATTGCTGCTAACAATAGAGAAATTGCATTTGAGTACGCATCTGGTGCGTACGGTAGATACCTAACTTTTCCTACATACAAACAATTTTATGATAAAATCACCAATGTGGTCCCCAACAGATTTGAAATTGGTGCGATTTATGAAAATGTGCCTAAGAAGATTGAAAACTTGTTTGGAAGCGGCAATAAAGCATTGGGTAACAAGAATATTCCTTTGGAAAAAGAGTTTGTCTTTGATATTGATATGGATGATTATGATCCATATAGAACCTGTTGTAGTGGTTCTCAAATTTGTGATTCATGTTGGTCAATCTTTATTAATTGTGCTGTAGAAATATTATCTACTGTTCTGTACGAATACTTCAATTGGAATAACTTCTTTTTTGTTTATTCTGGTAGAAGAGGTCTTCATTTATGGATAATGGATTACGAAGCTAGAACTTTGGGCGATAATGAAAGAACAAAGGTAATGGATTTCTTAAATCTTTGTAAAAATAGAAACTGCGAGACTAGATTGAATACCAATAATGGTAATACATGCTTGAGTAGACCTTTAAATCCTTTTATTGAGGATTCTTTAAGTATAACTGCAAAATATTTTAATGATTTACTAGAAAAGCAAGATCCTTTCAAAGAAACCAAAGATGTTAGAAAGATATTGAGTACCCAATTTCCAGATGTCACTAATCAGTTGAATACTTATTTTATGACCAACAATGGACAGTCATCAACATCCAAGTGGATGGCTGTTAATGATATCTACTTGAAACACATGCAAACAAAATTAGGAAGAAATTACAATGATACAAAAGAAAAAAACAAACTTCTTGAACAAAAAGAAGAAGTTCTTCTGAAGTATTTGTATCCTAAATTTGATACTGAAGTTTCCAAAAAAATTGGGCATTTATTGAAATCTCCCTTCTGTATACACCCTGGAACCGGTAATGTTTGTGTTCCTATTCACATATCATATCAAGAGAAATTAGACTCCAAGCCTATATCGAAGTCTATATCAAAGTTCAGTCCGTCAACGTGTCCAAACATGAAGTCTTTATCAAAAGAAAGTGACTACTTTGAATACGTTAACTTGTTTGATGAATTTTTAAAGCATTACTTGAATTTGGAAGAACAAAGATATGATTTTGAACATTCTTTGAAGAAAACTAAAGTCTCTAGTAAGCAAAATGATTTGTCTTGGTAAGAAAGTTTCTGTATATTTGAAATAAGAGATAAAAGATATCTATATATTATTTATTCATAATTTTTGAAATCACTTAACGAAAAAGCCGTTCTCAATCCTCTATCGGACTTTGGTCTCAAACTTTGGTAACTTGTAGTTGCTCTTCTTGGATTATCTGTAAAGTGTTCACCTGAATATGTGCCTATTTGTGATGAGTGTTTAGTTTCTAGATTTTTTCCAAGTTCTAAATCTGAATACATTGAATCGTTTGAAGTTGGCACAGCCTCAAAGATATAGGCATAACTGAATTCCTTGTTAAAATGCGATCTATATTTATTACCTACAAACACCCCAAAGCCATTGATTACGGTATTATTTAAAAATGCTGATATAGTAGACACCATCTTTAGAAATACATTTTTATGCTTATGAATATTGTAAAAAGAATTAATTTTCAAGTTATTGTAGTTAAAAAGGTTAGTTCTCTTTAAATTATTGTGAATTAATTGTATGACAGTACAAAAAAACAAGATCTTAAAAATCAAAAATGGAATAGTAAAGATGATTAACCACACAAATCCAAATACTCCAACACCACTACTTGAAGCAACACCATGGTTCAGATTAATTTTTCCTGATTTGGAGAAATCAATATATGAAGTTACTGAGTCACCGGTTTGTGGATAAAATCCAGCACTTTTATCGTCTAGGGAAGCAGCATACATAATTGCCTTACCCATAGTCCACGAAAGTTCCATATCGTTTACTTCACCCATAGTCATGAACGGAATATGATCATTTTCTGAATTTATATCATCTAAACCTAATCTTGGAAACTGAAATCCTTCATGAAGTACATTAGTCAACCAGTTTAATTTGAAACATGAGTTTACTAATAGATCTTCATCCAGGTTAGGATATCTTGATTGTAAAACGCTGTAATCAGTTTCACAAAAATCTTTTATATTCTCTTGTAAAGTAATGAAGTTGATAGGTTTATTGTGCATGTCAAATAGATCCTTTGTTAAGTAATAGTATTCAGAGATACCTACAAATTTGTCATGTTCAAAATTAATTGTGGGTACTGTTACCCCATTAAATAAACATTCACCTTCAGCATCACCATCATCATCACATGGAATATGCTTTAAAAGCAAAGGATATATCATCTTTTCACATTTTTCAAATTCACCCAAACCTTTGATGTTAAACTCTTTATGGTTAAAGGTAAAGCTGTGTACCGCATTTTTCGGCAAACAATTATCATAGATATCTCTATTTGTAAAATCGTCATCATCAAAGTCATTGTTATTTTCTAAATTCAACATAATCAATTGCTGGAGGTATCTCTTTCTTGCTTGATTGGTTCCAAAACCTAACCATGTTTTTACAAATAAGTCATATTCGTGATTATCGTTTAATCTAACTAAGCTGGTACTCTTTTTGTTAGAATTAATCTTCATATTAGAAGGTGCAAATGCAATTTGCTGAGAAGCTCCTCCCATATCCATAAACCCATAAGTATCTTTATCACCATTGTTTGACCCACTTAGGTTTTCCAATTGATAGTTCAAAGATAACCAACCATAAACACCTTCTAGCTGACCATCGATGATATCAACTTGATTGTTTAAACATTGGTTTTCATAAACTTTGAAAGGCCACTTGGAATTTTTCTTGTACAATTCACTGCAAATCCCATCTAAAATTTCGTTTTGTGCCTTTTCAGGAAGTAATCTCATACCTGCTGTGGCTTGTACAAAAATGGGTATGTCCAGATCTTTCAAGTAAAGATCAACATCTTCAACTTCATTTTTTAAATCAACTTTAAGTTGCTTGTATGTCTTTTCCAATAACTTCTCTATACTTTCTTCAAATAAATCATCCACATCAACTTTTTTAGTCTTAAAATTGTAATATGATGATATTCCTGGTTTGTGTTTGAAAGATAATGAGTTTGTTGTGTATATCTTTGGTAGATTTTCATCCCCATTCCTATCGATTCTATACAAAAATGATCTTGTTCCAGAAGAACCTGCGTCTAAAACAATGACATATTCCGAATCAGCTATTTTATTCTTCAAAGGCATATTGACAAAATTGATTCTGGTTAATTGAAGGTTTCAAACAACGTTGTGTTTTTTTTAAACCAGTAAAACTTATTAATAATTAAGACAAGAGCTAAAAAAACATAGAAAAAAAGCAAATATGCTAGAAAAAAAAAAAAAAAAATATGTATATAAATCTCAAAAAGTGCTTCAAGAGCAGTAACAAGAAATACAGCACGTTTTATATACATTGTGCTATTGGAGAAATAAAACAGTATTTGATTTACTTTCCTAAATATAAAGAAATTAAAGTAATACATAACTATTAATACATATCTGCAATAATGTGAGCGTTTGACAATTGCTCTATTATGGAACTGGCAAACTTTCAATAGTTAATTCCGATCTTTTAATCATTTCAAAAGTATTTAAAAAATCTTTATGTTCATATAATGTCTTATAACCACTCTTGATGGTACCTTCAGTTACTTGTAATGTTTGCGAAATCTCGTTTAGTGTAACGTTAGCTTTGAATAGTAATATGGCCATATAGATTGATGCGGCAGCAATGGTAATAGGTGATTTACCTGCTAAAACTTGAATATCTTTACTGCTTTTGGCAATGAACTCAGCACAGTTTGCTACTTTGACAGTTAATCCTAAATGAGAACAGAATCTTGGAATAAAAGTTTCAGCAGTTGTTTGTCCAGATGATAAATTGGTGGTATCGATGTTGGCAAACATTGTATCGTTTTTGATTTTTAAGATGTTTTTGATAATACCAAAGGTCTTATAGATTTCCTTCTTTTTGATACTTGTTAATGATAAAATTTCTTTAAAGGATCTACCTACCTTGGCTCTTCTACACCCAATTAAAATGACTGATGCCATAATAGCTTCTTGTGGTCTACCTTTTAGTAATTTGTCTTCAAAACACAACTTATAAACTTCCTTAGCACAATCTTTGACAATTTTAGGCAAATCGGCAGCATCACACATTAAGTTAAGTTTGTTATAAGCTTGTTGCAAGTCAGTATCTTTTCTATCAACAACAGACTTACTTTGTGTTCTGTTTAAATCTCTAATGGCTTTCAAATCACCACCAACTGTTTTGGCAGAAATTCTTGTAGATAATTGGGATCCATCCAATAATGGATTAGATGCTTCACCAACTCTGGATGGATCATCACCACTTTGTTCATCATTTGTAAATGTTCTCCATTCAGATCTTGTATCAACAATACGATCACTCAATACTAAACCACATAGAGCACAAACAATGTCACCTTCGGAAAATCTTTCGACAATCTTTGGTGGGTAAACTTTACATTCAGGACATGAAATAACAATATTCAAATTTGGTCCCTTTTTAACAACATTAAGCTTAGATGTTTGTTGTGGAGTAGTTGAAGTATATTGATTCATTAGACTTAGATGATTCACAGGTTTCATTAATGATTTTATGTAATAATTCTTAAAAGGAAAAGAATTCGAAAAAATCAACACACAGACAGACTTCACTAATAGCCCCGCAAACTCTCCAAAAAATAGAAGAAAAAAGAAAACACCACGAAAATTTTCAAACAATCCAGTTATATCCGATAAGTCACGTTTCTATCTCTTTAATACAAGTGACTATAACACAAATGAATTATCCCCAGAATCATCACATACTCTTTCTCTTTCAATAACTTTTATATTTCCATCCTTCTTTATCAAAATCAGGGTTGTTGTTCTAGTTCCATACCTGTATTTTGCTCCGTTTATTAAAACATCATGCGATGGAATGAAAACAGATGATCGTACTTTTCGTTTAGACTCTTGAAATTCTATAGGCGTATTATCAACGTTGAAAGTATTGTGTTGTGCTATTTCAAAACACTTTTCAATAATATCTTCTTCTTTTTTTACATTGTTTAGTTGTTTTATTAGCCTTTTGCCAATATTTAGTTTTGCCCACGGATCATTGGCAAAATCCTGACTATCACTTTCATACTGGTTACTAGAAACAAAATTCTCATACTTGTTCAAATTTTTATAAACTGGTTTGTTATCATCAGCAAGGGACAACAGGTGATAGTTAAGCTCTTCATTAGCATAGTTTCCATATATCAGCTTAAAAAATCTGGTATTTTTCAAATCTTCATAATATTCATCAAATTCATCGAAAGATGTAGGTAATTGATTCTTTTCTTTTACATATTGTAACATTTTTAAAGGCAGTAGTCCCCTACTACACATTTTTTCAGCAATCTCAGGCTTTGATTGTACGTTCATAACCACACTAAACGCCTTGTCTTCTTTATCAATACAAAGCCATGTTCCTTTACCTAATTGATCAACCCCCATGAGTGTGGTTTTCTTATCCGCTCCTATATGCTCATGCATCCGAAGACTCTTTCTTTGAAATACTTCGTCTCTATTTGAAATGAGAATCAACGAGTAGTCAGGATGTTCATTATTAGACAGCAGTATACACATATGAATGAAAATTTAGGCAATATAATGATAATTCCAGATGATGAAATTGGTTAATGATACCTTTAGCAAGGTTATAATAACCCCATTTCTAGTTAAAAAATAAATAAATAAATATATATATAAAAAAACCCCCCACCTAGAAAGAGCACCTATACATTTGTTGATACTATAAAAAACAATTCAAGAAATTTGAACACCAAAAAAAAAAAAACATGAAAAATGAAATACAAAGAGCTAAGAATATGGAAGAACTTTGATACTATTGAATAAATATATAACCATTTAAATCAACTTTTAGTCGGAAAGATCAACAAAAGTTTCGGTGGTTTCTGGTATGCTCGCCTTTTTGTATGATCCAGGAACTACCTTTTGAAATTTCTTCGGAGGTGCATTTTCTTGAAATGAAACAGTCTTCTTGGCTCTTGTATGATTTTCCTTAGTCACGTCCTTTTTGATGATCTTTTTCAACATGTTACCAACAGTTGAAAAGCCTGGAGGTTTATTTGGATCAACATTATTAGGATAATTAAAAGTCTTAGGTGCTTTTTTTGTTGCTCTTCCTTTATTTCTGCCTTTATTAATACCTGTTCTTCTTGCTTGTGTCATTTGTGTACCCAATGCAATGACACGATCTGCATCGTCAACATTCACAATATCTTCATTTTCATTAGCTATGCATATCTTATCGTATACTATTTGATAATGCCTGTTTTGAGGATACATATTGCAACTGTATTTCATGAATGAATCTCCATAGTCTTGAATTTCTTGCTGTAGATGTTCATATTCTTGGAACGATTTATTAAATTTATCCATCTCTCTTTTGGTCAAGATCAAAAATACTTTACCATCTCTTTTTCTACCTGTTCTTCCCATTCTTTGAATGTTTCTTACCAGTGAAGCAGTGGCATCAAAGAATATAATCAAGTCAACCTCACCAATATCTAAACCTTCCTCACCAATAGATGTACACACCAAAATGTTATGTTTGCCGCTTTTAAAATTCTCTATGACTTCTTTTTGCTGAACTTGCGACATACCGGTATTCTGAGCCATTTCTGATGAGAAAATCCTAGATTTATTTCCGTTTTCTTTCATTATTTCCTTCTCTGCTTTTTTGACATCCTCTATTTGCTTTAATCTCATTTCTCTTTGTTTCTTTGTCATTCCAGAATTGCTCTTGGTAGAGTTTTCCAGTACGAATTGTTCAGGATCAAAAGCCTTTTTACCTGCTGATTGACCTATGAAGATATGTGGTTTCAATCTTTCGGGTTGTGAAGACACATCATTTTGACCATCAATAGTTTGAACAATCTCTAATGCCACATCTCTAAAAGAAGAGAATATGATCACCCTAGAATCTGTGTTTTGTTCATCTTCAAAAAAGCTATACAATTCCTGTAACATCTTATCAAATTTGGGATGTGTAGATACTTCAAAATTTTCTACTTCTTTCCCTCCAACCTCTTTAAACAAATACTCTTTACAACTTTCCAAACATACATTGATGTTTTCGTGGTTATAAAATAGTATCAAATGCTTGTTCTTTGTTTTGCCTACTTTAAATTTACTATCAAATTCTGTTTTCTTATACTGTAAACAGTGATAAAAAGTTCTTATTCCAAAGTGATTTAACTTCTGCATCAAGAACCCAAAGTCAAAAAGTACGTTTAATAAGAAAAACTGGTACCATTTTAAGCCTTCAGACAAACTTGCATTATCCACAACCTTTCTTTTATTTTCCATTGCTATAAATGAATTTATATACGCTGGCTTAGGTACTGAAGGATAAATACCCATTTGTATAGCTTCTTTTAAAATAGGCAAAACACATGGTGATAAACAATCTATAATTTCTGCAATAAACTTGTTTTCAGTGGGAATCACAACACTTTCAGTGACTTCTTTTTTCATCATGTACTTTTTCAAATCAGGCGATTCTTCTGTTCTCAATTCAATTTTGGAAACCTGCAAATTTTCAACTATATTTTCTAGACCTTCGACTGTATTTGTGGGTGTAGCACTCAACCCTATAATTCTGAAGTTATTTTTACAGAATCTGTTGATATAACTTACAATCTTCACATATGAAAAGTTACCTGTTGATTTGTGACATTCATCTATAATCAGTAGTTTGATATCGTGTGGTGATAAAGTACCGTTGTAGAGATCTTTTTCTATAATTTGCGGAGTCCCTATAAAAATACTATTCTTTTGATAAAGTGGACCTCTTTCTTTAGGTTTTTTATCTAGCAAAATACACATATGTTCTGGAGGTATACCCGTTATACCCAAACATGCTTGAATAATTTGTGCTACTAAAGGTCTTGTTGGCGCAACAAATATAATCTTAGCCTTTGTAGTTGGGCCCGTATCTGGAATCTCAAAAGTTCCATGATCACTCAAGACATCTTTGATGCTTTTTTTCTTCTTAACTATAGGCTTTTGCTCAACAATAGGCTTAACTTTGGTTACGTGGGTGGTTTCCAATGGAATCATATCTGGTTGTCCATCTTTCAAGCAAAACCATCTAAAAAAATTTAGCATGATAGTAGCTGCTATGAAGGTTTTACCTGTACCAGTTGGTATAGCAACCAAAGTATTGTTCTTTATACATGTTTCAACGATTTTTCGCTGGTAATCTCTTACTGGGTAGTTTGTTGGGTATATGAGGGTATCTATTGTTGTTGAGTTAAAAGGTACTGGAAGTTCTGCACACTCAGGCGTACTAAAATCATCATAGCTATATGTCGTCGCATGTTTGTCGTTCGAGTTAGTTTCTTCATCATCATCAGAACTTAGTCCGTAATTTGAGAACAATTTTGTTGTGGGCTGATAAACTTCAGGCAAGTTGTCGTAATCTTGTGTTACTGTAGTTCCTTTGAGCCTTGAATGCTCTTTTTTGTTGTCCATTTGATTTATGTAATTTTCTAAGTATGAATCGTCAGATGAATGCTCAGACTCCTCTTTCACAGGCTTTTTGGAAGACGATATCGTAGGCTTGGACGATATGTATTGATCCATATGTCTCTCCAAAAAGGAATCATCAGAATCAGAATCAAAATCAGACATCACACACCAATATTTTTTCGTTCCAATTAGCGGTTATTCGAGGTTTCCTATATGGAACCATTAAAGTACCATTGAACAAACTGTGAATAGTAGACTTTTTTTAAAAAAAAAATGTATTAATATTTCAAGTTTTTTTCGTGTCACATATAATATATATATTACTAGGAAGCAAAAAAAAAAGAAAAAGGCCGAGTGAAGAATAAATAAATGAATTTAATCAATTGTGAGAGGCTATATATTCCATGGAATCAATACAATCAATGCATTGCTCGACGCTATCAAAAAAGTAATTGTGGAGATTACTGACCAATTCTTTTTGGTCTTTTATAACCACGCTGTACTTTGACATCCACTTTTTGATGTTCATCTGTTGATAATGGAAAACCCTACTTTGAGTGAATTGTTCAACTAGATCTAACCTATATGATTTGGCAAAAAAGACTAAAATTCCTCTTTTGTGGTAGGTACTCATAATCAGAGATAAACCCAAAAGAGCAGATACATCGATTTCAATCAGGTTTTCTAAATCTATGATTAAATACTTCAAAGGAGACCTTTCATTAGTCAGAATACTAGAATCATCTGTGAATGGGTCTTTTAATGAACCTGAACGGGCTTTTGAGGATGAGTTAGGCCCATACTTTTCCAACTTTATCAATTGTTTTTTCATGTCATTGATGTTAGCAAAGTTTAAAGATCTAGGAGTTTCAACAATCATGATTCTTTCAAATTCTAAGTTGGTATTATTACGATGCAACAAACCGGATTCAATTATCGATGATGAATCACTATAAGTTCTTTCCATGTTACCTGGAGTCAAATGTACAGGCTTAAATTGATTAGAGTTGATGTCTTTTCCTAAAATACAAATCTTCGATTTTGTGGTTTGTTTTAATAATCCACTCATGGAGATGATTAGACCCACGGAAATACCCAATTGTGGAGACCATACTATGGTTGATAGTATGATTATGAAAACCAACAAAATTTCTTTGTAACCCTTGACTCTTATATAGAAAGCAAGATCTTTAGGCAACTCTTCCAACAAAGTATAGCTGATGTAAGAAATAACACAACTCAAAGAACATTCAGGTAACCAATTAAACCAATGCAAAAAGTACTTTGTGATAATAAAGGTAAACAAAGCTATCATAACACCTGAAAGAGGTGTTTTGCATCCTGATAAACAATTCAACTTGGTTCTTCCATAGCCTGCAAAACTAGGCAAACTACAGAATATCCCGCAAACAATATTGGCTATACCAATAACTGATATTTCCTTATTTGAAGCAATCTCTCTAGTTCTCTTACCATCCATGTCACTAAGTGATTTATAAGCTGCTGCACTTTCAAATAAACCCACTGCGGACACAAATATGCAAATATGGAAAACTTCTTTGAAAAGCTTGAATTTGGTTAATGGGTTCATTAAATAAATAGCATTGTCTTTTTTCAATAGTTCACCAACTAAAGGAATATCCCACTTAAAGAATTTTGAAGCTATGGTTGAGACTATGACAAAAAGCAAAATTTCTGGAAAGAACAATAATTTAGGATACTTTGTGACGTACTTTTGTTTAATTATTCTTGTACCAATCAAAAAGGCCAAACTCACCATGGATATTCCAAAAGTCAAAGAATTGGCATCTTTCCAATTGTTATAGATAAAAGAGCATTTTTCCCAAGACGATCCAACACCATGTATGTGTTGCTCAACAAGCCATTCCTTAAAAAGCTTATTCAAATCCAGTTGCTGCAGCAAAGAATTGATAAATACAATGATAGCCAATGAGGAAATCAACCCTCTTTGAAAAGATCTAGACATGATGTTGTCTAAGAAACCTTGTTTGGAAAGACCTAAATATAAAAGAATTAAACCTGAAGTAAAGGAAATCATACCCACAATGTTGTTTACCGGTATAGATGTAAGTTTTTCTGTATCAGCTTTAGTGGCAATAAACAAATTAGCTTTAGAGCTTATTTGTTGAATGGCTTCAGAAACAGCCAAACTAGGCAATATCTGAGGACCTATAACCAATTCATAACAATTGTTACCGACCAGTGCATATACCAAAGGAGGAAAAATCAAACTGTATAATCCGGACTTAGGTGAACAATTTGCCATATGTGACAATGAAAGAACCATTGGAATTTGAAATGCTGTCAATGTAAGACTGGATATAAGATCAGATGGAAAATTTGAAAATTCATATTTTGGCAGCCATTGCAATATTGTCAAGTACTTGGCTAAACCTTCAGGTTCGTGAGTAATGTCATCTGAATTCAACAGCAAATTATTGATGTTTTCTGTATCATATTCAACAAATCCATTGGTTTTGTCTAACACTTTCTTTGATATGGGCTTGCTTGTGTCTGCTGGAACACTTAAGTATGTTTTTAAAACAGATGTTGGTCTCTGTTTCTTCCCTTTTAAAAGAGGTCTTCCTTCACTGTTATTCATCAGGGTAATATTTTCCTGTTTATTATTAGTATTATTGGTCATTTATTCCACCTAGTAATATATAATGATCCATTTAAATCAAATAAAGTACTTACTACATTTTGCAGCTGCTATATATACAATTTTTTTTTTTACTAAGCGGAAATATCAAGAAAAATCAACAGAAGCTTAAGGCGAAACAACTAATTCTCGCTCTTAGGATTAGTATTTCATTACATAAAAGCGAAGATGAGTATTTAAAAGAATTGCTGTATATTACTGATTTCCAAGTGATGATTTGGTGTTTTGAAAAGAAAAGAAAAAAATAAAAAGCTATATACACTCAAAAATCACTCCCTAGTTTTGGTTACATTCAGGAGGTTGAGTTTTTGGGGCACCTGATAATTCATCAACTTCTTCTTCACTTTCTTCATCGTCTTCGCTATCATAGTCTTCAAAATCTTCCTCATCTTCTTCTTCCTCTTCTTCGTCATCAGCAAAGTTTAAAGCATCACCAGTAAACCAATCAATAGCCTTTGGAATCAAGTTGGCCTTTAATTCTTCAGCAATAGAGTAATCTAAACCCATTTGCTCTTCTAATTCAAATTGAACTTCAGCAGCTTCATCGTCATCTTCAATTTCGTCTAAAACGGATAGGTCCGGAGGACTGAAGAATTTGAAGAAAGATTCAACTTCAACTAACTCCTTCAAGTTTCTGACTTTACCAGTCTTCTTGGATTTTTGTTTTTTCACACTAACTTCAACAGTAGGGTTCAAAGCATCTGATTTCCAATTGATAGGTTCTTCAACTTCGGTAAACTTGTATACTAAACCACCTTCATAATCAACTTCGCTAGCGTAGTAGTAAGACTTGGTGATAATAGAGTTTTCAAAGAATGGATTTTCATTGAATTCAAAGACTAAAGAATAACCAAATGAGTCTTCGCCTTCTTCGTCTTTGGTCAAAGGAATATAATCACATCTGATATCTTTCAAGTATGCTAGAACTTCTGAATCTCTTTCAGATATGATGGAAGAACAACTCTTTAAATTGGATAAAGCAGTCAACCAGAATGATTCAATACCGTTGTATTTCAAACCTTCTTGAACTTCTTCAGTTTCATATTCTTCATCTTCTTCATATTCATTGGCTTCATAGATTTCCTTACCTTTTTGAATTTCTTCAAGTTTAGGAGATGAAGTACCGTTGATATATTGCTTTCTGGTATTGAAGACTTTTTCGCTTCTCAACTTTTGGTATTTGGTATTTAACTGATGCAATTCTAATTGATATTGGAAGTCTATGTCTGCCAAATCGTCATTTTGAGAAATCAAGGCATACATGATTTGTTTTTCTTCAATAGGCAATTCTTCAATGTAGTTGCTTTGAGAACCTTCTAAGTTGTTTAATTCATCTTGCAAATATGAAGATAGCAATTCAGTAGTGGATTGTTTGTTATCTCCTGAGTGTAAGTTTAATTTTTTGATTAATTCAGCTGGATCAATATCGGTGTTCATTTTCTTCAAAGATGGGGTATTGTTAGGTGTTGGTGCTTGTTCTATTTTAAAATCTTTTTGGTTTCTATTTGGTTGATTTGGAATAGGTTTATTTTCAGTCATTATTTATTTTATTTTGGGGGATTATTTTTTTTTTCTATTATATGAGTTATATAAGTTTAAAGAAAAAGAAAGGGGTGCTATAGATACTCTTTTATGTTGTATTTATTACAGAATTTAGAAAAAAATGTATTCTAATCAAATATAAATTTAATATTGAGTAAAAATAGAATGAATTAAAAGAATGTTATTATTCGAATTGGTTTATTTCACATGTTATATTAAAGTAGCTTACATATAAAACCTAAAGAAAAAGAAAGAAGAGGAAAAAATAAGACGAAAGTAAGGAAGACATGAAGGAAAAATTTTCTTATTTCTTGCAAGAGAAAATCACACATGTCTCAAAAGAGTAATTTATGCGGTGTTACCCTGATTAGCCTAATAACCCACGTGACTAACCACATTTTACTACATTATCTCCGCAAAGCGGAGATAATTGAGCACAAACAGCAGATATATCTGCAGCAGTACGATAAACAGATATACACAGTGATGGCATTTACATGGATGGATGGGTATACATAGTATACAGTCAGATACGTTATTTGTGGAATACTGACTTAACAATATCTCGATAAGCCTACCCACTTTTAGCCAGATTGTAAAGCAAGTTTGATTAAAAGAAAAAAAAAAGGTCTACACTTTGCTCCTAAAGCTTAAGGCTTATTGCAATACTAGAACTAATTACCTCCGATTACATCCGCCTACAAACTCTATTTCAAACAACAAACAACAATATTTGTTTGTTTAAAAAACACGTAGTTGCTGTAAATAACCACAGTGTCAACATCACAGAAGAAAAAAAAAAGCTCGGCTAAAACACGAGGCACAGTAAACACCGCTCGAGCTAGATGAAAAATTTCAGCCAAAAAATGTTTCAAAGAAGCAACGTAAGGACCCTTCCATATCAACGCGGATACAAGCGTATATCCGTCTTTTTTCTCCCTCTCTCTATCTACCGAAAAGACGTGTCTACAATCACTGTTATCTAGGCTTCAGAACTGCTATTGGGAGTAATGACTATAAAGAAGTGACTGGCAGTGGTTAAACCCATCAGTAATCTATTTCCTACGTCTAGATTTCATTATATATATATATATTTTTGACACAGAAAAAGGAGTTAAAACATCAATTGATTATTTTTCCTAAATTGAATCCAACAAAAGTGCTTTTTTTTTTCTCCTTTTGCACACCCTTTGGCTTTTTATATCCATTTATATCCATTTCACGTCTTAGGCTTTGCCTAGTATAAATACCGATCATTACTAACAATTATATAATATAAGCATTATAACCTTATATAAGACTTGATAATTAAACATAATAAGCAAAAAAAAAAAAGTCTCCCTAGCAATGTCATTATTTTCAAAAATTGGGATTGGAAAATCAAAAACCCCTGATTACTCTACACTAAACAAAGATCTTCAAAGTTCTTTATCTATCGAGGACTGTAAATCATCATGCGAAGTCTCTTGTGACACTGAAACTTCACCATGGCCACAATTCAAGGACATTGATCTAGATGGATCTTTGTACAACACATCGAAGTACCAAACTGTTCACTTTTTGATTCCTACTAGTAAAAATAACTGGAAACATGATGCCATAAATGAAGAGTTTGAAAAAGAAAGTATTCCTGTGGAATTAAACTTTTTACTGAAGAATTACAGTGATATTGGTAGTTTTGGTGTTAATGTTGTTGATAAACCTATAGGTGATAATATTTTTGATGCTGATATCATGAAATTTAAAAAACTAGAAAAACTTTATTTATTGCCATTCTTTATTACTTTGAATGATGTAGTTTTGAGCGAATTAGAAGATATACTTGAAAAAATCATACCTGTGTTGAGCAACACAGAAGGTATCAATACTAGAAACCAATTAATTGATAAGTTAAATGGTTTATTGGATGGCATGCAATGCTATGTTACTCCTTTGCTGTTGAATAACTTAATCATTTTGTGCTCCCACAAAAACAGAGACAAGAGATGTTTCATTACTGCTGGTATTTTAAAGAAGGAAATTAACAAAGAAATTGAAACATATAATGCAAGCCATCAAAATGTTGTGGATAAATCTGAAGTATGGTTCACTAATCATATAGGTGGACACAAATACCAAGCTAACATGCAAATATACTTAAACTTTAAAAATGATGAAGAAACTGAAGAAGATCCAAACAAAGAAGATGGAAATTTGTTTATTTGGTTAGCCAGAATTGGTGTGCAACATTGTAAAGAAATAGTTGCTGACTTATTGGTTAAAAAGGGAGATACTAAAGAAGACAGAAAACTTTTATTAGCTGAAAAAGTCAGATGCGGTAAAAGATACGATTGGTAATCTATATATATATTAAATTTATTATAATTCATCTTGTTTTATATTTCTTAATCTTTCTTGTTCATCTAGATCGATCAAGGTTGACAAGATTCTTTTTTGGAATAAAATATCTCTTAGCTCAGTTTCACTTAAAGTTTGAGCTTCTGCACTTAAAAGTTGCAAAATTTCATTAACTGCTATGAACTTATTGCTCAAAGACTGTTTCCATTCTCTATAAGTCTTTAAAATTTCATCATCTTTAGACAAATTGTCTTCATTTGCTATCAAATAATCAATTAACAATCTCTCGTAGTCGTTTCCTATGCTTTTAGAAATAAAGTCTTTAATCTTAGGTTCAGTTCTAGATCCCTTGTATTCATATGATCTTTCCACAAAAGAAACATCATCCAAGTCCATACTGCCTGCAAACAAGGACGTAAACCATTCATCTATTTTTGTAAATACTTTTAACCAAGTAGGCATTTCTTCTTCTTCTTCAACATCTTCTTTAACACTGCTTTTAGATATTTGGATAGAAGTTTCGGTGTTTGGAGGAATAAACTCAATCACAGGATATCCTGGCCATCTCTTACATATTTCAAAGCTTCCAAAAATCTCACATTCAACAGAAACATAATCAATGTTGACTTTTTCGTCAAAAAACTTTGGTAGTTTGTCAAAAGTTTTGTTAAAGAAAGTGGTTGGTAGTAATGCAGATACGTCTAGTTCAGTGTGTTCTTTTGACATTGTATCAAATACAGGTTTCAGTTTTTTACAATGAGAACACCAAGTCGTGTAGTATTTGACTAGTGTGTAGTTGTTGTTATTTACCTTGTCGTAGAAATCTTGTAAAATTCTCACTTCTTTTACATTCGAGTCCTTTGACATCACAGGGGACTGATTTGCAGACGCCAAATAAGCCCAAAAGGGTATTATGAACAAAGCTAACTTAGTAAGTAACATATTTTCTATGGGTATTAATCAGAATCTTAGCTTAGATTAAGCAACAATTGTGTGTGTTTTTAAAATTTTACATGAATATATGGCGTTAAGAAAAAAAAAAAAATAAATAATTAAAAGCCGCTTCAAATACTTTAAATAAACAGAATTATGAAATTTGGATCTTAATTTTTTTGTTTTTTTTAAAAATAAAAAACCAATTCTTAGTCATGGATTTGGTAATAACGTAAACAAAACCAAAGACTTTATACGATGTTTAATAAGAAAAAAGGTGGCAACAAGAAGATTTTGGCATTAGATGAAACTGAAGATACAAAAAAGATCTCTGTTTCCAAAAAGAGAAAGTTAAACTTATCGGATGTGGAAGTTAAAGAATCAACACCACAAGTTAAAAAATTAGTAGACTTGGATGATTTTGACGTAGCAAAGTATACAAACGATCCATTAATAACATCATCAAACAACATTGAATTTTTAAAACACATTTTGAGAAAACAAAAAACCTTGAAGTCCTCTATTGATAAACCGTTAACCGATGTGGATAAAACTATTGTGAACATCTTAACATCAGTCAAAGATTACTTACCCAAGGACGACAAACTTCATATAACTTTAACATATGCACAATCTTTAGACTCCAGAATAGGATACAGGTTTAAAAAAACACCAATATCACATATAGAGACGAAGCAGATGACTCACTTTTTGAGATATCACCATGATGGGATAGTTGTTGGGTATAATACGTTCATTGAAGATAATCCAAATTTAAACTTTAAGTATTATGAAAATACAATGAGCTACTTTATAAAAAATGATAACAGAAAAATTGTTCCAATAGTACTGGACCCAAAGTTAAAAATAAAAGAGCATATAAAAAATCATAAGAATATAAATTTAAAGACCAATTACGAAAGCGGAATAGGGGCAAAGAGTATTTTCGTATGCTTAGAGAGCCAATACAAGAAAACAGAAGAGTCCTGGATGGATGTTTTGGCTGTACCTGATAATCTATACTACAACATACCTGAGTTGCTCAAATACATTAGTGAAAAACAACCTCTTATCAAAAGCTTTATGATTGAGGGGGGAGCTAGTATTATAAATAAAATGATAGAACATAATAATGAAAATAACTTTATTGATACAACTATCATAACTATAGCTCCGATATATTTAGGTAATGAAGGTGTTTTAGTAACACCAGCAATCAAAACCAAAAACACATTGGGCAATGTCGAATGGGTCAAAGGTACTAACGATACTGTACTATTAAGTAAAAAGTAACTAAGAAAACGAGAAGGGGGATTAACCTTATTTATTATTATTATTTATTTGTTGTATATACAAAACCTATAAACAAATTCTATAACTTGCATATCTACCAGAAGTTTCAGAGTTTCTGATAATCTTTACAACATCACCTCTTTTCAAACCTAAATAAAGAGCGATAGGATCAGATTTTTGTATTCTTGGAAGTTGAGATTCTTTCAATCTATATGTTTTTAATAGTTCAGTTTTTTCTTCTTGGTTTAATTTCAAATGTTTTGGTACTAATACGTGCTTAGTAATATTTACAATTAAATTAGTTTCATGGAAACACTCAATGACTAAATCTTTAGAAACAGTTGGGATCAATTTCATTGCACTTGAGGTGATACCCAATTGGTAAATGAAAATACCATTGGTGATTTTATTTTCTGTTAAGTGTATAATAAAGTTTTTCATGGTTTTGATACCAACGTTCATTTCATCATTGAATTCAACCCACAATTCACCCATGTTAGGGAACTTTTCTAAGGATTCTTCAGTTGGTGTTGTTTTGAATGATAGAGTTTTACGTACTGGATTCCCCATAGAATCACAGTGCTTGCTCTTGAATTCCTGTAGAGTCATTTGTAAATCCAAATCTGAGATTAAGTATCCTCTATCTTTACACATTTCCTTGACTGTTTTGTAAGTTCTAAATAACTTAGAAACTTGTCTATTTAATTCATCATTGCTTGACATTATGTAGTGTTATATGGTTGTAGAAAATCAATGTGGTCTATGCTGTTGATCTATAGTATGTTAATATTTTATTATATATATTTTTTTTTCAAATTTGCAAATTTAAAAAAAAAAAAACAAAACTAAATAAAATATATGAACAAAAAAGAAAGAAGAGTATCTTATGTCTGTTGTAATTACAAGGTCTTCTTTATCAAATAATAAAAAAATATTAATTTATATGTATTTTATAAGAAAATAGGTTTATTATTGGGGGTCTATCAAAATGTACTTTCTAATACCTCAATTACAATTTAAAATAATATACTTATTTAAAATTATTTTAAATTAGTAGAAAAAATAACAAATCGAAGAAAAAAAAAAGAAACTTTTCAGTCATTAAGAAAACCCCCTAGTAAGAAAGCAGTCTTACTCATATTTCACGCTGTAGAGAAAATTTTTACACAAGCGCAAATAACACACAGGTAAATGGGCTAAGAGTTTCCGTTTTGGGAGATCAGATTTTATGGGTTGTTTTTTTTTTTTTTGGGGAAAAAACACACCTTTTCGGGGCATAAAACGCATGTAGTGAGTCACGTGATTGGTACCAGCAAAAAGCCAGGATATGCTCTTCACCAATAAGTACATTCTAATGATAACTACAGGAGGGTTTATTTTTTGTAGAGGAATATATACAAGAAAAAACAAAGTACAACTATCTCTTGACCCAAGTGAATCCAGCTCTGGCACCCTTTTGACCAGGTTTCTTTCTTTCTCTTTCTCTTCTGTCTTCAGTCAACAGCTTAACCTTGCTTATGTGGACTTCATATAATGGGTTATAATTCAATAAGGCTTTGGTCAAAGCAAACATGATAGCCTCAGATTGAGATTTCAAACCACCTTCTTCAACTTCACAATAGACATTGAATTTATCCAAAGCGTTAATCACCTTCAAAGGATAAATCACGTTTTCTCTGTACTTGATATATTCGAAATATTCATTTAATGCTTTGTATGATGAGTTAATAAGGATCTTAGGAGTTTCGCCTTCCTTCACCTTAGTAATGAAAACATTGGCCTTGGCATCCATTCTTATAGCACGACCGTGAGCTCTACCATGTTCATCAATTTCTGGTCCTTTTAAGACCTTTTGACCATTGATTTCTTTGGTATATTTATGTTTTTCTATTTTGGAGCTTTCTATGGAAATATGTGATTGGTATCTTTGTTGCTTGGCTGCAGAGTACTTTTCTAATAGATAAGCAACGTTCTTATCGGCCATTTTTATATTACTATCAAGAGAATTCAACTTGATTAAATTCATTTGTAATTGAGCAGTTTCTAGCTCATTAGCGCTTTTAGGTATAACCCATAGTCTAATTTGTTGTACAGAAGCAGCTTCTAAACCACCTGGCGCACTGGTAATAAAAGGCATGTATTTATCTATCAATTGTCTTTGGATAATCAAATCTTTAGTGATTTCACCTTTGTTTTTATAAAAAATTGGTTCTATTGGTTTTTTGACAATGTTAGTTTCTGGTTCCAAGAAATTAACCAATGGTTTCACATTTCTTTTGAATGGTGCCCTTGCAGGTGGCCCATTTAACAGCAGTTTTGTAGATTTAAACATTATGCCTATTGATTCTATAGCTTTTCGAGGTTTTTCTCAATCTTTTATTTCTCTTGATAATTATCCCATTGATAATGAAGTATTACTAGCATAGTCTTATATAACCATTAGAATAAATAATTTGAAAATTTTTTTGCTTGTTAATGAAGTGAAAAATATATAAAAAAATTTTTTTTTCTCTTATGAAATTGTTGCTAAGCGAGTGGCTTATATCCGATAACCTAATTTTGGGAGTAAATTAACTATCTCACTTTTAAAAGAGAATCGTAATAGTTAAAGATACCAGATAAGAACCGATCAAAATGAGTACAAATAAAAGAATAAGGATCAAAAAGTGCTGTGGATTGAAACAAGTCGATGATATTGAATATATCTTGAACAACAATTCTATTTTAAAGTATACACACTTAGGTATTATTTTAGTTCCTAACAAAGCGAGATCATTTCCCCTAGGTGATAGTGACAAGTTTAAGGAACTGATTGACAAGCATAATGGAGATATCAATGTAGTTGGAGTGGTTCAAAAACAAACATTTGAAAACATAGATTCTATCCTGCAGAATCATAAAAGTCTTCCTGTGACACATATCCAAATCCATGATTCTGACCCAGAATGGTTCAATACAATATCAAAATTACATGAAAAATATCCACATTTGAAATTCATCAAAAGGTTTGTATTTCCAAAAGATTGCGATGTTATCAGAAACATTATACAAACGGATGAGTATAATAAGCTAATAAATAACTTGAATGAAAAACTGTCAATACTATTTGATTCAGAAAATGGTGGAAATGGAGAAGTTCAAAATTGGCATGGGATCAATGAGTTTTTACAAAATAACCAAAACTTAAACGATTTCAATATTATAATCGCTGGTGGTTTGAACCCTCAAAATGTACGGGAATGCATAACAACAATCAAAGGAATCAATGGTGTTGATGTAAGCGGAGGTTTGGAAGGTGATATTATAGGAACAAAAGACAAAAACAAGATTACAGATTTTGCTGCAAATACAGAGATTTAAGAAACAGTAGTTAATACTAAAATAATTTATATTATCCTGTTTATTTTAATTTATTTTTCAAATAGAAACCTTCTTTATATTTTAATATATAACTTAGTTACCGGAAATGAAGAACCACTTATCGATAGACTTATCAATGGCGGAGTCTGGTAAAGCAGAAGCCTTTGGAATACCAGCATCGGAAGCAGTGGTAGCGTTACCCAAAGAGGAGTTGTCTAATCTGATGTCCTTGGCATCAACGTTACCAGAGATCAATTGCTTCCAAGATTCGTTAGTTTCAGCAATGATGTTCAAAGCGTATTCTCTATTCTTGGCTTCACCGTTGAAGGCGAATTGGTTTTCTGGCTTACCATCTGGAATCTTGTAAATTCTGAACCATTCGTTGGTGGCTCTTAACAAACCTGGGTTGTGCTTTTCAACATCTTCGATGTCGTTTAACTTGGAGGCTAATGGATCGTTGATGTCAATAACAATGACCTTCCAATCAGTTTCACCTTCATCTAATAAAGCCATGACACCTAAAACCTTGACTTGCTTGACTTCACCGGTGTAAGCGATCTTTTCACCGATTTCTAAGACATCTAATGGATCGTTATCACCAACAGCTTGGGTATCCTTGTGGGAGTGGTTTGGGTCTTCCCAAGTTTGAGGGAAAGCACCGTAGTTATGAATGTAACCATGATGTGGGAAACAGTTTCTGACGAATCTTAACTTACCCTTCTTGGTATCTTGCTTGATTGGGTTGAAAGCATCTTCCTTGATGATTTCTAACTTGGCGTTGGACCATCTTGGAATTTCAACAATCATGTTGAAAATTGGGTTTTCTGGGGTGGATCCTTCAGCATGTAATGGAATATCATGGAAAGGAGAAACAACCTTACCGGTGTTCTTGTCTTCAATGAATAATTGGTAGTCTAAGGTGTACTTAGAACCGATTTGTCTAGTAGTGTAAGCCATAATTTATATTAGAAATAAGTTTATATTTATTGCTGGTGTTTATCCTAAAAGGAAGTAGTCTTTAGATATATAATCATGATTAAAAATAATTACAATCAACGTTATTTATAAATGAAGGTATTAAATGTGGTGGAAAATATTTAAATTTAAAAAAAAAAATTTTATTCTACAGCGAGAAAATTTTTTTGTTTGTTAGGGTTCCCTTAAGTGATTGATTTGTGTGTACGGTATGGGATATCCAAAGTGTCTTTTTTTTTTATACACAGTGGATTTGAATCCTTGTTGATTCTTGTGAGTGGTAAAAAAAAGTGTCTTATATCCGAAAAAGACATTCTTCTAACACTAGGCGGGGTTTATTACTCGTACTCAACAAAATCTTGTCTGCACATAGGACACTTGCCTGCAGCATCTGGCACCTCCAACCATTTCTCTATACAATGGTAATGGAAGTAATGACCACACATCCCTTGTGCTAATGAGCATCCGTTGTGAACATTGGATATGATTTTTACAAATTTTTTGGGTTCAATTTCAATGCGATGTACTATTTTGTTTGTATCTACTTTTATTTCCGAAGGCACTGTGCAATGACAACAATGCCTACTAAATGATATCTGACAAATACCACAGACAAATTCATCATACTCATCTTCAATAACATCACCGTTTTTGTCATATTTAACAGATGGGGTTAATATCCCTTTTAAATACTCATTCAAAGATTTCGGTGATGAAACTTCTTGTATTTCTCCTTTTTTTATTTCAACTTCATCTAGACTCTCTTTAGTAAAGCAAGTGGTACCCACAAGCTGTATTGATTCAACTGCACATCTCATTATTAGTGTAACATATTTTCGGGGATGATGATCTTTGTGATTCTCCACCTATTGAAGCACTATCTAAAAAGGGAAAAAAAATAATAATATGGTAGATAACGCGTAAGCCCTAGAGATGGCAAGGATGGTAAAAGAGGGGGCGAGAGGAAAAAAAAAACGTGAGAGGTATTAACCCCGTTGATAACAAATTGAATGATAAATATATCTAGGTTATATACATTATAGCAGCCTTGCTTGTTTCACGTTGATTTTTTATCTTTATCTTTTATTAAATTAATACAGTTTTGTTTTTTTAAAATCTGATGCTTAACGACCTAGTGTTATTTCTCCTGTAACACAGCCAATCTTGTTGGCGTTGTCTTTGCCGTTGAATGCCTTTACCAACACAACGTACTTACCTGCTGGTGCTTGTGGAGGGATTTCTACTTCTTTTAGCAATTTGTAAGTACCAGGGGCAACTGGACACTCAAGACCTAAATCGTCTTTGTTTTCGTATAGCAAGTCACACAAATCAAAGTTTTTCTTTAATATTTGAATCAATCCTAATTTAACAGTTACTTCTATGTAAGCACCTTCTTCTATGGTATCCAAAATCAAACCTGAAGCGGACATAACAAGATTTCCACCTATCTTTGGTGGTTGTGGTTCCATAACCAATGATTGGATGTCTAAAATATGGTTTTCTGATATCTCACATTGTTCTAATGGTGTGTTTCCTGGAATTGGAGATGCATCTGGGGTATCTAATGCAAAGATACTAGATCCAAAAACGCAGGTTATCAATGAAACCAAAACTAAATATACGGACTTCATTACTGCTCACTGTTTATAGGGTTTATTACTATGATTTGTTTATTAAATGTATACGTTAATACCTTCAATTTCTCCCCTTTTTTTGAAATCTATGTTGTAAGAAAAATGAATGTATACCAAAAAAAGAAACTAGAAGATTTTATCCATAGTATAAACACTGTTTTTTTTTTTTTTTGGGTGTAGTAACCCATATATGAAGACAATCCAAAGGATCTGTACTTTGTTTAATTAAGAAATAAAAATAAAAATAAACTATTCTTTTATATTATTGTTGTGTTATATTTATATAAAGTCCGCAAGATGTACAATGTGTAAATGCATATAGTTGGTCATTAGTATTATCTGTTCATTAATATTACGCATTAGTTGAAAAATTGTTGTTTTCCTATGTCATAATCACATTTCTAAAAAGTAGAAGTGATTGTAGTTTTGTTTTTTTTTGTTTGTTTTTTTCTTCTTTATAAAAAGTATCCTGACCTAGCAGCAGCATTATTTTGTTCAGCTTTCTTGCCTTTAGAATTATAAGAGCTATTATTAGCATGAGAATCTATGTTCAAATGAGCAATGTCATGATCGATATTACTTTCATCAAAGTCATCATCACTACTTTCTTCACTAGTGATATCTTCAGAAGAAAAATCATCGATATCATCGTTATCAATGTACTGTCCAGGAACAGCAACAGTACGTGCTTGCTGCTCAATGCTTATATCTTGATTGCTTAGTTCGTTCAACTCATCATCGTCGTCATCATCGTCATCACTTTCATCATCCATATTAACAGCAGTAAATATTTTGAATTCTGGATCTAGAGTTTCATCAACTTTCATCAAAGAAGCACAGTTACCACATCTACCACAGTAGTTCGGAGCAGACCAAACCGTAACTACATCTCGTTTATCAAAATGATATCTGAAACCTTCCATTACCAGCTGATGGGCTCTGGCTATAAGTTTCAAGCCATTAACGTAATTGAATTCTCTGGCAACTTTGGCACCAAATAACCAACCAGCACCTCTTGGAGACACTTGCCAAGCATCAACGTTATCTGGGTCAGACCATAACAAGTCACTAAATCCACCTTCATGTGGAACTTCTTGTGCTCTGCTTAAGACTCTTATCTGGTCTAACATTCTGATTTCTGGAGACAAACCACCATGAACACATAATATCTCACCATCAATCAATGCTGCTAAAGTCAAAAAATCAAATACTTGACAACACAATTTCCATACTATGGAATTGCCGTATTTGTTCAAACATTCTTCATAAAACCCATAAACCTGGGTTATTTGTCTAGATTCATGGTTTCCTCTTACAAGAGTGATTCTTTCTGGATATTTTAACTTCAAACACATCAACAAAGTGAATGTTTCAAGGGAATAAAACCCTCTATCAACATAATCACCTAGAAAGATGTAGTTGATTCCATTTGATGGCAAACCTCCTCCTGTTCTGAATAACTCCAATAAATCATGGAATTGTCCATGAATATCACCACAAACAATCACTGGTGTGCAAACAGGTTGGATATTTGATTCTTCCATTAGCAAATCCTTGACTAGTTCACATAATTGTTTCATTTCGTTTTCTTTTAATAACTCACAGTTCTTAATTTTTTCTAACCATTCGTCTGGATTCGTTGATCCTTGATTAGAATTTGCTGCTGAACTAATCGTTGAAATAACTGGGTTTTTATTACCTAAAGCAACAGACATTTTATACTCTTTATTAACCTTTGTTTCGTAAATAAAAATCTGGGTTCTTCTTAATGTATATTTCTAATAAATGAATCAACAAACTATCACGTTTTCATAACATCGCTATTGCTGATTGTATATTATTAATTATAATAAGGCGAAGCTCACCTCAGAAAGGGGGGAAAGAAAGGTAGAAAAAATTTTTTTAATACTAGAAGTATTTTGAATTCGAACGATTCTGAGATTTAAATTGTGTAGCGTTTTATATAGAATAACAAGTATATTAATGAACTATTAAGTCCGATCACGATGCATTGAATTAAACAATTGTAAGTGATGCATTTTAATTAGCTCAATTTGCTCAACACATTTGGGAACATTACTTGTCTGAGTTGTTTAGTGGATCCATCGTTTATCAACAATATAACTTCAAGTTTGGATACTATGTTTCCTTTGATGTAGTTAAGACTTATCAAAGTTTCAACCATATCGATCCATCCGTTTTTGACTGAAAATAACTCCAATATGGTCTTTAGGGAAGTACATGAATAATTTTTTAATTGAGGCTGATTAATCAATTTATTCAAAACTACATCGACGTATTCATATTTCAGTTTGTTGGTTTGAGTTGCAATAACTGTGTATCTCAAGACATTTTTAAACATAACCAACATCATATTCTCTATAATATAATAATACAAGTTATTAAACAGTAACCACTGTTTATTCTGCTTCAACCATTGATCAAATTCATAATAATTTGCTGTTCTTACAATCTTTACTAAATTTTTAATTTTTTGGGATTGATGTTCACTTATTATGTATTCATCCAAACATAACTTTGTTAAGGTATACAAGTCAATCAAAGTCTTAAAGTTTTCATAAAATGAAGCATTTTGAATTTCCAATTGGCTGATCTTTTCATACTTGGAAAGAACTCTTTCTTGTATTTTCAAAGATTCTAGAACATCTTGGTTGTTGACTAACATCCAAATAGATTTGTAATAATCGATAATAAGCAAATTGTTCAAGGTTTTAGTATTTAATTTGTATTCGTCTAAATTCTTCAATTTCATAGGTATGTTTGTGTGTATGGTTTTTAAGTAAATTCCATTGTTTTGGAAAGACTTAATTATTGCTGGCAATACGGATATCAATAATTCATGTTTAATAGGAAGAACATTGCTTTTACTTGCTGCATTCTTCTTTTTCTTTGTTTCAAAATCATCATATATGGAATTATTGTCACTTTTTGATGAGGATAAAGGCTTAATTAGTTGCAAAATTTTCAACACTGCCAATCCTAAATTCTCCTTTAATTCAAACTTTTCGTTAGTTTCATAGTCTATAGTATCAAAGATATCCAATATGTAAATCAAAGTATCATGGAACAATTGTGAAAATTGTGAAGCTATTTTAGGTTCAAAAGTTTCTATATTCAAGGCTATTGTCAACAAACTGTTAAAGTAGTTCCACATATAAGGTATGTTGTTGAATGAGTTTGCATAGTCTAAATTCTTGATACACTCAAGATAACATTCAATAACATTGTTGATATTTTCTACACTCGGTTGTGAAAGCTTTAAAGTATCATTTTTAAATTTATGTGTCTTTGTATTATCTATTTTTTTCTTCAAGATATTAATGTATTGATTCTTAACAACATCTATGGACAAAAACTTCGGTATGTTCTGTCCTTTAGATATATTTGAGATGAAAATTTCCATTTAGTTTGTATGGTTCTGTATGGGTTTATATGATTGTAATTATTGGTATAGTGATGAAGATCTGTATTTAAATATTTTTTTTTTCCTCTTTGGGAAATTTCGCTACCAATAGTAGCTATATCGTCGAAAACTACACACAATTTATGTATTAAAAGCTGCTTTCATACCACAATATTGTTTGAAATACAATATCAATGGTAGTAATCTACAGTTTATAGCCAGAATCAAAGCTTATATTGGAGGTATTGGTGGGATTTTCAAATATATTACCCAATCAGGAAATTATCCTGAAATAATATTCGGGTAACTCTATCTTAATTTCACCCATATGCTAAATGTCTCTACAAAGTGAAAAAAAAAAGTCTAAGAAGTATCATTACTATGTGATTTCAGTATTGAACAATAAGATGTAACCATAACCAAAGAAATGAACAACTCTAATACTGAGACGATCACAGCTCCTACCTACTTCAAAGACAACTTAACAAAGTCGCTCACCCCAGTTTTGAATGAAAAGGTAAGAATAGAACTGAAAAATAACCATATAGTTTACGGAACACTACAAAAAATAACAGACTTCACCAAGATGAATATAACTCTATATAATGTCGTTTTGAAAACAGCAAGCGATACAACCAAATTGAAGAACATAGCTATTAGGGGCAACCATATAAGACACATGATTCTACCTGATATACTGAATTTGAACGACTTGAAAAAACTGGGTAAACCTTATAGTATAACTGTTGATAGCAGCAAAAAAAGAACACATTTATCATATGATGACAATGAAGAAGTATCAGCTGATGCAAAGAGAAGGAAACTTAAATAAATAGTGCAATATATAGATACTACAAGTTCCATAAGGAAGATGTGCTGATTATTTCAAATAACGAGATGACTTCAACCTCGTCAAATATTCCATCTTTTAAATCTTTGATGTTGTACGACAAAGGTACGCTATTAAATTCTAGTTTTCCGTAATCTAAGATAGAAAGAATATTGTTATCGCTTTCTGTTTTTGCCAAAAATTCCAAAAACTTATCAGGGCTATGTTTATAGAGCAATTTTAAGTATATCAGAAACAAACTTAATAAGTATGCCATATTCGGTAGATTAAAGGCATTCTGTTTATCCAATATAAACAATATACTCTCTTCGATTTCTGATATTGGAACATGCAAAGATTCTATGATCACCACAAAACTATGAAACAATTGTGTTCCCAAACAGCAATATATCCGATTATAATCATGTCTAGGCGAGTACTTCTCTAAAAATATGTTTATTATGGGTATCAACGCATTCGTTCCTGTAACCTTTGTTAAAATGTTACCCTGATTGAACAAAAGATTGAATCTTTTCTGTGTTTTTAACAGCTGCAAAACGGAATATGGATAGATTTTAGACTCATATTTATTATTATCTTCAAATATTTGGTTTTCATATACCATTGGCGTTGTGTTTTTTTGGTTACTTAATAAGCCTTGTTTTGTTATTATTAAGAAGACAACTAATTTTTTTCTCTCTTCTTAAAATCCGTCAAAGCTTCATCGTTACTTTTATAATGAAGAGTAACCAGCTCATTTTTGGGGGGTTTTATAATAAAAAAGAAATAAGCTTTAAATCAACTTTGATTTTATAACTATTTTAACATTATATAAAGTCTTTGTTACCTTTAACATTATCTATACACAAGCAGGAGTTTAACAAATATGAACCTGAAAACATGAGGGCAAAATCCACTTCTTTACGCAAATAGTTTCAATTTCTTAGCAGCGTTTATCTTTTGTCTGTTCATGTATGCTTCCTTTTTCTTAGGATCAGTCTTCCAATTAACAATGATATTATCCATATTGGCTATGGCAGCTTCCATTTGTTTTTGTTTGGCCAAATGCTTCTCTTCTCTTTCTTTTCTGATTATGATTATATCTTGTAATTCGTTAATCACGTTTTTGTTCAAGTCTTCGATCTTTTCTTCAAAGAAAGTATCAACCTTTGAGTACTCCTTAACAACCTTCAAATTTCTCTTTAGTTTACTCATGCTGTTTAGGTCTATAACTTCATTGGTGACAGGTTCAACAAAATGACTCAATTGCTCCTTGGTGGTTAAACTATCTGGTTTAGGTAAGAAATCTACCAACCCATATCTATAACAAACATGGTAAATTTGTTTGTAATCTTCCTTATTGTAGTCAGGATTTTCCCATACTTTGGTCAATGGGTTTATGCTTGGTAAGAATGGATTTTTTAATGGATCTATGCTTGAAGAAAAAGTCTTTTTGTACTTTAAGTTAGGTGGATATTTTGCAAAGAAAGATTTTACATTTTCTGGCAAGTTCTCAAATAAGTCTGTGTAAACTTCTTGTTGTGGCTTAGCTGTGTTTTGAACGATTTGAAGGGCTTTGATATGTTTCAAAACATTTTCAATATTTCTTTCTTGACGTAGAACCTGATTTATTCTCAACATTGTTGTATATAGCCCTATATATGGTTTATTAGGTTCTTACTTTATAGTATGAAATATTCAAATGTAGAAGAAAAAAGAAAGAAAAAAACTCGTTATAATAGCTGTTCTTCGTAAGTTTTCAATGCTATGAAAAATTTTCATTTTTTTTTTTTGCTTATAAAGAAATCACTTATATACATTATATCCGACAACAATCACACAACAACCTGGTTAGTATTCGGATCTCAGCTCTAGGATTCTGTCCCATTCAGGTTCACTACTCCAGTAATTGACACACTTGCTCATCAACAACTTAATAGTCATTTTGCACTTATATTGCCAGTTCTTGCAAACCAAAGAACCTTCGATTCTACCGTCCATTGGACCCAAGTTTTCGTAACTGGATAATAAATCTTCCATTTCTTCAAGAGCCTTGACAAATACCTTCTTATCAGTGGTTATAGCGACATTATTAACAACATTTCTGAAAGATATTTCGGCATAGTTTAAAGCGTTCCAAGGTCTTGTTTGCAACAATTCGTATCTTGATAGAATCTTATAGACTTGGGAGATTTCAGGAGATTGCATAGAAGCTATTTTGGTAGGCAATTCTTTTTCAAATAAGTTGACTAACTTAGTTTGGAAGGTTGTGGAATTGCTATCATTTGTTAATTGTTCAAATAATTCTTGAATAACTTCTATATCAATAAGGTTTTGAGTATCCAACAACTTTGAGTAAGTGTTCAATACATCACTCCATCTACGCAGTCTCAAAGATAAAATCATCAAGTTTTGGATGATTTGCCAATTGCTCTTGGCTGTGTGTTGACTACCATTGGTGAATGAAACAGCCTTGCTGAAAGCTGAGTATGCTTGTTCGAACATAGTCAATTCCAATAAGGCAGCACCTAAATTAGACCATGCCTTCATGTTAGTATCATCGACTTGCACACATTTTTGGAAGGCTAATCTGGCTTTGCTCCAGTCTTCAGCTTGCATGGCAATACATCCATACAAGTAAATGTTGTCAAATGAAGATCTCATGATGTTGCACTCTTCAAAGTGTGTTAGTGCACCCTTTAAATCATTCAATTTGTAAAAGGCATGTTTGGCTAAAGACAACTTAGCATTGGTATAACGACCTTTGTCCCAAGCCTTTTCCCAATATGTAGGGTCTTGTTTGATATCACCCAAAATACTCATAGATCTATATTCTTCAGGATTTTCAATCAATCTTTCTTCCAAAATCTTCAAACCTTGTTGTTCTTCACCTATGGCACAATGACATAAAGCCAATTCATTAAACATATGCAGTCTCTTGTAAATCTCCATAGCAGATTTAACAACACCTAGTTCCATGTACTTTTCAGCCAATTGACTTTGTAAAATCCAATTAGGTCTTGGTGGCAATAAATAAAAGAATTGGTTATCAAAGTGGAAAGTTGAGTCTTGTAAATCATTGATCAATTGCTCCATTTGAAGTAAAGCTCTTTCAATGGTCTTAGCCTTACCTGTTTCAATCAAAGATCTTTCCCATAGGGTGTATGTAAATATTAAAGAATTACAGCCTTCAATATTAGATGTTAATCTTTCAATTATGGCCATCAATTCTTGCTCAACTAATGGATCTTTAGCTGGAGAAGATATTTTTATAGCCTCCAATCTCAACAAGAATTGGATTTCATCAAAAAATGTTAACTTTGGTTGTTTATTAAAGTCTAAGTTGGATAAGTTCTTTGGCAATTCTGCTGATGTAGCAACCGTTTTCAAGAACTTATTACTGTATTCAGGAAGGTCCATATTTTCATCTTCCTCATCAGTAGCCTTGGTAAATACAGGTTTATCTAGTAAAGTTTCGTGGTTTAATTTGAAAGATTCAATAGAATCATCAGAGTGTTTGAAAATACTATTTTCAAGTTTGATTTGATCTTCAGAACTTTGTGCTAAAATGATCAAATTATTGTGGTAATTAGTTTGAAACTTTGTTCTTTGAACTTTTGCACCTGTTAAGACATACTCCATGTTACTTAGTTCAACATATTTATTCAAACAGTCACCAGCATACAAATGCTCATTGTGTAATAAAACAGATACTTTACAACTTTCTAGGTAATACATTTGTAAGATCTTTTGTTTTAAAGGGAAATCTTGTATGGAAGCAGTCAATTTGTTTATAATTTCCTCATCTCCGCAGAAAAATGATTGTAAAATATCAACTTGTGGATCATCTGCCATCAATACATTTTGTGTAAAAAAGGATAAATGAATACTTAGTATTCTACAGTACCAATAAATTATCAATAAATTAGAATCATTGTTGTTCTTCATGTTCTCAAGATCACATTTGTTCAAATCAATAAAATTTTGAATCTGTTGCTTGATGGAAATAAATTGTTCGGATTTCTTCAAAAAAGCATAAGGTAGATGTCCTCCAATGGATAATTTCTTCGATGTTTCTATATCCATTTTTTCTGGCTGTTCCTTCTCAATGTTTGTGAAATTAGCTTGAATGAATTCTTGAAGATTTTTGATGATATCTATCAATTCATCTGCTTCATTTCCGTAATCATTAGTGCTGTTTAATAAAAACTTACAGTGAGATGTAATATCCATTATTATCAGTGTAACAAAATGTGTTTTTGGTTCCTCTATAATTATGGAACGTTTTCTTGTTCCTCATAGAGATGATCATCTATTAAATGTGAAAATTCTACTATGAACAATTTTTTGGCCTCATGTTTTTTTCTTACCTAAGCGGGCATCTTAGTGCCGAAATAAAAAGAAAAAGAAAAAAAAAGAAATGGTACCCTAAATAGGAAATTTCTATTTGGGAAAGGCGGGTAATAAATCAATTATTATCGATTTATCACAGCTGTTCCTTGCTTCATATATGTTATTTCCAGCAATAAACGTACCATATATATTATTCAATACCAGCTAACTTGAATCAGTAGTAATCTCTTGTAGAAAAAAACTTCAAGCAGTTTGATGCAGTTATTGTTTATATCCGATACGCGTCAATATTTCTAATGCTGCGCTACCAAGAGTTCCTGGACGCATCCTACGTGGGCAAAAAAGAAAAAAAGCACTAAAAAAACTTGCCTTTCTTACATCGTGGTGAAGGGATTCTACGGGACGCGTTAACTTATATGATTTAAAAAATTTAAAATAAAAAACATATATATTAGAAAAAACACCATACAGAATAATATACAAATAATGAGTTTTGCTAACGATTCGTTTGATAATTACGGAGGTGGCTTCACCGACACCACCGAACAAGTCCAAGTTGTTACGAAGAGATTGGCCAAGCCAATCTCAGTAGGTATGTTGAACTGGTGTAAAAACTTTTCCAGTATGCCAGAAAAGTCCAATGACTTCGCTTCACAAAGTTTCAGTGAGATGTCCTCAGCTCCTAATGTTATTAAATACGAAGATATGGAAATCAGCAATGTTTTGTTTTCAGGTTTCATTTCTGACTTGAGTATTCAATCAGGTTTCAATGTTTACAGAGTTGATGATGGTTCTGGGTCTTATGATGTAAGATACTATAAACAAAACGATACAGGATTAGACGGAGGAGACAACGAAGGTGAATTTTTAGATCCAGAAGAAGAAACCAGCAAAGAAGATGAAATTGATAACAAGTTTAGAAAAAAAGACCTAGTTAGATTCAGTGGAGCCACTAAACTATCTAACAACAACGTCAATTTATCATACGTAAGAATGCATAAGGTTATGAACTACAATGCCCACATTGATATGCTTTTAGAAGCTTGTCAACAATTTGCCATATCAAAGAACTTGCTGAATGAATATGGTGAGGTGCCAAATGGTTCTTCAGGCCAATCCGGATCTTCTAAATCTCAAAAGAATTTGTTTTTGGATACTACTTTGAGTATCTCAGATAGAATTGTTGAGTATTTGACTGTTGCTAAACACCAATACTCTGATGGTTCAGGTGTACCAAGAAGAGAAATAGAAGATAAATTGAATTTGGACACAGAAGCTGTCTTAACAGCCTTGGATGATTTAATAAATGTTGGTACTGTTCACGAAGAAGACGGTAACTTCATATTAATGTAAAGTAAGAAATATATAGCTTAAACTAGCATTTTTATTATCTTCATATGAATAAAATTTTTTTTTTTCTTATTAAGTCATGAGATGCTTTAACATAATAGCTTGCAATCTAAGTAATTTGTTCATATTCGATAACTTCTTATTCACGTTTTTGTTGATTTAGAAGCCACAAAGATCCTTATAAGAAATATTTTTTTAGAGAACACAAAGGTGGTATGCACTTAAGTTTTTGTGTACACCATAAATCCAATACCACAAACATCAACTCTTTGATGCTTTTTGTGTTTGTTAAAGAAGTCAGCTTAGTAATGTAGTTTATAATCTTTATCGTTTGATTCTTCAAAGATAAATACATTATAAAAATAACCAATAATTAGTTGTGCTACCAGAAGAAATGAGATCAGCTTTATTGCTCTTGGCAAATGCCATAATTCTTTTAGCTTCAAAAGTAAATGCTTTTGTTCATCCAATTGAAATTTTTGGTAAATTCTTTGTTGATTCAATAACCAAACAGCCATTTTTTCTTAAAGGTTTGGATTATCAGCCTGGAGGTGCTGCTGCAGTTAACAGCAAAGAAGATGTTTTGTCCAATCCACAAAAGTGTGCAAGAGATATTTTATTAATGCAAGATTTAGGAGTCAATACCATAAGAGTTTATTCGGTGAATCCAGATTTGAATCATGATGTTTGTATGACGATGCTAGCTGCATCGGGAATATATTTAGTATTGGATGTCAATTCTCCACTACAAGGACAACACTTGAACAGATATGAGCCCTGGACTACATATACAACATCATATTTGGAGCACGTTTTTAAAGTTGTTGATGTATTTTCCAAATACAATAACACATTGGCCTTTTTTGCCGGCAATGAAGTTATTAATGATAAAAGATCAGCTAGAAATGCTCCCCCATTTGTTAAACAACTAATCAGCGATATAAAGCAATACATGGCAAAGCACTCACCAAGAAATGTTCCTGTTGGATACTCAGCAGCTGATGATTTGGACTATAGAGTATCTTTATCAAAGTATTTAGAATGCGAGCATCAAGCTTTTCCCAACGGATCTGTTGACTTTTATGGAATTAACACATACCAGTGGTGTGGTCACCAAACTTTTGAGAGCTCCGGTTACGATAAATTAACTAAGGCTTACCATGATTATACAAAGCCAGTATTCTTTTCTGAATTTGGATGTAATGAGGTAGTACCGAGACAATTTGAGGAAATTGAAGCTATGTTTTCTCCTCAAATGTTTACTACTTTTTCTGGTGGTTTGATATATGAATACAGTTTAGAGCCAAACAATTATGGTATAGTAAAAATTGATGAAACCAAAAAAACAGTCACTTTATTGGATGATTATAAAATACTAAAGGCTATGTACCATAAGGTACAAATTCCAACATCTGAGGAGGTTATCAACGAATTAAATAACTCTGAAAATCCAAGCTTCTTCAAAAATTTACCAAAATCATCTACTTGTGAATCCGAGTATAAAAACATTGAAATTACCAAAGAACCTTCCAGTGCTATTGGGAAGGAGTTTATTGTCCATGGCATGGACATGACTCACAAACCAAACTTTTTGGACCTAAATGACGATGACTTTGTTATCAAGGATTACAAGATCTTTGATATAGACGGAAAGACAGAATATATCAAGCCATCTAACATGAGAGTTTCCAAAACCATTGAAATATTTGAAATAACAGAATTTGAACGAGAAAGAATTCAACATAATAAGGATAAAAATGCAAGTATGTATCTTTAAGAAAACTTAGTGATGTTATTACTAAATGAAAGAAAACAATTATTACTTTGCTGGAGATATATAAAGTTTCATTCATGTTCATCTCAGGCAGTGTACACTCTCTTTGTCGTGTAAACACTAGAATCAAAAGAGCAAGTGCAAGTGCAAAAAGATCAAATGAAAAAGTGATTTATAATATTCTCTCAGAAAAGAAAAGTATAAAATGAAATCTCAACCATTTACTAACAAATAAAAACAACTTGTTGCATATTATATTTTTTTTCACAAAAGGTAACGTCAATAATGCTAATATCAACTTCATGTATGGAGCAACTGCAATTTCAATATTACTACCATTATGGATAGTTTTCAAAAATCAATAAACTTCATTTGGTATATAAAACATTAAAAATCCAACTCATTTGTCTTTATTCTTACCTTCAGGAAGCAAGGACTCCGTGTTAGAAGCAAGGTTTGACTGTTTTTTCAAATTGTTAATGGTATCTTTCAATTCCTCTGGAATTTCACTATCCTTTATGGCATTGATATCATAAGAAATCTCCACTCCCTTTTTCTTCAGTATATCTGCCAATGTCAAATTCTTGACGTTATCTTGAAAGATCTTCATATGATCCGAAATTAAATGACGATTTGTGCATTTCGGACATTCACAGATCACAGATCCTTTATAGTATCCATGTTTCGTTATTTGATGGGATGATCTGTGTTGACATTTGTTACAAGTGAAAACCAAAAGAAGCTTATCATTTGGGTTGTAAGGGATTTTGAATGAATTCAATCTTTTATTTACTGTTCTATATAGCAGGTTTCTGATCATATTTGCCTGTGTGTTGATGCTTACTGTGATGGGCCTTGGTATGTCCTTATTAGGAAACCTGAGTTGAACGCATATTTGGTAACGTATGGGGGGCCCAAAAAAATAGTGAGTAAAGAAAGCGCTTACCCTAATATATGTGGGTTGTTTTTGTTGTTGTTTTTTTTTTTTTGGCTGAGCTTTGGATTTTTTTTGGTTTGATATTTAAATTAAAAAATGAATCTTTATTTGTTTACAGTTGTTTGTATAAGGTGTGAGACCAAACAACCTCGATTTGAAGACATTTGAAAATGGTAAAAGAAGAAATTGGATTGTTTAAAACCAGCATGTCGGATTTTACAGCGAAACTGAAGGACTCGTGTATCAAAACGAAGAAAACAACCTTGGAAACAGATCCTTACAATCAATATGAATCTGAATTCGATAATACAGCAGTTGACCATGAATCACCTACAAAAAAACATAAAAAACAATCAAGACTGACTGAGCCACCAGTGCTTACTAAAAAGCGGACAGAATCAGTAAGCAGTGATAAGTCCACGAGTGATGGAGAAGAACGTGAACTTTTAAGCAAACCTGTAGCATTAGCTAAACTAACGCAAGCCTTCAATCTAAGCCATGAATTAGATGAAGAAGATGATTATGAGCGAAGCTCCACAGTAGAACTGGACTGTAAAGATAGATTTTTTAAGAATTGTGACTTTATTAAGACGATAAAACAAGAAAAAAGTTATGCTGAAGATAAAGAACCAAGTTTGGATATGTCGGCTTTAGTAAACATAGAGATGTCAAACATCAAAAAGCCCAACGCATCGCCTGAGGAGACGAAGTTCTTTGATGATAACGATTATAGAGGAAAGGAAGAGGACAAGGAGATAGGAGCAGATCTGCTGATGTATCTAGCATCTTCACCTTCAGCCTCACAGAAGTTAAACAAGAACATGATAACATCACCAAGACCAACCACCTACTCATTGAACATTCCAAATTCACAATCCACTTACTTAAACTCAGATAAAAAACAACAAGGTGAAGCTTACGGAAAATACAAGAACTTGAACAAAAAGGATTACGATCATATGTCTGCACCTTCTACGCTATTAGATTACGACGGAAAAACCATGCTTTCTAGTAATGTATCATACAAAAATAACAATGTAACATACCAAAATCCCCAGGATAAATTAAGATCAGGCATGAACACTGAAAACAGTCTTCCTAATAAATACAAATTGCTGTCTACCCCAATAGCCAAAAACAGAGACTACTTTGGTCTGGACAGTTCTATTCTCAGGTACGCCACCATGTCCGGTGGTAGTGTAGTGCATAGTAACTATGAAATACCAGATGTAGTCTTACTAAGCGGGAAGGCTGACTTGAACAATAAATTAAAGGCTGCTGCGGAAGATGATAAAGAAATATCTAGAGTTGTTGAAGAAGATGTATCTTTAAAGGGACTGGATGAAACAAGTGATGAAGAAACTGAAGAATTAAAGTCAACTGATTTCAAGCAGCAAGTCAAACCAAAAAAGTCTAAGAAGAAAACAGCTAATGTCGATAATGAAGAGGGTTTTGATATTAATAGATTATTTGTTACTCCAAATATAAGTAAATCTGGAGTCATGTCAAACGACCACTCACATCATCAAATGATTGATAGTGTTATGTTGAATAAAGTGTCGGATGCTATACACTTACAGCCAACTAATAACGAAGACGAAGTATAAACTATATATTAATTAAATTCTTTTCTTTTTTTTTTTTTTTTACTAGTGATTTTAAAATTGCCTAAATAGGAGATTTGTTGATTAAAAAACCTTCAATGCCAAAACGTGGGCACGGTCAATAGATTCCGTAATCTAAATTTCACATTATGGGTTATTTTCAAATAAACAACAAGTTGGTTGAGCATCGATACAGTACTGTCGCTTAATGTTTCAATTAGATACGGAATAAGAGCAAGACCAAAATAAAGTTCATCTTCTTTCCATTTATGAAGCACAAAAATGTCCACCAATAAGAACAACCCAAAATATACCGATAATCCTTACCATCAACCTAAAAGCTCCAATTTCCTAGGCAGAAGGCTATCGGTTGTGTCCAATGTTCCTTCATACATGACATCCATATCTAGTATCAACTCTGGTATAACCACTGATGATCATAACTCTGATGAAGAAAACATGGATGAGGATGATGTTTGGTACCCAATGGAGCCTTTAAAGTCTAACAGCTCGACTCGTTCAAGTTTTGAAGGATCCATGAAAGGCACAGAAGCTGCATACGCATCAGGAAATAGAGTATACAATCAAAATGATAAAGAAGAAACCGGAAATACCAATTACAGCTCAACAGATTTTTTTGAGTATAATGTATTGGAAAAGTTCTCATTTGAAGAGTGTATAGATCTATATAATAGAAAACATCCCAAGAACCCAATATTGAATACAGATTTAAAGATTCAGCCATCTGCAGCAAGTAGTGAGGCATCAAATAACAGAGTAACCTTTGGACACATGAATAAAGTTGAAGAAGACGATATAGAAGAAAAGGCTTCTGATTTCTTACTATCAAACAATTCATCAGACCCATCCATAAAAACCTGTACCAAAGATTTCATAGAAGATGAGATTTTGCCTACAAATTATGTTGTTCCTAATAGATTTTCATTGTTTCATTTATCAAGCGATTCAACCATACATGCACCTATCATACCTTCCTTATTAATAAGATCTAAATATAACAGCTTTGAATCGCTATTGGAGAAGAACTGGTGGTTGCATTCAACCTCTCCTACAGATGAAGAATTGAAGAAGATATGTAAAAACTTCAAAATCCATCCTTTGACCATAGAAGATATAAGATTGCAAGAAATTAGAGAAAAGGTGAATTTCTTCCCTAATTATTATTTTATCTCTTATCCAACCTTCAAAAACTTGGAAATTATTCCTGTTTATATTATAGTCTTTCACAATGGTGGAGGAATTTTGACTTTCCAATTTGGTGATGAAGAAGTAACACATTTCAAAACAGTTAGAAAAAGAGTTAGACAACTAAGAGAGGTATTGAAGGTCAATGCCGATTGGATTTCTTATGCAATCATTGATGACATTACAGATTCTTTCCAACCGGCAATCACGGACTTGGAATTAGAAGCAGACGTCATAGAAGACTCGGTATTCATAGCCAGAGAATTGAATTTCAAGGAAATGCTTCAAAGAATTGGTGAATCCAGAAGAAAAACCATGACTTTGATGAGATTGTTATCTGGTAAAAATGATGTTATCAAAATGTTCATGAAGAGATTCAATAACAATCATATTAATGAAACAACAGATTATAGAACAGACATCAGTTTATATTTGGGTGATATCCAAGATCATATTTTGACCATGCATTCAAATTTGCTGTCTTTCGAAAAGATTTTTTCAAGATCACATAGTAATTATTTAGCACAATTGCAAGTTGAATCTTTTAATGCTAATAACAGATCTTCAGAGATTTTATCAAGAGTGACACTTATTGGTACCATGCTGTTACCATTAAACGTATTACCTTCATTATTTGGTATGAATGTAAAAATCCCTGGATTAGGACACGAAAATTATGGATGGTTTATTGGAATGATATTGTTTCTGATATTGCTTTGTGTAGTGACCTTTATCATCAGTAGTATATGGATGAGAAAGATCAAAAACCCGGATACATTAAATGAAATAGGTGAAGATCAAAATAAAAAATGGTTTGAAATCTTAGTAGAATACTGGCCATTTGTTTATCTAAAAAGAAAAAATCAAGTTGATGATTATAAATCTGAAATTAGTAGGGAAGTTGAGGAAATCACCAGTAGATTACCTCCATTACCTAAATACCAAAGTAGAAACTAGCGTCTATTCCGAATGCAACTGCATATATATATATAAATGTAAAAATTATTTAGACTTTTTTTGTTTTTTGTTTTTACCTTGATGTTCTTCATCAACTATTTCATCAAAGTTTATTGGATACTTTTGTCTCCAGTTGCTTAATCTCTTACCCTTCTTTAACATTTTTCTTCTTTCTTTCATAATTTCTTCCTTCTTCTTATAATTGGTGAAGTTCTTAATTGGCATGAATTCGTTCAATTGTTCATCCTCAGCAGCAAAGATTTCTCTCAATTCTAAACCAAATGAGTTTGGTGAAACTTCTCTATATCTGAACTTGACATCCTCTTGTTTTCTAGATCTACCTCTTTCTTCAGGGGCTTTGATTGTGTCTATAATATTCAATTTCTTAGCTTCTAATGTATTTTCGATAATATTATCTAATTTATTAGCATCTTTTTTAGCTTGTTCTTTTTCTAATTGTTTTTGCTTCTTTTTAGATAACTTCTTTTCTTCTTTAACTTCCTTGATTTCTTCAGCTTCTTCATCTTCGGCAAATTCGCCTTCCATGTCTACAGGAGCATCGCCATCTTCGTTATAGAAGTTGTCATCAAATAATTCATTGATCAAGGCATCCCAATTGTTCATATCAAAATCACCATCAATCAATAAGTCACTTAATTTGTTGACCATAGCATCATCAATTTTCTTACCATACTCTTTTTCAATGCCCAAAATAATATCTTTCATTTGTTTACTCATCTTGGTCTTTGTCTTTTGAACTTGTTGGTTAATGTTAGAGCTTTCCTTTATTTTTTGTTCTTTTTCCAACAATCTCTTCTTTTGTCTTGATGACAATTGATCTCTTCTTAAAGTGGCTTGTTGTCTAGCATATGAAACAACTTCAACAGAGTTAGGATCTTCATATCTGAAATTATAAGCGTTTTCAAACTTTTCGGCTGCTTCGTCAAATTCATCATCGTCATCAGCAATGTTTTCTATTGTCTTGTATTCTCCTAATTCTTTGGCAACAGTAACTTCACCTTTTTCATTGATAGTCTTTGGAATCCAGGCTTGCTTATCCAAAAATTGTTGAAGAAACTCTTCTTTCTTTTCATCATCACTTTCATCTTCTTTTAATTCAGGTAACTTATCAGTGATAGCCTTAATGGATGTTTTCTTTTCTTTTTTGGTAAAGAAATCTTCACCATCACTGTCTTCCTTGTCACTCAATTCAGCGTTAATTTCGTTAATAATTTCATTCTTTTGATCATCTTGTTCTTCTTGATATGTCTTGAATGGTTTTTCTTCTTGATTGTTAGAAAGTAGTAAATCTCTTTGATAATCTTTAAGATATAAAGGCTTATCGGCAATTTTTTTTTCGACTTCAAAATGTTCATCTTTGAAGAATTCGTTTTCCTTGTTTAATAACTTGTCAAGTTCGTTGTTTTTTAATAAGTGAAGAACATTAGAAATATCCTCATCAACTTTGTTATTGATTAAATCACCATGGTCATCTTCTTCTTCTGAAGATGAAGAAGAGGTGATTTCCTTGTTGATAGTTTCTTCGTTTTCTTGATTAGTAGCTTTGTTCTTATTAGATCTTCTAGCCATATTGTAATTTGTGGTAATGTTTGGATAGATATCTTGTTTCATTGTGAAACTTTTCTACTCAATATTTTAAAAAAAAAAACTAATGAATTTTTTTTAAAGCTGAACCTTTTGTATAGAATCAATCACTCTCTTAAAGAGGAAATCCGCTACGAAGAAAAAAAGAAAAAGAAAAAAAGAAATGCATTTTCGGACATAAGACATCTTCACTTACACCAAAAACACTACTCGTTGTGCTCTATGTTCTTCTTAACAATCTTGGTATTCTTGGAACATAATATAGTAGTAGATTGCTGGAGTACGTAATGAACGGTTTTTTTTTTTACTTATTCATTTATTTTTTTTTGTAATTTGTATGTTTATATGTTGATTATACTGTACCTAGGGAGTTAATTTTGATGACAAAGGCTTTACCTTATGAATCAACATTAAATTCAATACTAATATTTTACTTCTAACTTGTTATTATTCAACAAACTACACATATATAAATGTTGTTACTGTTCACAGTCATCAAACTACCAAAAACAACCTTAGTTGGTTGTTATAAAACTATTCGGGTAAACTTTACTATTCGGAGATTAGATGGCATCATGTTTTTTTTTTCTTAATCGCCTTAAAAAAGAAAAACAACACCATTAGAGGGGGAAAAATAATTTAGTACAACAAACACTATAAACCAATCAAGATACTACTCAATTATAAATGGAAACACATATTAATCATAGGCAAAAAGCCTTTATAATAAGGTTTTTGAACCATCCATTAGCTAAAACGTACATAATTCCGTTGAGTTCCTCCATAAAGGCAAGACTACAAGCCTTATCAGCAATTTTCTTATCTATCTCCTTACTGCTAATCATTGACAGCAGCATATACTCAAGAAGGAAATTACCTAGTGAAAACATTGGAGGGATTAAGGTATGGGATTATATGAATTACATACTGTGCATTATCGGCTACATAATAATAAGTGGGATACCAAAACGCGAATTGCTTAACAACGAAGAAGAAGATTACGATCTTTACGGAACTGGTAGCAATAGCACACAATTAAAGTTTGTGTTGTTTTGCGGCTTCACTATTCTTGGATTGGGTTGTTCAGGTGAAATTGTAAGGTTTTTGATCAACTACCTGTTGAAAAACGATTCAGGTGTGCCTTTAGAATGGGAAATTTTATGTGTTGGTTTCAATGCAATGTTTTCATGTATTTTTGTTATGTTAAGTTGTATGATTTTATGGTTAGGTCAAAGTTTACACAATAACGATAATGAAGAGTACAGATTAACATTATAAACTATATATCGTTATAAAAAATAAGAATTTAAAAAAGAAAGAAAAAACATTTAAAATTTGAAGAAAAAGGTTTAATTTTTTCGTATTCATATCTTCAATTACACTGATTGTTTTAATTATACATAATAGTACCTGATATTACTTTCATAATACTTTTAAATATAAAAATACATCTTTTAAGCTGATAATTTGGCTAATCTTGATTCACCTAAAACTAATCTATCATATTCAGTAAAATCAAATAAATCTTTGGGTAGAGGGACTCCTTCGTAAGAATCATTATGTTTCAATTCTTGGAACCAATCAGAACACATAGCATCCAAACAGCTCAATCTTTTATCTGGATCGTAACACAACAATCCCATTAATAGGTCAATACCATTTTCATCACTCAGTCCTTTAAAAACACTTTGGAATCTTTCCCTTACTGAACCACTAAATAGCTTTTCTGAAAACAAAGGTCCATCATAGCTTGGATTAGATAGGAATACAAATCTTTTATCTGGGGGACCCAATAACTTGGATATCTCACGTAATTGAAGAATAGGATCAGAACCCTGAAATACAATTTTTCCTAATAACATTTCACCTATAACACACCCAATAGACCAGTTGTCTATGTTGACGTGGTATTGACTCTTTCCTAATACTAACTCAGGAGCTCTGTAAAATCTCGAACAGATGTATGCAATAGAAGGGTAATCGTCTAATTGCTTTGCTGAACCAAAGTCACAAATCTTCAATAACAAATTTTCTGGGTCTATTAGTACATTACTTGGTTTTATATCTCTGTGACATATGTTTGTGCTGTGTAAATAAGACATACCCTTCAAAAGTTGGTATGAATATGCTTTAATATGGAATAACGGAATGGATTTTTGAAGTTTATTGTATTTGACAATCTCATGCATTAATGTTTGGGGTAAACACTCCATACATAAATGTAGGTATAATTGCTTTGTATATCCAGGAACTGCTGAGTTGGTGCTTGACTTATCTTTGGTTAAAACATAGTCTATGAAGTAATAATATAGCTTTATGAGATTTGGATGGTTAGTTACCTTCAAAATAGCAAGTTCTCTAGATTTATATTCGGTTTGAGCTAAAACTCTTTTAACAGCAAAAGGACCTTCCCAATTGGTTTCTGGTGCACTTTCGCTCGTTTTGTTTTCTTGATACTGTTTCATCTTAAGATTATGTTTATCTAAATTTACCATGTAAGCCTTTGATACAACTCCAAAGGCCCCATGGCCTAAACGCTTGTATTCTTTTATATAGAACTTATTGACTTCTTGAGTCACGTTATTTGTAACTTCGGATGTAGTGTATTCTTGAACTTGTTGGGAAGAACTCATTATTTGTTCGTTTAATGTACAAAGGAGATTTCGTTGTTTTTTTTTTTTTTTATTATTTTAAAAAAAAAAATGTTACTTGTTTACTGTTGTATTTGGTTATTCCTTCTAATATACCTTCTTAACTAAGAATTAAAATACAAATTCTATTATAAAAAGATGTTATTGTTATAATATACTATATTCTTATTGGAAATGATTACAATATATGATAAAGTGGTTCGATAAGAGTTAAATCTCGACTTCTGTTTAGCACTTACCCTTTAAAAAAAAATCGCACATATGGGTAAACAAACACTTTTTAAACCAAATGTGAATGAGTGTTTTTTTTTATATTTGTTTATCAAATATTTGAGCCTAGCGTAAATCCAGCCATGAAGAGGGTATTTCCTATTTGGGCAATATTTACTAAAGCCGATTTGATAAAGTTTTAAACTACAAGATTACCGAAAAAAGCACGTGATTAATTGTTTGGGGTTTTTTTGTACATCGATACCGTTAGTGTGATCAGAGTTGGCTAATTGAAGCTAATAAAGTGATATGGGTAGTATGCATAGACGATAGTTTGGCTTAAAGGTTGGTTTGCTTATTTTTTTTTTTTTGCTTTTCACAACGATTTAATGTTTCAAATAACCACCAAATGCTCTATTACTTACCCGAATGAATATTTAAAATATGTTTTTACTCTTTTAGGCAATTCTTTGCTTTGCCTAATTTTTATCTTCTTCTCCGTACGCCTAAGAGCAAATTCACATAGAAAAAAAATAAAAAAATTTTCACCTGTAATTCTTCAATATCGATCCTATACTCTAAAGAAGAATCAGAAGACAACCTCCATAAGGACATACTCACCCACCATAATGTTAAATATCAGATCTAAACTATTTAATTTTAACACAAAACCATTCATATTCAACCAGTTTAGACTAGCCTCTACTCTACCTAATATTCAAGCCAGTGCTATATCATCTGGTGTAAAGCCTATAGACGGTGATGAACTAAAAGAGCAAATCATTAAAGAAACCCAAGAAGCTGAAGCTAATTTGGAGCTAGTCAAGTACGCCATAGATGTACAATTCAAAAAAAATAATATAAAAGTATCTTTTTCTGAATACTTTGATGTAACAAACAATGTAGAAATAAACGATGAATTAGATTACCATGAATTGATAAAAAATAAAATCAAGTTAAAAGAAAAATTAAGATGGAAGACTTCTCTAGGTTGTATAGGTTTCAAAAATGCTGCAAAGAGACAACCTGAAGCTGCTACAGTCTTGTGTAAATATGTCAGTAATAAAATAGCAACATACTTAGCATCCGGAGATTTGATTCAACTAAAGAAACAAGTTGTTGATTCTCAATCTGGTAAATTAAACAAAGATGGATTTACAACCAATAGCAATACTGTTATCAAAAAGAAAGCTCCTTTATACTTTTCATTCAAGGGTATTGCCACTACTAAACAAGCATTTATGCAAGCCTTATTAGGTCCAGAAGGTGAAGAATTAGCTCCTTATATTGATGTTGTTGCTGATAAAACAGGTACAAAACATGGTGGTAATAGAGGTAAATCTGTAAGAAGAGTTTGATCACGACATCCTGTACATATAATTATTATTTTTATTTTTATTGTTTTTGTTTTTAATAGAGTTAAAATGGCATTCTTTTGATTATAATCATGTTAAATTTTTCGTAGCATGAATTTTAAACTAAAAAAGTTGAACTTATCAATATAGATAAACGCATATTATAACATATTTCGGATATAAGAAATATTCTCCATTTAGCCAAATCTGAAATTGTATAATTTTTTTTATTACATTTTTTTTTAACTAAAAAAAAAATATTTGAATATTTGAAAAATATAATTTTTTTTTCTTTAAATTTGTTTAAAATAAAAAAGTATGCTTCTTTTTTATATAATTATTACTCTAATAGGAAATATTTACTAGCAAAATAGTAAAAAACAAGATTTACTTTTTGACAAAAATCACTTATTTTGTGAAATATACATGTCGTATAACAATTTTAACTAAAAATACAATACATTATTCATTACTCACAATGCTATATTCAACGATTCTGGTAGCAACTTTCCTTCACATAAGCATTTGTGTGTATTAATTCAATTAGAGTAATTCTTTTTTTTTTTCTTCTGTATTTTCAAATAGTTTCTTTTTTCAGTAGCTATGCCCTATTTCAGTATAATCTGTTTAATCTAGTACGAAGAAAAAAAAAATTTGTTTCATTAGGCGGAAGAAGAAAAACATCTGAAATTTGTTAGTAATTTTCTACTTTTTTTTTTTTCCTTGCAGTAGTTTATTTTACTAAATAATTAATTTTTAAAACAACAGAAATAATAGTAATTACCTATCTGAACCAGACGAATTCATATATACACAATGGCTCCATCTGGTATGTACTAAACATTAACAACCAAGGCAAACAGACCCGATACGTAGTGGAAATCATTTGATATTATAGAAATGAAAGGCAATATAACAGGATATTAAAGACATCATGGAATATAGGGATAAGACGCATTGAAGAGGATACATCTTACAGGATAAATTAAGATATACAGGAAAAGGTATATCAAGATTTAAAAGATTAAAGTAAATGACACTAAAATTTGTATTAAAATCGAGAACAAGAGTATTAGAAATGGGAACACTTGACAAAGTAATGAGAAACGAAGGATTAGGATCTAATGAATGATTGTTCTAAACATTCATAATAAAAGAATTAAACAAAATTTAAAGATCACATTAAAACAAAAAAGTTGAAGATATCTTATTTTGGGGGAATCCAAGATGATGAAATACGTGTTAACTAAACAAGTGAAGGATGAATTTCACCAAGTGATACAACTATTGGCAAAGTTTACTAGTATCAGCATTTAAAAAACCATAAAACAGAAATTTTTAATTGGAAACCCAAATTCTATTGAAAGAATCCATAATAGCTGTTTAAGTAAAGACAGAAGATTTTTTCTGCCAAAAAGATTATCCAATGCCAATTCATGAATTCCTGTTTACTTCTTTGTTGTTTTTTTCTCTGTTCAATAATAATCAAATGATATAAACACGATATTGGGACAGCCAACTACCATAAAATAACCTAAATAAACATCATTACTAACAAATATACACAATTTCTTTATTTAAAAAACAAATAACATTTATAAATAGCTAAAGCTTCTGCTGCTAAAAAAGCTGTTTCCAAAGGTACTAACGGTAAGAAAGCCTTGAAAGTTAGAAACTCTGCTACTTTCAGATTACCAAAGACTTTACAACCAGCCAGATCTCCAAAATACGCTTCTAAGGTTGTTGCCCACTACAATAGATTAGATGCTTACAAGATCATTGAAAAGCCAATCACCTCTGAATCCTCTTTAAAGAAGGTTGAAGACGAAAATATCTTAGTTTTCCAAGTCTCCATGAAATCTAACAAACATCAAATCAAGAAGGCCGTCAAGGAATTATACAACGCTGATGTCTTAAAGGTTAACACTTTAGTTAGACCAAACGGTACCAAGAAGGCTTACGTCAGATTAACTGCTGACCACGATGCTTTAGAAATCGCCTCCGATATTGGTTACATTTAATCTGAATATTTATATATGAAAAAAAACTTTATATAAAATAGAACATATTTCTTTGTAAAAGAAGATATAAACAGATTAGTACAGAATAATAAAACAAGTATATTTTAATATCGTTTTTTTTTTTATTATAATTATTATTTAAACTGAGCTTGCTCCCTTTGATAGTAATAAGTAAACCTTACACATATTTACAGCAGTTATGATATATGTATATATATATCCTGCATTAGGTTTTTCTCCGGTCTGCACTGATACACTTCAAACTTACTGACATAACAATTAAGATCTTGGGTTTAACTTTAAGCACTTTAAATTGTAATCTCTATTGATTGTTATCTCTATCGATTGCTATATAGCTATATATTCAAAGTGCTATTAAAGCCTAATGCCTACGATTAGCATGAACTTTCCAAAAACAGAAATATTATTTCTTCGGGTAACTACACAGCGTATCAATTCTACATTTTCCTGTGACCTGTTGTCTCCGTTTTTCTTTACCTATTGCTCCCTTTAATTAAACACAGATAAGGTAGATTGCTAACACTACCAAGCATACATTAAACGACCAATGAGCACTAAAAAAGACATACTGTTACCTACCGAGGAATTGCCTCCACCATCTTATGAACAAACACCAAGCAACTACTACGTACTTGAAGACTTTGAAAAGCCTATATCTGAATGTAACATATACATAAGAACAATATTCCAAAAAAGAGTATTCAAGCTATTATTCTTCCAAATCTCCTTTACTTTTTTAGTTCAAGTACTGTTTTATAACAACATATTTTCAACAAGCATATTATCTATTGGTTTTGTATACTGGACAAGTTTTATAGGCTCAATCATAACTCTATTTTCATTACTGTTTGCCATCACCCCAATTTTGAATCCTGATGGAGAAATCATGAATCTTGAAAATGATCAATTTGGATGGTTGATTTCATATAATAAGCAATTATTTTTGCTATTTTTATTCACATGCTTTGAATCGATCCTAATTGCCTTTATAACCATACATTACAACAAAGAGCAACTATTGACAGCAGTTTTTATTACTCTTGTGATCATCATTACCGCTTATACCATTTCCAGTTACAAGGCTCGTCAATATGAACAATACGAAATGAATAACAACTTGGATATGTTGGTCGATGAGGAAAATACCATGAGTATGATATACAAAGTCTTGTGGTGTTTGACTTCGGGTTTATTTGCCTTTGGATTTGTGTTGATTTTCATTCCTCACTCATCTGTGGCAGAATTAATTTTCTCTTGGATTGGTGCTGTTATGTTCACTGTTTTCTTATTTGTTGATATGTATATGGTGTTCAGAAAAGTTAGACCTAATGAGGAGATAAAATGTTGTATTATGTTGTATACAGATATAATCAACTTATTCTTGAATATTTTGAGAATAGTATCTCGCAACAATAATGATTAAGTAGGCTATATATGATTGACCCCGTATCAAATCATGCAATTAAAGGGGATGCTTCTTTAATATAACAACACGAATACTATACTACAAATATATGTAATCTACTCATATAAGTACCATTTTATTTTATTTTTTATTTATTTTTTTTTTTTAATTCTTATTTATATTTAATATATATGTATATTTTTCACTATAAAAGTTTCTTTTTTTCTTTCAATTTTTTAAAATTTCATATTGAAAATATACCATATTTAGTATTAAAATCACCGAAGAATCCACTGCTCAAACATACCTTAAAGAATGGAAGAACCTGTAAATAAGAAACTAAAAACAGACATTTGTGAGTTTGTTAATCCAAAAAACAACAAACAATGCAAATCTTTGAAATCTAGCCAATCCCCGATTTACTGCACAAATCATATTTTATATTTCAAAAAATTAGAAGGACGTAAGAAACATAATGATTTCAGCAAGGTGGACAGTGTTTTAGGAAAAAGAATTCCATGTCCATTGGATAAAAATCATTCATGTTGGGAAAAAGAACTTGAAAAGCATATGCAGAAATGTACAAAGGGGAAGATGTTAAAAATGAATGATGAACAAAAATGGTTCAAGAAGGATATTAATGTAGGTACAGAAAAAGAAGTGAAGGAAGTTGATGAATCCAAAATATTGAAGACAATCAATGTATTAAAAAGTCTGAAATTTGATGAATTAGAAACCAAGATTTTGAAAGATGAAAACATTGAGATCAACAGAGTGCAAAGTTTGATAGGTGGACAATTGAAGCATGCTGTTCAGCAATCCTCCTTAATAAGTCATATGAGAAATATAATCAATGAGGATGAAATAAACATTGTAGAATTTGGTTGTGGTAGAGCAGAGTTATCAAGATATGCATGTTTAAGTTTGAGAAATGACAAAAAAATCAAGAAGTCCATATTAATTGATAGAGGTAACAATAGAATGAAATTTGATAAGGACATAAAACTTGAAAATGATAAGATCATTTTGGAAAGATTTAAATGTGACATCAAAGATATGGATTTGTCATTGATGCTGAATGATCACAACAACACACTGGCTATAAGTAAACATTTATGTGGTAGTGCAACTGATTTAACCTTGAGATGCATGTCCAAAATACCAAACAAAAAAGCAACAGTTATAGCTATGTGCTGCAGACACGCATGTAACAGTAGAGATTACATCAATCCTGAATACATCAAAAACATCATAGATGAGAGCAAAGAAGACATTGTGTATGAAGATTTCTTCAAATGTTTGACTAAAATAAGTTCATATGCAACAAGTTCTTACAAAGAAAGCGAAAAAAATAAAAATGATCACTTCACAGGCATGAATGTTGATGAAAGAACCGAAATAGGGTTGATTGCTAGAAGAACCATAGATGAAGGTAGATTACAATGGTGTAAGAAAGAATGGAGCATTGAGAGCAGTATGCTCAAATATTGTGATTACGAAATTACATTGGAGAATGTGGCTTTAGTCGTTCCATTCTGATATATCCTTTGTTAATGATAGTCGTCAACATATGTATATACCTATTCGAGCTTAAAAGCTGATGTTTCATACTGTTTTCTTATTTTAAAAAAAAATTTTTTTTTTAAATTCACTATTTTTTTTTATATATATTGCTAAAAGCGAATGTATTACTTTTGTTCACCATATTGAGATTGTTTACTTTTTTTTTTTAAATAAATACATACTATTTGTCGAAAACACTCCAAGCCAAAGCTTTAGACAACACGACGAAATGGAGCATCTGAGTGACAGAGATAAGAGGAAACTGCTGAGACAAAGAAAAGCACAATCTTTACTTATAGACACGGTAACAGAAGAACCATCGCAAGCATACAAATCAGATTATAATGAATCATTGAAAGAAAACAGATTAATCATACCCAAAAGACAACTCTCACAAAACAGAAATTCTCTGCTGAATGTTTCTACAGAATATAAACAACGATCAAGATCAAAGAATTTAGAGGTGACTAAAGACGAAACCTTATCAAACAAAAGAATAATCACACCAGAAATGGAAAGAAATGCGGATAATATTAAACTGTTGTTATTAGGAGATAGTAACGTTGGGAAAACAGCGATTATTTTACGATATTGCAATGAATTGAAGACCACTAGTAAAGAGGAACATCTAATGAAAACAGAAAACAAGTTGTTTGGAGACGAAAACAATCATCCAAGTCAAATTAGATCAATTAAATTGAGAAAAGAAAAGGCCTATTCCTTGTCAGATTACGAAAACTTGATAGAAAATCCACTTAATAATGACATGAATGATTTGGAAATCAGTACAGGGTCTACCATAGGCATAGACATAAAAACTCAAATGATAAATTTAGACAACAGATTTTTCAAAATCATTATGTGGGATACAGCAGGACAAGAGAGATTCAGAAAATCATTGAATCCATTAATGTATAAAAAAACACATGGGCTGATATTGGTGTATGACATAAGTAATTTGAAATCATTCGAATCTTTGTTGGATTACTGGATATTGGAGTGGCTCAACAACAATACTAAGAGAAGCAAAATATATCTAATAGGAAACAAAACCGATTTGTATAAAAAAAGAGAAGTAACCCATGAGCATGTATTGAAGTTGATGTTCAAATTAGAATCTCTGTATGGTGATATAATAAGCATTGGAGGAAACTATGAAGTCAGTTGTAAAATCCAAGGAAAAAACTCTAGTGGTGTGGAAGTTGCCTTTGAAAGAATAATCCAAGACCTGGTGAGTAGAGGGTACTATGATAAAAACGATGAGGAAGAAGAGGTTGAGGTGATTGATATCCGAAAGAAAGACGATGATGGTGCGTGTTGTTGAATATCATACCGCTACCGTGTAACAATAAATATATTACCCGAATATAACTATAACTTCCTATTTAGGAAACTTTTAGCATAAGTCCGAAATATTGCTGTTTTTTTTTTTTCTAAGGGGGAAAAATTTCTTTTTTTCTCCTATTCTTGCCTTTTGGGCCTTTAAAGTTCCTTACAGGTGGGTGTGTTTTTTTTTTTAAATTTATTCATATAATTAAAGACAACACTCTCATAGAAACCAATACAAAAATACACTACAGAAACATTATACTTTATAATTGTTATTAACTTTAAATCAAAGAAATAACCAAAATCATTATAATTTAAAAATTTTTTTTTCTATACACGAAACTTCAAAAGAAATATAGCTATTTTTTTTCTTTCTAATAAGTAACTTCAACTTTTAATAAAAAAGAATAAAAATACCCACTCAACAATCTTTTGTAAAACTGTATAAGTGAGTTTTTTTATCATTAATATTTTTTTTTAATATCATTTTTTATCAAATAAGTTTGTTCAATTTCTATTTTGTAGATTAAGTTAATCTTATAACTGTGAATAACTAAAAAATAAATAAATTAAGACATATATTCTAAGTATAGTTTTTTATATATTTGATATAAAAAAATCTATTAAGCAAACAAGTAATAAATAAATAATAAAAAATGAGTTTTTCAGATGATGATTTTGATGACATCTACGGTGATGCTCCAAAACCAGTTGAAACCGTTCCTATTCCTGAACAACCTCAGCCTGAAGTAAAAGAAACTGCTCCTGCACCTCCACCATCTACAATTGAAGAAAAAGAAAACAACGATAAGGTTGCGGATGTCAAAGAAGTTGCTAATCCAATACCAGAAATTAAAGAAGATATTGGTCCACTTCCTTCAGTAAAGGAAAACACAGAAAATGCTCCAATCAAAGCCGATTTATCATCAGAAATTAAAAAGATGTTTGTTGGTGGCTTGAATTGGGATACTACTGAAGATGATCTACGTGATTACTTTTTGAAGTACGGTGCTGTTGAAAGTGTTTCTATAAGAAAAGACAGAGAAGGAAAATCCAAAGGTTATGGGTTTGTTGACTTTGAAAATGCTAGTTCTGTAGAAGAAGTGTTATCAACTAGACATATTTTAGACGGTAAAGTTATTGATCCAAAGAGAGCCATTCCAAAAACTGAACAAGATAAAGTCGGTAAGATTTTTGTTGGTGGTTTACCAGCAGAAATTAAGCCTAAAGGTTTCAAAGAATTCTTTTCTCAATTTGGTAATGTATTAGATGCTCAATTGATGATCAACAAGAACACTGGTATGTGTAGAGGTTTCGGGTTCATTACTTATGATTCTCCATTAGTTATTGAACCTTTAGTTGCCAAGAAGTTTATTGACTACAACGGTAGAGATGTTGAAATTAAAAGAGCTGAACAAAAGGCCTCTTTGGCTACTCCGGCAAGAGGCAGAAACAATCAATATAACAACAACATGCCTCAAATGGATCCTCAACAAATGCAACAATATTGGTCTGTTATGCAAGAAAACTATAGACAAATGGCTGAACAACACGGGTTGGATGTCAATCAAATCATGCAACAAAGCCAACAGCAAATGATGATGATGATGAACATGCAACAAAATCCAGGTATGATGGGCAATGCTAATGACAATGATAGCAACGGTAGTATTCCCGTTATTGGTGATCAACAAGATTACAACAATAGTAATAACAGTTATGGTAACAACAATTACAATAATAACGACTACAATAACAACAACGATTATGGTAACAATAACGATTATGGTAATAATAATAGATTTGATGACCAAAGAGGTGGTTTTAGAGAAAGAGGTGGCTTCAGAGGTGGAAGAGGCGGTTTCAGAGGCGGAAGAGGCAGAGGTGGCTTCAGAGGTGGAAGAGGTGGTTACAGAAACAATGGCCAAAGAGATTACCATCCATACAGAAACTGATCACCTAGCTTTCATAAGTTTGTGTGTATTACGTTTAAATAGAAACATTATTATATATTTGACTAAATATATTAAATATATCTCCATTCTTTTTTATATGACTGGATGAACAATACGGCTGAATTCATCTAAGTTTCAAGAGTTTGCCAGCAGTATGGATGTTACGCAACATTTATACATATATATATATAAAGTTTAATTAAATCAAAAATGGCAAGCTTTCAATCAAAAAGAAAAAGCTATAAAAAAAAAAATATTAAAAAGATTTGAATGTTCTTAAATGATAACCTAATGATAATTGTTTTGTTTTGTTTGGAATTTGTGTTGTTTTCGTTACTCTACATAATAAATTTATATAATGGTATAACAAAAACGTTGTTTTAAATGAGGTAAATAAAAGTATATTGATTTAAAGCAATATAATTTATTCTTCATCTTCAACGATTTGACCGGCAATTCTATCTAAATCTCTGAAACCGTTTTCAGAAATTCTTCTACCACCGTTTGGAGCCTTTTCTAAAACACCAATCTTTTCTAAAGATTGTAAGACTCTTCTGTTGATAGAACCGGAAGCATCAACGTGCTTGTTTGGTCTAACACCTCTGTTCTTGGCACCACCGTATAACTTGTTTAAAGCACCGACACCGACGTGCTTTCTCAAGTAGATGTGTCTAGCAACGGAAGCGGCTCTCTTGTAGAACCAACCTTCAGCATCTTGTGGAGGCATTTCATTACCAGCAGAAGTCTTGACAATATCGACGTAGTTTGGAACTTCTAACTTACCTTGCTTTTGTAAAAAGACGGCGTAAGCGTTGATGAATTCTTGAGCTGGGACGTTTCTATTTATGAAATATTATGATTAATAATAAAAAAAATTGATTTGATAAAAAATTTAAGGCATATACAAACTATAACAAAATATTGAAACAATGAGAAGCATCAATTAAGAAGTCCCTTTGCTCAATACCTTTAATAGAGAGGATATTTTTTTAAATCAAAAAAATAATACTAGTTAGTAAAAAAAAAATTTTAAGTTCTTTGAATTTTAGATTTTATATTTTCTATGTGGAAAATGGTCTCAAAACTATTTAATATTTTTATATGATTAAAAATCATGCAAAAGAGTTAAACTTGAAACCATTCAAAGACAAATAAAATGTAAGCCATTAACAACATGGCTTCTCATTAGCGGCACTTGAAAATTATCGCTTAAGAAAGAGAAATAAAAAAAATTAAAATACTACTAATACAATGAATACATTATTTCGGTGTTTATTTGCCATATTAACCTTGCTTTGATTTAAAAAAATAAATAAAGCACATTTGCAATGACTATATCAACATAAAAATAATAAACGTTTCACCATTCCATAGTAATATAAAATCTATGTAATTTCTTTCAAAATAACTTTTATCCAATAGTTCTAATAATAAAGAGCTACATACCTAACGGAATAACCTGGCATTGCTTCTATAAATTAACTATGGTTTTTGAGACTTATTTCTTTAATTGTTAATGAATAAATGAATCTTGAACTTATCCACATATATATATGAAATTTAAAAAATATCTAAGAAGAGAGTATCTATTTTTTTGTAGAGTTCCCAAAAAAGAAACTAAAACTTGAAAAATCACATATGATAAATGAAGAAAAAATTTGTAAAAAAAATCTGTCAAAAAAGAGTAAAAAATTGGTAACAAAATTACAAGATTATTACCTAATCGGGAAACAAACTTAAAAGAAAAATTTATGTAACAAAAATTAACTTTTTTATATGTTGTGTCTTTTTTAGGTAACTTTTGAAGTTGAGTGTAGTGGGGTAACAAAAACACTAGTCCATTAACTTTACGTCAGATAGCTTCACCTGCAGCAAAACACAAACATGGATCTCTTTACAAGTATACGATGGAACGGTAGTATAAAAAACAAAAACAAATCTTCCTTTTTTTTTATCGTAATCCTAGTTATCTTATAAACTAATCTCTCTCTTTGTTTCCTTCTAAGGTATTATATATAACGTAAACATGCTTTTTTTAACGAAATGATAGTAATTAATGATATGCAAATATATATAAAAAGGTACTTTTTATTATATAAACATCTCACATCACCGTTTTGATTCATTAAAAATAGTTTCGGTTGGTTTTTTTATTGTAAAAGCATAGAAAAGAAATAAAAGAAAGCATTTAAAGGCTTATAATTTATTAATTTTTTTGTATAATATTTTTCAAATGCGAGTTGTTTAAACCTTGAAACCTCTGGAGTGTCTCTTACCTCTAGCTCTTTCGAACTTTCTACCCTTAGACATGATTCTTGGGGCCTTGTTCTTGTGTGGACCCATACCGAAGTGTCTAACAGCTTCTCTAGCTAATCTTGGACCTCTGACGATCAAAGTGTTTTGACCCTTTGGAGCTCTTAAAGCTAATTGATCTAAAGTGATAGCTTCACCACCGTTCTTTAAGATTTTAGCTCTGGCACCAGCAGTGAATCTTAAAGCGGCAACAGTAGTCTTTGGGAATTCGAAGATTCTGTCATCATCAGTAACAGTACCGACAACAACGATGGTCTTTTCAGCAGCACCTTGTTGCTTTAAAGCCTTAGCAATTCTGGAAACAGAAACTGGTGGTCTGTTGATCTTGGATAAGAATAAAGCTCTTAAGATGACCTTGTTGAATGGAGCGTCAGTTCTTCCTATTTATGAATTTTATGATATTAATAATTGTTTTAATTGTTAGTAATGAATTTTCTTTGAAATTGATTGGAATCAATCAACTAGGTCAAGAAAAATGAAGATAATTTTTATCTGCATAGGGTACTTTATTAAATATGATGTGGTTTATTTTTGTTAAATTGTCATTCATTCTCATTTATTTCTACTTGATAAAATCAAGTTAGAAAATAATGATTATTCATAATACAAACAAATTAATTAAAAACTGTTATTATTTTCAAAGTGTGACTGAATACTTTAAATTCTCTATAATTTATTCTCATTTCAATTACCCAACAAATACATGCTGAGAAAGTTTTTTTTCGAATAAAATAAACAAAAAAGAGGTATGCTCTTTTAGTTTAACCAATATTTTATTTGATTTATAACATTTTTTCCAAATATATGCATAATAACACAGTTTTCATTGATTTATTAGTTATGAACAATTAAAGAATAAAAGACCAAGATATTAAAAACAAAACGTACATCATATTATTCAAAGTTTATATTATTATAAAAAATGCATTACCTAAAGCATCCATAATAATAATATAAACCAAAAACAAAATGATAAAACAATCATGCTTATTTTTTTGTTCTTTTCTTTCTTTTCTATTAAGAAAATGTCTTATAATGTTCTTCTAAACTCTCTATGAATAACCATATATTACACATATAAAAAAGAAAGTATATTCTGCTCAAAAAGGTCGATGTTTTTTATTCATTTCTTTACTAAATAAATAGAAAGAAACTGCAAAACATTTTGGCCACCCCATGGGCCGCATATTAAGAAGAACTAACTTTTAATATACTCGCAGAAATTTAAACATACAAATCGCTAAAACAGGCATTCTTGTTAAAAACACAGAAATACAACTAACCATGTCTACATGGGAGAAAATTAACTCTCATATAAGTTTGGTTATTCCATTTATCAAAGCAATATGTGTTTATCCTTTTTATATGTAAAATATAATTGATAAGATTTGAATAATGGTATTCAATATTTGTAAGACCTTTTTTTATTATAGAAGCAAAATATAGTAATCTTTATAGGAATAATTGTAATAATCAATTATAAAATAATCAATTAAACAAAAAAAACATACTTTACTAATCTTAAAGATTAATTATTTGTTTATTGAAATCTCAAAAAAACTTATTATTGAAACAAAAACTAAGATTGACAAAAAAAGTACTCAACTTTCACTATGATAAGAATTATCATATTCCCATAGTAAAATAAATATTTCCTTCAATTTTTTTTCCTAATAATTGATTCCAAAGTTTTCTTTAAAATAATAAAGCAAAATAACTGATAAAGTATATTTCTATTCATTATTTTTATTAACTATATTGTTATTGTTGTGTATTTACATACTGGCTAAGAAAGCGTATAACTTAACTAACATCTTTAAGTAGACATTGTCAGATTTTGGAGCGGTTCTGTGACCGGATCTCTTGTGTTGCTTAGTAGTGTGATCGATACCCATTTTTGATGTATAATAACTTTTGAACTTGGTTTTTTTCTTATTTCATTTTTGATTTTAATTGATTAAAGAATTAATATATTATAAATATTTTGTAATAAATTATTGAAAATATGAACCTCATGTATTCAATGCAAGATATTGAATGTTTCAAATCAAGAAAAAAATGCCAAAATTTGGAATAAAAAAAAAAAAGTTGTTGAACAAAAGTTATTTACCCAAATAAGATATTATAATGTATTTATTACCGAAAAGGGTAATTTTAATTATTTCATTTTCAAACATTTTTTTTTTGCATTTATTGACTTTTTTTTTTGTTACAAAAAAATTGAACAAAAATAATCGGGTTTAACATTAATAAATAAAGTGAAACATGATCACTTTATATAATATCATTACTTTAACTGTTTAATCAATAAAAATGAGATTATAGCTTTCTTGTTCTGAAAAAAAAAACTATTTGAAAGTTATAAAGTGTATATATTTTGAAATTTCTTTTGCTCTACTTTAACTTCTTTTCTTCTAATTTTTCTCAAAGCATATGTAGTAAAAGATAGTAGTGAAGTGCTTATGAGTAAAGCCGACATACAGATAAAGTAATATTTATTACTTTTATTAGATTGCATTTGCAAAATTTCAAACAACGGTAAGCATCCTAAACTTTGGATCATACACAAAAGAGAAAATTTTTGATAAAAATTATTATTTCTTATTTTTAGGTTAATTCCTAGTGAATTTGATGTGCAAACTCCACTGAACAAAAATCCTTGTAAAACGACAGCTATTTTCATTTTCAAAGAGGTTCCATGAAAACCTGGAACCCAAATCAAGATATTTGTTAATCCAGTTAGCAATAAAAATATACTTTGTAATAAGTTGATTTCAAATCCTATGTCTGCTAATATACCAACAATTAAAGCACCAAAAATACCTGAACAGTTCATTGATGCATAATAGTCATTCACGGAAAAAAAATTTATTCCATATGACATAAATAAATATACAATGTTTATTCTAAAACAGCTATTTAAGTTTTCAATTATGGTGGTTGTTAAAATCATTAAAGCAAATGATATTTGGTTTACTTTTTTTGAAGTTGAATTCTTTTGTTTATTCTTATTCAAATAACTTTGTCTTTTTGAAAGCTTTTCTCTAATCAAATAATCAAAGTTATCAACACAACAAAATCCTGCAATAAAAAATAAAAAGGAGCATAATAAAACTAAATAATTAGAAGCAATTTTAAGATTAAAATTAAAAATGAGGCTTTTTAAGGTATAAGGCATTATTAGGGTTCCTGCATTAGCACCTAACCACAGCATACTTTGAGCCAAGCAGATGTGTTTATCAAACCAAGTATTTACAGTTTTGGTAGTTGGCAATAATAGCATAGATGCTCCTAGGCCCATAAATACCATAGCAATGACATTGGCGTAATAATTGTATGTTAATAATGAAAAAACGATTAACCCTATGGTGTAGTAGAATGATCCCAACAAAACAGCTAAGTAAGTGTCAATATTAAGTTTTTCAAATATTTTATTAGTAGCTAAAATTAATAAAAAAGATAGTATTAAATATGGAAATACTATGGTGTCAGCTTTGAAATCACCATGGATTGTGGATAATAAAGGCTTTAAAATACTTAAGCAACCATTCATCATTCCAAAAATTACAAAATAGATTAAAACACACCCAAATAAAGTTACCAAAGATTGCAACTTGTGGGGGGTTTGAATATTTTTTTTTGTCATTTTAATCCATTTGTCAACCTCTTTTGCGTTCATGGTATCCACTGCTTTCAATAAATTGTCATAGTCTACTATTTCAGTATTTGTAATTTCTTTAGTTAAACTTTCTGTAGACAAAAATGTATTAGGATAACGACAAGGTATAAAAGCTTTTACGGG
>ERZ794949.17-NODE-17-length-66145-cov-172.029914_pt1 | contig 66145 bp, 35 predicted proteins | sample MGYA00511363_ERZ794949 | MGnify/ENA primary metagenome ERZ794949 (study PRJEB30137, sample SAMN04331402) | food metagenome | isolation source: T1 must sample point D1 replicate B | place: Australia: South Australia ...
ACAAAATACACACTAAAAAGTGCTTTTTTGACACTTTTCACCTAATGTAGTCATGTGACTAAAAGCATCTCCTTCAACAAAGGATACGTTTAAAAAAAGGGTATGACAATAGAATATAAAGGAAATGGGCACCGTTTAAGTTTGAATTAACACCTATATTTTGTATTTGAGGGAAACTCTTTCAACCTCCCATACACTGTCCACCAGTTGTTGAAATGACATATAAGTGTGTATGTTTTATTATGACTAAGTTTAAAGTTCATTGAATTATATAATTTTTTTCTTTTTTTTGTCAAAAAAAAACGTCTAGTTAACGCTTTAGATAGACACTTTGCACATATATAAGAAAGTTTGAAGCGATGAGGTCAAATATTCAATTTTCTTATAAATTCCCTTATTTTCAATATTAAAAAGAAATTATAAAAAAAAAACCAAAAAACACACACAAACACTTTATTTTAAATTGAAGAATAATGTCAGATATTGATTTTATAAATTCATCTACAAAGCCGGAGGCATACGCAACTACAGACAGCAGTTACGCCCAATCTGTAGATGCAGATAAACAATCTGCTGGAATGACCAAATGGGAAGAATTCAAAGACTCTTTCAACAGAGCTGATGTCGAATCTTTAAGTAATGACTTAACAAATCAACAAAGAATTGCTACCAAAACAGCCAAAGCTCCATTGAGAAGAGCTTTAAAGGATAGACATTTGCAAATGATTGCTATTGGTGGTGCCATTGGTACTGGTTTGTTTGTTGGGTCTGGTACCTCATTAAGAACCGGTGGTCCATTGGGTATGCTTATTGCTTATTTCATTTCTTCTTCCTTTATCTTGTGTATGAATTTTGCTCTTGGTGAGTTAGCCGTTGAATTCCCTGTCAGTGGTGGTTTCACCACTTATATTACCAGATTTGTTGATGAGTCTGCTGGTTTTGCTGTCAATTTAAATTATATTATGTTATGGGGTATCGGTTTACCTTTAGAAATCGTTGCTGCCTCCATTACAGTTGATTATTGGGGTACTCCTAAGAAATACAGAGATGCCTTCGTTGCTTTATTCTGGTTAGTAATTGTTGGTATCAATCTATTTGGTGTAAAAGGTTACGGTGAAGGTGAATTCATTTTCTGTGCCATCAAAATTGCATGTATCTTGGGTTTCATCATTTGTGGTATTTGTTTAGTTTGTGGTGCCAGAGGTTCTTATATTGGTGGTAAATTCTGGGAAAAGAAATACGGTGGTCCATTCCATGGTGACTCAGCCGGTGCTAAGTTTAAAGCTGTTATGTCCGTTTTCATTTCAGCTGCCTTTGCTTTCTCTGGTGCTGAAATGGTTGGTTTGGCTGCAGCTGAAACTGATAATCCAAGAAAGGCTTTACCAAAGGCTTGTAAACAAGTTTTCTGGAGAATTGCCTTATTCTACATTGTATCTTTGACATTGGTTGGTTTATTAGTTTCCCAAAACGATCCTAGATTAATTGGTTCTTCTGGAGCTGATGCCGCTGCCTCTCCATTTGTTATTGCCTTGGTCTCCCATGGTATCAAGGGTTTACCATCTGTTGTCAATGTTGTTATCTGTATTGCTGTTTTATCTGTTGGTAACTCTTGTGTTTACGCTACCTCAAGAGCTATGTGTGCCTTTGCTCAACAAGGTTACTCTCCAAAATGGATGAACTTAGATTACGTTGATAAAAGAGGTAGACCATTGGTTGGTATTGTTATAGTTTCCATTTTTGGTTTGATCTCTTTTGTTGCTGCTTCCAGTAAAGAAGTTGAAGTTTTCAATTGGTTATATGCCTTATGTGGTTTATCTGCATTATTCACCTGGGGTTGTATTTGTTTAGCTCACACAAGATTCAGAAGAGCTTTAACTGTACAAGGAAGAGATACTTCCGAATTGACATTTGTTTCTCCAGTTGGTGTTATCGGTAGTTACTATGGATTTATAATCATTGTCTTTGTATTTTTTGTACAATTCTGGATTGCTGTTTGGCCTAAGGGTTACAAAGAAATGGGATCTAGAGCCATTGCTGAAAACTTCTTTGAAGCTTACCTATCTTTCCCAATTGTCTTAACTTTCTACATCTCTCATAAAATTTACACAAGAAATTGGAAACTATTAATTCCTGCCAAGGATATTGATTTAAATACAGGTAGAAGAGAAACTGACTTCGAGCAATTGAAGGCTGATATTGCTTTAGAAAAAGCTGAATTTAAACAAAAACCATTCTGGAGCAAATTTTATGCTGTTTTCTGTTAAGTTTTTTTGTTGTTATTGTAATCAAGGTATCTTTCGGAAGTCATATCTATATTAGTAGTAAGTGTATATAAACCATAATTGATTATTTAAAAAAAATAAAATAAAATAAAAATAAGTATTGCTATTATTCATAGTATTTATAGTCTGTTAAGATTAGCATCTTTTTAGGCAGGTCACCCATTGTAGGCGACAAAATCTTTATCAATTGCTTGTTGGCAGCATCAATTACTGAAAGCACCAAAACGTATCCCAATACTCCGGAATTTAAAATTTTATTGGTGTCTTTTTCTTTTGTATCACTATTCGTAACTGCTAAAATACCATATTGTAAAACTTCTTTTGTAATATTTTCAATTTTTATCAAATCACCACATTTTTCAGGATTGTGAGTAAATATATGAACGTCTTCATATCTTACAGTTACTGTATAAGGGGAAAGAGTAAATCTAGGCGTACCACCGTAGAAATAAGCTCTAATTGATGCTCTTTGAGCAAATCTTTTATAACTGTCAGACAGAGTGCTTGCGTCTATGGAATTGTTCTGTACTATTGGATAAATGTATGCACGCTTGACAACACTTGTCAATGCCTTAACTCTATCACTTAGATAATTAGTCACTATTGTTTTTCCATCGACATTGCAAATATCAAATATGTGATCTATTTCAAATTTATTGGCAATTTCATTGATAAATTCAACATCGTATGGTAGCTCTATAAGTGTTTCATTTGAAGGTATAACGACCTCTGTAGATTCTTCTTTCTTCTTAATTTCATAATCGTCTTCGTCGTCTTCATATTCACTTTCTTGTCCTGATGGATTCATATCGTAATCATCGTTTTCTTCTTTTTTTATCAAATCATCATTAATTTCAGGTGCTGCTAAAAATCCAGAATCTGCATCATCTTGTTTGATCTCAGCTTCAGGTACCTCACCTTCCTCTTTTATTATCTCGTTTGACAAATTATTGTCTACAGGGAGATCTGAAGCCAATTTAAAAGTACATGTGTCTACAAACATTCCAGTTTCATTTATTTCTGCGTAGTTATCCATGATTAATTTACAATCGTCAACCAAACTATCCAGCACGTGTCTATAATAATCGTAATTGTATTTGTTAATTTCTTCGAAACCAAAATTTTTAATTATAGGTTCAAAAGTTGCAACCAATGGATGAGTCGCAGATGTCAGAGATTCCCCCCATATAGCTGATTCAGGTTGTAAAGTGTCATTCACAATGGTTGCCGATAAAGAACCAGGCAATGAAAATATACCTTTTGTAGGGTCTAAGTTTATGAAAAGCGGTGTGGATGCAGGTCCCATCATCTTCGAAGCATATGACAACAAAGTTTTTGCTATAGAAGATTTTCCGGATGTTTTATCACCTATTATCAAACATCTAGGTCCTCTTATTCCTTTCATTCTCTTTTGTAAAAGCTGCAAAGAAATAGCGTATAAAGCTATAACATTAGGATCATGAACAACTATACAGTCAGGGAAAGGTTTCAATAATGTTTTGTTGGATCTGTATTCTATCTTACAAGCTTCAACAGAAAGAAAACACAATTTCTCTTGACTGTTGAATAAAAATTCTGTGCTGTTAGCTAGCTCTACACCAAATAGCTCACATATACCTTCTTTGATGGTGATAAATATTTCTTGTTCATTCCTCAGGTCTACAATCCACTCTTCACCTTGAAGAAGCACAAAAGTATTTATAGTTTGCCCATTTGTATCAATATTGACAAGATCAGCCTCGTCTTCACCGCCCATTAAGTCGTTGTCAGAATTCATGAAAGCAGCATATTCATCATCTATGTTCGTTTTACTTTCATTGTCAGCATCAACCGTTGGGTTTAATACTGCTGATCCATCAATTGGCGCTTCAACATGAGATGTAGTCTCATTGTCACTATAATCATCTTTCAACACATCTGCATATTCAATATCACTCATTTTGCTATAGCTGTTTGTGTATGGTTTATGTTTGATAAATTCAAAAAAAAAATATACATAAAATGTGATAATTGAGAACCCCTAGTGTAAAAAAGAAAAACTTTGAAAAACATTTTGTTATGTCCGTTAATCACGTGACTGTTGCAAATTGCTTTTTATTAATTTCAAAAACAAAAACTGACAAATTAACAAGTGACCTATCTATTAAACGCACTTGAGAACTTTGAAATTGAAATTTGAAACAACCAATAATAATCAAATTGAGCCAATAGTATTACAGCTATCGTTTAAACTCTTTATAAAATCAATCATTTTAATAAAAATTGTGGCATATGCTACAAGACGTTTACATTTATGCCAAAAAAAAAAGTAAAATTACAAAATAATCCTCTACCTTAATTTATTTTTGAATGGAACATTACCATATCAAACTCCTTCTTCTATTAAATGCTGAAGCTCCTCTTATATCAAATATAAAAGCCCATAAACCATCTCAAAATAACTCACCAAATTAAGGTTTTAAACACACACTTTTTTTTTAAAAACCCCCTATTAATAAAGCAGTTGACTCAAACTTAATAAAACCCTGCATGAATAATGTATTGTTTTTAGAAGACAGGGGTTCACTCTACCTAAAATGTGTTCGTTTATGACCTTCTTGTCTCCTTTTTTTGTAGATCACGAACGCATTTTTTGCTTTTAAGTGCCACATTATCGTCTTTCTTTTTCTTCTCAATTATGTGCCCGTAGCCATATTATGCGTTCATTTACTATTATAAATCCGATAAGTTCAATAAAACGGAGTTACACTCAATATGTGTGGGTGTGGAATTTTTTTTTACCCCCTTGATGTCATTGGCATAGCTAAAAAACAAAACTGTGGTGGGTGTTTTTGGTATGTCACCGTATGACATACTTTAACGCATATATTTTGTCCAGTTTTTTTTGGAGAAAGAGTCAAATATGGATTTTGGTCATGTGCCATGCGGGGTTTTTCTGTCAAAAAAAAGGATATGCCTAAAAGTGGCTCAATACAATACAAAGCTACTGAAAGGGCATCTCTATTTTGTCTTTTCTGTAAAAAAAGAAAAAACTCGCCCATTTTTAAAGCTTTATATATAAGAATGATAAAGCCAAAACTGTGTTAATAAACTTTAATTTGAGAAAATATTATTGCTAAATAATTATAAATTGATGACTTTCGAATTTGACAGTTGAAAGATTCGTTTACAAGGGCAATATATAAAAGGACAATGAACAGAAGATAATTTTATTAATTGAAAAGTAAAAAGATCATCGAAAAAGAAACCAAACAAAACAAAGACATCAAACAAAATAATAAACATGTCCGATATTGAAGATAAGCACATAAATTCCACTTCAGATGTGTATAGCACAAACAAAAGCGACTACGATGTTTCCCTAGAATCAAGCGATGGCCAAAATAACAACACCGGGTTATCTGCATGGGAAGAATTCAAAGACTCTTTCAACAGAGCTGATGTCGAATCAATCAATGACGGTTTGACTAATCAACAAAAAATTGCTACCATAACTGCTCAAACTCCATTGAGAAGAGCTTTAAAGGATAGACATTTGCAAATGATTGCTATTGGTGGTGCCATTGGTACTGGTTTGTTTGTTGGGTCTGGTACCTCATTAAGAACCGGTGGTCCATTGGGTATGCTTATTGCTTATTTCATTTCTTCTTCCTTTATCTTGTGTATGAATTTTGCTCTTGGTGAGTTAGCCGTTGAATTCCCTGTCAGTGGTGGTTTCACCACTTATATTACCAGATTTGTTGATGAGTCTGCTGGTTTTGCTGTCAATTTAAATTATATTATGTTATGGGGTATCGGTTTACCTTTAGAAATCGTTGCTGCCTCCATTACAGTTGATTATTGGGGTACTCCTAAGAAATACAGAGATGCCTTCGTTGCTTTATTCTGGTTAGTAATTGTTGGTATCAATCTATTTGGTGTAAAAGGTTACGGTGAAGGTGAATTCATTTTCTGTGCCATCAAAATTGCATGTATCTTGGGTTTCATCATTTGTGGTATTTGTTTAGTTTGTGGTGCCAGAGGTTCTTATATTGGTGGTAAATTCTGGGAAAAGAAATACGGTGGTCCATTCCATGGTGACTCAGCCGGTGCTAAGTTTAAAGCTGTTATGTCCGTTTTCATTTCAGCTGCCTTTGCTTTCTCTGGTGCTGAAATGGTTGGTTTGGCTGCAGCTGAAACTGATAATCCAAGAAAGGCTTTACCAAAGGCTTGTAAACAAGTTTTCTGGAGAATTGCCTTATTCTACATTGTATCTTTGACATTGGTTGGTTTATTAGTTTCCCAAAACGATCCTAGATTAATTGGTTCTTCTGGAGCTGATGCCGCTGCCTCTCCATTTGTTATTGCCTTGGTCTCCCATGGTATCAAGGGTTTACCATCTGTTGTCAATGTTGTTATCTGTATTGCTGTTTTATCTGTTGGTAACTCTTGTGTTTACGCTACCTCAAGAGCTATGTGTGCCTTTGCTCAACAAGGTTACTCTCCAAAATGGATGAACTTAGATTACGTTGATAAAAGAGGTAGACCATTGGTTGGTATTGTTATAGTTTCCATTTTTGGTTTGATCTCTTTTGTTGCTGCTTCCAGTAAAGAAGTTGAAGTTTTCAATTGGTTATATGCCTTATGTGGTTTATCTGCATTATTCACCTGGGGTTGTATTTGTTTAGCTCACACAAGATTCAGAAGAGGTCTAACTGCTCAAGGAAGAGATACCTCCGAATTGACATTTGTTTCTCCAGTTGGTGTTATAGGTAGTTACTACGGTTTCTTTGTTATAGTCTTTGTCTTCATCGTTCAATTCTGGATTGCTGTCTGGCCAACTGGCTACAAGGAAATGAGTTCAAGCGAAATTGCCAATAACTTCTTTGAAGCTTACTTATCATTCCCAATTGTTTTAGCTTCATACATTGGTCATAAATTATACACAAGAAACTGGAAATTATTAATTCCTGCCAAGGATATCGACTTGGATACAGGTAGAAGAGAAACCGACTTTGAACAATTGAAAGCTGATATTGCTATTGAAAAGGCTGAATTTAAGGAAAAGCCAATATGGAGTAAGCTTTACACCGTTTTCTGTTAATATAACATCTTTCTGCTTTAAAAAAGTCATACAAAAAAAAATTTAATAATATATATATGAAAACCATTTTCATATTAATAAAAACATATATAAATAGCATTTAATAATTTAAGGATTTTAAGAAAAACTTGTAAAACTCATGTTTATAGCTGCTTATTATTTTTTGCCATCTATATGGCAAATATTAGATAAATGGTCTATTTCATTAATGAAATTGAATTTAAATGGTAGTTATATAACGCCATCATTAGTAAAAGTGTTTTCTTCTTCTTTTTTTTGGATCAAACTTTATTCCTTCCTAGGTTTATAATTGACGTTGTTATCAGCATTATGTTTCCTTTTTTTTTGGTCTGATGATTTCATGTAATAATCATCCTTCTACTTCTGTATTATCAAGTCATCAATAAATTTTCAGGCACTCGACTTCCCTACATATTGGTGCTTTCTTGATTTATAATAACCACTACAATCTCTGTTAATAAAGACACACTTATTTACTTGTATCTATATAGATATTTTTTGAAATGATACTACGGTTTGAAAATCTGCTTCAAATTGAACATGTTGTATTCTTCTTAATTGTCATCAAATGAGTTTTTTTTTAAAAATGTTTTTAAAGCCACTGTTGTATCATTTAAAAAAAAAAAGAAAACTAATGTTAACATATATAATATGACCATCAAATCAACCATTTTAAAATCTTGTGTAAAATCTTTGACTTTTTCTCGGCCCATAATAACAATTTTTCATCAACAGTAATGGAATTTTCAATTTTCAAATTTTCCACACTTAAATTGTTGTGTTGGATAGACTCTTCAGTATTTGCATTCAACTTATCAGAGATTATTTGGTGGAGTTTTTGTTCTTTTTTACCTACTTTAATGTTATAAACGTATAAAAAGGAAACACTGACAGCACAAACTATGACGGGGAACCAGGCACCTTTTGGAATTTTCTTCATTGAAGCAATAACCAAAGCAACATCTAAACTTCCAAATACGCATATCATTGCAACTGCCCACATAATATGCTTGTTATAAATGTAAATGATGGAAAAACTTATAAGACTTGTGGTTACACAAAAATCTATAGATATACCAGTTCCGTAAGCAGCAGTAACATTGTTTGAATTTCTAAAACCTACTGTAGTTAAACAAACAGCAATCATTAAAAACCAATTTATCATAGGAATGTATATTTGTCCTTTATGTTCTTTTGAAGTTTGAACTACTCTGAAATTAGGAAAGTATTTCAGTTTAATTAGTTGTTTAAAAATCGAAAATACAGATAAAATCAAAGCTTGGGAAGCAATAATTGTACTGAAAGTTGCAATCAAAAACACAAACCAATAAAGACCGTTGTTTGTCTTGTTGCCTCCAGGAATGCAGACATAAAACAAATTTGTAATATCTTCTGGGCTTCTGTTATGTATTAAGAAGGCTGTTTGGCCTAAATAGCATACAATCAAACAAGGATATACAAACCCCACAAGCGTCATTTGAATTGATATTTTGTTGAAGTGACCTACATCTGCAAACATTGCTTCACATCCTGTTACCGAAAGCAAAACTGAACCTAAAACAAATATACTTCTTTTGTGCAAAAATTTAACTGCATAGACAGGATTGAAGCTCTTAAATACTGTATGATCATATTTTACAATATTAATAATTCCAATAACAAAAATTGTAATCATCCAAATAAAAATGATTGGAGCAAAAACAAAAGAAACTTTCCCAGAGCCAAATTTTTGCATGGCAAATAGTAGAATCAAAATGACAATGGAAATTGGCATGACGTAGTTAGATAAAGCTGGAACAGGAGCAGCAATCCCACCAATGGCCGACAACACAGATGTAGTAGGTGTAAGAAGACCATCACTTAAAACCAAAGAGCAACCCAAAAAGCATGAGAAAATTAAGTAGTGACTTAAAACGTTGTGGATGTACTTTTGTTTGTAGTAGAATTTATTGCTGTTGACGGATGCTAATTCAAAATCCATAACACCGTCATCATGTATGCTTTTTCTAGAGACTTTTGAATGTAGTGATCCTTGTATACTTTGATTTGATGTAGTTTGCACACTTGCTGCAGAGTTAAAGTTTGAAGCTAATGAAAAATTGGCTTCGTTTTTATCTTCAAGTTCATTGCTGTTTTCAATACTGCTTAAATAATCAGTTTGGTCATCATCATACTCCACTTCATCGTAATCATCTTCAGTTATACCATTGACTCTTTTGTATTTTTTTATTCTTAGATATCTTACAAGCTTGACATAAAGAGCTATTTGCCCACCTTCTTTTTTGAAAGGACCAAGTGTCAAAACTATGAATGAGTATTTAATTATCACAACAATTGTAAAAAGCCAAAAAATACAAGACATAGCACCATAAATTTCGTCGTCTGAAGGAGTAAAATCAGAGAAAATTGTAGAGTAGACATACAACGGAGAAGTACCTAAATCACCGTAAATAACACCTAAAGATCCAAAAGCCAACATTAGATTCTTTTTTTCAAATATTGGTAGTTTTTTAGATTGATTAATGGAAGAGGACGTAGAAGCAATGCTGCTATTGGATGAAGAGTTGTGCTTGCTACTCATGTTTTTTAAATGAATGTCTGCATCTTTTACAGTGTATGAGTTTAGTAAATGAGGCAAAATGTGGGTGGAACTTATATCGTCGTTGTCATCATTACTGGTTAAAGAAATACCTTCTGACTCTAAAGTAGCTTGTGAAACTGTTTTCTTTATAAAAGTTAATTCAGTCATTTTTACTATGGTTTAATTATTCTGGTTGCTCTACTACTTAGTATTTAAAATAACAACAACAACAGCAAGAAGAAAAAAAAGACTGTTTGTTAGCATGAAATAAACATTGCAACATTAGAACAACCCATTTAAATACCTCATAAATTTATTTATTTACAGTTGTTTCAGTTAATTAGAGACACTAGCTTTAAGCCTCAAGAAGTATGACATACTATTAAAAGGCAATTTTTTTTTTTCCTTAATGACTTATTTTGTCATACATTTACTCGTTTAAAATTACGATTAACTTGTTGCACAGTGGACAAGAAATGCAATTGATTAAAACCCCTTTACGGATATTGAGTTTTTTTTTGGCCAGGAAAAAAAAAATATATGGATCCCAAAATTAATAACAAGCCACTTTTTTTGTTTTTAGAGATAAAAAATGGACACGTCTAAAATAATTGATTACAAAGTATAATAAAAAAAATGAGAACAATGTGGATTATGTTTCACTGCTTCGCTTTATCTTTTCAGATCCTTTTTAGATGGTGCAATTAAAGGTGTTCCCAAAAAAAAAAAAAAGACACTGATCCTTAAATTTATCTTTCAAAAAAAAAGACACCTTGTTTTCTTAGAAGTCATGTGACCAAAAAAAGGAGGATATACTTAATTTCAGTAAACACGAAAAAAAAAAAAAAAGCAGTCACGAATTGTTATTGTCGTTCAAAGTAAACGTGGAGCTGGAAGAAGAAAAAATAAGACACACACATTATAATATGAATTTCTTATAATCATTTTCTTTTATATAAAACGTATTTGTATCTGTAATCTCCCTCGTTAATGTTGCTTTCTAAGTGGCCAGAAGCTTTGACAAAATCTTTCCATTCTTGGTCATCTTCGCATCTTTCAAATAATTTGGTAATATCCGATTGATTCAAAAATGTGTCCATTTCGTGTTTTATGTCTGTAGTGATCTCAGTGATAAGTAAATGAGTGCATATATCATAAGTTGAATTGTAAATTTCACCTCCTCCTATAATGTATATTCTCTCAATATCTGAGTAGTATGATTCTTCTGGGTCATTCAGTTTAGAAACAGCTGTATGTATATTATTACATAAAATCATACCTTCTTCTTGAAGTTTTGAAGAATCCCAATTAGGACTAGAACGCGACAAAACAATATTCAATCTATCAGGAAGAGGTCTAAACTTAGGTGGTATACTTAGCCAAGTCTTTCTTCCCATCAAAACAGCATTTTTTTTAGTAGGGTCCTCAGTATTTGTTGTTACTTCTTTAAAATACTTCATTTCTTTCTTCAATCTCCATGGTAATTTTCCTTTGTTACCAATACCAAAATCAGGCATCAGACATGCTGTAACCTGCACAATCGGCTTATTCTTGCTATTCAGCTTATTCAAAGACATGTTTCTTGGTTTTTTTAGATATGCTCTATGTAAATATTTGAAGAAAAAAAAAATACATATGAATTTTACCCGTCTTGTTTTTCACCTGGTGCAGAAGCAATTCTCATGGCGATCTCATCAAAAAAGTTTTGCCACTTCGTTGTAAACCAACAATTAATTAGCACTTTAACCCATACACCAAGATACAGATATTAAAAACATATGGCTACTGAGGATTACGAGATAATCACAAAGATTTTGGATTGTGATGGAATGGCTTCTATACTTGTGCAATACCCTGTCATTTTGGATAAGCTAAGAAATGAGAACAACGCTGAATTAAAAGCTGTTAATAAACCTATAATCTGTACTATTTCTAGAAATAAAGTGCAGAAACTTGAAGCAGGGGATAGACCTTTAAATACGACCCTTTCAAGCGAAGCTATCAAGTCAATTTACTACATAACACCAAACCCAAAGAATCTGGGAGGAACAAACTTTATAGAATCAACAATCTTAGAAGAAAACGAATCATACAAACACTTCGCATCAAGAATAAACATGCTCATTTTCCAACAAGTAGGGCTTGGCAAAACGCCGGTCTTTTTGTACATGACAGATAAGATAGCAGCGTCCATTGATAGAGAAGTTGATATATATCAAATCCTATCAAAGATAAAAAACTCTTTTTAGCTCTTGCATATATATATAAAAAAAATAATTTCTAAATAAAAGATTAAGACTTTAACCTTATAATTAGAAGGGGAGGTAAAATTTTGATAAAATTTTTGAGATAAAAATGTTAAAATTAATTGTGAGAAACTTGTCAGACTGCCATTTGCACCCATCCTTATAACACCATCATCTTCTAAGTAAAATACCAGAAGTACATGGAAAGGATAAAGATCATCGCGCCAGTTTATTTTAGACTACAACACAAGGAAGTAGACAAAAAATACCAGCAGAAAAAAACATAGAAGACAGAGCTTTTAAAAGTTCCACTGAAGAGTGGATACTTTAAAAAGAATGATAAATGACAATCCGAAACTGCCACATTATCAAATGAACATCCATAGCTGTTGTTAAAGATAAAAACATAAACCGAAGCCTATGCTTTACACTTTAGGGAGCGATAAAAGAGAATATAAGATGGTCATTCGAACCACTAAGGATTGCAAAACACTACCAAACTTCCCGAAGGAACCTCTAATATCTATGCTTTGACCTTAGTCAAAAACACAATCTCACTTTGGGGCACAAAGGTAATTATCACTCATCATCCAAGTTGGATTCAGTGGCTCGTTTGAAGAGTCAAAGAGTGACGATTCCTATAGAAATGATCCTATGAAGTACGTCGACGGTTTTTATTTAATATTTTTCTTTATAAATTATAATTAAAACATGTAAAATATTAATGAGAAAGATATTCATACAAGAAGCCTTTATATAGCTTGAGAAATTGAAAACGGGAAAAGAAAAAAAATTTTAAATTTCAAAATATGTAATTTATAGACTTGTCCAAAATAGGAAAAAACATGCGCTTTGAAAAAAAAAAGAAACTTTTTTAAAACGGTTTTTAAAAAAGAAAAAAACAGGGCATTATCGCCGCATTGCGTTAAATACTGCAATTTTTTTGTTACAAAATTTTATTTATTTTTCCTAAAGTGGCATCAATTTTTTTATTTGAAAATATTTCATATGTTATTAGAAATAAAGAATCACTAAAACAAAGTGAAGTATTCAGAAATTACAATATTCTTACAAGTAATCTTTTTAATTGCCATTTTGTGATCCCGTTTCCCTCATTGACACTTCTTAGTATAATCAGATTTACTAGTTTAATGACTATGTCTAAATTATTTTAAATTTTCCCTTCTAGAAAAAAAAAATTTCCTGTCTAAATATTTTTTTTTTTTCTGTCTACAGTAATACTCGTTTTTCTTTAGGTTTTTCAAAGCTTCATTTTAATGCTATATTTATTATTATTTTTTTTTTTTTTTTTGTGGAGGAGAAACAGCTCTGTGAATGTTTGGATACGAGTATAAAATGATTTTTTTCAATGGATTGGTGAAAATGTGCATTTACGAATCTCTTTGATATCTAAATGATCAGTAGAAAGAGAAAGCTCACGTCTAAGGTTCATTTATTTGTTTAAGAAAATTGCTAAAATAACCACACACAACACATATAACAATAAAAATGGCTGAATCCCACAGATTATACGTTAAAGGTAAACACATCTCTTATCAAAGATCCAAGAGTGTTAACAACCCAAATGTTTCTTTAATCAAGATCGAAAACGTTGCTAACCCTCAAGATGCTAAGTTCTACTTAGGTAAGAGAGTTGCTTACGTTTACAGAGCCTCCAAGGAAGTTAGAGGTTCCAAGATCAGAGTCATCTGGGGTAAGATCAACAGAACTCACGGTAACTCCGGTGTCGTCAGAGCTACTTTCAGAACCAACTTGCCAGCTAAGACCTTCGGTGCTTCTGTCAGAATCTTCTTGTACCCATCCACCATCTAATTTTGTTCATTATTATGATACATTTTATATATAAAAATAATAAAAAATAATTGAAAGATTGAACGGTAATTGCAACACAACTTATAGATAAATATTAATTTAATTCACTTAGGAAATTTTAAGAAAACAACCAAAATTTTATTTCATTTTTTTTTTTTTTAATTACAATCTTGTAATAGCATGGTAAAACATGTATATAATATTGAGAGTTACTACCCAATTAAACGAACATTTCAGTATATAAAAGCTTTATTTAAAGTCTGATGCTTCTTCTCTTGAAAAAATCAATAACCCTTCTGGTTGTTGATGGAGTACCATTAGTGTTTCCGCTGGAACCAGATGATGTATAACTTCCCTTGGGTTTCTTTGGAGTGCCTGTACTAGTCTTTGAATGCAGATCAGAAACCATAACCGAGTTTCTGTATTGTTTTCTAGAATTTCCACGTTGCGGACCTTTCTTCACAGAACTGCTGCCGTCTTCATTGTTGAAGATTCTACTTTGTAAATCCATTCCACTATCTTCACTGACCATTGATCTATCCTTAGCATTGTCATCATTATCAGCATGTTGCTCAATGAAACTAGTAGAGGAAAAGTTTCTTTGACTATCTTGTTCATTGGATACCTGATTTTTACTGCTATTGTTTCCGTCATAAAGGGAATAAAAGGATAGCAAACTAAATCTCTTATTCTTTTTTGATGTTGTTCCAGATGCAGAATTATTTTGATGTGCTGAGTATGGAGTTCCCCTTGAAGGCACTCTTGTCTGCTGATTCGATTCGTTGTAGTTTTCATTGTTGACAGACATAGAGTGAATCGTTGGTGTTCCAATAGTGGATCCTGAGGCTTCTGAAGCATTTCTTCCTTTTCTGGTGTTACTGTTCATAGCAGTATTTTCCTTTTCAAACATAGATTGATTATATCTTTCTAACTTCTGATTGGCATAATTGTTAAAATCATTAGAAATACCGGCTGTTTCTTCTTCTTCTTGTATAACAGAACTGTGCTTTTTCTTTTTTTGAGATGAAATTTCATCAAATGACATGTAACCACTGTGGCTATAATCATGTTGGCTTTCTTGAGAAAAATGTCCTTTAAACTCATAGTGCTGGCTTCCTGGTTGATAGGACATTGGTCTAGCTCTTCTGTTTCTATCAGATTGAAATTTATTGTTTTCTTGAATTTTCAAGTCGTTTTCATCAATTATATTTTGAAGTACAACAGATGCTGCAGAGCCAGTTCTTCTATGGAAAGAGGTTGCACTATTGTTGTTGGGCATATTGCCGTTGCTACTCAAACTTAATTTAGATAAGTGCTCGTTTTGTTTGTAAATTAAACTAGGTGCAGAGCTGCTATTTTCTCTATTATAACCAGAATTTTCAATAAATGAAATGGGTCTTCCATGTGTACTGATAGCTCCGTGTTGAGAACCGTTGTTGTTTAATTGAGAGAAATCAATAGATTCATGTCTCAATCTTCTATTTGGATAATTCATATTCTGAACAGCCAAAGCAGCTGGCAAGTTGTCAGACTTTATTGTGGCAAAAGTTGAAGATTCTTTAGGTGGTAATGCCTTTGGGAAATTGGCATTTTCCAAAACCAATGAATTTGATGATACACCATTTGTTGAATATAATGACTTTGGTCTTATTGGCTTGGTATTTTCATTTTGATTGGATCTGTAAACCTTGTTGTTGTCTGAAGATAAGAATCTGTCCCACTCTTCCGGAGTGATTGACAAAAATGATCTGTGTGGTTTTAACCATTGATGTTGATATACCTGTTCCATTGACAATCTGTGTTTAGGATTAGATACCAAAATTCTTCTCAACAAATCTCTAGGTATTGGTGCAATATAGTCAGGGAACTTCAAAGGTGTTTGAGTGATGTACATGTATAATTTTGCTATATCATCACCATCAGGGTTACTAGCATCATCATCCCATGGAAGATAGCCTGCTAATATGGCAAACAAAATAATACCACAAGACCACAAATCAGCTTTCTTGGCTTGGTAAGGTCTTGAAGATACAACCAATTCTGGAGCCGCATAACAAGGAGAACCACAACTAGTCTTCATAAGTTCATGTTTACCAGGATGGAATTCATTGACAAAACCAAAATCAGTGATGATTAAGTTTTCAAATCTATCCAATAACAAGTTCTCTAGCTTCAAATCTCTATGTGCCATTCCCTTTGAATGCATGTAATGAACACCAGATACCAACTGGGCAAATAGTCTACAACTTTCGTTTTCTTTTAAACGTTTCTTTTCTTGAATGTATTTATAAAACTCACCACCAGATGCATATTCTAGCACAATACCTATATGTGTATCATTTCTAATGACTTCTTCCAATCTGACAATATTTGGATGAGTCAAGACTCTCAAAGAATTAATTTCTCTGAACAATTTTGTTTCAGCTTCTGATCCTTCAGGAATCGATGAATTTTTAATTAGCTTGATGGCAACTTGTTTGGGCATGTCATCAGTATCAATTTTTCCGTTTAATTGCTTCATAATATCATTACCGTTACTATTATCATTCAAAGTGTTTGCCATTTGGAAGTTGAAAGCATTTGTGCTTTTTTTGTTTTTAGACCATCCTAATTTAACCTTTCCAAACTCACCTTCACCGATCGTCTTACCTAAGACGTATGGCCCAAAAGTGGGTGGCTTCTTAACAGATTGCCTTTGCGCAAGTTTTGCATTGTTATTATTGAGTGCCATAGCATAAGAACTATTAGAATTAGACAGTTGATTTTTTGTATTATATGATCCGGTGCTATCGTTTGATGTTATTGAAGGATTTGCAACATGATAGCTTTGTCTTTGCTGAGCATGATTCGCATAATTTTGTTGAACCTTGGCAGCAGACTGTTGTTTCTTAGCATAGTAAGGTTTATAATGAGAGGTTGAAGTAGTTTCTAGATCTTCATTTGAAATAAAAGAACTGTGTCTTGAAGCATTAAAGTGTTGCTGATGGGATGAATTCGAGTTCATTGTAGCAGCTTTTTGAACAGGACTCTCGGTAGCAAAATAATTAGTATTGTTACTGGTAAAACTAAATCTATCTGCATTTAAAGACCTATTTGACCCGTTTGAAGGAATTCTGTTGCTATTTTGTTTTTGTTGACTCACATGGCTATCTGCAGTAGCATTTGAAACAATTCTCTTTTGGTAGTGAGTTTCCGAGTTGATCGTACTACTGCTGTGTTCATTCCTGATTGGCTGTAGGTAAACATTTGGACTGTGGTTGATAAAAGATCTGTGTTGAAAATGATGTGGTTTACCGTCATTGATACTATTATAGGAGCCTGTATTCACATTCTCTTTATTACCAGTATACTGATCAATTTTTTCGGTATAAAACTGTGTGCTAGCTCTTCTGGACATAGCTGTGGGTATATTCTTTTGATAGCTTTGATTATTCGACTAAAAATTTCGACAGTAAATCAAAATATAAGATCAAAATTGGTTATTTAAGTATTTGTTTACTTTTGATTATATTACTATTATTTTAAAAAAAAAAATTGTTGACTAATAGCACTAAATTATAAATAGCAGTTTCGAAGGTAAAATAAAGATATGACCTGAATATCAACAATTAAACTTGACGTAGTCTACTATGAGCTTAATGGTTTCTCTATTCCTGGTTCAACGTCCCAAAACTTGCCTAAGCATCACCATAAATCAAAATTTTTAAATTTAAAATAACAAAAAAAAATTGCTTACACGTTCCGGCAAGCATTCATTGTTTACTAAACTCATCCTTACTACGGGTAGGAAAAACAGATTGGTAAACATACGTATAAGAAAATTTTTATATGAGGAATAAGAAGCGCTACACGTAGATAACTATGAAACTTGAAAGTTTAAAAAAACGATGATTCTAGAACAACAGACTGCACTTAACATTCATGAGGCAAAAGCATGGTTTACTTTATAATTGGTTTATATACAGGAAGAAAAAAAAATGAATAAAAACGAGGAAGTACTGAGGTGCTAGCATGGCTGATTTTTTTTTTTTTCAATTAGTCAATAGAAATTTAGATTTGAAACAAGAAATCGTTCACAATTAAAATTTTCGGCCTTTTGGGTGATTGAATTGCTTCAACATCAACATTTTGTTCGTTTCATTCATAATTATGTCATATTTAGCAAGAAAATCACATTTATTCCTTTTTTTTTTTCAGTGTACTTTTGTCATTAATTCTTTATAAAATGTTTACATCACAGCATTTATTGATCAATCTTGACTACACCAACTTTAGCAGGTCTAATAACTCTACCATTCAAAGTGTATCCTAATTGTTCAACGTGGAAAACAGTACCGGCTTCCTTTGAAGGATCTGGCATTTCAAATAGGGCTTCATGTATATTTGGATCGAATTTGTCACCAACTGGGTTTAATTCTTCGATACCGTGTTTGTTTAAAGTTTTTTTGAATACATTAGAGGTCATTTCAACACCTTCCTTCAAGGTGTTTAATTCTTCAGATAGAGCTTTATTTTCGAAGGATTTCATACAGTGACCAAAGTTATCAATGGTTTCAATTAAATCCTTACTTAGCTTTTGAGCACCAAACAATTTGGCCTTGGAAACATCCTTCTTGGTGGTTTCTTGTAAATTTCTAAAGTCAGCTACAGATCTGATGTATAAATCTTTGAACTTTTTGACTTCACTGTTTAGCTTTTCGATTTTGTTTTTGCTTTCTTCCAATTCTAATTGTTCTGGTGTCTTTTCCTTGGCTTCTTCTTTAACTTCTTCTTCAGTTTTTTTAGCTTCTTCACCTTCATTTTTCTTTTCAGCTTGTAAGATAAATCTGTTGGCAGAGAAATATCTGACTTGATTTTGTAAAGTTGGCTTTTGAATTAAAGCCTTAGAGTTTAATACTACTCTTTTGATATTGTGATGGGTTAAAGACATCATTTCAAAAATTAATAATTTCGTGGTTTAGTTTGGGGTTTTAGTTCTCTGTCATTTTTTTAAAATACCAATAATTTAGTTAGTAGAGAACTTTCAAGAATTGAAAATCATGTCCCTAGTGAGTTTTCGACTTTTCAACACCAAGTGAAAAAAAATACGAGGTTTCCCACTTCCCTTCAGCCCTGAAATCGGAGACGGGACGACGAAAAACCGTGAGTAAAAAAATTTTCACATAGTCACATGACTGGGTATAAACAATTAGTTAAACTTTGAATAATCTTTACATATTAAATTTAATTATGTTTATTTCAAGTTATATAAATTATATTGTTCTTAAGGTAATAATTTGTTAAATGAAAACATAATAAAGTTTATTTTTTTTGTATTTATATTAAACGTAGTAAACATATATACATATATATATGAAAATAGAATCTATTCCAAACATTTGGCAATAAACTTTGCCATGTTTACCTTCTTTTTCATTTGACCAACCATCCATGGATGCTTTAACATCTGTCTTGGAGAAGGTCTTTCCATCGAGTCAATTTTTAAACAATACTCTATGAAGTTTTTGAAGGACTTTGACCAAAACAGGTTAAATTCTGGGTAGTCGTCTAATTCGGGCTTGAAATTCAAAATCATCATCAATAATTCTATAGGTGGCAGCTCTCTATCTTCCTCTGTATTGAATTCATCATGATCTGCTTTAATCAACGGGAACCTTGCTTCTGCAACTTCCAATAAAGTCAACCCCATAGACCACACATCACTCGTTACTGTATACGGCTGACCTTGGATTCTTTCCGGTGCCATGTAAAATGATGTTCCGGTGAATGTAGTGGCTAAAGAATTGACAATATCTCCAGATACACCAAAATCACACAGTTTAATTTGGCCTTCACTGTTGACAAGAATATTACTTGGTTTGATGTCTCTATGTATAATCTTTTGTTGGTGTAAATAAGCTAGACCGCTAAATCCCGATTCAGCAATTTTACCCAAAACTTTCTCACTTATTCTTCCACCCTTTTCCAATAACTTTCTGTAGATAGTATCTAAAGAACCACCTCCCATATATTCCATACAGATATAAATATTGTCAAGATCATGAAACATACCATACATCGATACAATATTTTCTGATGAAATAGTCGTGTTGTATTTTAGTTCTCTTAAAATTTGTTTAGCTTCCATATCTTCTTCAGGATTCCCTGTTAGGTTTTGAGTGCCCTTAGTCAACGAATTATTGCTGTTTTTACTGTTATTTGAGACCGAACTTGCTTTTCTATCAATTCCGTAGTTCATGAATGTGATAACCTTCAATGCAAATACTTTTTTGTTTAAAATACTCTTGTAAACTTTACCACTAGCTCCCTCACCAAGAACATTCAGTTTCTTGATTTGCTTCAACATTTTATCCGAGTTCTTCCAATCTGATTCGGGCAAATTGTCTATATCATATTCTGTTGAGACAGTGCTGTTCTTGCCCATAAAAATTGGTGATTCAGAGCCTGGAACTTTTTTTCCTATATCTAATTTTTCTAATTTGGTAGTCATCCCATCAAGTGATATGACCTTTTCATCATCTCCATTATTGTTATCTTGTGGAAATGGAGTGGTTGGTTTCAATTGACCATTCTCAATTACTATTTTAACTGGTGGAGGAACCGGTCTCGTTCTTGGTGACTTGGATTTGTTAGTACCGTCAAAGTTAACCGAGCTGCTATTGTATAGATTTGAATTACTTGATTGAGAAGTGTTAAATTTAGTAATTGTTCTTGATGATGAATTACTGCTAGTGGAATTAACATAGTTTGTTTGCACTATGTTGTTATTGCTAGAAATTGAAGTATTCATATTCTCGCTTGCAGTTGATCTTTTAAAAGCATTTGTATCGTCACTTGTTATAGTAACATTTGATGAAGCTGTATTTGGAGTTTGATTAGAATCCATCAATGGGGTTGAGTTTGCATAAAGTGACGGGGTATTAGACACTGTATTCTTTTGTAGTGACGTAGGTAAACTGAGCCTTGGCTTATCATTAAAATTAGATTTATTTAAAGTATTTATATTGGCAAACGGAGTGTTGCTATTTGTGCTTATGTTAAGTTTCATAGGTAACGTTTTTTCGTTGCTATTCGTTATAGTGAGTGATGGCACCTGCTGGTGCGACTTTTCGTTTACTGAAGCATAAGGGCTCCTTACATTAAATGCTTTATCCATATTGTGCTTTTTGTGTATAAAATTTGATAAGAATTTTGTAGTGGTTGTTGATAAGCTGCATATAAAGTTTTAAAATTTTTATGAAAATTTAAGACAACGTTTGTTTTTTATGATTCATATCCGCAAAACACGTGACACATCAAAAAATTTAATTAAAAAAAAAGAAATTGAACTTATGATAAGTTATGCTCATTTCAAAGCCAATAAAGCAATACTAAACTCTATGAACTTATTACTGACACCTGTTAAAGGTATATTTTTAAATAAACTATTATTATTTTTTTTTTTTTTGAAAAACATCATTTGAGTAGCAGTGTAAAAGTTTGAGATTTACAAAAGTCTTACAATGAAAGCCTAACAAAAAAAAAGATGGGTAGAAAACAAAGTAATGTTCCAACCTAGAAAACTATTTGACGAAGCAGATTGTGATAGAAAAAAAGTCACTATTTTTCTTTCTAATTGATATATAGTAAATATAATAACAAAATAACTTTTTTTGAACTAGTTTTATTTACTATTTGTTGATTCAAACACGTTTAATTAAAAAACTGATGCATGTATAAATACTGCAATCATCTGAATGCAGCATCTAAGAATTTAACAGGTTCCATGGCCAAGTTGGTTAAGGCGTGCGACTGTTAATCGCAAGATCGGCGGTTCGACCCCGCCTGGGACCGATTAATTTCTTAGTGTTTAATTTTTTTACATTTTTTGTATTTACTTTTCGGATTTAAACCAAACGCCCATTATGCGTTCGCTCCTGAAAATTGTACTAATAACGTTTTTCTTTTTTTGATTGTTTTAAAACTTTAACTTCGTAATAACAACTGATTATATCCCAACAACTAAGGAAAGCTAAACAACTTTGGTTTATTTTTTTTAGGAGTATTCTGTAATGCCTTGGTTTGGAAGCGAAGAATTCAAAACATTTGATCACTTAGAAAATGAAACAATATCACTACATGATTTAAAAACATATCTGAAAAAAGAAAAACATGATTTTATGAATACTCTCATACCATTGTATTCTATAAAAGATACTCTTAGGGTTAATAAAAGGTTTTATCAATTAGAAGATGTTAAAACACTTTATGCAGAAGGGATTGAAGATCAAATGAAAGTTATAGATAAAGTTCAAAAATTTGAAAAGAGTATTGTTGAAGAAGAAGGATTCCTCACATTAAAACAGTATGAAAAAAAGAAAATAAATTTCAGTAGAATGAAAAAAGATGATTTTTTGAGAAGATTTTACAATATTGATAAAGATGCTGAAGGTAGATACTATAGGATAACTTATGACATGAATAGTCTGATATCTCTTGAAGAAAAAATGAAAAGACTTGGTGCAGAGGTTTCCAAATGTTTATTCAAAGGAGAATCTTTGGCGTATATTGTTTCAGACAACAATGTTAACGAATCTGATTATTTTTCACAGCTGCATATGAGAAGATATTGGCATTTCCGTTTCAATTTATTTCATAAACTAAAGTTCTACCTTAAACACGTGGATACCGACTTCAGTCAAGAATTTGCTCAAAATGCACTTGCGATGGATGGCGTTAATGAATATAAAGAAAATCAGAAAATAGAGGACATTAACAGTGGCCAAACAGTGAGTGAAGTAAATGTTTTACAATCCAATCTGTCAATTCGGAATTCTGATAAGTATGTTGAGCTTGATGACATCTTGCCAGATGACCCTTATGCAAATGAACACAACGAAAATAAAATGGCAAGAAGATCGTCAGTAGAATTTGATAGAGAAGAAGTATTACTAAACAATGAACTAACAAAGCCGAAAATAATTGAAAATCCGGATATACAAACAATAATGCCAGAAGAAGATTTAAAATATTATGTCTTAGATGATGATGAAATTTTACAAGAGAATGAAGAGCTATTAAAAAAGAACCTGGAAATCTTTAAAAATAACAATATTGTCAAAGATACAGTTTTACATGACTTTAATCCTATTCTTTTGACAGGTGAATTATGGTTTAGTGTTACCCCAGAAGACATATCTGCATTTATTGCTGATTACTGCTACAAAAAGCTATCAAATAATGGTACACTCAAATTGAAGGGAATAGCTATGGATATAACCTGTGGGTCTGGACTAGACTCAATTTATTTGTGTAAATACTGGGAAAAAGTCTTGGCTGTTGATATCAATATTGACAACTTATACAGTGCTTTCAAAAACGCTCAAAACTATGATGTTTTAGATCAGCTTTCCTTTATTCACAATGATTTTAATGATCCTGTATTCCATAACATTTTTAAGAAAATATACAAAGGAAAAGTAGATTTCATCTACAGCTCTCCACCATGGTGCGGGCCTTCGTATGGTGAGTTAAAGGTTTATGATGTTGATGAGCATCTGGGCATGGACGGGTTATCTAGTTTACTAAGAAAGACTTTGCTGCTGACGAATAACTGCTGCTTTTTATTACCTAAAAATGCTTCAATAAACCAATTAATATCAATTGCTAGAATTCATTATAGAAAAAGCGATCCACCAGTTAAGATTATTTATGTTTCACTGGACGGTAAAACTAAAGGATTACTAGCACTCTTCGGTAAAAAATTAACTGGTAATTGAGAACAGATGTAATCTGTGAATTGAAAATTTTTGATTATATAACTTTTTTTTTTTTTTTGTTATTTGATATTTTGAAGACATACATATTTCTCATTTTATGCCAAACCTACTTGGCTAAAGCTAAACCTAGAGCATCGTTACCAATGTCGTAAATAGAGTAGTATTTTCTTAAGAAAGAATCACCTAAAATGGCCAATGGACCTACTGGAGCTGGCATGTCCATTGGAGTAAATGCTGAGATACAAGAGCCTTGCAAGTCTAAAGTATAGTCATATGCACTCAAAGTGAAGTTAACACCACCTAAGGTGAAAGTAACGTCTGGTAAGGTGGCTCTACTATCACAGTCAATACTGTATTGACCAGTCCATCCCTTGGTAGCACCAATTTGAGAGTTGATCATTTCAGCTAGGTCAGATGGCAAAGTAATTAAAGAAGTACCGGTATCAGCAATAATACCATGATTGTCTAATAAAGCGTAATCATCACCTAAACCAATACCATCAAACTTAACTTCCCAATAGGCTTTTCTTCTTATTGGTAACCAAGTGATATCACCTTCGTAGTGGTCTTTGTCAATTCCACCAAAGGTAGCAACACCTCCAGTGACAGTATCTTCATCACCATTGGTATTGTTACCCATATAGAAAGAAAACAATGGCTTTTTCAAGGAGCCTTGGTTGATAGCGTTGTAAATTGGAGGAACAACATGATCAACGGCAATGGTATCGTAACCCAAACCTAAAATACCATCAAACTTAGCAAAGGCAAAAGTCAAACCTGGTTCAGAAGTAGCTTCACCAAAATCTTGGCCTGAAATTTCCAATTCACCAATCTTTAAGATATCGTTAGAAATGTAACCAGAAACAGAACCAGTACCGTATTGAATAGCAAAGTCAGTTCCGTTTGGTTTAGAGGTAGAAGAAGCAGAAGAATCATACTTAGGGTGTAAGAAACATGACAAAGAACCACACTTAACACTTGGAACCCATAAGTTTGAAGAACCGGTGTCTAAAATGACTTTAAAGTTTTGTTCAGGTGTACCCAAGCTAATATCGGTGTAGTATTGAGCATTGGCGTAATTGCTTAAAGGAGAGTCAAAGATGTCACTTAAAGCGTCAATAGCATCTTCTCTAAAGAAACTTTGACTTAAACCATCAGATTGGAAAAAGAAGTCATCATGCAAAGATTGCATGTGAGGTCTTAAAGATTCCTTGAATTCAGGATAAGCTCTGGAAAAAGTGGTCAAGTACTTGATTTTATAAGAGGTTAAGTACTGGTCAAACGACATTTCTTTCAAGGTGTCATCTAATGGTGTTTTCTTGATTGGTGCTGTATATGTGTTAGCATCTTTGTGACTTTTGGCTTCAACATCTGAAGATAAAGTGGCTGCTAAAATAAATGATTGGATAATGTTTTGTAACTTCATTTTGTAAGTTTTTTATAATGTTATATGATGTATTTTATATATAAAAAAAAAATTAAAAGGGGGTATAATGTGTTTAATAGAATGTATAATTTATAAAAGGTTGGATTCTATTACACAATTGTTTGCTTATAACTTTTTAATTACTTTGATAATACTTAATATATCTGGTTGTCTTTATTCTTACTTCTCTTATCTACCATTAATATATTGTAAATCACTGAAGATTATATATAAAGTAAAAACTAAATAGTCTAAATAATTTGCCACCGTTATCTTCTCTCAATATAAATATAAGGGTGTTAATCTCTTATCAATGAAAGCAATCATACCAATGTCCCAAGCGAAGGGGAAAACATGCCAAGGAAAAACATACTCCTTAAAAAAAAAAAAGAAACACTAACAAAAAAAAACGTACACATCTTTAAGGGGTAATTTTACTAGCCATTTTTTTATATACACACAAAAAACCCCATATATATGAAATGAGTGGCTGATAGAACTCATATAGGAGATAAGCAATTGATGGGATTAACACATATGTGAATAATGCAAATACATACTAAGATTTAAGCAGGAATTCTTTGGAAAAGTCAATTTCTTCATCAGTCATGTTGATGGGGGACTCTCTGTTTGGATAGATGGAGTCTGGATTTCCTTCCAAACGCAAAGTTCTGGCAGAGCAAATACAATGTTTATCAGCGTGATGGCTGTCGCCATACAACTTACATTTGTATGGGGGTGGTTTTATGTCCGTTTTTTTGCCTGTTTGATAGCTGTTAGTTGTGTATACAAGATCTCTGTTAGCCTCCCAATTAATCATTCCATCTGGTTTGGCTAACTTTTTAGAGTCTATTTCATGAGACAAATAATCTACAACAATTTCTATGCTGTTATTGCTTTGTACATTGTAGACTAACTTTATCACATCACCGGCCCATACCTTTGTCTTGCTAAACTTTTTCATCTTGGTATCATTGACGTAAATATGGTTAGTTGAATAACTGTACAACCACAAGCTACACTCAGAATTGTTATCGTTCACCGAGTTTGCGTGAGTAATAAATACACAATGTAATTTAGATATAGTTCCATCGGATATCACATAATCACTCATTTTGCTTCTACCTATACTGAAATTTTTGGTGTTTATATCAACGCGAGTTTCATTTGGTGTTTTATTGTCTGATGCTAAGATTCCAGGTTTACGTATTGTTAAACCAATAAGACCATTCATAAAACTTACATCTTTGAAATTGTTCTTTTCATTTTGATCTTTCAAAACTCTTTCTCTAAATTCAGCAAATCCGGAGTTAAACTTACTATAACTAACATCACAATTGTTGTTGACATTTGCGGATGGTTCCTTATCGCTAGATACAATTCCTTGCTCATTCAATCTGCTTTCAAGTGCCATCTTTTTTGTTGTTTTCATGGAGGTATTTAAAGTGTTTTTCAAAACATTGGCCACTATTGGATCTTTTTGTTTCTTCCAAGGTTGTGATGAACCATCCATAAATGGGTTCTGTTTCCACTTGTCCATAACAAATTCATCTTCTTTGTTTATTTGATTTAATTTATCAGCTGTACCTCTAGGTAGTTGAGATAGTGGAATGTCCTGAGTGAAAGAAACGTCTAGATTCTTGCCATTATTGGCAACTTGTTTCCTATCTCCAAACCACTCATGAGTCAAAGCTTCACTTGCCGAATATCTTTTAAATACATCTGGGCATATCATCCTTTTCAAAAACTGCAAACAAGCAGAACTTACCATCCCTTCAATCAAAGGGATCTCTGAATATTCAGCTTTTCTGATACAGTCAAATAATGCATCTTCAGTTGGTGCACTAAATGGTAAGTGATTTGTCAAAATCACATATATTAAGCAACCTATGGACCAAATATCTGCCTTGTGAGTGTATGATGGTCTTAAATTTTTAGGTTTCAAGTCGTGTCTAGATTTTATATTGCCTATAATTTCTGGGGCTAAATAAGCCATGGTACCGCAAAAAGACTTAAACTCATTACCTTTTTTCGATAACCCAAAGTCGGCAATCTTGATCACAACAGGACAATCTTGAACGATAAGAATGTTGTCGGGCTTCAAGTCTCTATGAATTATGTTGTGTGAGTGCAAATATTGTACACCCTCAAGAATTTGGAAAGCAATCTCAACAGAAGCCTTTTCATCAATAGCACCATATTTCCCAATAAAGTCCATTAAATCCCCACCTGGTATTAGTTCAGTGACAATGTAATAATGGGATTTGTCCCAACTACTGTGATCAACATTAAGTATTCTTTTGTGAGATATGTTGTTGAGCATTCCTATTTCACTTAAAAAAGCAACTTTAGTCTTTTCATCCAACTTATTTCGTTTCATTATCTTAACAGCATATTCTTTTTTACTTGCTTTTTTCAAACATTTTTTCACTATACCAAATGCACCTTTACCCAAAATAACATCCATAATTTCATAAGTTCTTTGAAAATCAAATCTTTGACTAATTGGTAACTCTTGCATGGTTTTGACATTGGCATTGTGTACTGCGTTATAATGCTGGACTTGAAGTTTCTCTTCATCGTTATCCAAATCCAATTGCAACTTTTCATTAGTGACCCTTTTACTTTCAAATACTTCTTTTTTTTGAGCTATATTGTTGGTCTTTGCTACTAAGCCTTTAATGTTTTTCTTGAATTTTTCAACAGGAGTCTCCGGTGATTCCCCTTTTTGAATAACCGGTGCTGCATCCAGTTTTTGTTTTTTAGCTGTTAATTCATTTTCATTGTCTATTTCACGTTCACGTTTGTTTAACACACTAATAACGCTGTTATTTTTTAATTCTTTTGCATTTGTAGCACCTGCCTTCTTTAATTGCATAAGAAAGTAATATCTGTATTGTGCCATAAATCCTGTATTAAAATCTATTTGAAAGTTACATGCCTGTTTTAAGATACCGTATCCAATTCCTATAACATCTCCATCTGCTAGTTTGACTTTCAAATTTTGTGGAATTTGATGTCCATTCAACCAAGTCCCATTGGTACTCATGTCTTTTAAATAAAGCCTGCAGTTCCTTTCCAAAGTGATTTCAAAATGCAGATTTGAAAATCTTGGCACATCTTTCAGAACAAAAGTACTTTTCAACGCTGATCTACCAAAAGTCCAAGAATGACATGGTTTATCATCATTCTGACTCAAAATGCTCTCATTTTCTTTTTCTAACAAGCTTGTTACATTTTCTTCAATGGTTAAACTGTAAATAGGCTTACTAGTCTCGGGATCAACCAATTGAAGACATAAATTTTCAGATGCATTTAAAAATTGAAATATCGGGTTTCTGCTATGTCTTTCAGTATTCAAATCAGTTGATAAACCTGGATTAACTGTTGGTGTAGTGAAACTGACATTTTTCTCCTTGTCCATAATGAAGTCTACTTGATAAAGGTTCGTTGGTTTACTACTTAATTACAAAGCAATTTTAATCAAATTTTAGTGAAATTTTTAAAATTATTGAAGATCATTGAAATACGCGTAAAATACTACTCTCGTACGCTTATATACAAGACAAAATCACATAGAATTTCAGTGCGTAAGAAAAAATTAGCACCACTAATGCTCACTAGCAATTTTCTTAATAGAAATAATAATAGTATTATTTAAGGTGGAGGATATCCTAGCTCTAAAAGTTTGGTTTTATTGAATGGGAGTAAGCCTACAGCTGTGTTGACTGTTTTTAAGTTGGCTTCAAACAGTTCTGATTTGCTCTTTCCAGGTGAATATTTATGAGCACTACGGAATGATTTCAAGAACCCTTTTTCTTCATTGTCAATCCCTTTACTTAATGCTAGGAACCATTGGCAATAAGAGGTTTTTGAAACGACTTCATGGCTACAAAATTTTAGCTCTCTACTGAAATGGTTTAGCCATGCTTCTTTTGTGAGGTCAAATTGGCTGTTAGATAATCCTTCGCAATTCCTGTGTTCAGTTTTCTTGCTTCTGCTTTCACATTTTTTAACCCATCCGTGATACTCCCAATCATAGTTGTAGTCGTCGTATTCACTCACAACCAAGCCATTAGGATATTCATCGTTGAGTACACTAGTTATATCAAATGGGACATAAGTATCACTTTCTAAATAACCATATTTGACTTTTCTCAAAGGGTTAAAAGTATCTATAGACTCATAAAAATGATAGTTCTTGTCTCCTAAAAGAACGGTTTTGGACTCTGATTCTTTTTTGTTTTTATTGGAATCAGCAGGCTTCATTTTTTGGTTCAAATTTTTGGACCATTTTAAATGTTGTAATTTATCAAGAGCGTATTTGTCAGTAGGAGCAGTCTCTAGTTCAATCTGCTTGTATGAAATGGCTGTTAAATCAATGTAGAGTCCACTTTGCACGTCAATAAATCTTCCATCAATGGAATTCTTACCTTCTTTTCCATGATAAATATCTGCATAGCATGGGTTTATATCCAAGTAGTACATTTTAAATTCATTCTTGTGTGTCATGTACATAAACAAAGTGTTGTTGTAGTTTTCAGCCATGAAAGAAAAATGAGAAATAGGCAATTGAATGTCCAAATCTTTATCCCACAAAAATTGACCTCCAGACCAAATCCAACTCAATAGATTACCATGAGACAACCAGCTAATAATACTGTCTTTTTTTGTAAAAGTTGACCATGCATCAAATAAATCATTTAATATCTCATTTCTTTCAGATAACGGCTTTAATCCTTTAAAAAATCTCCAATCGTAATGGGTGCCAGATCTCCAAACATTTTCAATGCTTGATTTTAATGCAACTTCGTAAAAATACTTTTTGGATATCAATTCTTTTAAATTGATTTTGATATTGCGGTATCTTTGTGCAGTAAAATCAAGCTTGCCTTGTTTTAGTTTACTTATTTCCGTAATTGAATTTTGTGTTGTTGTAGTTTTATATTCATTAAATTTGGACTCTAAATCCCATCTAAAGTCTTGTTTTTTAAGTTGATAGTTTACTTCTTTTGGAATTTTATTGGCACCTAAAATTGGATAAGGAGAGTTAAAAGAATTAAATGCATTGATTTCATTAACAATTTCGTTAATTGGATAATAAATACTACTTGGGGGTTTAGAGTCTACATCATTAAAATGGTTCATTTCCTTTAGAAATAAAGCCAAATTTTTAGTTACTTCTTGGTTACTTGTTTTTATTCTAATAGATAAAAAACTTAAATCTATGTCTTTTTTAAATAAAAACGTAGCCAAATCTGGATTAAAACCAACAACTTCTTGCAAAAACTTTTTAGACTGCTTCTTCTTGCAATACATGGACTCTTTTTCTTCCCTATAATCTAAATCAATGTTGCTATTATTTGAGTCACATTTACATTTCTTAGGATTTTTAAAAGCAAATAAGGTTGTTTCTGTGGAGTCTGCCGGCTGCCATTCATTGATATTAATTGGTACAATGGGATAATTAATGTTATTGACTAAACACCATAGATAGTATTTTAATAGGAAATATAGATTTTTATCATTTGAAATTAGCTTTTTGTTATTCAAAGTTTGTAGATATTTTTGGTCTCCAAACTTTGTAGCCACTACATTCTTTCTGTCGTAGTTAACTCTACGTTTTGGCATTAAATTTGGCGATTCAAAAGTATTGTAGCTATTGATTGCCATATAGCTGTCTATAATATCAAAAGAGCTGTAAAAACCATCAGAAATGTTTAGAGTCTTTAAGAGTTTGGTGTATTCTGTCTTGTTTACTTTTAAGGGCAGTGAACCGGCGTTGGTTAACCCTTCATGATCATTGATGTGATTTTCAAAAATACATAAAAATAGTGCAAAAACAGCAACGATATTGAGGCAAACAAAGAAAAATCGTAATTTTCTGTATAGTGCAAATTTTGGCTTAAACATGAATTAAGATTTAGACTGCAATTTGGTTACTTATTACTTCATTACCTTAATGCTATAGCCTATATTTTAAACTTTTGTATATACTTTAAATTAATTAAACATTCTTATGTCCGACAATCACCACAAAAAAGGAAAAATCCGACAAAAAAGAAGCTACGATTTGAGGCATATACGATATATGATATTAGCAGCTAAATAGAGTAAACACCACACATCTGATTGACACTATATAGCAGCAAAAAATGTCTACAGTGCTTCTCAAAAATAGACGTGATAACGCTTTAAGTACATATACGAACCAGTTCCAGCTTTACCTTGAGCGAGGATTTCAAAACATAGCTGTTATTTCCCATATTTCCATGATGTTCATATCTACAGCATTTGCTATATGTTTATTTGGAAATCCTTTCCTTTTATTCACCGTTTCTATTCCATATCTAATCTTCTATATGGTTGACAGATCTCCGGGAAATGGTAAGGTTATGCGATTCAGATACAACTGGTGGAAGAACCTGAATGTTTGGAAATACTACTGTGATTACTTTCAAATCAACATAATCAAGGCAAAAGATTTGGAACCTACTTTTAAAGACATAAAGACCAATGAGCTATACTCCAAGGATCCAATGACTTATATTTTTGGATATCATCCTCATGGAATAGCAGCTTTGGCTTCATTTGGGTTATCCAACAATGGATGTGGATTCCAAGAACAATTTCCAGGTATTAATATGAGTCTTTTGACATTAACGAATAACTTCCAGCTCCCTTTTTATAGAGAATACTTATTAATGTCTGGATTATCGTCTGTTAGCAAGAAAAATATAACAAAACTGTTGCAAAACTATACCAGTATATGCTTAGTGCCTGGTGGTGCAAAAGAATCGTTAGCTGTTGATTTTTCTGGTAACAAAATCAACTTAGTTTTGAAAAATAGAAAAGGTTTTGTAAGACTGGCCGTTGACAATGTTAGAACGGCAAAGAGAAGAACAAGTCTTGTGCCTATATTTTCTTTTGGAGAAAACGAATTGTACAAAGTTGTTAATCCAAAAGAGGGATCTTTTTTGAGAAAATTACAAGTGTGGCTTAAGAATAACATAGGCTTTACTATACCCATTTTTTTTGGAAGAGGTATATGGAATACTGATTTTGGCTTGATGCCATACAGAGAAAAGGTAACCCTATGTTTTGGTGAGCCTATTGAAATTGATTTAAGTAAATACGACGAAAACACACCCGAAGAAGAAATAGTTGATCACTTCCACGGGTTATACATTGACGAGCTTTTGAAGATATTTGATGAGAACAAGCATAAGTACAACTACAGCGACAAAGTTATAAACTTTGTTGATTAAAACGATGCTTGATCTTGTTCACATTCAAAAGCTTCTTATCTGTTAACGTGTGGCTGTTATCTGGCAAATTCGGATTTAAAACTATATAATCTCGTGCTACCATTTTTCTGATTTTTTTTATATATAGAGAATTTCAAATATTCTACATATGACTTTTACCATATGAATTTGGGTGTTGAGATAACCAAATAACAAACAAATATTAGTAAAAATACCATAAATTGAAGTTATAATATGAGCTCTACAACAGAAACAAGAATTTTACAGCCTGTTAAAAGGTTACTAACTGCACACGATATGGAAATCTGGGTGGGAAGTGAGACCCTTAAGTTATTTGTAGATTTTATCACTGAATTGTCTATTTCGGTTAAGGGCAGAACCAACCAGGATTTGGTAACTCCAATAAGTGAAAGCATTGAAAGCATAAACAATTTAATAGATGACATATCTGTAATTGTAGATAATAACCCAGTAGCTGCTGATAACGGGATTAACACTTCAAGATTTGGAAAAATCGAATTTAAGTCTTTTTACGATGCTGTCGAGGGTAAAATTGATAAAATTCTACGAAGCAGAATACCTGGACTTGATGATAGTCAGTATTTGGAGCTGAAGACATATCTTATCAACAGCTTCGGAGACAGACAAAGAATTGACTATGGATCTGGACATGAATTGAACTTCATGTGCTTTTTATACGTGCTTTATAAATATAACATTTTGAAAAACACCGATTTTGCCAATGTAGTGCTAATGAACTTTATCAGCTATTTAAAACTAATGAGAAAAATTGAAAAAGAATACTGGCTAGAACCTGCAGGGTCTCATGGTGTTTGGGGTCTAGATGACTATCATTTTTTACCATTTCTATTTGGTGCATCGCAAGTAGCCACTCACAAACACTTGAAGCCGAAGAGTATACACAATGAAGAAGTTGTTGAGATGTTTGCAGATAAGTATATGTACTTTGGGTGCATTAATTTTATAAACTCTGTGAAAACAACAGCTTCATTGAAATGGCACTCTCCAATGCTAGACGATATATCAGGAGCCAAATCTTGGCAAAAGATAGCAGATGGAATGATCAAAATGTACAAGGCCGAGGTTTTGAGTAAACTTCCCATCATGCAGCATTTCTTTTTTGGGGAAACAATAAAGTGTCCAGAAGGCATAACAGAGCACCATGATAATGGTGACAATGATTTAGATGACTGTGGCCATAACCACCAAAATAGGGAATTATTGAACACTTGGGGTGATTGCTGTGGGATCAAAATTCCAAGTGCTATTGCAGCAACAGCTTTGAATAACAAAGCATCAAACTCTCATAAGACAATTCCGTTTGATTAACACATTTATTATATTTAGAGTATATATACTGTTCCGCATTTATATATATAATATTTTGAGTATATAAACAAGAATACTTAGAACCCAAATTTCAGTTGGCCTTGAGTAAATGAAGGTGGATTCCAATGCAGGAATTGTGGATGAATTCTTCTCTTTTTGCTATTCTTTATCTTTTCATATCTTTCCAGCAGTTCATCAGTAATAAAAATCATATGTTGCCCTTTGTGGTATCTTAAAATACCTAGCACACCGGCTGTATGCAAAATATCTTGTACAGTAATAGATGTTAAGGCTGATATTTCTTCTACAGATATTTCAGAGTTCAATCTATTTTCTCCATTTATATCACACAGAAGTTTCACAAGAACATCAGACCAATAAGCTCTATATGATAGTAAACCTAAATCAGACAGTGGTTTTTCAGGAGAACCTGTTTTCTTTTCAATCTTTGATAATTCGTAGGAAAACTCAATAAGTAGTCTACCATATCCCTTTCTTTGATACTGCGGTAGTGTCAAGATACAGGCAACATTATAATTTTCTTGGGACATCTTTTCTTTAGAAAAGTATCCAACAAGTCTGTGTCCATATTCATCACGTCTGGTCATACAATAAAACAAAAACGGATCAACATCGTAATACAGTGTTTTATGGTCCAAAAATAATTTTGAAAGTAAACATAAATTTCTGCACCATTTTCTTTGATTTTTACCATCTATTTCAAAAAAAGAAACGTAATCATCTCTATAAATTTCATTGCCTGGTGGGTGTCTTAAAGAGCATTTAGTTCTAAATCGTTCATATTGTTTTTGGGATCCAAAAAACTCCAAAGTAAAATCATCAATGTAGATAACATCATTATCTGTCAATTCTATAGGGTAAGCAGAAAAATACCAAGGCTCAACTTCGTGTTCACCAATGATTACTTTTGTAAAATTTCTTATTCTTGCAACTTGATGAGGATTTTGAACCATTGATCCAGATGTTCTCAATCTGCTAATCTCTTGCTCTCTAGATACTTCTTCATTACTGATACCTTGTACATTAATGGAGTCCATATCAATAATGTTTACGTCTTCTTTGCCTTCTTCTGCTGCTGGAGTTGAAGCTTGTTGTTTATTTGTAGCAACCTTCTTTTTCTTCTTTTTTGACGGCTCTTCTGGCTGTACGACAGGAATCATGTATCCCTTTTCCTTAATTATTTTATCTTCGGCAACAATCCATTCATCCAGTCTTTTGTTAAAATCATCATAGTGAACGTAGTACCTGGTTGGTGTACGTCTTTTATTTATGGCTAAAATCTCAACAATTCTTTCAATGTCATCCTTCAGTACATAAGCTTTACAACCTTCAAATATTTCCTGAAGCTCTTCTAAGGGCTTATGCTCATAGGTCTTCTTAGCATCATTATCACCACTCATTGTGTTTGCCAATATGCGTTGTTTGGTCACTTTAAATATGGTAAAAATTCATATATGAATGGTAAACAATTATAGGATTTAAGACATATTTCAGCTTCTTTTTTTTTTTTCCTTCATTAAGAATATACTCTATAATCGGATATAATTTTTTGCATTGAAACTTGCAATATTTATACGTAAATTAGATTTAACAAGTATATATTTTGATTAGCTTCTCGGATCCAGCAATCATTACTGATTTTTCATTTAAATCTTCATATTTCAGGCTTTTTGAAAATGCCGAACATGCAACATTTTGAGAATTATCATCGTTTGAAAAGTTTGATATTATTGGTTCACCAGTGAAGTAGTTGTAGTTTTTTATGCCTTGATTTGTATCTACTTGCAAAGTTTTGCCATTGTTTATAACATTCATAGAGTTTACTACGCTCAGATTTTCAACATTAAATTCTGTGAGTGGTGATGCGTCTTTTTGAGACCAAGAGTAAATCTGAGTTGCTGATCCAGTAACAATTGCATCTCCTTCCAGATCAGATCCTCTACACATGGTTCTGATAGGTGTTGTATGATAATCAATAATCTTTGTACATTTAGTACTATATCTTAGATCAAAAAATCTGATAGTTTTGTCACTGGAGCAGGTTATTAGTTGCGGGTCCGTATTAAAGCAGAGAACTTTATTCACAGCATCTTTATGGCCAGAAAATGTCATGATGCTTTTATGTTTGGTTCTACTGTCCCACATTCTGCTTGTTTTGTCTTTGCTTCCTGTAAATAAAAGATCAGGTATACTTGGATGTAAATCTATGCTTGTAACACCTGCAAAATGCCCAAAAAATTGATTCACCACTGTTCTTGTGTTTAGATCCCATTTCAAGGCTAATTTATCTTCACTGGCGCTTAATACCTCATTAGGATGATGCCGACTTATCAAAACATCTGTAACTGGCATTTGATGTCCACCCTTCAGCAAAGCTTGGTAATGCTTAGAGTCACTAGTCGTGTCTTTTATCTTCTTTGTTGACCATATTCTCAATGTAGCATCATCAGAGCCTGTTACATAATATTTCGGATTTTTGCTTGGATCAATACTAATGGCTCTTATCAATCCTTTATGTCCAGAGTTCATAACATATCGCAGCTTGTATTCAATAGTATCTGTGCTCATTTTGTTGTTTGGTGTTGTTATGATTAATTTATGTTTTTAAAATATTAAAGAATACTTAGTGTGCGTTCTTTATAAGTGTAGCACGTGACGTAAAATTGCTTTTTTTTTTTTTGGTATCCTTTTTATCCATAGCGTGAAACTTTCAAAGAATAAAAAACAAATTTAAAAATTTGAAAACAGCATTAGATCAAATCTTTGTGAGAGAATTATACAAAACCAAATAGAATATTGCAAATGTCTGAAGTGATTGGAGAAAAAAGAGCTCAATCAAATGAGGTTTTTGAAGAAAATTTGAATAAAAAAGTCAAGGTTGTTGCCGAAAACGACGATAGTTTAAGAGAAACCGATGTCGGAATCACTGAATACTTATACAAAGATATTGAGGGTTTCAATGGTACTATCAAGCAAAGATACAGTGATTTTATTGTCAACGAAATTAGCTCTAGTGGGGAAGTCATAGTATTAAAGGATAAAGGTTTCAAGCAAGTAGAAAAGAAGAAAGCTAATGAAGGTAGCGAAGATGTTCCAAAGGTCGATAAAAGGGCTTCCTTGAAAGAAGAAAGATCTACTTTTGTTTTAGACTCAGAAGTTAAGGATGAACTTGTAAAGATTATTGGTCTTGAAGCTGTTGACAGCATTGTCAATAAAGTCTACAAAAACTTTGAAATTTATGAGACCACCAAGACATTTGACAGCAAAGATGAAAGAACCAAGATCCATCAACTTTTAAGAAAGGGGTTTGATAATCAACTAGAATCAAGAACCAACAATGATAACAGTTTTAAAATTTTGAATGGTACTGGTAAAAACCAAAGAATTGGGAAACAACAGTTGATTGAATCTCAAAAAGATGAACATGGTGTTGAAAACTTTGGTTATGGTCCATCAAAACAATTTGTTCACTTTACTTTGTACAAAGAAAACAAAGAAACCATGGATGCTTGTAACCTAATTGGAAGATTATTAAGAGTTCCAACAAAAACTTTGGGAATTTCAGGAACCAAAGATAAAAGAGGTATAACTACTCAAAGAGTCTCTTTAGACACAAGAATGGGGTTATCCAGAATCAATGCTTTGAACAAAACTTTAAAAGGTATGTGCATTGGTTCATATGAATTCAAGGACACAGGATTGAAATTAGGAGATTTAAGTGGTAACAAGTTCACCATTGCTTTGAGAAATGTTGAATTAAACGGTGCCGAAAAGCTATCTGGACCAAAAGCTGAAGAAGCTTTGAACCAAATTTTGAGTAAGAGTACTGAAAAGTTGATGGAAACTGGGTTTTTAAATTACTTTGGTATGCAAAGGTTTGGTAGTTTCTCTATTCCAACTTATGAAATAGGTAAAAAGATATTAAAAGAAGACTATAAAGGTGCATGTGAATTGCTGCTAAGTAATCAAAAGAATGTTGATTCCAAGACTATAGAAGCTAGAATCATATGGGAACAAACCAAAGATGCTAAACAAGCGATTAAGATGATGCCAAAGAGAAACGTTGCTGAATTTACTATTCTTTCACACTTAGCCACTAAAGTGAAAAATGAAAACACTGGTGAATATACACCAGATGACTACTTCACTGCTATATTAAAGATTCCAAGAAATTTGAGATTGATCTACATTCATTCTTACCAATCTTACATTTGGAATTTGGCAACAAGCCACAGAGTAACCCAACATGGTTTGAAGTTAATACCAGGAGATTTGGTTCTTGAAAAGAAGGAAGAAGTTGCTGTTGTTGATGAAGATAACTTTGAAATTGAAGATGTTGCTAAAGATAACTTTATCACAGCTAAGCCATTAACAGAGGAAGACATTCAATCTGGCAAATACTCCATATTTGATATTATTTTACCAACACCTGGTTTTGACATTCATTACCCTACTTTCATGAGAGACTTCTATGAAGAAGTTATGAAAAAAGATGATCTATCTCCATTTGAAATGATCAGAAAAGTGAAGGAATTTTCTTTACCTGGAAGTTATAGAAATATTTTGGGTAAACCAAAGAATATGAATTTCAAAATATTGAATTACATCAATGAAAACGATGATATTTTGAATTCTGATTTAGAAATATTAAACAATAACACTGCCTTAAAGAACGGAAGACAGTACTCTAAAAATAAGTTAGGTAAGTACTTCATAAGCGACGAGCAAAGCTCCAAAACTGTATTTGACAAAAACCACAAGGTAGCTGTAATTTTAGAGTTTGAATTAGGTACATCCAGTTATGCCACTATGCTGTTAAGAGAATTATTAAAGGTTGAAACCTCCAGAAACGGTGACTTGATTACTACTAAGTAAATATAATTATACCTTCGTTTTCGGATTTAAGTCCTTTATTAGATCATTTTTTTTGTTTACTGATTCTTCCAGGGGCCCTGTTCTAGCAATGTCCGAATTAGGCAATTTTTGTAATTTCTTTTTTTTTTTATTTTTTTTTTGCTGCTGTTTTTCTGCTCTCTCTACGCTGCTATAGTCTAAACGTTCATAATTAGGTGATACTTATATTTTTCACTCATTATTTAAAAAAGTTGAAATCTTTCGAAGAGGCAGTTTAAAATAAGTTTTTGATCTTGAAATAAAGGCTTGATTGTATCTCCAAAAACACTAGCATTCTGGAAATAAGAATAGTAGTTTTGTTATAGCTGTAGGAATACTCCCAATTTTATAAAGCGAATATGGCTGTAGCTACCGAAAGAAAATCTTTAAACAGAAATGAGGATGACCAAGCTTTCAATGATTTATTGAAAGACGAATATAAAGGAAAGAAACTAACCGATCCAGTCAATCAACTACAGGACAAATGGGAACTTCTTCCTGCTTTTTTGAAAGTCAAAGGTTTAGTCAAACAACATCTGGACTCTTTTAACTACTTTGTAGATACCGATTTAAAAAAAATTATAAAAGCAAATGAAACTATTTTATCAGACGTTGATCCTGAGTTTTACTTCAAGTACTTGGATATAAGAGTAGGATCTAAGTCTACTTCTCAAGGTAAAGATAGAACACAAACCCCTCATCAATGTAGATTGAGAGATATGTCATACAATGCTCCTATTTACGTGGATGTTGAATATACAAGAGGTAAAAAGATTATTATGCATAGAGATGTTGAAATTGGTAAAATGCCAATCATGCTTAGATCAAACAAATGTGTACTGGAAGGTGCGGATGAGCTTGAAATGGCTAAGATGTTGGAATGTCCTTTAGATCCAGGTGGTTATTTCATTGTTAATGGTACTGAAAAGGTCATCTTGGTCCAAGAACAATTATCCAAAAATAGAATTATTGTTGAGGCTGATGAAAAAAAAGAATTGGTTCAAGCATCTGTTACTTCATCTACCCATGAAAGAAAGTCCAAAACCTATGTTGTCACCAAAAATGGTAAAATTTATTTAAAACACAACTCTATTTCTGAAGAAATTCCTATCGTCATAGCTTTGAAGGCTTCTGGTTTAGTATCAGATCTAGAAATTATGCAGTTGGTTTGTGGTAATGATTCCTTATACCAAGAAATTTTTGCTGTAAATTTTGAAGAATGTATTAATCAAGGTATCACCACCCAAAGACAAGCACTAGAGTTTATTGGTTCTAAAGTCAAGACAATTAGAAGACAAAAATTATCAACTTTCCAAGAAGGTGTTGAAGCTATAGCAACCACAGTTATTGCACATTTAACAGCCGTTGACATGGACTTTAAAGAAAAGGCTTTATACTTGGCTATAATGACAAGAAGAGTTGTAATGGCTATCAACGATCCAAAGAATGTTGACGATAGAGATTACGTTGGTAACAAAAGATTAGAATTAGCAGGGCAATTAATGTCTTTGTTGTTTGAAGATTTGTTCAAAAAATTCAATAGTGATTTCAAGAATAGTATTGATAAAGTTTTAAAAAAACCAAATAGAGCAACTGAATATGATGCCTTATTGAGTATAAATGTTCATTCAAATAATATTACAAGTGGTTTAAATAGAGCTATTTCTACAGGTAACTGGTCTTTAAAGAGATTCAAAATGGAGAGAGCAGGTGTTACCCATGTTTTGAGTAGACTTTCTTATATCTCTGCTTTGGGTATGATGACCAGAATTTCTTCTCAATTCGAAAAGTCTAGAAAAGTTTCTGGGCCTAGAGCTTTGCAACCTTCCCAATTTGGTATGTTGTGTACTAGTGATACACCTGAAGGTGAAGCTTGTGGTTTGGTTAAGAATTTAGCATTAATGACTCACATCACAACAGATGACGAAGAAGAGCCTATCAAGAAGGTCTGTTACCTTTTAGGTGTTGAAAATATTTCTTTACTGGACTCTGCAGCATTACATTTGAATTACAGTGTATATGTGAATGGTACTTTGATTGGTACTACCAGATTCCCAGCAAAATTTGTTTCTCAATTTAGAAAAATCAGAAGAGAAGGTAAAGTTTCAGAATTTATCTCCATTTATGTCAATCAACAACAGACTGCTGTTCATATTGCTACTGATGGTGGTAGAATTTGTAGACCTTTGATAATTGTTGAAAATGGAAAGTCTAAAGTTACTTCAGAACATTTGAACAGATTAATGAATAATGAACTTGAATTTGACGATTTCTTGAAGATGGGACTAGTTGAATACTTAGATTGTAATGAAGAAAATGATTCTTTGATTGCTTTATACGAAAGAGATTTGTCTAACGACATGACCCACTTGGAAATTGAACCATTCACTGTTTTAGGTGCTGTAGCTGGTTTGATTCCGTACCCACATCATAATCAATCTCCTAGAAACACCTATCAATGTGCGATGGGTAAGCAAGCTATAGGTGCTATAGCTTACAATCAATTTAGAAGAATTGATACCTTGTTGTACTTGATGATTTATCCCCAACAACCTATGGTTAAGACCAAAACCATTGAGTTAATTGGTTATGACAAATTGCCTGCTGGTCAAAACGCCACTGTTGCAGTCATGTCTTACTCTGGTTATGATATTGAAGATGCTTTGGTTTTGAACAAGGCTTCTATTGATAGAGGATTTGGTAGATGTGAAACCAGAAAGAAAACTACATGTGTTTTGAAGAAATATCCAAATCACACCCAAGATATTTTGGCTGGTATGAGAGTTGATGAAAATAACAAACCTATTTGGCAACACGAACCTTTAGGTGCTGATGGTTTGGCTGAAGTTGGTATGAAAGTAGAATCGGGTCAAATTTATATCAACAAATCCATTCCTCAAGTTTCAGAACCTACTGGTGGTCCAGGTGCGCCAATGAATACCGCTGCTGCTTCGTACAAAAATACTCCTGTTGTTTACAGAGCACCTGAAGCTTCTTACATTGATCAAGTAATGATGTCTGTAAGTGATGATGAGCAAAGTTTGATTAAGGTCTTACTAAGACAAAACAGAAGACCTGAGCTTGGTGACAAGTTCTCTTCTAGACATGGCCAAAAGGGTGTTTGTGGTATTATTGTTAACCATGAGGATATGCCATTTAATGACCAAGGTATATCTCCTGATATTATTATGAATCCGCATGGTTTCCCTTCAAGAATGACTGTTGGTAAAATGATTGAACTGGTCAGTGGTAAAGCCGGTATCTTGAATGGTTCTTTGGAATATGGTACATGCTTCGGTGGTTCCAAATTAGAAGATATGTCTAAGATCTTAGTGGAGCACGGGTTCAATTACTCTGGTAAAGATCAATTGTACTCTGGTATCACTGGTGAATGTTTACAAGCTTATATTTTCTTTGGTCCTATCTACTATCAAAAATTGAAACATATGGTTTTGGATAAGATGCATGCAAGAGCAAGAGGTCCAAGAGCTGTTTTAACTAGACAACCTACGGAAGGTAGATCTAGAGATGGTGGTTTGAGATTAGGTGAAATGGAAAGAGATTGTGTTATTGCTTATGGTGCTTCTCAATTACTTTTAGAAAGATTGATGATTTCATCTGATGCCTTTGAAGTTGATACTTGTAACAAATGTGGTTTGATGGGATACAGTGGTTGGTGTAATACTTGTAAGAGTAGTGAAAATGTCATAAAAATGACAATTCCATATGCTGCTAAATTACTGTTCCAAGAATTGATTGCCATGAACATTGCTCCAAGATTAAGATTAAGTGATGTTTTCTCCAAATAGTTGAAAATAAAAATATATATTATATATAAGCTATATTTTCCATAATAGGGAAATGTTAATCCTGATAAATCAAGTTGTAGTCAATTTTTAGATTTTTGCAAAGCTCCTCGATATCAAACTCACCTCCTCTTTCTTTGAAGTCTTCGATTCTTTCATCAAGTTTCTTCAAATGAAACTCAAGTAACTCTTCATTTTTAGCTATTCTCTCTTCGAAACTAGATTTTAAATTCTTTTTTTCCCATTCATCCAACATTTGATACTCAGCCGATTCTTGAATATTTTCCCACTCATATTCTAGATTGTCACTAGTTCGATATCTAATTTTTTCTTTTTCCACGTTAATTTGATTCTCCAAATGTTTGATATAACCCTCATTCCCTTTGTATTTGATAAGATATGCATTATGCAAGTGGTTTAAACAGCATTTGTTAATAGAGTTCCATTTTGCAGTCAACTCTATTAACTTGAAATTTTTATCTGACGACTCTAAAATGTTCTTACACTGATTAAGAGTTGAGATTTTTTTGTTAAGATCTTTGATAGCTTTATTTGTAACAGCGATCTCAAAAGATAAAGCAGTTGATTTTTTAATTTCATTGGTTTCAAACTTGACAATTGTTTTAATGGACATTTGTACTTTCAAGCAATGGGGTTCTAAGATTTTATGGCTAGAGTGAATAAATGAAAGAGAAATTGAAGAAAAATAACACTAACTCATAAACATACACACATACATTCTTATCTATTACTAATCTTATCTATGCAAAAAAACCACAACAACACCTTTAATGTCTCAATTCAATACATAAACTTTACACGACGTTTTACTTTAATAATTTCCCTTTTCAATCAACATTTCCCAAAAAGGATTTAATTAAACCCGACTGAATTTGCCGCCGATGTAAAAACTTGACATACCCGAATTAGGAAACTTAAAAATATCTTCGGGTCAACTTGTATTTATTATGATGTAAAATTTTTTTTCAAGATTTCTGAAAGAAATATCGCCGTAGCAAAATGTTTCACTAGCGAATTTAGCCAAACGAAAAAAAAAAAAAAAAAAGTCGAAACAAATTCCACCTAATATATACTTAAGATTTGTTAAATTATTAATTGATACTATATAGAGAACACTCCAACAAACCCAACATATTGATTGAACCAAAAGAAGAATGTTTAGTATTATTGGGAAAAATATTATAAGAAACAACAATCTTACTTTTAAGTTGGGAAATACAACTAAAGTAGCATTGATATCAAACAAATCGCAATTTCATAACTTCAATGCTCTGTTGAATGAAAAGAAACCAAAAAAACCAGAATCATTGATCAGTGATGATATTTTGGCTAGGGCAGGTTTTGAGTTGAATGAACAAGGTAAACCAATAACAGAACAGCAAGAAACTGAACAAAAGCAAAAAGCTAGAGAACAAGAAGAAAAAGACAATGAACCACTTAATGAATTGGAAGAATCCATCAAAAAAAGAAAGGAGAAGAGAAAAAGACAAACACAAACCGATAAACAAATAGAAAAAGCCACTTCTTACTTTTATGTTGGGCTATTAGGTGCTGTAACTGGGTTGACTTTATACTTAGGTAGAGATTTCAACAGTGAAGAATTGCAAGGTGTTTATGGAAAAGAATACAAGGATGTAGGCAATGGATTTAACCCACCTACTTTAGTTTTTAAGAGAATTATTGCCAGATTTAATGCTTTGAAGGATAGTTTTAATAATCCACCTTTTGAAACTTTATTACCACCACCACCACCAGCTCCTTATCAAAGACCTTTGACCTTAGTTTTAGGATTAGAGGATTTATTGATTCACTCTGAATATGATTATAAGAACGGTTGGCAAACAAAGAAGAGACCTGGTGTAGATTTCTTCTTAGGTTACTTATCCCAATATTATGAAATTGTCATTTACTCCAGAGAAGCTAGTTTTACTATGGAGCCAGTTATTTTGAAGTTGGATCCAATCCAAGCCTTCATTGCCTACAACTTATTTAAGGAACATTGCTCATACAAAAACGGGGAATACGTCAAAGATTTATCCAAATTGAATAGAGACATAAAGAAGGTTGTTTCTTTGGACTTAAGCAGTACTTTGAACACTGATGAATTTGAAGACAATAAGATTTACATTAACAATTGGGAAGGTGATAGATCAAATAAGGATTTGTTGGATTACATTCCATTTTTGGAGTACTTGGTTACCCAAAATGTTTCTGATGTTAGACCAATCATCAAGACTTTCAATAACAAAACTACTTTAGCTCAAGACTTCAACAAAAGAATTGATGTTTTAAGGGAGAAATTCTATGATGAACAAAGTAAAAAATCAGCTTCAGGTATTATGAAAATTGTAGGAATGGGTGCTCCATCTGCCAGTGGTGTAGGAGCTAAGTTCCCATTAGATTTCATAAGAGAAGAAGGATTGAAAAATTATAAAGCCTTTAAACAGTTAGTTGAAGAAGAAAAAGAAAAAATCATGTGGAAGCAAGAAAGAATGAAGCAAACATTTACTTTATCTCAATACTTGACTGGTCAAATATCTCAAGAAGATATTATGAAACAACAAATGGCCAAAGATGCTGAGTTAGAAGAAGAATATAAGGCTTTCAAGAAAGCTGAACAAGCTAAAGTTGAAAACTAATTTCACCTAATGTTACTATGTATATAAATGTAAATATTGAATAGAGAGATTGTAGCCAAGTGTTTATCTTATCTTTTGGCTGTATATATAAATAAGCTAAATTGCATTAACAAACTTTAATGACCTTTTTTTTCTATTTCGCCATATCATGATTTCAATTAGTCTTGAATACTTTATTTTTCAGATTTCCCTGGGGAATAGGATATGCTTCTTCTTTTTTTTTTCTCTTCTTTTCTTAATATATAGGTTATAAAGTTTACGTGTCAGATGACAAAACCATACGATTAACCCCCCCTAGAATAAACTACTGTTGTTGATTAATGGACGTGCAACTTTTTGGAGCTATCTTGGGAGCTTCAGCAGTCACTAAAGCTTGGGTTTCTTTAGTTTTTATAACTACAATGGTAGATTATTTAAAGATAGTTGATGTTGAAAGGCATATAATCTTCTTGAATCCTGAAGACATACTTAAAAGACCATTTGATACCTTACTTTCTTTTTCCTATGTTGGGGAACTATCAATTTCTAATGCAGTCAGTCTTTATAATACTTTAATGGTTCTGGGACAATTAGACACGGCTTATATGAGAAGTGGGCGTGATTACATAATCAAGTTATGCTGTTTGCTGATGTATGTGTTTTTTATTTTTTATGTCAGCAAATATACCTTTGAAATTCTTATAGATAAACTCAATTGCACATCATTAAAAATCATTGTTGAATCACTCAAAAGCATGTTTAGGGTTCTTTCTCTATGGAATGTGATGACATTAAATTTAATGTATTATGGATGCAGATTCCAAGGAATGCCAAATTTCAATGGATTGTTCAATATTCATCCAGTTTTTCTATTTCTTTTCAGCTTATCGCCTGTCGCATTTTCGCCATTTTGGCCATTAACCTTTATTTTGTTTTTACCAGGCCACCTGTTTTTTTACATAGATCAAATTCTTTCCAAGTTGAATAAAGACCTTCCATTGCCGAGTAAAATACCTCAACAAAGGTTGGCAAACTATGTAATTTTAGCAATGACAATGTGCATGGGTTCAAGTCAATACGTTGCCCTACTTTATAAAGAAAAAATAAAATAAAAAGTTAACAGTAATGTATGTATGTATTTTAGAAGCCCTTTCTTATTTGTATGTTTTATTTTAAATTTAATATATTTGTTCCGCAAATAATAAATATTGTAATAGAATCAGTTGGAATAAGAATCCTTGAAATGTTTGCAAACTTCTTGGTACTTTGCAACATCATATTCTAAGCTATGAATCATATGATCAAAGTCATTGATATTCTTGTTAGTCTTGAAGTATTTTTGTTTCTTGACAAGAGTAGAATCAGTCTCGCAGATATTCTTTGTCAGTTGGCTAATGCTATAGTTTAAATGAAATCTTTGAAAAAAATCCATACCACTACCAATAAGCGGTCTTTTAATAACATCCTTCAAAGACTTGACTTTGATTTTTTTGTTGACTTTCTTCTTATCTTCACTGTTAACACTGATCTTTCTCTTGACATTTTTAGGCAACATGGCAGGTGGTTGTAAGTGCCTATTATTTCTTAAAATAGTAAATTTTTTTGGTTTTGGTGATTCAGCATCTTTGAAATCTGTTTCATTGTTGCTTTTGTCATTTTTTTCTATAGTAACCAAGTCTTTGTTCAGAATATCTTTCACAGAGGATGATAGATGAAACTGACTTAGTGAGTTGTTTGTATCAATCGCACTGGGAGACTTAAATGACAATTCGGAACTTGACTTATTGGTTTTGTTTCCATTAGCAATAAACGAAGAGTTCAAAAACTCATTTGAGTACTGAATGTTATAATTTTGTTGATAAGTTGAATGATTGTTTTGATCAAAGAACTTGGCGGTATTTTTAGTAGATTGATTGGCTAAAGTGTTATCTAGAGTGGTTAAAAATGGAAGATTCTCCATATCCCCATCTGTGTTACTATCATTATCTTGGAAATCATAATCACTTTGAAAAGTCTTTAAGTGTATTTTATCTTCTGATTTTTTTGGTACTGTTGAGCTACCAGCATTATTTTGATCAAAAATTATAGATATTCTTTGTTGATTATCAATATCTGTTGGTTTGAAAAAAATGTCATTATCCATATTACAAAGTAGATAAATGCTAATACTCAGACTAATAGGGTATATAAGTGTAGTTCTTTGGAAAAAAAAAAATGTATCAGAATCTACTAACTCTTACTACAGATCTTGATATGTCTTATTCCAAAATCTTCAGGTAACTAGATAAATGGATCTGTTCTTACAGGGATTATTTATAACATTTCTCTATAATCAGCAGCTTATTGAGCATAGATCAAAAAAAAAAAATATATATATTTAAAAAATGCTAGAGAACGAAATCTCCATGCCCTATACAGAAAAAAAGAAATTTTCGTTTGGTGAAATAATTAATAATAATAAAAAAAAAAATAAAATAAAAAAAACAGTCATATGTTGGAAAGTTGTCATATAATCATAGTGATTTATTGAGTAAAAAAAAAACAATGTATTAACAATATTCAATGATAGAGAGTCATTCCGTCAGACTACTATATCAGTTATTATTCTGAAAATTTCATATTGTTAGTGATACAATCATCTATGAAGTTCTTATCCGTAATTCTTATCTATTATTCAATAACATTATTTTTAAGAAAGTAGCAATAAAACTTTTTGATGTTGTTTTTTCTCTCTTTTTCTCTTTTATAAAGCTGTGCTAAAATGTACAATTAGATTTATAATTTGATTCTTACAGCCTTAACGTTAACATAGCCAGCTAAGGCTTCAGCACCCATTTCTTTACCGTAACCACTTTGCTTGTAACCACCAAATGGAACAGAAACGTTGAAGTCATTGTAGTCGTTAACCCATACCATACCAGATTTGATCTTCTTGGCAACATGTAAAGCAGTACTTAAGTCAGTGGTTTCGATACCAGCACCCAAACCAAAATCAGAGTCATTGACTAACTTAATGGCTTCTTCAGCAGTGTCAAATCTACCAACAGTCAAAACAGGACCAAAGATTTCTTCCTTGACAATCTTCATGTCTTCCTTGGTATCAATGAAGACAGTTGGCTTGATGAAATAACCGTTGGAACCATCACCAATGGATTCACCACCAGTTAAAACAGTAGCACCTTCTTCTTTACCAATTTTGATATAGTCCAAAATAGTTTGGTATTGGGCTTTGTTTTGGATGGAACCTTGGTAGTTTTCTGGGTCAAATGGAGAACCAATCTTGATTTGAGATTCAATGTAGGACTTGAATTCCTTTAAGAATTCGTCGTAAATTCCATTTTGTACGTATAATCTAGAACCAGAAGAACAAATTTGACCAGCATTTTTGAAGATACCATTAACGATGTTTGGAATGGACTTCTTTAAATCAGCATCAGCAAATAGAATGTGACCGGACTTACCACCTAATTCCATAGTGACGTGCTTCAAGTTAGACTTAGTGGCCTTAGTGGCAACAGCCTTACCAATGGAAGTGGAACCAGTGAATGAGATTTTATCTAACTTTTCAGATTCAGCTAAAATATCACCAACAATAGAACCTGGACCTGGAACAATAGAAACAACACCGGCTGGTAAACCAACTTCTTGACAGGCTTTACCAAACATTAAGGCTGTTAAACAGGTGGAGGAGGCTGGCTTGACAATGATGGTGTTACCGGCAAACAAACAAGGAACCAACTTCCAGGACATGATTAAGAATGGGAAATTCCAAGGAATGATAGCACCAACAACACCTAATGGTTCTTTAACAGTGTAGTTAATGTGACTATCACCAGTTTCAATGAATCTACCGTCCATGTTGTAAGAAGAAGCAGACTTGAAGTATTGAGCAGCAACTTGAATATCACCCTTGGCTAAGTTGTAAGCCTTACCATTATCCATACACTCAATAGAAGCTATTAAGTCAAGGTTCTTTTCTAAGTAGTCACCGATTTTGTATAAGTATTCAGCTCTTGAATATGGATCCAAAGCAGCCCATTGCTCAGGTTTTTTGTGGAAGGTATCGTGGGAAACGTCAATGGCATGCTTGACATCTTCAGCAGTACAACTTTCAACATCTAAGACGTGCTTACCAGTAGATGGATCTTCGACTTTCAACTTCTTTTCTGGGTTTGAAGACTTCCAGAATTCATTGTTTATGAACAAACCAGTTGGTTGGTCATAAGTAATACCGTTTGGAGTAGTAACCTTTACAGATTCAGCTTTGATAGCAGTGGACATTGTATAAATTTGATTTAATTTGAATGTGTTTTTTATATTCAATGGTTTAATTGAATTAGTTATGGTTTTTTTAAACATCTCTTTAGTTAAATGATAGATACTAATAACCTAATCTTTATAATATAAAATTATGAAATAAACTTGAAGTTTCCAATACTTTGTTTATATACAAACAAATTCATTAGAAGGAAAAGAAAAAATAATAATCTTCAAATTTATTTAACACACCCTCACTGTATATCATTTAACGATGAATAGTATGTGAATCAACAGCGATTAATCGGAGTAGATGAATGACCAATATGCTTAATCTACCAAATTAGGTGTTAAATAATTATTCAGCATATTTTGCGTATAACCTAATAATTAAAATTTTACTAAACGTCAACGAACCGGTGTTACTATTAGATAATTCCATTGATCCACTTCACCCTCTTATTTTTTATTTTTTTTTTTTTTGCAAATACAACAGTTTATCTATTGCTTGTGCTAATATTTCTAAACAAAAATAAGGCCTTTTAGAAATTATAACAGCAATCTAAAACGTTGTTTAAAATGAATTTCTAGAAGGGTTATTTTTTTTAAAGGGAAATTTCAACAAGAGGGGGGATTTAATTAAAATTATTGGTTTGTTACCGTTTCGGAAAAGTGTTTACCGATGTAGGTTAATTCAAACACGGTTCATATTCGGTTTGTAAGGTTAATTAAAAAATCCACATTTGCAAATAAAAAAGTAAGCATAATAATGTTGATAAAGTTAGCTGTGATTAAGATTTAAAGCAATTTACTTTATTCACATTCATATTACTTCTTTCAAGCATGAAATGTGTGTTTTTTTTAATAAAAAAAATGTTATTTTGCCGTTCTTAAACCGAGGGGTTTAAAAAATATACCCCAAACGCATTTATTGATTCATTCGATTAACACTGTCTTTTTCATCAAATCTACCCTATGTTAAAAAAAAACATCAACAGTTTTTTTATTTTTATTTCAATATATTTCAAAATGACACTTTTAGTACTTACTCCTCTGTGCCAAATCAAATTTAATGAATATAAAATAATGAATAAAGTGGGTGGTTAAAATTTATTTATAAAGAGGGTTATTTGTTGAGTACTTTTTCACCTGTATCCATGTTTTTTAGTTTTGCTGTTCTTATTCATTCATAAACGAAAATATTCAAACACATGTGTATGTATTTTTTTTTGGAATGAGATAAAAAAAAAACTATCTAGTTTATGGCAAAAAATAAGGCATCATATTTGTTACAAAATCATCTGTACTACCTATTTGACCAACTAGTAAAACATTGATTCACGAAAAAATATTCATTTTAATTGTTAGTAAACTGTTTAATCATTTACTGCTTAAATTTTTTTATAGAGACGTACATACTTTTGTAATAGTATTTTTATTTGTTTTTTTTTTTGGTTACTTATAGTTATTTATCTTTCCTTTCGTTAACTTTCTACTTCTTAACTTGAATCAATTCCATTTAAATATAACATAGCTATGACTCTTGATGAACCTTGAATATTTAAAAAAAAAAAAATTCACACGTAAGGTAGTTTTTTTTTCTACCGGCTGAAAAATATATCAGTTACGGAGTTCATCCCCGTAGACCGGCCCGACTCATATGTTCTTCTTTATAAGGAACAGTTAAAAATAAGAAATAGCCTGAATTAATCCCCATAAATAAAAACCACAAAAATAATAATAATAAAAAAAGGTTCTTATAAACAAATACCAGTGCAATCAGAGTTATTACAAACTTTGAATCATATTATATCCTATGGTCTTATGCTTCATCACCAGAAACTCAATTTTCATTCTGATTAATAAGTACTCAGCAAGAATCTTAAGGTTATAGTATCTTGGATCAACTTTTTTGTTTTTAAAACTTTCACCTAATCTTAAAAATGACATGTTATTGTGGAAGTTGAAAAACTCCGTTTCTTTTAAGAATATGTCGTTTGTTTCCATGTAAGTTTTCAAATTGAAAAAAAACTTTATTTGAATAACATTAGACTTTAACTTTGAAATACTGTAGTCAAAATCTGAGTCGTTGCGATTCAATCCATAACAAAGCAAAAACTTTAAAGTATCATTGCTATCATCACAATTATCTCCATTGAGTGAAAAATATTGACTTTTGAATAAAAAGTCTTCAGTATCCAACAAGCAGTTTTTTGAAAAGGTTGATACAGCAAGATAGTTTTGTTTTTTAACATTTTCTATTAAGTTACTTAAAAAGAAAAAAATTAAAAAGTTTTTATTATCAACTATCGGCGTGTTGCACCAAAGATAGTTTTTGTTCATTGTACTTTTGTAAAAGTCCATATTCATAGCACTGCTATTATTGTATTGACTTTCTAGTAATTTTCCAACATCTGATTTGTTAACAAAATAACAATTTCGTAAGCTCAAAAACTCAAGTTTCTTTTCAAAAAGCAAACATATGAATGTTTCGAAAAAGTTATAAAAAGTCAATCCAAATGTGTATTTATCCAACTTCAAATTAAAACTGTTGATACCTGTATCCGACAGAAATTTGAAATCATCATTTCTATTTTTTAAGTAATCTTTGACAAAGTTTAAATCCGGGCTATTTACTAGACTTGTATTTTTTAAAAAGATAAGATCTTCAGATATACTCAAATGATCCAAAATCAAAATTTTCAGGTTCTTGAAGTACTTTAAAATATGAATGATGTAACCTATTGGGATGTCTCTGTTGTCCTTATATTTTTGCAAGTGTTGATTGATCAATGGGTGTTTTATTTTGCTTAAGTGATTGTTGATATTAATCACGCTGCCTATATCCACAAATGACCTTTTTGTGTTGTTTATTTTTCTCTTCTTAAAACAGAACCTGTTAAAAAGTTTTTCAACGTTGCTAGATATCGGGCTTTTATCAAACTTCATCTTCTTTATTGGATTTGTGTGTTTGTCAGTATTTGTAGTCACTAATGATGTAGTACTTATAGCTCTTTTTCTCATATTATGTTGCATTTCTAATAAGTTTCTCCCATAAATCTTGCTGTCCTTCATTCTCCAATCTCTCCAAGTAGCCAAACTCATATCATCTTGATTGTTTTTTATAGACATGCCAATTTTCTCAGCATACAGTTTAAACAGCTCCGAGCCTGATTTTATACCTGATAGATCAATACTCTCTATTATGCAATCTAAATGTTTGGAATTGTGTTTTTTCATCATATCGCATTTGATTGTATTTAAAAATTGAGATAATCTGTACGTACTCTCAATGTATATGTTTTTATAAACATGTTTGGTTACAATTTTGCTAATTTGCTTGTTCAAAAACATAAGATTATTAAACAAGATTTCATTATCCTTTTCAACATCAAAATTGGAGATTATCTTTTCCAATACAATATCATTACTAAACAGTTTTTTCTTGATGCTATCCGTATACTTCTTATCTACGACTTCCTCATTGTTGCTGGTAGCCGAAACAGGCCTTGAAATATTCAGTGAGGTTATGAATTCCTTAAATTTCTTTTTACCATTCAAACCTGTTGGTTTATTTTTCTTACTTTCAACGTTTTTTTTTGATCTCACTCCATGCTTGTATTTCATTGAAGAAATGATATTTTCCACATGTTTGATTTCTTCTTTATTGCTATTGGTGTATTTAATCTTATAATAATTGCAATTTGAATCTTTACCTGTAACAAAATTGACGTTATTGTAATTACTCTTTGTAAGTAACTTTGTATTAAAGTTCACATATTTTCCTAACAAAACTTGTTCACTCGGCATTGTGTTTTTGGATATACAAAATCAAACTTTCTAATTGGAAAATTAATTAATTAAATCTTGATAGATTATAAATATAAAATCAAATAATCCCTCTTTATATATGGTCGTTGTTTTAATTAAATCATTCAAAATCATAACCTTAATATAGAGGGATTTTATTAATACACTCCTAGTAAAAAAAAACGAAAAAAAGCCCTCGTTATCATCTCACCAATACATCCTGTATATCGCCCTCCTGTTTTCCAATGCCAAAGATAAGAACCACCTTCCTATTTGGGAAAAAACGACTTATTTCCCAAAAAAAATATGTATCGACCAAAACGGTGAGCTTGATATCTTTTTTGGTGTTTTAAAAAAAAACGCGGCTAAAACTCCTTCTTAAACTTTAATAACGCTAGTTATTAATGTCAGATCCTCTATTATTTTGTTATTGGTAAATAACAACGTTTTTTGTATTTCTTCGGAGTTAATTTAAGTTTTTAGCTCTTGGCTCAAATTTCTAGGCCACGTTTTTATTAGGGTGAAATTAATTACTCCGAAATGTTCCAAAATCCCATCATAATTCGTGCAATTAACAGCTAATTAATGATGCACATGGGAGGCCAAAAAATATATAGGAGAGAAAACGGTATATTCGGATTATAATATTTATAGCGTAAAAAATAATGAAAAATAGGGGGGTAAAATAAGGATATATATTGGTAATTTTAAAAAGACTGAAAATTTAAAATTTGATGGTTTATTCAGCTTTCAGTAACGAAACCAAAGAATTTTAAACCGATATATTAGTATAACAAACTTTACAGAATGAAATTTGGAAAAACATATATCAATCATCAAATTCCTGAATGGAGTGATTCATATATCAACTACAAGCAATTGAAAAATATCATCAACCAGATTGTTGCCTTGCAAAAAGATTCTGATTTCACAACTTTACAAAATGATCTTAATTCTGATTACAACAAATTGATTTCAAATTTTTTAATCAAGTTGCAAATGGACATAGAAGTTGTCGACAAGCTATCTACTACAAAATTCAATGAGTATAACTCTAGATTGAAAAGAATATTCAATAATTCTACTATAAAACAATTGTACAAACACAAAATTGATCCAACTGATCATCATTCAAATATAGATATTAATCATCAATTCCATAATTTTCAAAATAATAATGGTTTACATACAGACCAAGTGGATAATGAATCTTTAGTTTACACCTTTGATAAGAGCATTGATAAGAACTTGATCGATAAGGAAGAATTAGATGAAATCTTATCAATGTTGATGGAATCAAAATCTAATTTCAGAAATCTAAAGTTTTTTAACGATTTGAATGATAGAGCTGTTAAGAAGATCTTAAAAAAATTTGATAAAAAATGTTCAACAATGGAACGAATTAATTTCTATGAGAGAAACGTCAGTTCAATGGAATTTGTTCATATTAACACTGAAATAGATGATTGTTTAGAAATGAACAATAACCTTATAAAGATAGTTTACGATTATATCACAGAATTTGTTGAAAACTCATCTTCTTTGTTTTACTTAAACAAAAGTGCTGAATCTTCAGATAACGAATTAAACGTGAGTAAAAAACAAACTAGCAACATCTTAATTGATTTGGTAAAAAAAGATGATGCTGAGAACTTGATCAATGAATTGATTTATACTTATAGATCTCTGGTTTTGATACCATCAAAAACTTTAATTAGCTTGTTGAATAAAGCATCTATCTTACAATGTTTCAAGTGCATAGATAAGTTACTGGAAATTATCCCATCTTTGGCTGACTCTTCAGATTTAAATAAGAGAAACTTCTTTCATCATCATATAATAGCTTTGGGGAAAACCAGAGAACAAGAAAAGGCTATTGACAAAATAGAAGTAAACTCAGGTGTATTCTATTCTGCTGTTGATACACCAAAAGATCTACACTTCATTGAACCTTTTAAACCTATTGAGCCTTATTTGGTAGACTCTAAAGGTCCTGACGGTATCAATTCCTTGGATAAGCCTATATCTTTAGAATACATTTTGTCCAAACTACCACCTCACCTAAGACCTTCTTTATTAAAAAAGGATATTCACGAAAGAACACCATTGCACTATGCCGCTCAGTATGGTTTAGTTGAAACGACAAAAATCATTATTGAAGCTTTGAAAAAATGGAATGTCTGGGATTCCAATGTTTCTATTGATGATTTGACTGCCTGGTCGGACAAAGATGGGTTGACTCCTTTACACTTGGCTGTTTTAGGACATCATCCAATAACTGTAAAGACTCTATGGAGCCACGTCAATCCAGCTGTTTTCTGTCAGAATCCTAAGTTATTGCATGTTGCAGTCAACTTAAATGATCCATCTTTGATCAAGGTTTTATTGAGCATAAAGGGAATTGACATCAATTATAGAAACGCTGAAAAAAATAACGAAACAGCCATTTACATTGCTGCAAAATTGAATTTGAAGAATGCCGCCGAATGCTTATTGAGCTTTTCTGATATCAATGTTGAATTAAAAGAATCTATGTATGGGTTCACACCATTATTCATTGCTGCTATTGAAGGATTTAAGGAAATGGTTGAACTATTGATTTACAAAGGAAAGGCTAGCATCAGAGCCTTAGATGATTCTGGATTTGCCCCTGTTGAACATGCTGCATTGAGAGGATTTTTGGAAATTGGTGATTTATTGAAAATAGATGATGACTTTGGAATCAATAATCCTGTCATGACTAAGGAAGTAAGATCTCAATCTCCATTTGGTAAAAAGTCCCAAAATAACAGTACTGCCAGCTTGACAAATGCTTTATTAACCACCAGACCATTTTATAAAAAAAACATATCTGGTAATATAAGCTCTTCTAATTCAAGTGTTAAAGATGATAATATTTTGAAGCCAGATAGAAATATTGTTTCCAATGTTAAAACTGATGAATTGTTAACTAGTGTTAATGATTCAAGAAAAAAATCTAAAAAGCTAACCAAGAAGGAATTGATTGAAGAGCTAGATGGATCCAACTCTAATGAAAACTCATTACCTCCTATTGACAAAAAGTCTTTAATGTATTCAAATATTTCAAATTCTCAAGTATTTGGTGAAAACAGCACCACAGTTGTTAAATCTGTTGGAAATAATTCATTGAATCCTGATGAAAGTTTTATTTCTATTACATTGGGCTCAAATGATACATCTAAGCCTGTACAAGCCATTAAGCTTAACAAGATACCATTTTCCAAAATGGGCACAACACAGCTAGATACAGCATTGTCATTGTCAATCACTTGTAATGCTTCTAAAGACAAAACACCTGTTTTGATTGATTTACCTGTAGATGAAACTTCCAATGCTATTAACTTTAAACTAGACTTCAATAAAGATTCTGATTATGTGATATACTTTGATTTAGTGCCTACACATCAACGCACTGCAAATGATAGTTTTGAAAGTAAAGATAGCTTTTCTCCTGAAGAAACAAGAAAACCTAGTATTAATTCTAATCGCTCATTTAATCAAAGACCAAGACTTGCAGCAAGAGCATCAAGTGCAAGCAATGGATTGTCTACTTCAAGCGGTAACACTACAGTAAAAAACAACAAAAAGATTTTGGGTAGAGCTGTGGCATTACTGGATTCAGCAAAGACTAGAGTTGGATTGAATAGAAGATCTTTGGAGGATACAATCACTGTTCCTATTATATCTTCTTCCTCTGGCATGGAGGTTTTGGGATCAATCACAATGGAAGTATTAATTATCCAGCCATTTGTTATTGATTACAAACAAAGTTCAATTTCAAATGAAAAAAACAGATTGACAAATGATAGTTATTGGAAAAAATTGGTTACTACAAGAATTGTTGGACATAGAGGTTCAGGTAAGAACATTAAAAAAAATTCCTTACAGTTGGGTGAGAATACCATGGAGTCATTTATTTCAGCATCATCATTAGGTGCTTCTTATGTGGAATTTGATGTGCAATTAACCAAGGATCATGTTCCTGTAATTTATCACGATTTTTTGGTTGCCGAAAGTGGTGTTGATATACCAATGCATGAATTGACTTTAGAACAATTTTTGAATTTAAGTGAAACTCACAAAACAGATAAAACACATAAAGATGACTTTGAATTGAATGGAAAATATTATTCTTCTGAAGAATCAAGAAAAATGGGATTAACCAAAACTTTCAAGACTTTAAACTTCAAGGGTAATAGTAGAGGATCTTCTATTGCTTCTAGCTTTTTAACCTTGGAGGAAGTGTTCAAAAAATTACCTCCAAATGTAGGCTTCAACATTGAATGTAAGTATCCGATGCCAGATGAAGCAACCAAAGAGGAAATGGGCCAAATTGTAGTTGAGATGAATTTCTGGATTGATACAGTTTTGGATGTTGTTTTCAAACATTGCAAAGATAGAGATATAATATTTTCTTCATTCCATCCTGATATTTGTATGATGCTTTCTTTGAAACAACCACATTTTCCAATTTTGTTTTTAACCGAAGGTGGTTCTTCAGAAATGTTTGATTACAGATGCTTATCTTTAAAAAATGGTATAAACTTTGCTAATAAATGGAACTTGCTGGGATTGGTAACCGCAGCAAAACCTATAGTAATGGCGCCAAGGTTAGCACAAGTGGTTAAGTCCAGTGGTTTAGTATTGTTTACTTATGGTGTACAAAATAACGACCCAGATATAGCGAAGAAGGAATTAAGAGCAGGGGTTGATGCAGTCATTGTTGACAATGTTTTAGCGATTAGAAAAGAATTAACCAAAGATTACTTTGAAGAATTTGATGAAAAATTTGAAGATTAATAAAAAAAAAGAATTTTAAAATAAAATAATTATCACAAGAATGGCTAGTTTAAAGAATATCATTTATATACATATTAATGTCTAATTACAATAATGTCTCACCTAATGAACATCTAACAATGGAACATCCTATAGCAACTGTTTTTAAAATTTCATGTTCATCTGCACCTAAACTTGGGTTAACTTCAACAACATCTAGAGCAACAACATTACCAGTTTCACATATTCTTTCACATAAAAACAAAGCTTCTCTATTGTTCAAACCGTAATCAACCTTTGTACCAGTACATTTAACAGAAGCTTCTGGGTCAATGGCATCAACATCATAAGAAATCATGATTGGGCAATCCTTGTTTCCTTGAGAAACATGTTCAAGAGCTTGTTCAACTACAGAGTTGATACCAAATCTATCAACATGATACATAGAAAAGGCCTTTATGTTGTTATCTTTCAAGATTTTTTTTTCACCTTCATCAACATCTCTCAACCCAATATAAGCGATTTTGTTAGTCTTCAATAAGTTTTCTGGAATCCACTTGAAAGATTCTGGCCAGTCTTGTCTGTCCATGTTGGCCAAGAAAGAAACAGGACAACCATGTAAATTACCAGATTCTGTGGTGTTTACTGTATTGATATCGGCATGTGCATCAATCCAAATGATACCGGCATCTGGATGTCTGGATAACAAACCAGCGATGGAACCTATAGCGATGGAATGATCACCTCCCAAAGTCAATTGAAATTCATCTTTTTTGATTTCTTTTTTACAAGCATTGTAGATTTTTTCATTGGCTAAAGAAACCAAATCAGCTCTCTTAATCTTAGGTTTCAATTCCTTTTCTTTTAAATCTGCTTCGGATTTTAACTTTTCCAAATCTAGATTTTTTAAAGGATCGATTATTTCTGTCTTCCAATTAAGTGTTTCTTCTATTTGTTCTTTTAAACCGTGTTTTAACATATATTCTGGTCCTAAATCAACTCCACCATGTGGTTGACCTCCGTTAAATGGAGCTAGAACGATTTTACATGTTCTGTTTTCGGAGTTATTTAGATGTTTGAAGTGAATTGAATTTTGCATTATTAAAAAAAAAAAGACGGGTTTAATTAATTGTATTGGTATTTATTTTTTCAAATATATATTTTCTCGTAATAATAACATGTTTTAGATAAAAAACAACTTCATGTTAAAGTTGATATTCAATCTCCTTATTTATATGTTTAAAAATCGCCAGGTGTTAAGATAACAAAGATTTCAAGATATCACTTTTTTTTTTTTTTTTAAATTATTCAAAAAAGTGTTCTTTAAGTGAAAGAGTTGGATAAGCTCTTGCACTTAACGGATAGTCAGGCTGGCCTATGACCTTTCCGGAGGCTTTACTCCGACTCCCCCTTTAATTCGTCTTTTTTTTAATGTTTTTTTCTATGAAGAAAAATATGAGCCAGATAACGCTACACGGCTTTTCGGAGTTATTTGTATCACTACTTTTGTTTTCCTTAGATGTGATGCATGCTTATATCCGAAGCGGACATAAGAAGCACATTACCCTAAGAGATCGTAAAACTTCTTATATGCCTCTTCCAAATCAACCATCATCTTATCAAGATCATCTCTTTCTAAGTTGAGGCCAGATTCTTGTTTGTTCATAAATACCAACCAATCTACTAGCTTTCCTCTGCTACTTTCAAAGCTGCCCATATTCTCAATCACCTTTTCTTTGTTAAACTTTTCGTTTTTATCAATAAATACTTTATTCAGATTTAGGACTAATCTCGACATCAATGGATGGAGCTTTTGTTTGCTAGCATAATTTAAGTTCAAAGCATCCATCAACGTTATGAAGTTTCCCGTAACCTCAGAAATCAATTTGGCATTGTTATTAATCATTAGAGGTTCTTTATTCTTTGAGTCTTCTTCATTTAGCAAATGAAACATATTTCTAGGCATATCCAAATTAGCTTTTGTATTGGTTTGCAGTTGATTCATGTATCTAATACCTTTATAACACTTGAAATTTAACTCATACTCTTTTGTAAAAGTTAAAAACACGAATGTTGGGTCATTTTCAAATATTTCTTCAATCAAAACTTGGATTTTGTTAATGTAACTACTCAGATCTGTTTTATATTTCTGTTCGCTACACACCTTATATTCTTTATCTTCATCAAATACTATAAACAGATAATCTAATAAAGTTACGTTTATGTATAGTTCTTTCTTCAGTTGCCGTAGATGCTTTTCCAAGGCTGTAAAATTATGCTCATATTTAAAATCTACTTGGTCTGCTTTCTTGTACTGTTGTTTGATCATGATATCGTTTGGTTTCTATGGTCTTCTTTCGATTGTAAGTACGTAGTCTTTCTTTACTGAGATAAAAAAGCACTATAAAGCTGTTTTTAAAGCAACGAAAAAATGAATCCCCCTAGTATAAAAAAAAAGCGCACACATGGGAATGTCCAATACTCTACTGTTAATCCTATATGCTTTATTAGCACAATCATCAATATATATAAACAAAATCAGCTAGAATATCATAGGGACTTGCTTCAATTCACCATTCTTCATTTCATGCTCTATTCCAAAGTTGCTGCTTAAGAAGTTCAAGTCATAGGGGATGATCATTGGGGGAAGAGATGGATAGTCCAGGTAGTAAGAGCTACCCGCACTACCGTCGATATCCTTTTTAGAATAGATTTTCTTGATTCCACCAAAGTTATCGTAAAACTCTTTGGCATTTTTAGCTATACTCAATTCTTCTAATATGTGTTTTTCAATGTACTTCACCTGTGTGGGATTCCAATAGGATATGATGATTGGTTGGGTAATATCAAAGCTCTTAACACCACCTGAACACTTGAATTTTAAGGTTAAAAAGTGTGTTATGTTGAAATAACAACCTCCTCGAGTGGATAATGACCCATGAGTCCCTAAATTATCTTGATGATGGGTTCCATCAATACTCAAAACCGGTCTCACAAGTTTCATTTCAGGTATGTTTCTGTGCAGTTGATTGTTTCTCTTAGTTTGTTTTATGTTTCCATATTTTCTATGTCTGCCATTCATGGTATTGTCATAATTCATGTTTGGTAAATCTGTAGTGCCATATTCGTCATCATCACTGTATACTGTATCGTTCAAATTTTGGTTGCCATCGTTTACCTCACTGAATAGTAACTCAGGAGCCATAATTGCATCTTCAAACTTTTTAAAATGTTTATCCATAAGCATCAATCTCATATTCATTCTGGTTTCAATGTCATTTCCTGTTACCATAGCATTTACTTCGTTTGTACTTGTAGCTAGTATATTTTCTTTTGTTTTGAAAGTTCCATCTTGTGTATCCAATACCTCCAAAACTTCTTTTATTTCCATAACCACATCTTTGATTTTCAATTTTTTATTTTTCTTTGATCCAATGAATATGGAAGGTCCTTGAGTGCTAGGAATACCGTTTTCGTATATCAAATCACCATTGTTGTTATAAGCACTGTATGAGTTAGTCTTTTCTATTCTAGACATTTTCAAATCAACGCTGATAAAGTCATCCTTCCCAAAGCATGTGGTATTAATCTTAAAGTCAACATTCATTTTGTTATCTGGTGAGACTTCTTTGAAACTCAAAACAGGATATTTCCTCAATGTTGGATAAACATCAAATTTTTCAATTAAAACTGGAAACTCTAAAACACATTGACTATCCACAAACTTTTCATCATCTTTTTTCTTTGCCAAGTTAGTCAAGTTTTTAATTTTATGTCTAATCATATTATCATTGCTTCCATTTGTTCTATAATGACAAACAACTTCTATGGTACTAAATACCCTTCCAAAATGTTTGTTGTAATTAGTTTGTTTACATGTTTCTGGTATTCCTATAGTTATAGGGACTTTTAACCCTAAAACAGGACCTATACTTTGGTTATTTAAATTAAATTTCTTCTTAAAAATTTCTGTTTTAATGTTCTTTTGTCCAGTCTGTGTATCATCTTTTCCGTTCATACCGGTTGCTAGCAATTGTTCAGTTGTCTTAAAAGATACATCCAAATGGTCCATATTAAACACAAAATCTTGTGATCCAGTGTTGGGTGCCATTATTTGTAATTCAAATTCCACACGAGGTAAAGTTGCCGGAATTCCTGGGCATCCTCTGACCAAAGAATTATAGCTCGGTTTCACTGAGAGTATGGGATGGTATTTGTTTAAATTACGACTATTGCTGTGTTCATTCATCTTAACAGAAAAGAAAAAACGCTAAGAATCTTGTTGTCTGGTGCTACTTTAAATCTTTCAAAGGCAAACTCTTGTTTCTTCAATATGATCTTCTTTATTGATATCGAAATCATATTAAAGCTAGTTTGAAAAAAAAAAAAAAATTGTTTATATCTATATTTCCTATTACGGACAATTAAAAATATTACTAAATATCATTTAATTAAACAAAATTATTCACTATCATCATCCATAGCAGCTTCGGCTTCTCTTATACGTTGAGCATAGGCAGCATACTTGGCATCATCCAAAACAATCTTAGTATCGTTATCAGCAAAGTTGAATACACCCAAATCTTTAACATTTTCAAAGAAATCCAAAGTTTCGTTCTTGTTAAATCCTTGAGATATAGCGACATCAAGAAAGACAGAAGTAGGAATAAAGAAACTAGTTTTGAATTCTTTCTTTTTGCTTAAATCACCTAACAAACTCCATAATTTATTCAAGTTGGATTCATTCACATTATCTTGAACACCTAGCGCATCAACCTTCTTTTCATTGGCATATTTCATCTTACCCAAGTATTCTTTAGATGCAGCAATTAATCTTAAAGCTTCATCAACATCATCAAATGTGACTTCATGAGCCAATCTTATTTTAGCTAATGCTTGGGCTAATCTCACAATTGCCAGCAAGGTTCTTGGGGTGGCTTGACCAAATGAATCTTTTGTGTCCATGTTTTCCTTAGATTCTTGTCTCATTTTCACATAAGCTTCAACAACAGCATCATTGACTTCCTTTGTCATGACAGGTCTGTGTAACTTGGCAACAAAAATGTATTCCCTTAATGTAGCAGTATCAACAGGTTCAAAGTCTAATGGAGGTTGCTTATTATGAGTATGAACATAGGCAACATGTTGAGCCAATCTTTCATCATCTTCAATGGATGGAACATCTAGTAACAAGAAAATAATGTCAAATCTGGACAACAAAGCAGCAGGTAAGTTGATGTTTTGAAGTGGTGACAGATGAGGATTGTATCTACCATACGCAGGATTGGCAGCGGCCAAAATGGAAGCTCTGGCGTTCAAAGTGGTATTGATACCTGCTTTAGAAATAGAGATTGTTTGTTGTTCCATAACTTCATGAATAGCAGTTCTATCATTTTCATCCATCTTGTCAAATTCATCAATACAACAAATACCGTTATCAGATAATACTAAAGCACCACCTTCCAAGACCATTTCATCAGTTACTGGATCTTTCATGACAGCAGCAGTCAAACCAACACCAGAAGACCCTTTACCTGTGGTGTAAACACCTCTAGGCGAGATCTTGGTAATAGCTTTCAACAATTGGGACTTGGCAACACCGGGATCACCCATCAAACAGATATTAATATCACCTCTAATGGCCAAACCATCACCAACTTTTTTGTCATTACCACCAACTAGTAGTAATAACAATGATTTTTTAACATCTGTGTGACCGAAAATTTCTGGAGCAATGGATTTGGCCAATCTTTCATAAATAGGACCGTCATGGTTTTCTTGAATGAAATCGTATGCCAATGGGAAGTTATCTTTGATGTAATCGGTTGAAGTCAAAATTCTTAAAGTATTATCTCTTAAGGAAGATACAGGTTGCTCAGCAGTCTGCAAGTTTGGAGAAATACTGGTTTGTGACAACAACGACAGAGCTTCATATTCTTTCAATTTATCTAGCAGTTCATCTTGAGTTCTCTTTTGTTGAACTATACTTTGTGCCAATAGATAGGTTTCAGTCAGTAAACCAGACTTCAATGCTTTGTATCCTGTGTATGGCAAAGGCATGTATATACCAGTAATGTCACACATATCACCTGGAATCAATTTTCTAACAACACCATCACCATATAAATGTACTGTCAAGGTTCTTGGGATGTGGCCTATTGGAACTTGGTGAGATAATTCTTGAATTTTACACTCTTGGAACGGTTGGAACTTAGATGCTCTAGTGGCCAAGTGTAATTGCCCATGAATGTTTTCTCTGGTACATTGAACAGAAGCACATTGAGTTAAAGGCTTAAAAACTCTTGTATTTACTTCTTGGAAAACCTCAGCATCACAACGATCACAGAAATAAGCATTGACTTGTACGTTAGGCTTGACTTCACTAATTCTTGTTACAATACCTCTAACAGTTAAAAGGTTACCGATCTTGTCCCCTTTAACTTGTCTAACACTCAAAGGTTTGGATGTAGAGTGCAGAGAATCATTGGTTAATGGTTTAAAATACAAATCATATCTTCTTAATAATTTATCAGGGAAATAGTTCTCATCTCTTTTCATAAACTCTTTAAGACGTTGTTCCCTATCCAAATCAGTCTGGTATTGAGTATCCGGATTGTTATTTTCAATATTTTGTTCATTAGACATTTCTTGCAGTTCTCTTTCTTCACGTTCAAAATTTTGTTGGTTTCTTAATCTTCTGTGAGATATAATAACGTCCAAAACATCGTCGTTAAAATCAGCTGGTTGAATAACCATATTGTTGTTCATTATATCATCAACAACTTGGGAGAAAACTTCTATAAAATGGTAGGCGTTTTTAGAAATGGCATCAGTTAAAGACCATTGCTTGGTGACACCAAAAGTTTGTTGATTGAATTTACTCATTTCGTTATTTTCATCAAGACCATAGTCTCCCATATGGGCATTGTCAACTTGATCTTTGATTTCAAAGTTTTTTATGTCATTTAAATCTATAAATAAATTTTTTGATCTTCTATTGGCTATATCCTTGATAAGTTTATAATACTTGGATTTATCAGATAAATCTTCATGATCAAAAGGATCAAATTCTTCACCCATTTCGTCATCATCTGGTAAATACAAAGGTTTGTCTTTAGATGATCTATTTGTGTTTGTTTGGCTGTCTTTGTATGTAAGTAAGAAAGATTTTATATCCTTCATCATCTTCCCATAGTCGATAGGAATTTCGGATGTAGTTGGTAAAGCTGCAGACATTGTGGCTATATTACGGTTATGTATGGTGTTTTTGAATATTTCTTTGTTTTCTTTTTACTAAATAATTGCAAAAACAGATCATAAGAGTTACCCAAACAACCTAAAAAATGTATTCTTAAAAAACATGAATTGTAAACAAGAACAAGCTAGGCAGAGTATTATTTTAAAAAATAAAACAACAAACCCGACACCAAAATAAAGAAAACATGAACAAAAAATTCAGTTTAGCGACGAAGAAAAACTTTTTTGGTTGTTACCTTTTGGGAAAGAGGGGTTTCCGTTTTGGGAAATGTAAATGGTGCACGGGGTAAACCATCGATTTCGGGTTTAAAAGGAGGGTGCTGTGTTAACTCCGATACTTTTCTGTAGCGTGGATCACGTGACTGAAAATTATCACAATCTTGCAAGCACACACAAAATCACCTTGTTCATTATCACATGGTGTAATATATAATGAAAAACACTGTTTTGTCCTCAAAATAAAATAAAAAATTAATTAAACGACCAGATTAATAACCAATTCAATCTTTCGTGTTCGCTATTTAATTTACGTGTATGTCTATACACCAACAAGAATACTGGCTAACACGTCAACACGAAATATACAAACAAAAAAAGGGTGCCTGATAAGAAAACATACACACGTTAAAGAAAATAACGTGCATCAGATATTATTTTTTTTGCACTCCCAAAATTGTATGCCCTTTAATTTTATGTATTCTAAGGAAATATTACTACTGTTATTTCGTTAAGGGTTATTTAACGTGTTAGCGGCTGTAATTATATACTCAAAATATTCTAGGCTGGGATTATGTCAAATAAGTAATACATTCTA
>ERZ794949.18-NODE-18-length-66024-cov-179.008064_pt1 | contig 66024 bp, 36 predicted proteins | sample MGYA00511363_ERZ794949 | MGnify/ENA primary metagenome ERZ794949 (study PRJEB30137, sample SAMN04331402) | food metagenome | isolation source: T1 must sample point D1 replicate B | place: Australia: South Australia ...
AGTGATTGCGGATACTGCTGCTTACCTACTGTTTCATAAAATAACAGATACTGCTGCTTACCTACTGTTTCATAAAATAACAGATACTGCTTCTTACCTAATTTTTCACTAAAAAAAGATTCAACATTACCATATTGTGGCTTTTGCATAAACCATCGGATGTTTTTGAAACTAGCAATATGGCCCTCCACAGCTGCTATCCTTTCAATTCAAAAAAAAAAAAGCTATATATTTCATACAACTGCTTTCTTGTTTTACTCAGCCATAAAAACAAGGTTAGTCGTTAGAATTCCCCCGAAATCGGAGAGAAAAAATACTCCCAAAGCACCTTGGTGCTCCCATATTGACCCATACCAAAGTTCGAATACATATAAACATTCTTATATATGGGATCAAACCGAGTTCAACCGTCTTTGAAAGGTTACAATGAAAATTGTAGGGGATGTGTAATACATATATCCGTCTCCAAAAAGCCGTTAATAGCTTCCACTAGGTTCGGTACTAAAATTACTCATATATATAAAACTATGGTGGTGAAAATAACATGGTGAATAGGCACATATTAAAAATTTTTCACAGTTTAAGGCCCGGAAAAAATCACATATTTTTTTCATTAATATATATTGAAACTTTTTAAAATTGAGTCATACTGTATAGCTAAAACCAAAAATATATAGATTAATAGACCATAAAGAAACATGGTACACGAGGAAGAAACTAATTGGATAGTGCAAAAGTTCGGAGGAACTTCTATTGGGAAATTTCACGACAACATCGTGAACGACATAATCAAGGCTTATTCCGAAAGACAAAACAAAAAAGTGATGGTAGTTTGTTCTGCTAGATCTACTTACAACAAAGAAGAAGGAACAACTTCTAGAATTTTGAAAGTATGTGATTTGATTCAGCAATATAGTATGAACAATGATGAAGAAGTGAAAAATATCATTGGATTGATCAAAAACGACCACATAAATAACGCTAAGTTGAACATCAAGAATGAAGATCTTCAAAACGATTTAGTGCAAAAAACTGTGGATGAATTCAACAAGATCGAGTCATACATTCAAGCTTCTATGGTTTTGGGTGAAGTTTCCACCAGAACTAAGGATTTGTTGTTGTCTTTGGGTGAAAAGCTTTCATGTTTGTTCATTGCCTACAAATGTAAAGATGTTGGTTTGGATTCTGAATATGTTGATTTATCCAATATCATGGCATTGAAGGTTGATGGAGATGAAGATTTCAGATTCAGCAAAGATGGTACTTTGAACACCGACTTTTATGAGAATTTGGTCAAAAAACTAAGATTTAGATTGAAGGACATTGTTGACTATAACAACTCCACTACAAAAAACTTCAAAGTTCCTATCATCACTGGGTTCTTTGGATTTTTACCAAATGGTTTATTGCAAAGTATAGGTAGAGGATACACTGATTTGGCTGCAGCATTAGTTGCCATTGCCATTAACTCAGATGAGTTACAAATTTGGAAGGAAGTAGATGGTATTTTCACAGCTGATCCAAGAAAGGTCAAAAACGCCAGACTACTTAAAACCATTACTCCTTTAGAAGCTTCTGAATTGACTTACTACGGTTCTGAAGTCATTCACCCATTCACTATGGAACAAGTCATCAAAGCCAGAATTCCTATCAGAATCAAAAACGTTCAAAATCCTATTGGCGAAGGTACCATAATCTACCCAGATAACGTTGGTAGAAAGGGTTTTGATACACCACCTACATCATCTACTAAGCTAGACAGTTTGGTGAATCAAAAGTTGCTGAATTCTGTTATAACCAAGCGTAAAGCCACAGCCATTACAGCCAAGAAAGATATTGTTGTATTGAATATTCATTCTAATAAGAAGACTTTGTCTCATGGTTTCTTAGCCAGTATATTTACTATTCTTGATGAATACAAATTGGTTGTTGATTTGATTTCCACTTCAGAAGTTTATATCTCTATGGCTATACCTATTTTGGATTCAACTTCATTGAAGCTATTGAAATTATCAGTAAAGAAACTTGAAACATTTGGTGATGTTGAAGTTGTTAAAGGCCTGGCTATCATTTCTTTAGTTGGTAAGGAAATGAAAAACTTCATTGGTATTGCAGGTACTATGTTTAAAACCTTGGCTGATGCACAAGTCAACATAGAAATGATTTCCCAAGGTGCAAATGAAATCAATATCTCTTGTGTTATTGAGGAAAACGACGTTATAACTGCATTGAATGCAATCCATGACAATCTATTGAATTAATTTTGAAAAAAAAAAAAAAACAGTATATATATGAATTTTCAATTAAAATACAAATACTTTATCTTCGGCCTTAGTCAATGGCTTAACTCTTGGGTAGTTGAATTCAGAAGTCAATAACTTCTTCATACCACTAACTAAACCTGGTGGACCACACAATAATACTTGAGTATTATTCTTGTCGTTTTCATCAATAGCTTTCAAACCACACTTGACTAACAAATCCTTGTCAACATAACCAATTTTTGAAACCCAAGATTCATCTTTTGGAGCATTGTCCAAGATGTAATGGATCTTTAATTGGCCATCCATTAATTCAACTAACGAGTCTAATTCCTTTCTCATTAAGATATCTTCTTCTTTTTGATTACCATAAATCAAAGTAATTTTGGTATTGTCCAAATGTTTGTTTAAGTAAATGTATCTGATAATTTGATACATAGGGGTGATACCAGTACCACCACAGATCATATACAAATGATCTTTTTTAGGTAAAATCTTTTCATAGTCGTAAAATCCCTTAGGACCTCTGACTTTGATTTTGTCACCGATTTTAATGTTTCTGAACAATTGAGACATCTTACCCAAAGAATATTTCTTGATTAATAACTCAAAGTACCCATCGGTTTCCAAATCTAAAGAAACAGGGGTATAGTGTCTGATGATTTCGGACTTTTCATTGGTTTCTTCGTTCAAGAAATCATATTGAATAGTGATATGTTGCCCAATTGGTAAACCTAACTTGTGTGTTGAGGAAGGTAATTTGAATCTATAGGTGGCAATATCATTTGTATGGTTTATGATGTTGACTAGTTCGAATTCTTGGAATTGATCCTTAATCAAACTAGTTTGAAATGTTGGTAAAGACTTCTTGGTTAGATGGAAGTAAGCGTATGTAGCTAAAACAGCAGCAACTGTAGCTAAAGCAATAGAATTATTAACCATTTTATATGCCGATTGTTGGTGAATGTTTGGTTAATTGCTACTTGTTATTCATTATTTGAAAATCGTCTTTTACTGTTACAGGGAAAGAAAAAAAAGGAAGAAAATTTTTCACTTATAAGAGCACTAAGAGAAATGTTGAAAAATAGCCCAAACAGGACCCTAATTAGATCTCGAAGGAACTGTAATCACTTGCGTATATAACAAGTTTGTGAACTGAATGTTATCTTTATGAATATATATATGAATCATGCTTCTAAGCTTTGAAACGAATGTAGCAGTCTACACCGTAACCGTTTAGGTTGCACAACTTGAAATTCCCATCATTGATTAAATCCACGAAGTTTCTGATGATTCCTAATCCATACCCCATTCCTGAAACATTGTTGATTTGTTCACCAGGCATTATATTGTCCTGCATGGCTTTGTTCAGCTCGTTTGATGTTGTTGTTGAAAAGTTGAAATCTAGAATTTTATCCTCTATGTTGAATGGAATACCATTACCAAAGTCTCTGATTCTTATTTCTAATTCCATGTTATTGTCAAATTCATTGTAATTTTTCAAAATGGTAATCTCAATAGGCTTTTCAAACTGTTCGTTTTCTATTTGGGCCTTTATGCTGTTTTTCAATAATTCTGTTATGATGTATTCTAGAATTATAGGGACACATGGAAATTCTATATCTTCACCTTTCAATATTTTAATAGGAATAGTGTGGTCATATTTTATAAAACACATATCGTTAATAAACTCAGTGGTGTGCGTAACAAGACTGGCAACATTCAACTTTGGATGGATGATACCAATCATATCGTCAGCTTCAGAGCTTGATAAAATGTTTGAATGATGTTTGCAAATCAACTTTAACAAAATCATTTCTTTTATATCATTATTCAAAAAGCTGTTGATTTCCATCTTGTTTATCCAATTGTCCTCTTCACATTTTATTAATCCCTTTGAAAGATCAATTAAATTATCATTATTTAATTCTAATACCTGATCTAAAAGTGTTTTTAGGTCATAAGACTCATCTTTGTTAATTTTGTTCAAAACATTAAGAGTATTTGAAAATGACTTTATAAGGTTGTTGTAGTTTTCAAAAATATTGTAGTTCATAAGAATAATCATCTTTAACTCTTGAAATTCCAATATTCTTTTACTCAATAAGTACAAAATGTTGTTAACAGTGATTATGTCTAATTCTTTGCTATTTGCAATCGACTTTTTATTATAGGTGATATTGTACTTATTGGTGGCTGTATCGAGCTTTTTTTCTTTTATAAAATAGTTGTTTGAATAATTCAACCATAGTTTGTTTATATCTAAGGTATTATTATTAGAAGTATAGTCATAGATATACTTTATTAAATGATGGCATTTTATTCTTGTATCTTCATATTCATAGATATTTTTTGTTGAATAATTTACTCTGGCAGTCAAAATAGCACTTGTCCTTAATGATCTTTTCGATCTAAAAATCAAATTAAACATTACTCTATGGGTGGTTTATCTCTTCCTATGACTCTAATGATTCCTTATATTTCAATATGTTCCCTTGATGTTTATTTTTTTTTTAAATAAAGGCTTGTGCTTAAATTTCCTCGAGTGAAAAGTTCTGGTAGCGAATAATGAACTTCTTTCGGATTTAAACTATCATATGTTCAATTCAAAAGTCGTTTTAATATAGTAATGATCAGATGGCTTCATGTTTGAATAGTCGACATCCATGTTGTTCTCATAGGCTAGCAGCCTCATAACATCCTCAAAAAGTATATGATCGATGCATTTCTTACAATACTCTTTGTGAATTTCGTTAGAATAAACAAAGTCAGTTACATTACTGAATTTTAAATCATTACTAATTACTTTATTTATATTTCGGAGCTTTGATGATTTACTTCTTACTACCATGCCTTGTTGTTTGTTTTCCTTCAAAACATTAATACTGTAACTATTGAATGTATTGTTGAAATCACCCAAAATTACTTTGTTATGATTGTTTGATGGCATAAGATATTTGTTCAAAATGTGGCTATGCAGGTAATTCAAATTAGGCTTTGATGTTATATGAACATTATAAAAGTCTATAAGTCTGGTATTCCCTTTATAAGTAAACTCCAAAGCTATGTTTTGAATGCTAATTCTCTTTGAATCCAATAGTTTTCTGTATATAAGGCCATTATCTCTGTTGTCGTTGATCAAAATTGACTTTTCTTTTTGACTCAGAACTTCCATTATGTTTATTGATGAAGTTGAATTATTAATATTTGTAATTTTCAATTCAGATACTGGTGAATAAAGTATGAAAATGAAATATTCATATTTTTCATATATCTTGACATTACCGTTTATGATTTTTTTGCTATTAAGAACAATCAGATCTTTATTTTCTTCTTCCAAAGTTATCAAATAATCTAAAACATCTTGTGTACACTCTTGTAAAAAAACCAAATTAGGTATAGTCGATGTGAATATTAATTCACGTAGAGTTGTCCTGAGAATTGAATTGTTCGAATTATCGTAGTCGTTACCATGATTGATATTGTATGTAGTTATATTAAGCTTAGGAAGATCACTATGATCAGTCTCATAAAGAATCATGTTTAACAGTGTTTGCCTGGCATATTCACTATTATTTTATTACAAATCTTGTCGATGAGCCTTGAACTTTCAATATGTGAAAAAACATGCCTTACGGTGAAAACTACTGGTATAAACGGTTGCTTATATCCGAGGGAAGCATCAAAAAAAAAAAAATGGTAGTTACACTTTGTTTATGAGAGATCTTTTTTTACAGCTGTAGAATGGCTATGTTGCTGTGCTATTAATGTAGCATTTTCAGCTTTAAAGATCAAAATTGAGGCATTTATTCTCCATTTATAGGGCATTTCTGCTTGTTTAAGCATACTTATAACTAGTCTTATCTTAAAATTCGGATTTAATGTTTCCTATTTGGGCTATATATGCAAAAAAAAAAAAAGCCAAACAAATCCCTTTAACAGAACAACACTTAACATCACATATTACTCTAATATTTACTCTACGTAACCAGGAACAAGAAAAAAACAAACCACTCAACAATGTCATTCAACTTTAATGCTTTATCTAAAAAACTACAAGATGTTGCTACTCAAACTTCTAGCAGAGTAAATGAAACAATCAACAGCATTGATTTTAAACAAATACAAGAAACCACTACCAATACCTTTGACAAGACCACAAGATTATTTGAGGAAAAGACCAATATGAAAAACATTGACATCACTCAGTATCCTCAAGAATACACCCAAGCCGTGAACAAATTCAAGCATTATGAACAAGTAATCAATAAATCTTTAAACTTCACAAGTATTGTTGATTACAATGATTATGATATAAACTACCATTTATCACAGTCATTAACAAACTATGATGTCAATGAATTGAAAAACTCATTGAACTCTTTTAGCTCCAAGATCAAAAATACCACTAGTGATTTCATCAATAATGGAACTTTGTCTAATGCTCATTTTGACAGCAATTCCAACACAAAATTGGGTTTCAATCACACATTTTCCTTGAAGATAATGGAATGTTTGAATTTATTGAAGGAGTATCCAGAAGATGAATATTTAAGATTGCAATTATTGAACTTTTCTAATATTCAAAATTCTTTAGGTGACTTGAAATTGATCAAGAATGAGATTTACAAGTCCGAATTTAACTTATCTTTGAAGACTTTATTATTAAAGAAATTCAACCCAATACATGATCTAATTAGTAAAGTTGAAGACAACAGAATCACTTATGATATTCAAAGATCTAAGGTACTGGACTACACTAAAAAGAACAACTCCACAACCATAGATCAAGATAAGTTAGAAGAGATAAGAAATAAAATGAACTTGGATGAAGATGTATTTGCAAACAGCATTGAAAATTGTATATTAGAAATCAACAAATTGTTTGAAGAATTAAACTTATTGGATTACTTCAAGAAGTTGGTACAAGCTGAATTAGATTATCACAAGAACAGTGTTAAATTACTAGAATCTTTTGATTTCTAAAGATATATATATATATATTGAAGAAAGGAGAGGGTTGTTTTTGTTTTTATAACAAATAACTTCCTTGAATATCCCATCTACTACCATTACAACTTGAACTCAAGTATTTGACAAATTCCAAATCCATTTTTGATCTTTTGATAATAACCAATTTGTTAAATTCAGGAACCTCGTTCAAAAGAACACCATCATCTTCTTCATTTTTTTTATAAACAGCGTCATCATCTTCACCTTCAGCTTCTTCATTCTTCATGTATAAATGGTATCCACCGTTTTTGTAATCCCAGTTTTGGGTTGGGGTAAGACCTAAATTAAAGTCCAAAGAATTGTTACCTGTTGTTGCAAGGGTATAGTCGTAGCCTGGTCTAAATCTTCTGATCATAATACTTTCCTTTTTGATAGAATCAATATTTGACAACAAAGTCAAATACTTTTTGAAAGTGCTTGATTGGATAAATGTCATTAATTCTAGCAATTTGATAATATTGTTTTCACTAGCCAAGTCCATGTCATCATCTGTGATAAAAGCATCGCTTTGACAACCTTCTTCTTCCATCATAGTGTTGATTTCATTTTGGTAATCCTCACTCAATTCTTTCCAATTAACTTTAAGAGCTTTTTCTTCAGAAATCAACTCATCTATTGACTTATCTTTGGTGATTTTAAAAAACTTTTTTCCATCAATGTATAAAAATCTCCATTTGTTAGTAGGCCAAGCACATTTCCAAGGATGTTGGATGGACTTATAATCCTTAGGGGCATCTACATTTATCTCATATTGTCTGATGTCTTTTTTCAAAACTTGAGCATATCTTTCATGCAAAAAGTTCTTCAGAATTAATTTGTTAGATGCTTGGAAGCTTTCGGAAAGAGCAGCAAGATTTTCAATAGAATACTTAGGATTGATGTATTGAGCCAATAACTTCTTATCATCTTCATCCAAAACAGAAGTGAAATTATCAATATTTTGGTAATTATTCGAATTTGGAAACTCAAAGTTTTTTAAGTTATTTTCATTTGAACCTGACTTTAGCTGCTTTAAAGTAGAATTGTTTTGCTTGATCCATTCTTCTTCTTCACCTTTGATGTATCCTTCTTCACCTTCTTGAGGAATGTGATACCAACCTTGGATTGATATTCTATGTTTGTCAACTTTGACTTCTTCAACTTCATGGAATGAATAACCAGGTTGAACGTTGAAAAAAGCCATTGAGTTGAATTGAGGAATGAATCTTTTGGAAGCATCTGACATAGGAATATTCTTTGTGAAAGAATCATACAATTTCAAATTTCCACCAAAAGAAACTTTCCAATCAAGACTTTCATCCGGTAAGTAAAGAATGAAAGATACTCTTCTAGAAGAAATAACATCATCATGGATCAACAAATGACAGCCTTTATCGTAAGTGTTGACTGATAAATCTGTTTTTGAAGCAGACAAAGGACCACAATTCAATAATTTAGAGATATAGTCTCTCCAGTACTTTGAATATATGATGTTTTGAAGAACATATAGGTTTGGTAATCTTTCAACAATTTGTTCGTTTGATAGCTTATTCAAATTTGCCAAATCCCCCGATTGGTTGACTCTATAGATGTCTGTTTCCTTCTCGGTAAAGCTGATATTGGACTCGATTTCCTTTCTTATGTTGTTCAAAAGAACTGGATTGAATGGTTTGTCCAAAAACCCCCATTCATAAGGTGTAGATTCTTGTATTTCCTTCACCTTTTTATCAACAAATTCTGAAGTAAGAATGTCCTTGTTTAAATTGTTCAAGATATAGTTATCCGTCAATAAGTCTTCCTTATGGACATTAAGCTTCTGTTTCTTTTCTGGTGGTGTCATAGTTCAAAGTCTGGTTATTCTATCTACATTTCTTCAACCTAACTTCTAACTCTAACATTGAACAAAAAAAATCTACAAGAAATATGAAAAATATGTAAAGCTTAGAATATATATACGATTATAATTATTTTAAAATAAAATGTTCAGTTATTTGATTTCGACATTTTTTTTCCCCCTCCGCCATTGAGCTTATAATGTGGTCTATTGCATGGGAATGGTATGAGTTTTTTAGCGTAATTACATGAAAAAAGGCACCTACGGGAGTATCTAGACTCGACTATGTGGACTCAAATATGTAGAGTCAACTACTTAGACTCAACTATCTAGACCCAACTATCTAGACTCACCTACTTAGACTCGACTATTAACTCGTCAAACTTGTATAGCTGGTTTATGATGGTTTGTCTTTTGATAAGTCTTAGTTCTTCAGTCAGTTTATAATAGTGGTTGACCGCAGAGGCATCATTGGCAATGAACTCTTTATGTAGAGTATCAAATTCCTTAGAGTATTTTCTCTTGAAGTATTCTCTAAAGTTGTAATTGGTGAATAGTTGTATGTTGTTCATGTATGATGCTTTCAAAGAGCTGATAGTTTGTTCATTAAGATGTTTGGAAGTGTTTAAAACAGTTTTGGCAGCCGCACTCATTTTTTCGGTGTTGTTTTTGGTTGTATATAATCAGGTTTTCTATGAGTAATAGTAATAGACTGTGTAAATCCAAAAGAAGAAAACGAGGAATTGAGCCTTTTTATTCCGTTTTAGAAGGGGGAAAAGGAGTCCGGTGTAGAAAAAATAAAAGAGTGGAAAAGTATGATTGGGTATCTCCGAAAGACGGGGTTAATAAATGGAGATAACATGAGGGAATTACAAATAGATATCACAGAGGTGATATCTGTTTGAGTGCACGAGATACCTTTTATTACCTGTAGTTCTATATTGCTGTATTTGGTGCTTATAGGTGCAATACGGCAATAACAGCTTGATACTCAGGTAAACTAGCACACGGGTTTTTCAAAAAGAATAAGTCACGTGCACTTTATATGGTAAAAATAACTCCGATTTTGGATAGAAGGCATTACGACACTATGCCCTTACTGGAAACTGACACCGCAGCCGAGTGGTGCGAGAATCACAGCATTGTGCCTCATATTCTACTTAAAACATCAAAAAAAAAGCAAGAATTTGACCCCCATATGAAGTGAGCAAGTGTTGTTTTCATGGGCAGTTCTCCTTGTTTGAATTAAAAAAAGCAGCATTAAGGCAAAGAGCAAAACAAGATTGTAAACACATGTGTCTATTCCACAGCTTGAAACAAAGCCCAGGTTCAAATTGGCTACTGATACGTAGGTGCTTACACCAGATTATGAACACAAAGCAGATACAAACGTGATAGTCACGTGACTTCTTAAAAGCCAGTTTTGTCATATTCTCTTTTCTCATCTAAAACAATCACAGAGGTATTTCCATCAGCACAATAAAAAAAATGTCTGCCTTGCACACATCAACAAGCAACTGATACATACAGTTGCCCTGATGGCCTCACTGCTTCCATTAGTTCCACAAAAGGAAACCTCCCTCTAGAGCAATGCTTCTTCACGTGACGCACATATCAACTATTTAACTTTTCTTTTTTTTCGCTTTTCAATTTTCCCCCCTCTGCTAGTTAAATCCATTTCTAGCCAATTGCTTTTTTTTTCTCTCATTTGGTATTAGTATAAAAGTTTCACTATACTTATGAAGAACCTTCGTTCCATAGATCCATATCATACAACATAAACCATAGTTTTATTGTTTTTTCTTACAGAATCATCATATATCTTTATTAATAATGTCTATTGTAGGTTCCCTTATATTTTGTACCCAATGTGGTGATCTTTTAGATAACCCTTCAGATGTCAACAACAACTTTTCAAATAACAAATCTACAAACTCCAACATAATCACTTGCAACCACTGTAATTGTGAATATGACAAGCATAACTTTGACAACTTAAAAGTCTCAACCAAATCTGCCAACAATGCATTCCCATCCAAGTTAGCAAACAAAAAGAATACTTTGGTCAAAACTACCATTGGTAAAAACGATGATGTTAACGGTGCTACTATAAAAGAAACTTGTCCAAACTGTAATAATGATGAAATGCAATTCCATACTCTTCAATTGAGATCTGCTGATGAAGGTGCTACAGTTTTCAGAACTTGTCCTAAGTGTAATTTCAAAGATAGAGTTAATAATTAGTTAGGTATGCTGAGTTTTTTTTATTTTCTGTTTATATAAATGAATATTTAATTAATGATCTAATATCTACCATGAAAGACTGAGAATCTGCATGAAGTCATGCTCAAATTTTGTAATTATGATTCAAAACACTTCATATGTGACTTCGCACAGTTGAAATTGTGAAGCCCAGGTATGGAAACCAAATACTTCTTTGATATATACATTTGACGATGCCGAATAAAAGTCCAAGATGATGTCTCCTCTTTCTTGTTTATTGATGAAAACCCCCCCCCCAAACATTATACATATATCCTGATATTTATTTATTAACGCTTTTAAACCACAGATCCCATCAAAGCCCACCTGCTCCCCTCAATCAAACTACAACAATCAATGTTCATACCAATATACATCGTCGATGCTCTAACTCAATTATGACAGATCACGTGTTTCGGACATAACAGCCCTTCTTTTCACCATGTGAATAAAAAATTTTCCGTACTTTTTTCACGATGATTTCTTCAAACCACTATGGGAAAAAAATACAGAAAAATCTAACACACTAAGTAAAGCTTTCTAACAAACCCTAGAAAGAACAGTTCATATCTTATACACGATGTCACAAGTTCCGGACTTATCTAATGCCATTATGGCACAAGATGAAATGGGTAGACCTTTCATTATTGTGAAAGATCAATCACAAAAATCTAAAGCCCAAGGATTAGAAGCCAAGAAAGAACATATTCTAGCAGCTAGATCAGTTGCCAATATCATCAAATCATCATTGGGACCTAGAGGACTTGATAAAATTTTGATTTCACCAGATGGAGATATTACAATTACCAATGATGGTGCAACCATCTTGTCCCAAATGGAATTGAAAGATGAAATTGCCAAATTGTTAGTTGAATTATCTAAATCCCAAGACGACGAAATTGGTGATGGTACCACCGGTGTTGTTGTTTTAGCATGTTCTTTGTTAGACCAAGCTTTAGAACTTATTGAAATGGGTATTCACCCTATCAAAATTGCTAATGGGTTTGACGAAGCTTGTAAAATTGCTATTGATCACTTAGATCAAATCAGTGAAAGTTTATTTGATATCAATGATAAGGAAAACTTTACCAATATGTTATTAAAGGTTGCCAAGACTTCTTTGGGTTCCAAAATTGTTTCCAAAGAACACAATCAATTTGCACAAATGGCTGTTGATGCCATAACACAAGTTGTCAATTGGGAAAGAAAGGATGTTGATTTTGATTTAATCAAACTAGAAGGAAAAGTTGGTGGTTCTTTAAAAGACTCCCAATTAATTAACGGTGTTATTTTAGACAAAGATTTTTCTCATCCACAAATGCCTAATGAAGTTACTCCTAAAGATAATAAAGATGATGTCAAGTTAGCACTATTGACTTGCCCATTCGAACCTCCAAAACCTAAAACAAAGCATAAATTAGATATCAATTCTGTCGAAGAATACATAAACTTGCAAGAATATGAACAATTCAAGTTTAAGGAAATGATTCAAAAGGTGAAAGATTCTTATGCTGATGTTGTTATATGTCAATGGGGATTTGATGATGAAGCAAATCACTTGTTATATCAAAATAACCTGCCTGCTATTAGATGGGTTGGTGGTGCTGAGCTTGAACAAATTGCTATTGCCACAAATGCTAAAATAGTTGCTAGATTTGAAGATTTAAATGAATCTAAATTAGGTTCTTGTTCCAAAGTCAAACAATTGGAATTCGGTACTACTAGAGATAAAATGTTGACCATTGAAAATACAGAAAAAACTAAAACAGTTACATGCTTCATAAGAGGTTCTAATAAGATGATTGTTGATGAGGCCAAAAGAGCCTTATATGACTCTTTATGTGCTGTTAGAAACTTGTGTAAAGATTCCAAGATTGTTTATGGTGGTGGTGCTGCTGAAATCACAATGTCTTTGAAGATATCTCATGAAGCTGATAAACAAACTGGTATTGATCAATATGCCTTCAGATCTTTTGCTAAGGCTCTTGATATTATTCCTTTGACTCTTGCTGAAAATAGTGGTTTGAATGGTATTGAAACTTTATCTAACGTTAAAGCCATGCAAGCTAAAGAAAATAAATCTAATATCGGTGTTGATTGTATGGGCTTAGGCACTAATGATATGAGAGAATCCTTTGTTGTTGATCCATATGTTGGTAAAAGACAACAAATCTTATTAGCTACTCAATTATGTAGAATGATTTTGAAGATAGATAGTGTTATTGTCAAAGGTACTGATCAATATTAAACGTAAGTTAACAATGTATATATTTTTGATGTTATAATAAAAAAAAAAAGAGCTTAAAAAGATTAAAAAGTTAAAACATAAACTATTGGGCAACATTAAATAATGAGAATGTTCTGACGATTTCAGGTCCAAATTCATCGTAGTCAGCTTTGGTATGACAATAAGATTTAAATTCCCCGGTTTGGGCTAACAAAGAACCACCAAACCATACAGCATTTCTTTGTCTTCTATGTGAAACTACTTGTACATCAATACCTGTTGATTTGGCTCCAGTTACTTGTTCTGAGTGTTCTATTCTCTTATTGACTATGCTTTTGACATCTCTTTGTAATCTTCTACCAAAGTCTTTGAACATAGTAGAACCACCACTTAATACAATGTTATTATATAAACCCTTTCTTACATCAATAGGACATGATCTGATGGTATCATCAACAAGCGTAGGTAATGGAGTTAAGAAATCAGAGGAGGAGATTTCAGGATTGAAAAAGATTTCAGGAGCTAAGAATCTTTCATAACCAACATCAATCAATTTTCTTTGAGTTTTATCTTGATTCTCCACAACATATTGAGCAAACTTCGATCCGTCTCTATCATATTTGTTAAATTCTTTAACCAAATCAGGAGAAACATAACAGAATTCTTGTTTGATGGCTTCAGCAGTCTTCAAAGATGCATCCAATTCACCTCTATCTCTTAGCATTTGTTGAATGAAGTTGGTAATATCTCTACCAGCAATAGGAACATTCTTGATAGCTGAACCAATAACATAACCTTCAGCAACAGGAATAACATGGGTTACACCATCACCTGAATCTATAACTGTACCTGTTAAAGATCTATCGGTAACCTTTGGAGAAGACCATGAGGCTGCTAAGGCTAAAACAGCTTGAACAGCAATGTATAAACCAGCACAATTGAAAGATTCAAAGAAAATTTCAGCAACTTGCTCTCTATTTTCCGGTGGATTCAAAGGTGGTTCAGTCAATAAAAAGCAATGATCTTCAGGCTCGGCTCTCAAATATTTGAATATAGAATTTTCCCAGAATCTTTCCATATGATCCCAGTTTTCAACTTGTCCATGTCTGATAGGATATGATAAAGAGTATTGCTGTGATTGAGAGGCTAATAAAGCTTCATTACCTATGTAAAAATCTAAATCTTCGGTCCCTCTTTTACCTGACAAATGATTTGATAAAATGGCACTGGAATGTTGAGAGTTGTTGAAATTTGTTGAACTTGTAGAATTAGAGTTCAAAAAAGCCTTGTTATTGTTAGAAATGTCTAAAGAGCTCATAGATTGATCCAATGATCTATTATTGGAAGCGGTACTTTTCTTACCTGTTGTTGTGGCTATCGCAGTAGGAAATACATAAGAAGGTGAATCGTTTCCGGCAAAACCTAGCTTGGTTAAACCGGTACCGTTGTCCATGACAACCGCAGGATTATTTAAGTAAGACATCGTAAATAGGTTGTAATGGGGAGCTTTCGAGTAGTAAATCTCTTGTTGTTTAAACAAGAAGCTGTATTTTGAATATTTTAAAAAAGGGGGAAAGTTATATATAAAATATGTGTGTATATGTAGTGTTAGTTTTTTTTCGGATATGCGTCTGTAAAAAATACAGTGGTGCGCCAAAAAGAGGCAAAAACTGAACAAAATGGTGCTGTTTTCCTTTTTGGTAAAGTAATTTTCACGTGGGGTAACTATCCCAAAAAGGTTAAATTTTGCTAGCGGGGTAACTTTCTAGTCATTTTTGCACGTGCCACAAAACAAATGTCACGTGCACATTTTTAGCATCACGTGCTTACTTAATATCACGTGCTAACTCTTAACGGCACGTGCTTTTCTGGTATGTCCGTGAAAAAAAAAATAGGCAGTATCCTTTTTTTCCATCCCACCAATAAATATCTTATATAGCAACACCAAAAAAAACAATAATATATTTAAAAACATAACATTAACGACATTCGAACCATACGTCTAACCTAGTTAATTAGCATCATCTGAAAGCTTCAATATTACTTTAATATCACCTCAATAACCAAGTAATATATTTTTTGAAAGATGACTAATGAATCTATAGATAAGAAGAAGTACTCAAACTTCAACAACTTCAACGACGATGATTATTACGCAAACAAAGACAACTACTTCTCCAACAGCAACGATGGAGAAGATCAATTTGATTACGATATTCTGGCTAATTCCATAAATGCCATGATTATTAATAACATGATTTTAAACAACAATTCTAATAACACATCACATACAAATTTAAATTCGAATAATATCAACAATGCCGCAGCAGGGTCGAATAAGTTCTTCAACCATGCTGATTCCATAACCCAAAAGCTTAATCCAAACAACTTCTTTTTAAATAAGAACAGCAATCAAAACAATGATAGACAAAATTTTAATTCAGGTAGAAATTATGCCAATAAACTATTGAATCATACTGGTATGACATCTTTATTGGGTATGAAGGGAAACAACTCAGGTGATTTACAAATCGACAATGACAATAACGTATCAACAAATACCTTGAATGTTGATGGGGAAATAGCAGGAGCTGAAAGTAGTGATCCTAATGCAACCAATAACGTAACTGGATCCAGTAACATCAACGATGATAATGTGGTCAGCAATAAAAGTGATTTTTTGATTAATTCAATTTTTCAAAAATTTGCCAGCAACAGCAATAAAGATAAAAAGCAAGCTCAAATAGAACTGAAGACTCTTATTCAAGTTCTGCAAAAAGAATATACTAATGAACAAAATTTCCAAAGATTTTTGAATGTAATCAATAATCAAATTTTTGAACTTATACATTCGAATGACTCTGAGAGTAAGCTAGGAGGTATTTTAGCTGTTGATACATTGATAGACTTTTACAATTCAAATGATGAACTTCCAAATCAAATATCCAGATTAGCAAACTATTTAAGAATTTTGATTCCTAGCAACGATTTGAATATTATGAAACAAGCCGCTAAAGTCATAGGAAAGCTGTGCAATCCAGGTGGGACCATATCTTCTGAGTTTGTTGACTTTGAAATTAAAAATTGCTTAGAATGGTTGACTACTTCACAAGAATCCACTCAAGTTAATTCAAAACAAGAATATAAAAAAAATGCTGCTATTTTGCTTATTAACAGTATTGCCTTTAACTCTCCATATTTATTGTATCCTTATGTCACTTCCATTTTAGACAACATTTGGAGAGCTTTAAGAGATAATAATTATAACATTAGATTGGAAGCTTCTATTACTTTAGGTAAGTGTCTACATATTTTAGACACAAGAGATCAAAAAATGACTAAATCATGGTGTTTAAAGCTTTTCAAAGGTTGCAACTACGGTTTTCAATTGAACACAGATGAAACAATTCATGGATCTTTACTAGGTTACAAGGAATTGTTGAAATATCCTACTTACTTACAATCCAAATTTGATTCATTTTATGAAAATACTATTAGATACAAAAACTTCAAGAATGATTTGGTTAGAAGAGAAGTTTATAAAACGTTCCCTTTGCTATTGAGTTTTTCTCCAAAGATCTTTTTGGAAACCAAGTTCGATGACGTTATGCTATTTTATTTAGAAATCTTGAAAAACGCTGATGATCTTCCATACAATAGTACCATAGAGGACAACTTGAATTCAAATACTAACAATAATATTACAAGAGGTTTGATGATGAGTCAACAACAGTTGAATTCTGATAAAGCATGTATCTTTGTATCTATTGGTGATATGGCTATTCAAACTTCTGACCACATAATCTCCTATTTGCCTATGATATTAGCAAATATAAGATTATCTTTACAAATCAAATACAAAATTAGAAAGATTTATGAAAAGGGTATATTTTACTGTATAGAGAAACTAGCATACTCTGCAGGTTCTTTAATGGCTAAACATTTGAATAAAGATCTACTATCTTTAATGTTAAAATGTCCTTTAAGTCATTATTTGAAATCAACTTTGGAAACACTAAAAGATACTATTCCCGCTATATCTGATAAGATAGATGAACTGTTATTAGACATTATATCTTTTAATTTGAGTTCAGAATCTTTCAAATATCCAGGTTCTCCAAAGATTATTTCTAAGTTGAATGAGACAGCAGCTAGAAATTATAGAAATCAAGATTATTTCAGAAAAACAGGTGAAACAAATACTGATGAAAATGATATTCAAATTTTGATATCCCTTTTCAAGATGATCGATATTGTTAGCAATTACTGTTCTTTAGCTCAGTTTGTAAGCAAAGTTATTATTCAATACATTGAGCAGGATGATCCATTAGTCAGAAAATATGCAGCCTTGACATCATGTGACTTGTTATCCAAGGATCCTGTTTGTAAAGAAACATCTTTAAACAGTTTGAGTTTAGTAAGTGATGTTTTGGGTAAGCTACTTGTATTGGCACTATCCGATACTGTTGTTGATATAAGATTGCAAGTTTTAAAAAGACTGGGAACAAACTTTGACCCACAATTATCTCAAGCAGAAAATATCAATTTGTTATTCATGGCTTTGAATGATGAATCTTTTGTTATTCAAGTTGAAGTCATGCAGATTATTGGGAGATTATCCTATATTAATCCTGCTTACATTATCCCATATTTGAGAAAAATCTTGTTGCAATTATTGACGCAACTAAAGTACTTAACAGATTCAAGAAAGAAGGAAGAATCTGCAAAGTTAATATCTGTTTTGATTAAAAGCAGTGCTGATACAGCAAAACCTTACATTGAGTCTATATTAGAAGTGTTATTACCTAAGGCTAGAGATCCATCGTCTTCCGTAGGTTCCACTTCTTTAGAAGCTATAGGTGAACTAACTACTGTTGGTGGTAAAGCAATTTTGAGATACTCAGACGAGTTGATGCCATTAATTATAAACTCTTTCAAAGATCAATCTAATCCATTTACAAGAGACTCTGCTTTGAAAGCTTTGGGAAAATTAGCGAAATCATCAAGTTATGTTATTGATCCTTATATTGAGTATCCAGATTTATTGGATATTTTAATCAATACTTTAAAGAATGAAAATTCACAAATGATTAAAAGAGAAACTGTTAAATTAATAGGTACATTGGGGGCTTTGGATCCATATAAGCAAAGAGATTTAGAAAAGATAAATACTGCTGAACAAGACAACGAACAAAATGCACCATCATTGGATATCAGTTTATTAATGAAAGGTATTTCTCCTTCAAACAGTGAATATTACCCATCTGTTGTTATTGGAACTTTAATGAAAATTGTCAGAGATCCTTTGTTATCGATGCATCATACTGCTGCTATTCAAGCAATCATGCATATCTTCCATGCATTAAAACTAAAGTGTGTGATATTCTTAAAAGATGTTATTCCAGGAATGATTCAGACTATGAAAAGCTCAACAAGTATTACTTTATTAGAATTTTATTTCCAACAGCTGGCCCAAATTATCATTATAATGAAGCAACACATAAGGCCATATGTGTCTTTAATTTTTGGGATTATAGAATCTAGAATTAACAATCCTTCGTTACAATTGACTATTGTTGGTGTCATTGAAAGCTTATCCACTGCTATAGAGGGTGATTTCAAACAGTACTTGCCCATAACGTTGACATTGTTTTTGAACATCTTAGTCAATGATGCCTCTACTAAAAAAATTGTATCCATAAGAATTATGAAATCTTTAGTCGTTTTTGGAAGTAATATGGAAGAATTTGCACATTTAATTATACCTACTGTTATTAAACTAGCTGAATTTAATCAAGGCTCTTTAAGAAAAGTTGTTATAGTTACTATTGGTAAGCTATCCAGATCCATCAAATTAAACGAAATGTCTCCAAGAATTGTACATTCTTTGATAAGAATTGTTTCTTCAACTGCCACAAATATTGAGCAAATGTCATCCCATGGTCAATCATCAAATTCCGGACATGGATCCAATTTAGTTTCTGAAAATGACATCATCAAACTGTGTTTAAACACTTTGTGTTTATTACTGATTCAGATGTCTTCAGAATTCATTGTTTATGTTTCTGCCATTAATAAGATATTGGTTAAGCACAAAATTCAACATCACATTTATGAGCAATTGGTCAGTAAATTACTAAATAATGAACCTTTGCCTAGAAATTTAATTGTTGACAAAGAATATGAAGACCCTAATAAACAAAAAACAGACACCGATGTTACCAATGACAAATTGCCAATCAACCAACAATCATTAAAACTTTGTTGGGATTCCACTCAACAAAGAACTAAGGAAGATTGGCAAGAATGGTTAAGAAGATTTTCAATCCAATTGTTGAAAGAATCCCCTTCTCCAGCCCTGAGAGCTTGTGCACCATTAGGTTCGATCTACTATCCATTGGCAAGAGAATTGTTTAATTGTTCTTTTAGTTCTTGTTGGGATGATCTATATGAAACCAATCAACAAGATTTCTTAAAATCTTTAAACAACGCATTATCATCATTGACCAATCCTCCTGAAATACATCAGGTTTTGTTAAATTTAATAGAATTCATGGAACACGATGAAAAGACTCTTGATATACCTGTTTCCAAATTAGGAAGATATGCACAAAATTGTCATGCTTTTGCCAAATCTTTACATTACAAAGAAATGGAATTTATTGAGGATCCTACTACAGAAACCATTGAATCCCTGATTAATATAAATAGTCAACTGCACCAAACTGATGCTGCTATAGGTATTTTGAAACATGCTCAGCAATACCATGATTTGCAATTAAAGGAAAATTGGTATGAAAGGTTACAAAGATGGGATGATGCATTAATTTCTTATGAAGAAAAAGAAGCTGAAGGACTTGGTAATGAAATTGAAATTATGATGGGTAAAATGAAGGCCTATCATGCTTTGGGTGAATGGGAGCAATTATCTAACTTAGCTGAAGAAAAGTGGGAATTGTTACCTATTAATATTCAAAGAAACATTGCTCCGTTGGCAGCATCTGCTTCCTGGGGACTAGGTGAATGGAATGTGTTATCTAAATACATTTCCGTTATGAAACCTCATACTCCAGATAAAGAATTCTTTGATGCTATTTTATTCTTAAATGATAATAACTTTGACGAAGCTTCTAAATGTATTAATAGTGCTAGAGACTTGCTTGTCACAGAAATTTCTGCTTTGGTTAATGAATCTTATAGTAGATCATACAATGTTGTGGTTAGAACTCAAATGATTGCTGAGCTAGAAGAAATTATGGAGTACAAAAAGCTACCAACTCTTTCTGAAAAGAAGCAAACAATTAGAAATACTTGGAAGAAAAGAATATTCGGTGTACAAAAGAATGTAGATGTTTGGCAAAGAATTTTGAAAGTAAGATCTTTAGTTGTTGCACCTAAGCAAGATATGGACGTATGGATCAAATATGCTAATCTATGTAGAAAGGCTGGCAGATTGTTAATGGCTCAAAAGGCTTTGAATTCTTTATTGGAAGATGGAGGTGAGATTAATACTGCTAGGGCTCCTCCGCCTGTTGTTTATGCACAATTGAAATTCATGTGGGCAACAGGTAATCAAAGGGAAGCATTAAGATATTTGATCAATTTCACCTCAAGAATGGCTCATGATTTAGGTTTAAATCCAAGTAATATGATTGCCCAGCAATTGCCATCTTCGGAAGATAGCTTGGTTGCAGAAACAAACTTCCAGCAATATACCAAACTACTGGCTAGATGCTTTATGAAACAAGGTGAATGGAGAGTTTCTTTACAAAAGAACTGGACAGAAGAAAACCCAGATGCCATATTGGGATCATTCTTGTTGGCTACTCACTTTGACAATAAATGGTACAAAGCTTGGCATAGTTGGGCGCTGGCCAATTTTGAAGTTATTTCCTCAATAACTGAAAAATTATCTAGAAAGTCTATGAATCAAATGGAAATATCTACTGCTTTGTCTTCAAGCAAACCTGAAGGTGAAAGCATCGAAAGCAATGAAAATAATGAAGACAAGGATGAGGATGAAGATGAAGAAATATTAATGATTGATGGTAACATCAACAACAACACTGGATCAATGTTTAATAACATGGATGGAAACATTCAAGAAAACTTTACTCCTGAGTTGATTCAAAGACATGTTATTCCTGCTATCAAAGGGTTTTTCCATTCTATTTCTTTATCTGAATCTAATTCTTTACAAGATACTTTAAGATTGTTAACTTTGTGGTTTACTTTTGGTGGTATATCTGAAGTTAATCAGGCCATTTATGATGGTTTCAACTTAATCAAAATCGACACTTGGCTAGCTGTCATTCCTCAATTGATTTCAAGAATACATCAACCTAATTTGACTGTTTCTAAAGCACTATTGTCTTTGCTTTCTGATTTAGGTAAAACTCATCCACACGCTTTAGTTTATCCATTAAATGTTGCTATCAAGTCAGACTCTGTTTCAAGACAAAGAGCTGCTAGTTCCATTATTGAAAAAATGAGAATTCACAGTCCTTTGATGATTGAACAAGCTGAAATGGTTTCGCATGAATTAATTAGAGTTGCTGTTTTATGGCATGAATTATGGTATGAAGGTTTAGAAGATGCATCTAGGCAATTCTTCGGTGAACACAATACAGAAAAAATGTTTGAAACTTTAGAACCATTACATGAATTATTGAATAAAGGACCTGAAACTTTGAAGGAAATTGCATTCCAAAATAGCTTTGCTAGAGATTTAAATGATGCTTACCAATGGATTATGAATTATAAGAGAACAAAGGACGTTTCTAATCTAAACCAAGCTTGGGATACTTATTACAATGTCTTTAGAAGAATTTCAAGACAATTACCACAGCTTCAAACTTTAGAATTACAACAAGTGTCTCCTAAGTTACTAGATGCTAATAACTTAATTTTAGTATTGCCTGGAACATATGAAGCCGACCAAGAAGTTGTTACGATTAACTGCTTTGAACCTGTATTGGAAGTCATTTCATCTAAGCAGAGACCTAGAAGATTGACTATTAGAGGTAACAATGGTAAAGAATATCAATATTCCTTGAAGGGTCATGAAGATTTGAGACAAGATAATCTAGCAATGCAATTATTCGGTCTAGTCAATACTTTATTAAATAATGACTCTGAATGTTTCCAAAGAAATTTGGTTATTCATACATTCTCAGCTACTTCTTTATCACCTAAAGCCGGTTTGATTGGTTGGGTCAAGAATTCTGATACTTTTCATTTATTGATAAGAGATTACAGAGAAAGTAAGGACATTCCTCTATCATTAGAACACAAGATTATGGTGCAGATGGCACCAGACTATGACATGTTAACACTATTAGAAAAAGTTGAGGTATTTGAGTATGCCTTACAAAACACAAAAGGACAAGATTTATATAAGGTCTTATGGTTGAAGTCTAGATCCTCGGAGTCATGGTTGGAAAGAAGAACAACTTATACAAGATCGATAGCAGTCATGTCTATGGTTGGTTATATTTTAGGTTTAGGTGACAGACATCCTTCCAACTTGATGTTGCACAGAATAACTGGTAAGGTAGTTCATATTGATTTTGGTGATTGTTTTGAAGCAGCTATATTAAGAGACAAATACCCAGAAAAGGTTCCATTCAGATTGACCAGAATGTTGACTTATGCTATGGAAGTTTCTGGTGTTGAAGGTTCGTTCAGAATCACTTGTGAGAATGTTATGAGAGTTATTAGAGAAAATAAAGAATCACTAATGGCTATTTTAGAAGCATTTGCTTATGATCCATTGATAAATTGGGGCTTTGATTTGTCCCAAGAGACTATTGAATTGCACACTGGTATACAATTACCAACTATTAATACCAGTGATATGCTGAGAAATGGGGAAATCACTGCAAAAGAAGCTGCCAGATTAGATTTGAAACAAAAGTTATCATTAAGAAATGCTAGATCGTCATTGGTCTTAAATAGAATTAATGATAAATTGCTGGGTAATGATTTCAAAAGATTTGATAATTTATCTGTTGAAGATCAAGTTGATAAGTTGATTCAAGAAGCTACAAATGTAGAAAACTTATGTCAACACTTCATGGGTTGGTGCTCTTTCTGGTAAGTTTTGTTATATATATAAACATAAATAAAACCTTTATTTTTCATTTATAAAGTCATAAAATTCCTTTTCAATACTTATAATGTATTCATCATTTAAGAAATTCTTATAATCATCATCAAAGTTCTTCTCCTGTAAAATTGAATTCACATTGAGTTTATCCAAGAATTTGTTCATATTTGTTTCATCATGACGGAGTAAATATTGTATTTTTCCTATCAGCTTCCCTATCCTAAATCCTAATAGATTACCTACTCTAAAAGTACTATCACAATTTTGTTGTATAAGATCATTGTTGAAAGTGCTTACTCCGTCTACATATCCTTGTTTGTAATGGGCATTATGTTCGTTTTTGGTGTAATTTGAAGATGCTTCTCCACCATTGTATTCATCTCCAGAAAAGAAAATGTCTTCATCTGAGCTGTTAACTGCCATCATAATCCTTGGTATCTGATTGCTGGATGCCTTAGGTTTTGGTTGATTTTTCGACATATTATATAAGAAAGAGCATGATGAACCTTGAGTTGGCTGCACGTGATATTAAAACAATCGGAGATAATGAATGCATTTCAAACCACTGTCATTTATCTGTCTACCGTGTAAAACTTAGAGATAGTGTTTAATCTTAAATTAAACAAGTATAAACTCAATAAGGTGTTTGAAATCTAGAATGTTTATATATGTGTGTATGCATATACATATGTTTTTCTATTAACCCAACTCACAACCAGATGTTGTAATGTCATGCGGTTGTTAACTCCTATATATTAGCAGGAAACTCGAGTTATATTAACCAGCAGTTTCTTAAAAGAAGCAGTGGAGTAATTCACTCTCTAAGAAGAATAATTACACCCACTTGAAGCAGTATTTCACCCTTCTCATAGCTCATGGTATTTAATAGCTCTCATCTGTGATTTTAGACACGTGCCAGTGCACGTGATTGACCTTTTACGTTGATATTTCGGACATACCGCAAAATCGTAACGCGTTAAAAAATTTCTTCACTATGCTCATAGTTTTTTTTTCCTTTCAGCTTGTTTAAATATAATGGTTGAAAACGCAGTATATAACCAGAAAACCAAGCATGTCTAACTCTTTGAACTCATTCTTTAACAGCCACAAAAGACAGAAAATAGCAGGTGATTCTATTGGTCAAATTTCTTTAGAAAATGACAAACCTTGGGTTGAAAAATATAGACCAAAATCTTTGGAAGATGTTACAGCCCAAAAACACGTTATAAAACAACTGAAATCACAACTAAATAAAAACAATTTACCACATTTGTTATTCCATGGTCCAGCAGGAACAGGTAAAACATCGACTATTTTGGCACTGACCAAACAACTCTATGGGCCACAATCATCACAATTTTGGAAATCTAGAGTTTTGGAACTTAACGCATCCGATGACAGAGGTATCAGCATAGTAAGAGACAAAATTAAAAAGTTTGCGACTTTAACGTTATCGAATCCAAGTAGAAACGACTTGGAAAACTATGTATGCCCACCTTTTAAAATCATTATTTTGGATGAAGCTGATTCGATGACCAAAGACGCACAAGCAGCTTTAAGAAGAACTATGGAGTTGTATTCAAGTGTGACAAGATTTGTTATTGTTTGTAATTATGTTACTAAAATTATAGATCCCTTAAAGTCTAGATGTACAAATATTAGATTTAATAGATTAGACGACACAGATGCTTTGAATAGATTGACGTTTATATCTGAAGAAGAAGGTTTAAATATTGTTGATAAGGATACAGTACTTAATCAAATACTAAAAAATTCCAAAGGTGATCTGAGAAGGGCTATTACTTTATTACAATCTGCTAGTAAAATATCTAGTGTCACTAAGGAATGCATCTCTACTGATTTGATCAATGAACTTACAGGTAAGGTGGACATCAACAAGATCAAAGAATTTTACGATGTTATGAAAACCAAAAACATCAAAAACATAACCACCTTTGTTAACGAAGAATTTTTACAAAAAGGTTACTCCTGTGAAATAGTCATTCAACAATTACATGAATACATATACTTAGATACTACCAACAACGTTTTCTTGAAAGAAGACGACCAAGTAGCTCATTGGCTATTTTTTGAAACTGACTGTAAACTTGTGAATGGTGGTAATGAATACATACAATTGATGAATTTTGCTTTACAACTAAGTAAATGTTTATAAAATATTATATATATTATACTACAATTCTTTATGAAACAGAAAATAAAAAAAAATAAAATAAAACCCCCTCATACTTACCAGCGTTTTACAATCAATGTTTGTTCATTGATTGTTGAAATTGTTGCATAATTCTCATTTGTTGGTCTGGTGGAAGCATCATAAAGTTTGGGTCCATGAATGGTGCCATTGGCATCTGTTGAGCATTTCTAGGTTTTCCATTATTTGGTATGTTCCCACCTGGCATGTTGCCAAATGGCATCCCTTGCATGAAATTAGGATGCATTTGTTGCACGTTTGGCATATGGTGTTGTGGTGTGATGTTTTGTTGTCTATTTTGCATTTGACCTGGCTGAGGAACTTGCATTTGTTGCAAATTTGGCATGTTTTGCATTTGACGATGTTGGGTACCATTTTGCTGTTGAGGCATTCCCATTGGACCACCATACATATATGGGTTCATTTGCTGTGGATGACCATTGAAGGGCATTTGCATACGGTTGTTCATGTTTGGATGCTGTTGATTATTTCCCTGTGGATAGTTCATTGGTTGGCCTTGAGGCATCATTTGATAAGGTGGCATATTTCCTTGCGGCGTTTTGATTTGTTGTGGTGATATGCCATGATGATGTACTTGCTGTTGATTGAAACCATGATTGTTCATGATTTGTGCTGAATTGGCAACATTGACATTTTGTTCTGCAGGTGGGCTTTTAGTTTTTTCTTCTTGAACTCTCAAGAAATCAAGCATCTTGGATCTGCTAGAAATGTTAGACTCTTCTGGCAAAGGTTGACTGTCCTCTTCTGCCTCATTTTCATCATCTTCGTTAAAAAATGAGGCATATTTGCTTGCCTTTTTGGTGCTTGGATCTTCAAAAAATTCATTATCAGATTGTTCGTCAGCTTCTGGCTCTAATTCCTGGAATGTTTCATCGTCTACGTTGCCTGTAGCAAACATACCACTTAAACCAGGTGGACCTTGATCATCCGCATTTGGATCATTGCCATTTGGGATGTCCCCCCTCATCATTTGCTTGAATAATTCAAAATCTTGAGTTTTGTTACCGGTAGAGGCAATTTCCTTTTCAAGTTTCATCATTTCAAAAGTCTCTTCCAATGAAGATTCTGGTTTATCTTCTATGTGGTTTTTGTGGCCATTGTTAGCATAGTTTCTTCTGTTGGTAATAGTATTTCCATTTTGAAATTCATTGCCTTTACGTTTACCTTGGAACTTCTTGTTTTTGGCATTTCTTCCATTGTTGTTTGATCTTCTGCTATGAGGATCTTGGTACTGAGAGGCATCTAAAGCAAAAAACTCTTTATCTGGAATATTTTCCCTCATGAACTTCAAAAGGAGAGAATTTGACAAAGCATCTTTTTTACATTTGAAGGCGTCCCTCAAAGAATAACTGTGCTCAAATCCCTTCGGTTTGTAATCTAAGTCTAAATCTAAAATAGGTATGTTAACTTCTTCCATTGCCTTAAAAACATCCTGTTGATCTTGTGGACTGGTAGAAGATATGTACTTTCTTTCAGCTTGTTTACTTCCTGAAGTACTCGTAGAATCTGAATCCTTTTCGGTAGAGCTTCCGTTTTTGTTGGGATCCTGAATAGATTGTAAGATGTTGAGTATATTTAATCCTGACATTATATAACGTGTTTTGGTTTCCTACTTATGAACTGTATATATAGCATGAGTAACAGTGAAAAAGTTTCAATACTCCATATTAGTGTGCGTAAAAAGAAAATTTTTAAATTTCGTTTGCCCATAGAATATATGCCGTTTTGGGAAGTTATTATATGGGATAAATATAGTCAATAAGGCGATTGAAGGCTCAATACGCTACAAAGATTGAACAACTAGGTTATATTTATGTATATATATATGTATATTTATATATTTATATGTATATTTATATATTTATATGTATATATGTATATTAATATGTGTATATATATGTATATTTATATGTGTATATATACGTATAAGGAAGCCTGAAGTAAGCTTTGATAGTGGATAGTCTCCGCAGATATATATAAATAAAGAGTTACTTGTTGGTATTGATGATCATTTCATTTTTCCGATGAAATTCAACCAATATTTCTCAAATTGCTTGTCGTCCAATGCTATCAAATTGTTCATAAAATCATTGGATATATTGACTGGAATTTGAATTTGGGGAAAGTAATTTTCACTCAGGTACAACAAAAAGTTGTTGTTTGTTATGTTATTCTTCTCACAGTATTCTTTGTTTATTCTATAATATGTTTTTAATACTCTTGATAGATCTATAGCTACGTTTCTACCTGGGCCTTTTTCAATATTCAAGGCATACTCTGGTTTAAATGGAACTTCAAAGCACAAATTGACGGACTTTGAAACCAAAAACTCAAATAATCCATCCAATTTACCTACCCTGCCTCTATGAATGTCTGCTTCATCAAGAGCTTGACCCATTCCGAAATATTTTATAAAGTTAATCAATACATTCATTTGCATTCTCATCAAAACAGGTTCATTGTTCACCAAGTTTTTGTCTATACTGGTTATCAAATCATTTATTATAACCGATAAACTGTTACTGTTTTCAGCAGATGACAATAACGAGGAGATATGGTTTGTTGTTAAACCTTGAATAAAAGAAAATAACCCCTTTCTTAGCTTTATCTTGTCTCTGTATGAATCAGTTCTGTTGATCATTGAGTTAGTTATATCATCATTTTTGACAATACTTTCATTACTGGATGTAGTAGCTAAGCTGTTAGTATTGGCAGTCGTTGCAGTACTCAAGCTGATTTCTTTGTCTAAATCGTTTAGTTTTTCATAAACTTTTTGGAATACTGGAGTCAATATCTTATTTAAAATATCAAAGCTCTCTGTCTTGGTACTTAAAATGTAAAAGAACTGACCTACAAATGACAAGAATTCTACAATTTCATCAACATCCATATTGTCAGTTGAATAAAATATTGTCAGTAATCTATCAACATAAGTGCCTAAATTAACATTTAGCAATATTAGCAGTCTAGCAAATACAAATCTTGCAGATTCTCTAATTAATTGGTATTTACTGAAATATTGCAAAGTAACCAAAACAACTTCAGCAATGTTTGAAAATACTTCAATCAAAACATTGTTAGTTAATACCTTTTCACCATTAAATTCAATGTTATGTAAGTATGAACTATCTGGCAGTATACCCGAATGGATACCTCTGATCAAATTACCAATAGCAAACAACAAATGATGAGTTTTCAAGATACATCCAATTGTCTTAATTTCAGCAGATATACTAGTTTCTAACTCTCTGAATAATGGAGATAAAACATAATCTAATAATTCAAAATTCAAATCCGGACAAGAACCAAGCAAAAACCCAACAGTCTCAAATAAGTTCAGTTGATTTTCAAAAACATCGTCTGCATTAGAAATTTGCTGTATTATGTGACTATTAGTGCAGCTGTCTGCTACTGCATTCAATTGACTAGGATCTGTATTGGCTGTTTCAATTTGTAATGCTGGTTTCATTTTATTAACGATATCAACCAGTTGGCTCATATTAATTGAAGGTCTGCAAGTTTTAACAAATTTGTTAAAGCTGGAGCAAGCATTGAACTTATTTTGCAGGTTATTGTTAAAAATACCAAATGGTGATAAGAATGAATCTAATACTAGAAGTATCAACTCTTCACTTGAGGACGATGGGTCTAATCCATTAGTTGGATCTTTTATTAGTAAAAAGTTTTGATGTCTACCAACAATTTCAAAAAATTCTGTTATAACAAATACGTTGTTGTTATCATCAATTAAGTTTTTACTGTTTATTAACATATTTTTCAATAGTTTTGTTAGCATCAATGTGGTTTCATTTGTGAATAATTCAGATTTTATAACACCTATTAAATTGTTTCTAACAGATTCTGCAAAATTGTTCAATTGAAACAAGTAAAATTCTTTCATAATCCATTCTTGATCAACAGTAACATCTATTTGTAAATAGGTTAAGATATGCTGTAAATATACTGTAGGATTTATGATACAAACAGAATCTTGAAAGTTTTTCAATTTATCTCTATAATTGTCATTATACTCTTTCATTTCTTCAGGATCAATAGATGTGTAATCAACAAATTCCTCATTCAATACCATTTTGTATTGTAATATGTTCATGATTTCTTTTAAGAAATTGACATGTAGTTCATCAATTGGTAGTTTTTTGCTTTGTAAATTTACAGGAGAACCAGGTTTACCTCCAACGGCAAAGTTCTTTTTCAAAAATGAGAAATAATTGGCAATAAATGGAAATACCTTGATATTGATCTCTAAAGTTCCTGCATTATCATCAGGAAGAGTCATTTTTAAGAATTCCTCTGATGTCGGCACAACATTATTCAATATCAAACTATCTACTTGGGAAACTATATTTAGATTTGAACTGTTATTTTCTATAATGATACAATACTCCATACCAATACTGTTGACTAGATTAGAAAGTGAAAGAAGAATCTCTGTATTATCTTCTCTCAATGCAAATTGTATCAAAGTTTTGATCTTTTCAGTCAAGTTTAGCATCTCTAGCAATGATACTTTGTTTTCGGCTGGCATTTTTTTGGAAATAATTTCGGAAATACAAGAACAGCATGCAATAACGGTATTTGATTTGAAATTGTTGAAGATCAGGTTTATTGAGTTTTCATTGATAATCAAATTTATATCAATCCATGAAATAAATGACCCTATGTTTGTTAAAGTGAGCTTTGTTATGTCATCTTGGTCGTCTATTTCAGCTAAAATTTTAAACCATAAGTTGGACAGAATTTTAACATCATTGATTCTCATATTGTCTTTCAAATCATTGTGAAACTTTTGAGCATCTTTGTTACCTGTGGTGTTATACATTTGTTCACCAATCATAGTATTGATCTGTATGGTCAACTTTAAAAAGATGGATAATTTATAGTAAGCTGTTTTATTTATAAAAACGGAATTGATGTCTAAGATGTTCAATAAATCACTAAAGAAATCATTCCATAAGTTGTTATTTTTTGATGAGTACATGGTATAGAATAAATTTGCCAAAAATTCTGTAAACTTGCTTTGGATAAATTCCTGGTTGTTGGCAAATAATGGGTCTTGTAGTAATGCAATAGCATTTTGTTTTAATAAATTCAAACTATTTATGTCACTTTGTTCCTTGCAAATCAAACACAAATCTGTTAGCCCTTGTATAGAAAAAAACTTGTAGATTGGGTTTTCTTGTTTATAAATTAGTAGAAATACATTGATAAGAGTCTCAGGACTGGAGTTTTTCTTAACATTTGAAAGATAATCCACAGCCTGGGTCTTCAGTTGGACATCTGCATTGGCAGGATTGTTAGCGTAATCTATAGCTTGAATAATTTGTTGAAGTAGTAAATTAACATCATTATTGTTCATTATGTTATGCTCTAAGATAGGTTAACGTATCTTTTGGGTGTGTTGGGATTGTGCATCTATTAGATCGAATTCTTATAAGTGTTAAAAGGTGAAAAAAAGTGAAAAAGAAATGTTCAACGCATTAGAAGAAAAATGTGTATAGGAAAAATTTTCATGAGTGAGCGGATATAAGCGTTATATAGAGGTATGGTTATATACTAGTGGCTGTTCAGACAGCTTATATAGAGGTTTGGTTATAAACTAGGGGCTGTTCAAACAGCTTATATAGAGGGCTGGTTGTCCACCAAGTACCGTTCAGACAGCTTATATAGAGGTCTGGTTGTCCACCAAGTACCGTTCAGACAGCTTATATACTGGTTTGGCTACTTACTAGTAACTGTTCAGACAGCTCATTCACCGGTTTAGTTATCCACCAAGTACTGTTCAAACAGCTTAAATGCTTTGGATCTATGTGACAAGCCATTCTTGAACTCTTTTGTCATTTCTCCATAGGTCAGAGCTTCAGTATTACCCTCTTCGGCTAATGGCTCAAATATGGCATCCCATCCAAAGTCTAGATTTCCTCTATGTTTGACTATTTTACCTTTAGTGATTCCTTGAAATATTTTGATGTCACCGTTTTCATCACTGTAAGCAACTGTGGTTATGGCTTCACCAGTTTTTTTCTCAAATGGCTCTAGCATCTTCACTAACTCGTCTAAGCTCATTTTTTTCAAAAACCACTTAACATATGCTCCAGGTAATCCATTTAAAGCATCGAACCCTAAAGCAGTGTCTTCAACCACGATTCTTTGGCCCTTTGGCAACAATGCTACGGCTTGCAAAATCTTTTTTCTAGCAATTTCTTCCAAAGAAGCTTCTTGGATTTCTTCCAAATCTAGATTTTTGTTGATAATCTCATATTTGGTAACGTTCGATAGAAGCTTTTGCACTTCCTTTAATTTATTGGCATTTCCTGTAACAAATACAACGCTTGGTTTGCTCATTTTCCAGTTTTGTTTTTCTTTTTTTTTCTTTTTTAGATTCTCCTTTATCTGTTTAAGATCAGTAGATTCTCTTCTTTGTTGTATAACAATTAGTATTCACTCTAAATGGTAGAAACAGTAGTAATATTAAGCATATAGTTACGACTTGGTGAAAAAAAAAAACATAGCCCTAGAGTTGATGTTTATACTATGAGTCAAAGCTTAATCCTTATGTCCGAAAGCTATATGAAATATCTGATCTAACTCGAATATGAACCAATACTAATGGCATTACTTAGTAGTCGAAACAACATTGATTATTTAGGGAAAAAAAGAAAAAAGAAGACTTCATTTTCTATTCATTCATTGAGATACATAAAAGCACAATCGCAAATACAGATATTACATGGAATAATATTTAACAGTTGGATTTTTGATTTGGTACTTATTCTATCCTATTTTAATTGTTAACAGCATATTCTAACTCAGCTGAGGTTTCATAATCGTACATATCCAAAGCAACAATAGCACTTTCTCTAACAACATCATCCTCATCGTGTAGGTGTTCCTTTAAGATTGGTAAGACTTCTTCAGTAGCAATAGAACCTAAGGCTTCAGCAGCTTCATGTCTAACCATAGGAGCTTCATGATCTCTATTCAATACTTCAATTAAAGTTGGAACAACAACTGGGTTACCAACTTGACCAAAGACGTAAGCAATTTCGTGCTTGAATAAAGCAGATGGATCGTTGAAACCAGTACATAAGGCCAAACAAGCTTCATCGTTACCAATATCTCTTAATCTGAACATGGCTCTGTATCTCTTGAACAATGGTTGATCTTGATCGTTTAACAAAGCTTGTAATTCTTCAATAGTGGCAGATTCTTGCAATGGCAGAGGAGGAGCAGGATCAATAGATGAGTATAATGATTGTTGTAATAGTTCTTCCTTTGACAAGTTAGAGCTAGACCATTGGATTCTGGCAATGGCTAATTCACAAGTTTGTCTAACAGCTTCTTCCGGATCTTCCTTTAGACATTTGTTTAAAGCATCAATGGCATTGGTATCTTCTAAAGCACCTAAAGCTTCAGCAGCTTCGTGTCTAACCATACATTGTTGCTTGGTATCAAGCATACATTCAATTAAGGCTTGAGAAGCATGTAAGTTCTTACATTGACCCAAAACATAAGCAATTTCGTGCTTTAGTAATTCAGATGGTTCATTGATCAAACCTGCAGCCATGTAATCAACGGCTAAATCAGCCTTTTGTTTGTCGGCAACAAAGTCTTCGGCGTGTGTCTTTAGGTTGAATAAAGCTCTGAATCTAATAGCTAATTTGGTTTTTTTATTTTTGTTGATTAAGGCATCTCTTAAACTTTCTAAGTTGTTAGAGTCATCGGCTGGTTCAACAAAATGTTGTTCAAAAGAGGTGGACATTGTGATATTATAAGAAATGATTAAATTTGTTTGGTTTGTTTTTAAATATAGTTTACTTTATTATCTTGATAATTTGTTATTTCTGTTAAATAATGTAAGTATCAAATTAAACTGATTGCTTTTCTTGCTGTTTCTTTTTTTTTTTTTAAAAGTAGTGCAGATTTCGTTAATCTGAAAAATTTTACTTTTTTCGTATTTTTTGTCAATTATCTAATTCTAAAATATAATATACGGCTATGATATCTCGCTAATTAAGTAGAAAGTGAAATAAGGATAGACCCTTTTATGTTTCTGAAGTTAGTTGAAATGCGTTTTTAAGCACAATGTTGAGACGATACCAGTTATACATTTTTCTAGACATTTTTTAATTTAAAGCTTTAAAAAACGGCTTTTTTTTTTTGGTATTAATTTGAGATTGAACTAATTTCCTAATTGGGCCACTTTTTTTGAAAATGGATTTTCCCATAAAAAGAAAAGTTAGTCATGTGATGCAAGTCATGTGACACAAGTCATGTGACACACCCTATGCAATACAGGTCACGTTTACCGCACTTTTTATCAACACCAAAAAAAAAAACAAGGTGTTAAGTTCTAAGACTCTGCTAATAAAGTAAGCATTTCAAACACCCCACATACAAACCAACCACAAAATTACGCTAGAATGTCATATACTCTTATTTTGCCTCTTATATCTACAGGTAATGTACCACAATTGACTACAGATTTGATTTTGGAAAACAATTCCAACTTACAGCGCATAGAAAACTACTTCAACACAGATTTACAGGTACTTCTACACTCTTTTGCAGGTTTTGACAATAACAAGATATTGAGTGGAATAGAGGTATACGAAGATGATGTTAATAAAATTGTTGTTATTCAGCAAAGATCGCCTATTATTACCCCATTTGAGCTGAAATTCTACAAAACATTGTTTAATCAATTGATGTTCAGTGAGAACAGCAAATTTTACAACAAAATCAATAAAGTTATTATTCTAGACTCAGTATCAGGATCTGATCCATACATAGATATGATCAAATCTGAAAAATACGATAATTTATATCAACTACCAAATTTCTTGAAAGTTGCAGTATCAAATCTAAATCCGGATATAAATAAAGAATACTTCACCAAAATGAACGAATCTTTAACTCAATACTACAATGAACTTAAAGAAAATATTAAAAATCCCCAAGTTCAATACACAGATGCTTATTTTCATTCAAACGAAATACTACCCAAATTGAATGACACTATACTAACTTTTGAGGGTGACAGTTTCCAAAAAAGAATAATAGTTGAGTCCAATGTGTTGAAGATTGTTTCTTCATTGGTAAATGATAACACATCTTCAAAAATAGACATATCTTATTTGAATATGTTAGTGTATGAAGGTGACAATTCATTGGATGCTCGTGACTACTTATTTATTTTAGCCGAAAAACTACTACCAAAAATAATAGATCTTCAAAAGCAACAATTAAAGACACCTGCTTCTTGGGTGAACATATATGGTTCAAAGCATTTGACAAAAGAATTAAGAGAAAGCATATACAGTTAAAAAAAAAGAAAAACATTTATACTATGAATGTTACTAAATTCCTTATATATATATATTAACCTCTAATGTACTTGGCAATATTTTCAGCAGTTTCTGAACTTATATCCTTAGATGTATTTTCCATAGCTTCTTGATACATTGCTTGTAAATCTGGATTTTTATCATTGACTTCACCCATTTCTCTGTCTTCACTGAATGTGTATTCTCTTGAAGGATTGGCAATATCCTCTTCTTCTTCATCCGGATATACGATACCATCGTTTTCACCTTCTTCCAAATCACTGATAACTTCTGCACTTGAATCCGATTCAGCACCATTATCTTTGTTCTTCTTTGACTTTAAATTTAAATCCTTCATCAACTTGTTCATAGATTCTTTTTTCAATTCAGCTTCTTCTTCTTCTTTCCTCTTAAGAGCTTCTTCTCTTTCTTTTTTATAGTATTCATTGTATTCTTCACCCTTAGACTTTACAGCTTTCATGAAATCATCAAAACCAGCACCAGTAGCACTGGATACTTGTACACAGTCCAATTGAGAGTAAAATTCTTCAAGCATCAAAGACATGGAGTTAATTAAAGACCCCATGTATCCTGAACCCATCCCTGTTTCACCTTGTAATTCCTTATCTTTCAATATGGCATCTTGGAAAACTTCAAAATCTTTCATCCAATCAATGGCAAAATCAGCCTTTACTACATCATTTTTGTTAAAAACTAAAATCATAGGTAATTTGGTCTTGTACAGAATAGAACAAGCATAAAGCATATTAGACATGAAGGTAGATGGAGATTGATTTCTTGGTGTGTCAACAATGTAAGCAATAACAGTAGGGTACTGAGAAGCAAAAGATTCAGTTATAATGGACCCAGAAGCAGACCAAACAAAACATTCAATTTGACCTGGAGTATCGATAATACAATTCTCGAAAGTATCGGCTCTTTTTTCTACAATTTTCATTACTTGATCAATTTTGGTTGAAAACAAATTCAAAGATGTCACAATGGCACCATTTGGTCCTAAATCATAGTTTTCCATGACTTTTTTGTATTTAATAGAATCTCTGATATCAATGTGACAACCAAATGGTACCTTCAAAGTGGCAGGATCTAAATTGATTACATAAGGTGGTTTCTTTTCTGTGTGAAGATGAGAGTTCAATCTTTGCATAAAAGTGGTTTTACCACTTCCAGCCATACCAATACAAATAACAGTTTGCATTATATTATGTGAGGGGGTAGTCAGTCTGGTTTTAATTTGGGGGATTATTTCACTGTACTAACAGCTCTTCATTCTAGCATTACAAGTATTACTTGAGAAACTTTCATACTCGTTTTTTTTCTTCATAATATATAAGCTCTTTGAAAAAAAAGAAAGAAAAAAAAAATAGCTAGCCGCTACCATATCATAGAGCATGGATAGCTAAGTTAAATCCGATATAAGGCGCTACCATATAATATAGCATGGATAGCTAATTTAAATCCGATATAAGACTCGACAGTAGTATCATTTTAAATCAATTAAAACTGAAGCTGTATATAGATCATATGTTAATATCAATGTTAGAGTCGTATATCTGCAATATTTCATCCTCTAGTTCTTTACCATAAACTTCAGATTTGTCATATATCATATCGTCTTCTAAAGCCTTTTCTAGCATTTCACATTGTTGGACTATTTGCAGTTCACTCATGTTGTTGGTTTGGTTGCCCATATCAGTTTGCATTTTAAGAATGTTTAACTCGTTTATGTCTTTTGTTCTGTTATAGTAGAAAACATTGTAGAAAGCATCTAATCCGTACATTAAAATGAAATACCAAGAAATTGTAGTAGTATAGCTGGCATCCAGATCTCTTGTTTGTATTCCGTTTTGAACAACTTCTTTGAACTTCAAAGTTAAAGGAAATGGTAATCTCATGATGACATAATTAGTGAAAAAGTGATTCAGCCACCAAGTGATGACTGTTTGTGGAATGAAGTTTAATGCATTTCCTACAGCCATTTGTTTAATACCACCTGTGTTCTTTTGTAGTTCTTCCAATGAGTTATTGAATTGATCTTGTGCAGGATCAGCATCGTCTTTTTTCACTTCCTTTTCTTCTGGTTCAACTTTCTCAGCAAAAAATTTCTTTTCTTTCAAAACATTTAAATAATGTAATCTTTTCATTTCAAAACTCTTTTCATCTAATAATACTTTCCCGTTGACTAAGAATGCATTAATCTCCTGTATGGTTTGTATTTCAGTGAATTTCTGTCTTGGCTGTTCAACTATATCACCTCCCAGTAACCCAAGAATAATATTCTTCATCATCCCTATAGCAACAATAACTATTGTTATAGGCAAAAGAACATTATATTTCAATCTTTCATCTAAGGCTAGCTCAATAGAAGCTCCTGTAAGAATGGCAAGATTCTTGTTCAAAGAAAAGTAACCTGGCATATCAAATCGTTTATATTCCTTATATGGAGTTTTCCTTTTTGGTTCAGTTCTTGTAGCTTATTTCTTTTTCTTTGATCTATACTTGTTTTTAAAAAAAAAAACAACTTAAATAACACTTGTATATAGGGGGTTATAAATTGAAGCTGTGAAAAAAAAAAAAATTAAGGCCTTGGTGTTTGTTCACCTTGCCAAAAATATTGTCACTGACGAGGATTGAACTCGCGCTCTTTCCATTACGAGTGGAACGCCTTACCACTTGGCCACAGTGACTGTCTTGAAGAGAAATTGTGCAATTATTGTGCAGTTACAATATATATCGGAGTTAAGACGGGTTTGCTACCAATATGACTATACGGCTTTAATCAAATAGTCATCTTGGTGCAGAGGGTCATCATTGAATCTACCAGTTTATCAAAAATGATAGTATTGGTTTGTATAAGGCTTACTAGTATTATTTTTGAAAACAATTGATCGTTTTTTTTTTCAGTTTTAACCGTTTTGATTTAATCTCCAAAAATGAATACTACAATTTAAACACTTGAAGTATCGTTTTATTGGAAAAATAGTAAATAGATCTATACCTATACTATGTAAAAGCAACAAGAAAACAAAACAAAAAAAATATTACAGTCATTAAAAATTATTCAATAATACATACATTTAAGCTAATTTGTTGGTGTTTTTTGATTCAAATTTTTCGGATTTATTCAATTTACTGGCAATGTTCAACTTTCTTTGTTCATCTCTCTTGGAGTAAATCATGTTAGTGAAAGGACCTTCAAATTGTTCGGCAATTTGATAGACTAATCTTACAAAACCACTGACCAAAACACCAAATGGAGAACCGTAGTATATAGCACTACCTAAGAATGATAGAGAAGAACCAATATACATTGGATGATCACAAACATTGAATGGGAATCCAGTTAGTTTTTCATCCTTTAAAATACCAAAGTAGTCACCTAGATAAGTACCATCAATACCCAATTTATACATAGATCCTAAGTTTAGAGTTTGACCAATAACAAAGGTTGCAGCACCTAAGGCTTTTAAAACAGGTACCCATAAAGATTCCTTGGATAAGTATTCAAATACAGAAGGTTGTTCCAATACACAACCCTTCAAAAAGGCGTGATCTCTTACTAAACCTAAAGAGAAAATTAAAACAGCTAATGAGTAACAAGCAGCATACTTAGAACCAAAAATTTTCTTAGAAAATAGTCTGGTTTTGTAATCTATTCTAGCGATTATATTCCATGTGGATGGGTTAATGACAATAAGACTTAAAGCTATTTTAGCAGTAGTGCTTGAATAGTTGGTGTTTGATAGACAAGTGTTGACGATACCTTGTAGAGACATAATTTTATATATATATATTTATTATTGGTCTGTATTAATTCACTTTCAAAATATTCATTTTTTTTTTTTTTCCAAAATCATGAACCAAAATCACATAAGGGATATTAACCATCTTTTATACCCTTGCCAAAAATTATATTCTCTCAATACAAGACTGTGTTTAACCTAATAGAATAATAATACACCCCATATGAATATTACGTTTAACGTTTTTAATTTATTTTTTTTTTTTTTTTGCCTTGTATTAAATTACATAATTCATATGGGCTTACACAGGATATACATAAAACTTGTATAATTAAGGGATGATTAAACGTATAGTTGTCCCATATGAAAAAAGATGGAATATGGAGCGTTGACATTTCTTCTTCTTGTCACACTAAAAATACCGGCATAAGGCAAAAAAGTCAGTGGAGAAGTTCAAAAAAAAACATATGACACGTGACTTATTACTCTATAAATGTGGAATTACACACTGTGCACCTTACATTTGGGTAATTGATCACGAGAGCAATTACCCACAGTAGCATAATACGCATTGCCGTAGCATAATCTTACGTTATATCAATGAGCTATAGTTGTAATACTGCTTGAATATGAGGAGGTAAGGTGACAAATTACTAACTATTAATTTTTTTTTTTTGTTGATTTTGTTTCCCTCCGTATTTTACCATCAACTTTCATGAACTTCTTTACATGTAATATATATATTTTTTCTAGAATTTTAATATAATAATATGGTAAGTAAAGCATATGTAAACTAAATTTTTTAAATATATTTTAAACTTTAATCACGTGATTTACTGACAACATTTTACGGGATTTATTCATATACTTTTTTTAATGGCATATTGACTGATATGGCCCAAAAGGGAAATTTTTGATGTTTAATCATCTTGAATGTCTTACTGTTCTATAGCGAAATAATCAATGATTACACTACTAAATTTTAATCAAACCTTTATTATTATTATATAACTTAAATTTTAATCAAATTTATCTTAAACTAGCCCAAATGCTTCTCTTTTTAAGCAGGGTCGATAAGACGAACAAGAATTTAGATATATTCTATGTACTTCTTGAATGCCTAGGCATCTTTCAATACAACCAAAAACAACATTCACGCTATCATGTTCAAAAGTTCTAATATTTACAAGTTTGTTAATGTACAAAATGACTACTTGCTTATTGGCTGTCTTTTATTCTTCACTCTTATTGGCGGTTTAGTTCCATCCATCTCTTCAATCCTTATAGGTAGATGTTTCAAGATATTCACAAACATTTACATGGAAAAATACTCAACATATAATGCAATGTATCATGATTTAGTCATGAGAACTATGTCGTTGGTTATTTTAGCTGCTGGCTATTTTCCTGTAAGTTGGATTTCTATAAGTTTGTGGATGCGTTTTGGAGAAGTTCAAAACTTCAGAATAAGATCCACTGTTTTTGATAACTACATGAAAAAGAATTTAGATTTTTTTGATTCACATGAAAACTTGACTGCTGAATTTATTCAAATTAATAGATGCATAGAAGAATTGCGACAATCATGCTCTGAAGCTAGTGGAATGGCTTTGCAAGCAACCATTGGGGTCATTGCTCTGTTTTGTGTTTCTTGTTACTATTCATGGTCATTAACATTCATTTTTTTATGTTCAGCTCCCTTAGTTGCTGTTATTGCTGCTATATGTTCCAAAAAGTATGAGAAATATACAGATTTAGAAAATGAAGCTTCTTTGAAATGTTCAAATCAGATATTGAATATTATGGAGAATATTTCTTTAATTAAATTAAATTTAACCGAAAAAGAAGAAAGTAAAAGTTTTGATAAAAAAGTCAAAGAATGTAACACTCTTTTTATCAAAGGTTCATTCTGGACTTCTTTTAACCAAGCTGCTTTAAGAATGTTGTCTTTATGCATGTTTGTTCAAGGGTTTTGGTTTGGATCTTCTCAAATTAAAAAAGGTCATTTATCTACTGAAAAAGTCATGACCTGTTTTGCAAGTTGTATTTCATTAAGTTCATCATTGATGTCTATTATTCACCAAATTATAATTATTCAAAAAGGTAAAGTTGCTTTGAAATATATTGACATGTTATTTTATTCTGAAAGTGATTCCAGTGTTGATAAAAAATTGATAAATAAAGATAAAATAAACATATCTCTACCCATAGATAGTCGATTAACTGCTGAGAATCACAATAACAAGATTAATAATTACAAAGTTAAATTTGATAATGTGACAGCTTTTTACAAATCTAGACCAAATGTTAATGTTTTACAAAATATTACCATAAATTTTATAAATAATGGTTTTACTTATGTTGTTGGAAAATCTGGTTCCGGAAAATCAACCATTTTTAACTTGTTACTAAAGTTATATGAAAACACATATACCGGTGAAATCACTTTGAATGGTGTAGATATAAGAGAAATTCCAGAAAAATGGCTACTCTCACAAATTACTTTAGTTGAACAATCAACTTATATGTTTAATGATTCCATTAAAAACAACATTATACTTGGCTCTGATTCTGAAAATCATTACAATGAACATAAACTAGCTAATATATTAGAAATTTGCGAGTTGAACTCAGTTATTGATACTTTTCCAAATGGTATAGACACTATTATTGGTGATGTTTTAATTTCTGATTTAAATAGCAAAGAAACAAGAAACAAAAATCCATGTGAAACCAATGTTGTGCTAAGTGGTGGTCAGCAACAGAGAGTTGCTATTGCAAGAGCTTTGTATAGAGATACTCCAATTATTATTTTTGATGAATCCTTGAGCTTTATGGATATAAAAACCAAACAAATAATTATGACCAAACTAAAAGAATATAGAAAAAATAAAACCACCATTATGTTAACCCATGATTTGTATTCAATAGATGACCACAATATGGTCTACTTGTTGAAAAATGGAAGAGTTATGGAAAGTGGTTTAAAATCAACATTGATTAATAAACCAGATAACGATAGTAGTTTATTCAAAAAACTATACGAATTGCAAAATTTATACCAAAAGGATTTCTCATATGGAACTAAAACAAACAAGCATCATTCTTTGTCAACTGTTTCTTCATCAGTTTTGGAAAAAGAGAATGCTGAATTTCCTACTAATATTGTCATTCCTGAAACCCCGAAAATATCAATAAATGCTGTAAAAAGATTATCAACTGTATTTAATGACGAAAAAGAAGTAAACAAAATCAACAACAATGAATCCTTAGAATCCGAAATTAAGATTGAAGATTTTCAATCCACAGAACGATTGCCATTGACTTCAATGGTCACCATTTTTAAAAAAATGTACAAAACAATAACAGTAAAGAAAGTTTTGGTTGTTGGTATTACTGCTAGTGTCATTTCTGGTGTTTCTAATCCTGTTTTTTCTTGGGCTGATTCTAAATTAATTAATGCCAATGTTCTTCAAGGAAAACAAACTTCTGCTAATAATACCAATATGGATAATGTTAAAGAAGTCACACCATCAAATGGATACATGATCAAGTGGTGTATGATTGTCGTTGGAATTGCCGCTATTGACGGAATAACAACATTTGTAAAAGAATTTTTCTTACAGTATGTAGCTGAGTACTGGATCATGAACTTAAGATCTGTTTCTGTTTCCAAAATTTTAGGCAATGATATCAATTGGTTCACATATGCTATTAACAAACCTTCAGAAATATCGGCATTGCTGATGAATGACTTGAGAGATATGAGAACATTGATTTCACAGTTTTTGGCTTTTGTTATTACCATAGTTTTTGTTGCTAGTTGTGGATTAATTTGGTCCATTATTTCAGGCTGGAAGCTATCTTTGGTTGGACTATCTTTGATTCCTTTGTATATTTTAATAACCATATTGTATTCAGTGCTGTTGCAAAACATGGAAAATAGCTATAAATCTTCTATTGCTGATTTGGAAAATAAACAATATGAAGTTTTAAAAAACTTCAAGACGATCAAAATTTTACAGTTAGAATCTTACTTTTACATGAAGTTAGGCTACTGCTATAACAATCTGAAACATGCAGGTGTAAGAAGAACTTACGGCACTGGATTTGGTGTAGCCGTGTTTGCTTCTTTGACTTATATTGTTCAAGCAATTATTATTTTTTATGGCCTTAAATTAGTAATCAGTGGAGAGTATTCATCTAGTAAATTATTTCAAACTTTTTCATTGTTGCTGTTTACAATCATCACATGTGGCATGATGTCTAGTGCTGTACCGAACTTGACCAGAGGTCAAAGAGGGGCAACTTATATTTTTAATTTGATTGATAGATCATATTCCGAAAATCAAAATGAAGACGGTTATGTTCCATCAATTAAAAATTTAAAAACTTCCAACAGTTTGATTAATGTCAAAAATTTGAATTTCAATTATGCTTGCTCTTCCAAGCAAATCATAAATAACTTGAATTTTGAAATATACTCAGGTGAAACAGTTGGTTTGGTAGGCCCAAGTGGCTGTGGCAAATCTACTTTCTTGCAATTACTGTCTAAGCTGCAAGAATACAACAGTGGACTTATAAAAATTGATGGCCAAGACATAAAAGAATGGAATTTGGTTGCTTTGAGAAAATTTATAGTTTTCTTTCAACAAAACACGTTAATATTTCGAGACACTTTAAAAGAAAACTTAAAGTATGGTAACGATGCAAGTAATGACGATATACTGTTCTTAATGGAAAAATTTCACTTGACTGAATTATTAAGCCAAGTCAATGGTTTAGATGGTGATATGATTGATGCTGCTTTAATTTCTGGTGGACAACTTCAAAGATTGAATATTATCAGGCAGCTTTTAAGATTGAAAAAGCTTGGCGAACAATGCCAGATTTGTGTCTTAGATGAAATAACTTCTTCATTAGACCCTGAAACAGCCGAATTGGTAGAAAACTACTTTATTAATGATATAAAACAAACCAAAGTTATTATAACACATCATAAATCTTTAATGCAAAAATGTGATATAATTTTGGTCATGAATCACAAGGGCGAATTAGAAGAAAAAGGCAAATACATTGATTTGATCAGCAACAAATCCAGTTATTTAAATAAGTTGATTTATGAATTGAGTTAAATAATATGTAATACTAAATGTATATGTTTGTTAAATAAGGTAACAAAAAAAGAAAAACAGTCAATTTTTGTTTTTATTTTGATTGTCAATAAATTAAGCAGATCCATAAGTAAGTTTGGAAATTTGCTCTATATGTCTCTTGTTAATGTGCATGTTAATGTAAACTAATAACGATGTACCAGACACCAAAGTTATTAGTGTCAACGCAAAATTAATTGGAATTGGGTTTTTGTTGAAAACAAAGTGGGTCCAGTAGTCTAACTTATTTTGGGCTAAATTACACAGACCGGCTAGTGTCATTAGCAAACCATAAACAGTACCAAATGTTTCAAATCCAAATACTTTTGAACAGTAGTCAGATACAACGGTATAGTAGAATGGTCTGTACATGGTTAAAATCACAATACCTAAACATGAGGCAAAAAAGCTGTTTTTAATCAATCCTAAAACACCGACTAAAACGGATGTTGAAAATAAAATGTAAAGAACATACAAAGTACTGATATTATCAAGCAATAAACCAATTAATGGTATAGCAATAACCCCACCCAAAGGTAAAGCAATGTCAAATATGTTGTTTATTCTCAAAGCTTGTTCATAACTTCCCAGTAAGTACTCATGTTGGGATCTGACTGTTGCAACAAAGTAGTTAATTCTTAGCATACAAATAATGGTAAAAATTTGAATTAAAATATACCAACCTGACTTGATTTGCTCACTAGCGGAAAATCTGTGCATAACACCAAAGATACCCTTGGATTTTTTGTACAGCTGTTGTTCTGTGACAATTTCTATCTTGGATTTTCTTCTGTTACTTAAGGTTTTTGAAGAAATTATAGATTGATTATCCAAAAGTTCATCGTTCTCTTCTGAATTTTCCAAATCTTCAGTGGCACCGGTTTTGGAGGTAGATGAGCCAAGAGGTAACTCACCATTACCATCCAGACCTTCAATTGCTAGCTTTTGAATGTCACCTAAAGTATCTTCTTTGGAGTCAGAGCCATTGTTTTTGTATGATTGACTTGGCATGATTTTCCACTGACATAAAAAGATAAACAATGGTACAACCAAGTAGTACTTGAAAAACACATGTAGATTAATGTTGGAAAAGCCGTTTTCGTAAGCTAATCTATAAAACAAAAATACAGCTGATGAAGTATCAAATGCACCTGAAATTAATGCTAATATGGTACCGCTGTATTTAGGGAAGGTATTTGCCAATTGGAAACAAGAAATAAAAACAAATGGACCACCAACAGCCAGGATGACGTATCCAACAATGTATGCATCAAAGTATTGGTATAATACTTGATTGTAAGAAAGAATGATCGACCCCAATGTGATCAGTAAGCACCCAATGTACCCACAAACCTTAGGACCATATGAATCTAACAATCTACCTACAACCAAAGAAGTCAAATTTGTCATGGTTGCACCATACGAGAACAACTTGTTTAGCTTTAGATCTTGATTGTCACAGGCTTTACCAAAGGGTAGTTCTGATTCAGGGGAACACAAGAAGGAGTATACACCTTCCTTGATTAAAATCGGCTTTAACGAAGCAAACCCGAAGATTACACCTGAACCCAAAAGACACCAGATGATTGAGCAAATGACTTGAATGAGTTTTTCTTTGTTTGAGTACCTTCTAGAAATGGAAATAATTGGTATTATATCTGTAGTCATTGTTAAAAAGAAGGCGTGAATTAGTGTTTTTATGTATATTTCTTCTAGTTTAATAACGATTTGTACTTTGGTTGTAAATACAGAGCCTGCACGAAGTCCTATAAGCAGAGATTTTCTTCGTGGAAGAATATAAGGGACTATCTCCGACAGATTTGAAAAAAAAAATGGAGAGATAAGAAAACTCTTATTTTCTTTTCGGATTTTACCGATTGATTAGGATATTATCGTTTTATTAGTACAATCTACGAGAACACTATCAAGAATATTAAGTAGATTTTGAAAAAAAAAGGTAGCGCTCTTATGCAATCAGATTTTAAAATCACCCTCTAGATTGTCTTACTTTACCCCACTAAAAAAGCACTCTAGAGTGATCGACATTTATATTTAGAACCAGTGTGTTATTTTTAAAACATCCAAAAAAAACATTGCCTTTTTAGGAAATATAAATGGTTTTAGTTTTCTCTTTTTGGCCGGAAAGGGGCACGTTTTATCCCTGCTCCAGTCTCTCTTTTTTTTGGAGGAAAGCTATTGCGCTAGGGGGACAGAGCATAATATGCGTTTGGATGTGCCCTTCAGACCTGTTTTATGTTTGAATATAGACTTTGAATTGTTTCCACCTGTGTAAACTATTTATAAAACTCATATATATGGACTGTTTTATTTACGTCTGGGTGCAGTTAAAAATTTGAAACTTATATATAAGTGCTTGCTGTTTAGTTTCTAAAATAAATAGCTAATAATCTGAAATGATTATTAGGTGATACTTTATCGTTTATTTTGTACGGTATTTGATCGTAACCAAGCAGGCAATTAGAACTCTGTAATTTATTATACCTTTTTTTTAAAAAAAAGTAAACTCTTTCATTCTTTATCAAAGTTTTAAAAATTAACAGCAAATAAGCTATAACCTTTAAAACACCACGAAAAAATAAATAAAAATGCTTTCTTTAATTTCCACAACTCTACTATTATCAACTGTTTTTAATTCTCATGCAAATGCTATAACCATTGAAGAGCAGGACTCGCAATCAATAGCTCAATCCTCACATTCCCACAAGGCTAAAGTCACTGATGTTGTATTAACAACTATTTTGTTAACCGTTAGTGTCGACGGCACTTTGACAGAGACTTTTTCTGATGAAAGCGTTTCTGCCGAAACAGGTGTTGTAATTAACAATGCCAATGTTGCCTTATCATCTAGTGCATCTACGACCACAAGCACGACAAATGAATATACAATTCCTACCATCTCTTTGAGTCCATCTTCTACTGCCACAAGCACAACTTCTGAATATGTAGCACCAACAACTAGCACTGAGTCCTCATCTAGTACTGAGCCCTCATCTAGTACTGAAGACCAAACTACATCAACATCAGTTGCCAGCCCGACTGTCGTTTCAAGCACTTCAAGTGATGAGCCCAGCTCAACAACAAGTTCTTCTTCGTCATCCACTGCAACCAGTTCATTTGCATCATCAATGTTGTCTCAGCACAACGCCAAAAGAGCCTTACACAAAGACACTGATTCATTAAGTTGGTCTAGCAATCTTGAAAATATTGCTCAGGCTTATGCTGACTCATATGATTGTTCCGGTACTCTTACTCACAGCGGAAAGCCATACGGTGAAAACTTAGCCTTAGGGTATCCACTATACGATGGAGAAACAGGTATAGCCGCTTGGTATGATGAAATCAAAAATTACGACTTTTCAGATCCTGGTTTCAGCGACGATACTGGCCATTTCACACAAGTGGTGTGGAAGGATACTACACAGGTGGGATGTGGCTACAAGCAATGTAGTAATGAATGGGGCATTTATCTAGTTTGTAATTATCTAGCCCAAGGTAACATTATAGGTGAATTTTCTTCCAATGTTGAGGAATTGATAAATTAAGCAATTCAAAAGTCATTTTTATCCGACTATATACTCATCTTTCAATATCAAAATACTGTACTATATAAACATTTATTAAGGTCAAATTAATACTGTCACAGATCCTCGGATATATGTTCTATATAAACATTCAAATCGGAGTTGTTTATTCCGCTTTTAAAAAAAATAGTGCCAACGTATCTTTACGGCGAAGAATAAGGGTTAAATACACGAGCGATAATTTTCGGCGAGAGAAAAAATACTGTCAATTCGTTCATATACAACTGGGTCTTTATTTTAGACAAATATAAGATTGAAAACACCACGCTTTTGAACTTAGTTGTATTTATAGATATATATATATTAGAGTAAAGTGGATTTTCTTATAACACAACTTTATCTATTTACCACTGTATTCAATTTCTATAACAATATAAATGCACACAATACTGTCACTTCTGTTGGTGTTTATACAGCTAAGCTCTTGTTTTCAAGAAAATTTTGCTTATGACCAAGACGTGGTATATCAAACACAAATACATACTATAACAAAAACCGAGTATCTTCCCTACACAGCAAGTGCCACCCCAGTGGTCCAACCAAAGAATAGCTTTATTAAAGAACATAATCACTACAGATCCAAGCACGGTGCGAAGAAATTGCTTTGGTCGGAATCTCTGCATGAGCATTGCAAGGCATTTATAGAAGATGAGTTTACTTGTGATGGAAATCTCCACCATTCACAAGAAGCTGAAGATGGAGATATCGGTGAAATAGTCACGATTGGGTATTCCTCAGTGGAGGAATTTATGAAGAGTGTTTACGCAACGAAAAATAGCTTTGACTTTGATAGTTATGCCGACATAAATGAGAACGAGGCCAAGTACTTTAAACAGCTCATATGGAACGACGCACAGCTTTTTGGTTGTGCAATGGTTGATTGTGGAGATTATTTCTCGAACTTGATTGTTTGCCAGTATGATAAAAAACCAGACAACAAGACCATTAAAGAAAATGTCTTTCCCGAAATATAACAAATGACTTGATATTTTGATACAAAATTCCGGCTATATATGATGTTTAAAACTGTAATACAATTAATTAACTTTTATGAACCTTTAAAACTTATCATATGAATTTCTGTGATATTGTATTAGTGGGGGGTTAAAAATGTCGACGCAAACTGTGGAAATGAATTGTATTACATTTTAGGTTTCCTTGCACGTGCAAAATAACGGAATTAAAAAATAGGTCACGTGTTTTATAAAATTACCCTTTTGGGAAGACGACAAAAAAAAAAAAAGAAATTTTACCTTATTTTTGTTTAAACCTAAAGCGTTTATTTTGATTTCTTTTTTAAACATTTAGTACTGATATATAATATATGTGGATAGATTAAAAATACAGACAGTTTAATCTTTGAGAGAAACATTTGAATTAATTGAAATTAAACAATCAAAAACCCAAAACAAAACATATTTGCCAAACAACAATGTCTGCAGCTAACAATTCTCAAAAGATTGAAGATAGTAAAGTTCACGAAAGTGAAAAATCCAATGTAACAAACTTCAACAAGTTTGATCAACATTACTTCAACTCATACTCCCACTATTCTATTCATCAAGAAATGTTACAAGATTCTGTAAGAACAAAGTCTTACCTAGACGCTATTGTCAACAACAAAGACTACTTCAAAGACAAGGTCGTTATGGACATTGGTACCGGTAGTGGTATTTTATCCATGTTTATCTCTAAATACACTGACTGTAAACATATCATTGCCATTGATGCTTCTCCAGTTATTTACATGGCTGAAAAATTATACAAAAAAAACAATCTAGATGAATCAAGAATTTCCTTCGTCAAGATGAAGGTTGAAGATATAAAAGAACTACCAAACGGCATTGAAAAGGTTGATATTATCGTTTCTGAATGGATGGGATACTTCCTTATTTACGAATCCATGTTGAACTCTGTTTTGTATGCCAGAGACAGATGGATGGACAAGACCGGTTCTTTGTTCCCAGACAAATGTTCCATGCACGTTGCTGCCATGTCTGATGTCGACTACTACTCCGACAACGTTGACTTTTGGGATAATGTCTACGGTTTTGATTTCAGTGATTTCAAACCATTGGTTACTGTTGAACCTATTGTTGACTACTACAACAGCTCTTCTGTTGTTTCAGATACCGGAAATTTAATTGAATTTGATCTAAACACTTGTACTGTTGAAGATTTGACTTTTGAAAGAGAATTTGAAGTCAACATCACTCAAGACAACAGCTCATTCAATGGTTTGTTAACCTGGTTTGATATTGTTTTCCCACAACACGATCAAAAGAAAAAGCAAGTCAAGTTCTCAACTGGCCCATTCACTCAATATACCCATTGGAAACAAGTTGGTTTCTACTTAGAAAAAGAAATCGAATGTAGTTATAACGATACCTTCAAGGGTGTTTTAACTTGTAAACCAAACAAGGAAAACGTCAGAGATATGGACATTAAGATAGACTATGAATTTGTTCCAATCAACCAAGAGGAAAATCAAACTGTAAAAGCTTCAAACTCATACACTTTACACTAGGTATTTATCATTTTATATATGTAATTACTTTTATTGCTATAGTATTTTGAATTATTATTACCTTTTTTTTTGCGCATTGAAATATACCAATAGCAAAACTGCCTTCATCTCGTTTCTTTTTTCACTATTTCAATTTTTCAAACTTTTCATTAATTTTGGGTGTACTAGATGGTAACCAAAAACAACTCCCCAATGTCTAATACAAATTTTGAGAAGTTGGAGCAAATCAGAAAGTTTGTGAAAGAATCAAAAATCTTTGTGAATGAAGATCTTGTGACTTTCAGCAACGTTCCTGATGCCGGGATTGGTTTATTTGCCAAAGAAGATATTGCTGAAGATAGCATAATTGTAAAGATTCCCAAAACTGCGATATTTACATCGAAAAACTGTACTATCAACAATCTTCTTGATGACAAGTCTATTGATGGAATTATGGGTATACATTTGGCTGTGATTTATGAATTATTTGTTTTAAAAGCAGAAAAGTCGCATTGGTTTGATTATTTGAGTTTTATATTTGATGATGTTTTGAAGCATAACTCCAGTACCAAAGATCTTTATTTACCACCAGGATATTGGTCAGAAAAGGAAAAAGAGTATTTGAAGGGTACCTTGATGGACGTCCAATATCAAGGTCTAAAAACACATACAGACATGTTGACTGTTTATGTGGATTTTGTTCGTTTTGCTAATGAATGGAAGAAAGATTGTGATTTAGATATTCCTGAAATCTTACAAAATGAATACATAGCTGGTCTCTCCGAAAGCGAGGAGTTGGACTTGGTTGAAGTAGAAAAACATTTGTTGTCTGTTAACAATAACTTTTTGAGATTTATAGAAATTGGCTATGTCATTTCATCAAGAGTGTTTGAAATTGATTGTTACCATCTATTTGGTTTGGTGTGTATTGTTGATCTTTTCAATCACAATTACAGTGAAGATATACACTTTGAGAACGAATATGAAGTTTGTGAAATCTGTGGTAAAACCGAGTGTGCGCATTTGTACATGTCTGATTCCGCCAGTGAAGATGAAAACATAGATCCTTCTGATGAAGCATTTGACGAAGAACAAAATGAAAATATAGAATCTGAGGAAGAAGAAGAAAAAGAAGAAGAAATACAAGATCATGAACATGCTGCAGATAGCGACGATGAATGTGAAATCAGAGCAATTCACGATATCGAAAAAGGAAAAGAAATCTATAATACTTATGGGCAATTTCCAAATGCCGCTTTATTGCTGAAATATGGGTTTGTTATACCAAATAATCCACATGATAAAGTTGCTCTTGGTGAAGAGTTTGAAGAAGTAGTCCAAGAATTGGTTAATTTGGATGAAACTGACCTACAAGAAAGAGTTAATTGGTGGAAACACGAAGGTGTCGCCTTATTGGAAGAAGAGCTAGATGCCATAGAAGAAATGCAAGCTATGGCTGATCACGAGCATGGCAGCGATTGTGATCATAGCGATGACGAGGAAGAAGACGATGGCGAAGAAGAGGATGATGATGATGATGACGAAGATGAAGATTACGAAGAAGATGGCGAAGATGAAGAAGAAATCGATGTAGAAACTTATTGGAAGGACCAAATCTACCTTGACGCGTCAGGAGAAGCATCTCCTTACTTAGAAAGGCTATGTGTCATCCTATCCATGAGCAAAGAACAATTCAACACTGAGCACCTACAACTAGATCCTGAAAAACTCGAAGACGTCAAATCTCCCGAAATCAAGCCTGTTCTTTCACTAGCATTGAAATTACTGAAAAAAACTGTATCCAAAAAGAAGTTGTTTAAAATCCCTGAAGAATCCGAAAATCTACCCAATTTTGCCGAAATAAAAAACATATTATTGATAGAAAATGACATTATTCTTAGGGCCAATGATAATTTCAGACTGGAATAGCTTCGTTTATGTATTTCATATATATAATTGCTTTAAAACCTCGTTCCAGGAATTGAATTCCCAAGGGCGAAGGCATTTCTCGTGCTTTCTCTATAGCTCGTCTAAATTGTAAACCATGCGTATAGTGGAAAAAAAAAAACAACAAATATTGAATATATTGAAAAATTTTCGTTAATTCTTTGTTATTTACCAATATATATATGTCTTTAAGAACAGTTTAGCAGATAGAATCAGGGCATATACCTATAGAGCTGATTAAGAAACCTTTGTATCATATAAATTTAAAGCATGACTGTTACACCAGCTACTTCTGAACCACCAAGTGCAGCCTCGGTTCCACCACAAACCGAAACACCAAAACAACAAGTACAATCAGCAGTTTTACAACCTTATGCGGGGAATGACATAACAACAATAGTATTGGATCCAGGTTCATATAATACAAGAATTGGATTTGCAGGTACAGACCACCCAGTTGATATATCTTCTTCTTTATATGCGTTCGACGCATCTACACCAGAAAACTTATTATTCGAAGATCAAAGAATCAACTATCCAAAACCTGGCAGAGAAGTTAGAAGTTTATTAAAAAACGGATTGATTCAAGATTTTGATATATTTGCACATAAAGTCAAGTTTTTGATGAAAAACAAGTTGGGAATAGAAAAAACTACCAAAACCATTCAAGCTTCATCTGATGAAAATGACGAGGATCAAATGGAAACAGAATTAGAAGGTTACAACAACCTCCCTATGATTTTGACAGAACCAATATGGAATCCAAAGGAAAACAGAGTCAAATCTATAGAAATGGTATTGGAGAATTTGAATTTTGAAGCCATGTACTTATTACCTCAGCAGTCCTCTGTTTCTTTTGCCATGGGTAAGCCAAATTGTTTAGTTGTAGAGTTGGGTCACGACTCTTGTTCAGTTTCTCCTGTGTTTGATGGTTTTACCTTATCTTCAAAACATAGAAGAAGTTATTTGAACGGTAAGTTATTGACCGAGTTATTGACTTCAAAAATTAAAGAAAAAGCTAAAAAATTAGAGTCGGTAAATGATACAATTGATTTATTATGTAACTTTGAAGTGAAAGCAAAGAATACTGCACAACCAAAAATCAACAAAATAGAAGGTTTAACTCAATCTTTTAGAGACAATTATAATGAAAGATTTTTCATTCAAGAATGTAAAGAATTGCTTCTTCAATCAAGAACTAATTTAAGTGCTCCTATTCCAAACAGTGCAACTAACCCACCTGCAAGAAGCATTGAGTCTCCATGGGGTGAAAATATAGTATTTACAGAAGAAGAAAGATTTGATTTGGTAGACCAATTATTTTCTCCAGACTTGGCAAATCCTGTAATAAAACAATGGAACGATGACCACAAAGAGGTCTATCCACCTTGTCATAACGATTACATGCCATTGAAGAGAAATACCAACAACAGCACTACTGGAGAAGAAAAGAACGAAAATGAACCAGAAGTTGAAAATCCAGAATTGGAAAACAAACTATCAGATAACTTAAAGGGATTAGTTGATTTGATCCAACATTGTATAGAGACTGTTGATGTTGATTTTAGACCTGTTTTGACAAACAACATCATTGTAACTGGTGGGTTGTCTTATATTCCAGGTTTAATAACAGCCATACAATTAGAATTGACTAAAAGATTGCCTTCATTTAAGATAAAGATTGTCACTCAAGGTAATTCCGCAATGACCAAAGAAAGAATGTACCACACCTGGTTAGGTGGATCCATTTTAGGTTCATTAGGTTCATTCCAACAGTTATATGTCGGTAGAGAAGAGCTTGCGGAGGTTGGTGTTGACAGATTGTTAAAAGCTAGGTTTAGATAAAGTACATATATATTTTTTTTATTTTTAAAGTCAGTTATTTGTATATTTCAATTTTGTTTTTTATTAAATCTAAAGCGCATTTGTTGACTGTTAATTCCAATTTCTTTAACATTGATGTATTCCGTTGCAAATAAGGTTTCATTTGTATAATTCTTATATCTGTCTTGCTATTTGTGAGATTGGAGTCCAAGTTGGCTTCTATGAGAAGATCAGAGACTTCGTCAATTTTTTCTAAAAGTAACATTTGGTTATGAGTAAAAATGTGAAATAAGTTGTGTGATTGATCCATAAAGTATAATAGTGCAAACGAGTATTTAATCATGTTTCTAGCTTGAACAACCTCCCTTACACAATCAGTCAAAAATTCTAGTTCAATAAGGCTTAGACCGAATACAGATGATAACTTGTCTAGCTTTTTATCAAGTAGCTTATTAAACAATCTCATATCCAAAAGCATGTTATTTTCAGACTCCAAAAAAAACTTGTAATAGTTTCTAAATCTATCCAAGGATATACTGTCCTTTCTGCTGCTGTTATTATTATTATTTTGTAAATCTCTCTTGTGCATGCAATCGTAGAAGCTACCACCATGGGTTTTCCAATCTTTATGACAAATCCAGCAAAATTCAAACTTACAAACCCCGCACTTGACGTGGTTGCACCCTTCCATCTTTTCAATATCTACATCACAGCTAGGGCATGGTTGTGTATTGTTGAAAACCCAATTCAAAGATTCGTTTCCTTCGTCTAATTTGTTCATCCAAGTCTTTAATAAAGAACAAGGAATAGGTGAGTGAACTTCTCTTTTACAATTCAAACAAAACTTGTGCCACTGTAAACAAGTGACATTCTCAGAACTATTTACATTATCTTCCAATAGAGTTCCAGCTTGATTTGTCAAGATCACATTTTCACAATCAGCCTGTGGACAATCGCTAATCTGAAGATTATTTGTATTATTTAGGCAATCCAATAAAGAATATTTGAGTAGATCATCCAGGTATTCATCTCCCAATATCTTTTGAATTGACAAATATGATATGTTTTTTTTACAAGAGCCACCAATGCACTTTATATGAAAAGAATCAGAAATACTGGTGGATGATGCTTTTAAATACATTTTATAGCAATCTATGCAGGCATGATGGGATTGATCTTGACAGCTATTGACCTTCAAAATAGGAGTTTTATTAAAATCATCAATTTCTTCACAACATATGGGGCATGTATAAATGCCATCTTTCATGTCTGTACTAATCTCTAAGTCGTTTGATAATCCCAATTCATTAAACTCGGCTTCATTTTCACTAATTTCTTTACATGAATCGATGCTCCACTGGTTTGTAGACAAAACATTCAACAATTTTGTTTTGTATTCCTCCAAACTTGTGTTACCGGCATACAGACAATCAAACACATAAGCTTTTGTAGTCGCGTTCAGCATATCATTTAGATGTGATAACTGGTACAGAACAAAGTGTTCCTTGTTTGAAAACAGCATATATTCGTTGTTATTATTCGATTTTCTATGAGCCATTTCCAAGTTTTTCGAAATATACTCATCAAGTTCAATACTCAAAGCATGTTTTTCGTTGTTGCCATGTTCACTTACCGTGTCCTGTGTCAAAGTAAGTTCGTTCAAATCATCAGTAATCGAAAAATTGTCGTCACTATCATCAAATATAACTTCAATATCTTCTTTTTCTATCTCATCATCGCTGTAATAAAACGAATTATTCATACTTCTTTAAGGTTTACGATACCAATTAGGGGAGGTTTCTTTACTCTGTATAGGCGGTCCTATTTACGCTTAGTACAATTTTTAAAAAGTCAAAAACTTACCCACCCCATATTAAAAGAAACATTTCTTTTTTTTTTTTCACCATTTTCTTTCACATTATTGAAATTTAAATTCTAATACATATATAAAAGGCAAAAAGTAAAGAGAGTAGCCACTGTATAGACCACACAGCAGATTAGTACTTACCTATAGAATGAATACTGATAGCAAAATTAAGTTACCTAGTATTGGTAAGAAAAGAGTTATCAACGAAAACTTTACTTCAAGCAAAAAGGCGAAGAACTTAAATGTTACGACTAAATACTTCATTAAAAACTCTACGAACTTGAACAACGTTCAACCTGTGAAGATCTTAAGAGAACATTACTTAAGAGACGACATTCCATGCTCAGTTAAAAAGTGTGAATTGTGTGAATATGATGCTTCTTCATCCGATGACAAGCCTATTTTGGAAGATATCGATGTTTTCACTAACAAAAAAACACATATTGCCATTCTAGACACAAATGTCATTGTTAACTGTATTGACATGATAGAAAACGAAAAGATTTTTAACAATATTATCATCCCACAAACAGCTTTGGATGAATTGAAAAATTTGTCTTTTCCAATATACAAAAGATTAAAGAGTATTATAGGTTCAACGGAGCTTTCAGATGACGAAAATAGATACAAAAATATTTCTGTTTATTACAACGAGTTTATGAATAAGACCTATTGTGATAGATTGCCTATGGAAAGCATCAACGATAGAAACGATAGAACAATTAGAAAACTTGCTAAATATTTGGACTACCATTTAAATGAAAATACCAAGAAAAATCAAAAATTAGGCATTCAAATTGTTTTGATCACCAATGATAAGTTGAATTTGCAGAAGTGTAAAGAAATTGGAGTCAATGCGATGAATATTTACAAGTACATTGACAATTTGCCAAACTCTGAAGAATTGAAAGATATGATCCCGCAGTATGATTTAACAGCTGACAACAAGATCAACGACAAAGATGCTGCTAATGATCTGGACTCATCTAAAGATATTTATGATGAATACTATCCAAATTCAAGAATATCTGCCGGTTTAAAGAATGGTTCTATCTATCAAGGTAACATTCAAATATCCGAACACAATTTCCTTCAAGGTTATGTTAATGTCAGCTCATTCCCTAAACCAATCTTAATCAAAGGTATGAAAAACTTGAATAGATCATTCAACAGTGATGTAGTTGCTATAGAATTATTACCGGAAAATGAATGGCAACAAGAATCTTCCTACCAAGTTGATTCTGAACATTATGATGTTAATGCTAATCCAGACGTTAATGAAGATAGCGAAGATGCTAACATTGCTGAAGCTAACTCCGTTGTCATATCCGATAAGCAAAGACGTTTATTGGCCCAAGAAGCTATTAAACAATCTAAAAATAACAAAAACTGTGTTCCTACTGGTAAAGTTGTTGGTATCATCAGAAGATCATGGAGACAATATGTGGGTCAAATTGTCGAAGCCAGTGTAGATGAAGAAAATACCTCAGGTACAAACTATCAATCATGCTTTGTTTTATTATATGACTTGAAATTACCAAAAGTTGTTATCAAAACCAGAAGAGCTGTTGAATTGATGAACAAAAGAATATTAATAGGTGTTGATTCTTGGCCTAAAGACAAGAAGTATCCATTGGGTCACTTTATTAAAGATCTAGGTGTTGTTGAGTCTAGAGATGCAGAAACAGAAGCTTTGTTATTGGAGCATGATGTTGAGTACAGACCATTTTCTAAGAAAGTTATTCAATGTTTACCTGAAGAAGGTGACAACTGGAAATGTCCTATTGACCTAAAGGATCCACAAGAAATAGCTAAAGACCCATCTTTGGTCAAGAGAGTTGATTTAAGAGATAAGTTGATTTGTTCTATCGATCCTCCAGGCTGTGTTGATATTGATGATGCTTTGCATTGTAAAATTTTGCCTAATGGTAACTACGAAGTTGGTGTTCACATTGCTGATGTTACTCACTTTGTTAAGCCAAATACTCCTTTGGATCAAGAAGGAGCTGCTAGAGGTACCTCTGTTTACTTAGTCGATAAAAGAATTGATATGTTGCCGATGTTATTAGGTACTAATTTATGTTCTTTGAAGCCATATGTTGATAGATATGCATTTTCGGTTATTTGGGAATTAGATGCCAAAGCTAACATTGTTAACGTTGATTTTATGAAATCTTGTATTAAATCTAGAGAAGCATTTGCTTATGAAGAAGCTCAATTGAGAATTGATGATAAGAACCAAAATGATGAATTAACAATTGGTATGAGAAATCTATTAAAATTATCCAAATTATTAAAACAACAAAGATTAGATGCCGGTGCCTTGAACTTGGCTTCTCCAGAAGTTAAAGTCTACATGGATTCTGAAACTGCAGACGCCAATGATGTTGAGATCAAAAAAACTTTTGAAACCAATTCCTTAGTTGAAGAATTCATGTTGTTGGCTAACATTTCTGTTGCTAGAAAAATTCAAGATGCATTCCCTCAAACTGCCATGCTAAGAAGACATGCTTCACCACCAAAAACAAACTTTGATATATTAAATGATATGTTGACCAAGGTTAAGGATCCTAAGTTCAAGATTACTTTGGATTCTTCTAAGACCTTGGCCGATTCTTTGGATAACATTGAAGATCCAAATGATCCGTTCTTTAACACTTTGGTCAGAATTTTGTCTACTAGATGTATGATGGCTGCTGAGTACTTCCCAAGTGGTGCCCATCCATATGCTGACTACAGACATTACGGTTTAGCTGTTGACATATATACTCATTTCACATCTCCTATCAGAAGATATTGTGATGTTGTTGCGCATAGACAATTAGCCGGTGCCATTGGGTATGAAATGTTGGACTTGAGTCATAGAGACAAAAATAAAATGGATGTCATATGTAAAAATATTAATAAAAGACACAGAAATGCTCAATTTGCTGGTAGAGGTTCCATTGAGTATTATGTTGGTCAAGTTATGAAAAAAGAAAATGAATCTGATAAACCAAAAATTGAAACTGGTTATGTCATAAAGATGTTCCATAATGGTTTCCAAGTACTTGTACCAAAGTTTGGTGTTGAAGGTTTGATTAGATTAGAAAATATGTCTACTGACATGAATGATGTTGAATTTGATGAGGACGAATACACTTTGACTTTTAAAAACGAAAGCAGCAGCTCATTGAGAACTGTAAGAGTATTTGATAAGGTTGATGTTGAAGTTAAGAGTGTTTTGGATCCTGTCACCAACAAAAGAACAGCTCAATTGTTGTTAAAATAAAATATATATGTTAAATAGTACTGGGGGTTTTTTTTGTTCAAATTTATAGTAAGAAGATCTATATATATATTATTGCTTTAATAAACGAAAAATGTTTATCTTAAACCAGACATACCTCTTTCGACAACTCTCTTCTTGTATGCCTTGATACCACCTTCTTCTCTCCATACTTGACCGTTTTCACTACAAATAACTTCGTTACATAGACCATCAATGAAACCAACATCGTGCGATACTACTACAACACCACCGGTGAAATCACTCAAACCCTTCTTCAAAGCATCAGCAGCTTCGTAATCCAAATGATTGGTAGGTTCATCAAGAATGATTAAATGTGGGTTATCTAAAGATACTTTGGCAAACGCAACTCTGGATTGCATACCATAAGATAATTGAGAAATTCTTTGTAAAGCAACAGGACCAGCAATACCGAAGTTACCTAATTTACCTCTAATCTTGTCAGGAGTCAAATTAGGGAATTCAGAAAGTAGATAATCTAAAGAAGATACATTACTTGGCATAGATTCAATGTGATGTTGGGTGAAGTTAGCAACAATTAATTGAGAATTTCTGTTAACATGACCGCTGACAGGAGTTATTTGTTGCAACAATAATTTCAGTAATGTTGTCTTACCACAACCATTTAAACCAACAATAGCCATTCTAGAACTTTGTTGAACATCAAGAGATACATCGGTCAATAATGGTTTACTTTTATCGTAGTAGAAAGTAACATTTTGCAATTGTAAAATAGGTGGAGATAATTGATCACAATCTGGGAATTTGAAGGTATAACCTTTATCATCTTCAGGTTTTTCCAAAACAGGCATTTTAGCCAATTTTTTGATTCTAGATTGAGCTTCTGATGACTTTGCAGCATTGTATCTGAACTTGTCAATGAATTCTTGTAAATGTTGTCTTTCAACCATTTGTTTTTCGTATTCTTTGATAGCAATCTTCTTTCTTTCTTCTTTGGTTTGATAGAAAGTATCGAAATCTTGACCTCTGTAGTAGTCCAATCTCTCATTGTGTTGATAAATAATATCAGTAGCAACATCATTCAAAAATGCTCTGTCGTGGGAAACAATCAATACAGTACCTTTGTAATTTTTCAAGTATTCACCTAAGAAGAATAGTGCAGGAACATCTAAATGATTATTCGGTTCATCTAATAGCAACAAATCCGGTTGGGTGAAAAGACCTCTGGCAATAGAAATTCTCTTTCTCCAACCACCTGACAATTCTTTGATAGGTTTATACAAATCATCATTATTTTGGAAACCTAAACCATTCAGCAACATGGATGCTCTAGATTCGGCTTTATCAGATTCTATGTCAACTAATTTTTCAGAAACCTTTAATAAATGTTCTTCTAAATCTTCTCTTTCATATTCCAATTTGTTATATTCTAAAGATCCTTCTTCGAATTCTTTTTTCAAACCTTCAATTTCTTCAATTCTGGTTTCCAAACTCTTTTCTTCTTTCAATAAGTTTCTTCTCCAAACATCAGAGTCCAAAACAGCATCTAAAACTCTAGTTTCTCCAGGAAGTTTTAATTCTTGCTCAACATTCAAAATAGTAATATAACTTGGAACTTGCAATTCTCTTCTGGCCAATGCATTTAGCAAAGTGGATTTACCAATACCATTGGAACCAACAAGACCATATCTGTGACCATAAGACAAAGACAAAGAAGCATCTCTTAAAATAGACTTACCATCACCAACAAAGATATCAAAGGTTGGAATATGAATATCTTTTGATTGACCTTGAGATGCACCTGAAAATTGAATAGGATTGACTTTCATGAAGAAAGAATCATAATCTTGATCTTCTTCATTTTGGCTGATATCTGAGATAAGCTTTGAAGCTTCATACTTAACAAATTGGTTGTTTCTTTTGGCAACCTTCTTGGCTAATTTCTTTTCAGCTTTTTCTAATTTCTTAATATCAACAGTGGAAGATACCAATCTTTTACCTGAGTTTGATCTTAAAGAATCTAAAGAGTTTAGCTTCAAATGGTCTAAAGACTTGTTAATCTTATCTTGTCTTTTGTTGTAGTTAGAGAACATACTCATATCTAATAATCTCTTAGAAGTATCACCAATAACATTCAGCTTGGCCTTATTCTTGGTGATATTTTCATTCAAAGTGTAAGTTAAAGTTTCGATGATTTCTTCGATTTTTTCATTTTTTTCTGTGCCGTTGGTGGTGCTACTGTACATGATATTTTTCAAAAAGTCCATATCCTCATCAACTTTGATGTTTAAGATTAGATTAGAGTCATTAGAGTCGTCTAATAACTTCTTGTAATAACCGATAATGTAATCAACTACAATTGAATCCACCTTCACATTATTGCTTAGGGATTTCATGATGAATGAATTAACATTAGATTTTTCGATTATAAGATTTGAATTCACTTCAGACATAGCTTCGAATGTGTATACTGTTGGATGGGTTCCTTAAATCCGTTCTTATATTCTCATTAAAAACTATATGAATTACATTGAATATTTAATTTAAAAAATGGTGAAAAATTCTTTCTCCGTTTTCTTAAGAAAACAAGGCCTAAAACAGCAAAGTAGGGTGAATTCATAGGACTTAAGAGATTTGGTGGACTACGCTTATTTGACGTTTCTTTTTTTTTTTTTTTTGCCTGGTTTCGGCCATAATCATCTATGAGATGTTGGGATATGGTCGGTATACAGCATATAGGAGATTAGAGACCAAATATATATATATATAAAGTGTCGATATATTTATTTATAGAATGAGTGATATCGATAGTATAGTTACTAAAAACAGTGATGTTTTTTCGGATAACGAATCACATGTCAGCAATAACCTAGGATCACAAATAGGACTTATTGACTGTAAAATTAAACATGATGATACACTAGAAATCGAAGACATTATCTTAGGAGGAGAGTTTTTATCGCAATCAAATATACCAGAAGTTTTTTTGGCATGTAATGTTTGTAAAAAAAGCGATTCAGTCAGATTGTTATTGAAGATATTCAACCCAACCCAAAAAGATACTAAATATTGCTTAAACTCCGATGACAGATGGTTGTACATATTACAATGTTCTGCCTGTTTAAACAAAGATGGAAGCATCAAGTGTATAAGACATATCAAATACAATGATACTTTTGAGTTACAAGATGTTGACGAAAATGTAGCAGAAGATGTTTTAAAAGGCAACAACAAGTTAAATCCTTTTGATTTATCGAATTCTTCTACTTCCAATCCATTTGCAACAACTAACGCATTTGAAACTTCAAATCCATTTGAGTCCAAACCTGCTAGCATTATAGCTGAAAAGGAAAAGCCTGTTGTCAACAACGAGAAGATGTTAGAAAACCAAAAGAAGCAAAAACATGATTTGAAAAGAGATTTGAAAGTTAACTCCGATAAATCATATACCCCATACTTTGTATACTTAGAAGACGAGAAGTTTAATCCAAATATCAAGAAAGCTAACGAAATGAAGAGCAGTAATATCAACTACGATAATATTCAAATAGATGATCCATCCATTGACTTGAAGGATATTCAAAAGAAATCCAGTGACGTGAAGGAACAAGAAGTCGACCCAATGGTCAACAAATTGACAACATCTTTAACCGATCCTCAATTCAACAAATTCATCAATTTTATAGAATATAATCCAGATCAAATTTTGAGATTATCATCAACACCAATATTCTTCAAAAGCGATGAATTTGTGAAGAATTACCTTCAAAAGAAAAAGACTAATCATAATATTCCTAAGTTGAAAGGCAGTTCATCTAACAGAACTTTTGAACTTCAATTAATGCCATTTGCTATATCAAAACTAGAATCAAATTTGGAAATTGATTTGAAAAACAGTGGTATGGAATGGGGTACTATTTTAGTATTCACTGATTCTGACAACTATGTTCCTTCTGGAAACAGAGGTAAAACAGGACACGAAGAATTTGTTGAAGAATTTGTACATGTTCAATGGGACGATTAATTTTGCTTTTTTTTCTTTTATCGTTTTGATGAGTATTGCTTTATCAAATCAATATATATATTATTTACATGAATATTTCTTAATAAATACTTTATTATATAGCCTAATTTTTAGAAAAAACTTTAAGTGTATTTACGCTGGAACAAAGTGTCTTTTGATAGGTGTCTTTTCTATACCAACAATAATATCCCCTTCTTTAAAGTCAGTAAAGTTGTCAAAAGTACAAGCACATTCAACCCCTTTATTGACTTCTGTAACATCATCTGCATTTCTCTTTAAAGTTGATATTTTACCACTATAAACTTCAACTACCATCCCTAAAGAGGAAGTTCTTCTAACAGATACTAAACCAGTCTTTTTAAACAACCCATCTGTTACTTTACAACCAGCAACTTTTATTTGTTTATTTTTCAAATTGTAGGATAACTCCTTCAAAATGTTTACTTTGTATAATTCCTTATCTTCATATATTGGCTTTAAGTGAGTTGCCAAGTCATCAGTAATTTCTTCCAATAAATGATAAATAACGTTATGTTTTTTAATTTCAATTTCAGGATATGTTTTAGAAATGTTATCAATTTCAACGTCATTCTTCAAGTTGAAGCATACTATTGTGGCATCAAATGTTTTAGCTAATTCAAAATCTGAGATACTTGGTAAACCAACACTTTGAGATATGATCTTACATTCGACTTCCTTGTTTTTTAATGGTATCAAGCAATCTCTTATGGCTTCCACTGATCCTAATACGTCACCTTTAATAATGTAATTACATACCTTTGGTCCATTATCAACTTTTTTAGAGCTTTCATCATCTTCATTTAGCAACCCTCTTTTATGTCCATTTTTTCTCTTTTCTTCTTTCTCGATTCTATGTTGCTTTTGGATAGAGAAGTTTTTCTCATTAATTCCACCAATAGCTTCAGCTTCTTGCTCTTCACGAATCAAATTAATTCTATCGTTAGTATACTTTTTGGCAATTTTTTCTTGTTTGACTTGAATGAACATATCACCTACAACTGGAACATCTTTCCAACCAAATATCTGAACAACATCTGATGGACTAGCAGTTTTAACCATATTGCTTTTGTCATCATCCATTCTTCTAACTTTACAATAGGTGTTACCACATACAATAACAGAACTGGATTTCAAAATACCTCTTTTAACAACAGCAGTTGCCATAATACCCTTTTGAGAATCCTTATTGGACTCAATAATTATACCTTCACTCATTTGATTTGGACTATTTTCAGCCTTCAAATCTAAAACATCACCTAGTAACACCAGATTTTCTTCTAACAAATCCATGTTCTCACCTGTTCTAGCAGATATTGGCACAACAGGAACATCACCACCCATTCCTTCCATTGGAATACCTAGGTTAGATAGTTGTAATTTTAATTGTTCAATTTTCTTTTCCCTCATTCTTTTGTCAATGATTTTATCCACCTTAGACATTGCAACTACCAATCTACTGGTAACATCTGGTTTTTCAGGAGTTTGTAACTCAACATTGTTTTTAATGTGCTTTATGGCTTCTTTTGTTTGTTCCATAACTAAGTCATCACAATCAACAACCAATACAACAATATCAGTTGTCTTTGCACCTCTTTCTCTCATCTTCAAAAAGGCTGAATGACCAGGGGTATCTAAAAATGTAAGGGTAGATTTAGTTACAGGTGTTATGACTTTAAAAGCACCAATATGTTGAGTAATCCCACCATGCTCACCACTAACAACATCGGTTCTTCTTAGGTAGTCTAACAAAGTAGTCTTTCCGTGATCTACATGGCCCATGATAGTTATAAGAGGTGGTCTTGGATTCAAATTTTTTGGCTGAATTGGATCACGCAGCTCCTCGTATATGTTTTCACTATTTCTAATATTCAAATCTTCATTCTTCAAGTCATAATTGAATTCATCCAAAACCAATTCGATGTATTCACGTGTTAGGATGTACTTACCAGATAAATTATTTCCAAATTGTAAGAATTTCATCTTCCTTTCTAAAAACTCATATTTGACTTTCATTAAAGTTGCTAGATTACTTAATGTTATGAAAGATGGAATGATAAAATCAACTTTTTTCTTTTGCATATGCTTCTTAGAATTACCTTTTCTAGGGCTCTTGTAAGCATAAGCGCATTGTGAAGTACTAAATAACGACGAATTTACCAAACTCAACGATTTCAAACCTGTTTGATAAGCCTGAAGAGTTGCATTAATACTTCTAGCTTTAATCATCTTGCAAGCTGTACTGTATACTTAAGTTGTTTTTGGGTATTACAATTCTGTCTTTTAAACATTGTTACCATAGAGAAAACTGAAATTTTAAAAAAAAACGAACAGTTAGATGGAAACTCGGAGATGAACCCATAAACGTGAACATTCACGTGACTTTCAACAAAAATATTTAAAAAAAAAGAAATTTAACTAATTCAACCTAAGAAACGAATTAAACACAGTCAAGATAGCTGAATAATCCTGTATAAAAAACCCATTGAAAAGAAACACATGCCATTAAATAAAATGGTTTATCAAAGAAACCAGCAAGGAAGTTGAATATTCCATAAGACCGTCAACCTCTTTATCTCTTTTCTTGTTTTTCTCAATCCCATTTTGAAAGTATTCATTAATTCATGGAAAACTACATAAAAAATCAATTATTTAATAATCCCGTAAAATGCTTCGAAACATGCTAATATTGAGTGAAATTTTATAATTAAGCTGGAAAACCTAATACGTGAAAAGCGAATATATTGAGCATGGATTTTTCCCTTGTTAAAAAAAAGAGGTAATATAAAAGCTCTCCATGGTCAAAAA